>Ga0105237_10008380_pt1 | contig 11206 bp, 10 predicted proteins | sample KBSC24metaG_FD_81520 | JGI IMG/M metagenome (GOLD analysis project Ga0105237, IMG submission 81520) | Corn rhizosphere microbial communities from Kellogg Biological Station, Michigan, USA - KBS C2-4 metaG | ecosystem: Host-associated > Plants > Roots > Rhizosphere > Soil | place: Michigan, USA... | reverse complement strand
GCCGATGCGCTCCCTCGAGGCTTCGACACGCTCGCCCGAACGGGTTGGAAACGCCGAGCGACCTCCCCGGATACGTCGCGCCCTCCCGTTCGCACTGAGCCTGTCGAAGTGCCGATGCGCTCCCTCAGCCCGAACGGGTTGGAAACAGCGATCAACCTCCTCGGATACACCGCGCCCCTCCCGTTCGCACTGAGCCTGTCGAAGTGCCGGCACGCACATGCGTGCCTTCGACTGTTGCGCGCAGAATCGCCGCTGGCACCCACCAGGAGACCCGGCCCATGAAGATACGCGAAATCGCAACCGGCCTGCAATTCCCCGAAGGCCCGATCGCGATGGACGACGGCTCGGTGCTGCTCGTCGAGATCGCGCGCGGCACGCTGAGCCGCGTGCTGCCCGACGGGCGCGTGCAGGTCGTCGCCGATCTGGGCGGCGGGCCGAACGGCGCGGCGATCGGCCCTGACGGCGCCGTCTACGTCTGCAACAACGGCGGCTTTCGATGGCACACCGAGATCGACGGCACGCATCGCCCGATCGGCCAGGCGGAGAACTATTCGGGCGGGCGCATCGAGCGGGTCGACCTCGCGACTGGCCGCTTCGAGCGGCTGTACGACACGGTCGAGGGCCTCGGCCTGCGCGGACCGAACGACATCGTCTTCGACGCGCACGGCGGCTTCTACTTCACCGACCTGGGCAAGGTGCGCGACACCGAGCTCGACCGCGGCGGCGTGTTCTACGGCCGGCCCGACGGCCGCTCGGTCCACGTGATCGCACGGCCCGTGATGACGCCCAACGGCATCGCGCTGTCACCCGACGGCAACACGCTGTATTACGCCGAAACCGAAGGCGCACGCGTCTGGGCATTCGACGTCGCGGCGCCAGGCCAGGTGCGCAAGGACAGCTGGCCGTCGCCGCATGGCGGGCGCATGCTCTGCGCGTCCCCGGGCGACCACTGGCAGCGTTTCGACTCGATGGCGGTCGACTCGCTCGGCAACCTCTGCGTCGCGACGCTGATGCACGGCGGCATCAGCATCGTCTCGCCGGACGGCAGCATGACGAGCCACGTGCCGCTGCCCGACCGGTTCACGACCAACCTGTGCTTCGGCGGCAAGGGCCGGCGCACCGCATACGTCACCTTGTCGGGCAGCGGGCGGCTGGTCGCGATCGACGACTGGCCGGTGCCGGGGCTCGCCCTGAACCACGAAGCCTGAGCGGCGACGACGACCCCGGCCTCGTCCGTCAGCGAGCCTGCGCGCGCGTCAGGAGATAGTCCTGATGCACCACGTTGTCGAAGTAGTAGGGGCGGACCAGCGAATCGAATTCGGCGCGGACGGAAGCCAGGCGTTCGGGGTCTTTGGCGAGGCTCTCGACAAGCTTTTGCATCGGACCGACCGAGCGCTCCATGAACAGGCGATAGTGCGCCAGGCTGAGCGCCGGAAAGGCCATGACGCCACGGCCGAAGAACGGCGCGTCGAAGCGCTCGCCCAGGCGCTCGGCAACGATGCCGGGCGCGCCCCACTGCGGCGGCGGCGCCGCACCCGGTGGTGGCGGCGGCGAGTTGCGGCCGACGAACGCGAAGATCCGGCCGACAAGGTGCTCGGGCGGCCAGGTCGCAAAGGCGATCCTGCCGCCGGGCTTGAGCACGCGCCGCATCTGCGCGATCGCCACGTCGGGGCGCGGTGCGAACATGTGCCCGAACTGGCTCAGCACGACGTCGAACGACGCGTCGGGGTATGGCAGCTGCTCGGCGTCCCCCTCGGTCCATTCGATTCCGCCGCACTGCGCGATGTCGACGTTCTCGCGCGCGACGGTGAGTAGCGCGGGCGTCAGGTCCAGCGCGCTCACCCGCGCGCCGGCGCGCGCTGCGGTGATCGCGACGACGCCTGTTCCGGTGCCCACGTCGAGCACCGCCTCGCCGGCCTTGACCTGAGCAAAGTCCACCAGGCATGCGGCCACAGGGGTGGTGAACATCGCCGTCGGGGCGAACGACGACCACATCTCGCGCTGACGGTTCTTCAGATCTGCAAAAGGGTCGTCCGATGCCATGTTGTCCTCCGTGCCGCGGATCCATCGCGCGTGGATCGCAACTCTAGGCCTCGGTCGTGAAAAAGCAAGACTTCTGACACCGGCCAGAGCGCAAGCCCGATCGTGCGCTACGAGACGGCCTGGTAGTACAGGTTCTGCGGATGCTTCGCCTGCGCGAAGAAGAACCAGCGCTCGGCCGGCAGGCCGATCGTCTGCGATGCGACGGCGAGCCACCACAGGCTCTCGGGCGCACCGAGCAGCGCAGCGAGCACCAGCAGCGCCGGCAGCACGAACCCACCGAGCAGGAACACCCGGCGAACGTTCTTCAGCAACGCAAGCGTGCGGCCATGGAAGAACTCGCGCGTGTTGAACGAGCCGGCCGACATGCCCATCGATTTCTGCACGAGCTTCGACGAGCGGATGCCGGTTGCCGACTGCAAGGTCGAACGGTGTTTCAGCTCGGCATTGCGGCGCAAGGACAGCATGCGTGCGAGCCATGCCGCCACGGTGAAGACGAGTGCCGCCGGAGCGCTCGCGCGCAGCAGCTCGCTCTCGCCGGCCGATGCAGCCAGCGCGCTCGCGAGCACGAAGCCGGACGACAGCCCGATCAGCACGAAGTTCACGAGCGTCAGCGGCTGCGCCCACTCCTCGATGAAGCGCAGGCAGGCGTAGATCATCGCGGTGCACAGCCAGAGCACGGCAGCGAGCACAAGCGCGACGAGCGCCAGGATCGCGCGCGACTCGCCAATCTGCAGCATCGACCACCACAAGGCGATCCAGCCGATGAACGCAGGCAGCACGATGCATTCGCGCGAGAGCCACGACGTGCGCCACATCAGCACCGCACGCCACGCACGCTCCTTGCGCCCGAGATGTCCGAACGATGCGACGAGCCCGATCGTGAGCATCACCCCGGCCATCACGAGCCCCCGCGCGGTGAACGCCGTCGTCGCGATACCACCGAGCGTCGCGAGGGCGAGAGCGACGACGAGGCCTTGCGCAGCACCCGCGATCGTCGTGAAAAGCACGACCGAGGCCGCCGGATTCACGACACCTCTCCGCCGGCCGCCGGCGTCTTGCGGCGCGGCAGATACCGGTTCGCCGGCTGCGTGTCCCACTCGGGCATCAGCGGGTAGCCGCCGCGCTCGCGGATCGCCTTGGAGACCTCCGAGTCCGGGTCCTTGACGTCGCCGAACAGGCGCGCACCGGTCGGGCAGGCCTTCACGCAGGCCGGCTTGCGGTCTTCCGGCGCGAGCTGCAGGTCGTGCACACGGTCGACGCACAAGGTGCACTTGGTCATCACCTGGCGCTCTTCGTCGAGCTCGCGCGCGCCGTACGGGCAGGCCCATGCGCAGTACTTGCAGCCGATGCACTTGTCGTAGTCGACCAGCACGATGCCGTCGGCCTTGCGCTTGTAGCTCGCGCCGGTCGGACATACAGGCACGCACGGCGGGTCTTCGCAGTGCAGGCAGCTCTTCGGGAAGTGGATCGTGTCGGTACCGGGGAAGATGCCGGCTTCGTAGGTCTGCACGCGGTTGAAGAAGGTGCCGGTCGGGTTGGCACCGTACGCGTTCTCATCGACGAGCGGGCCCGCGCTGCCGGACGTGTTCCACTCCTTGCACGAGGTCACGCAAGCGTGGCAGCCGACGCAGACGTTCAGATCGATCACGAGTGCGAGCTGCTTCGCGAGCGTGTCGCCGGGCTCCCAGCGCGCGCTGTCGTCGTGCGCCTTGCCGCCCAGCAGGTCCTTCAGCCAGGCCATCATGGCTTGCGCCCCGCGAAGTAGGTCAGCACGTTCGCGACCGCGCCGCGCACGCCCGGTGCGGCGGGCGCCGTCGCGATCTGCGGGAAGGTCACTTCGGGCTCTTCAGGTGCGGCCGGGCGGATGCGCACACGAACGTCGTACCAGCCGGCCTGGCCGGTGATCGGGTCGGAGTTGCTGATCGTCCTTCCGTCGAAAGGCAGCTCCTCGCTGATCAGGTGGTTCAGCACGAAGCCCTTGCGCGCTTCGTCGGCACCCGGCGCGAGCCGCCACGCGCCATCGGCCTTGCCGATCGCGTTCCAGGTCCACACGGTGCCGGGCTCCACCGCCTCGCTGTGGCGGACCATGCAGCGCACCTTGCCCCACTGGCTCTCGACCCAGCACCAGCCGCCGTCGGCGATGCCGGCCGCGAGCGCCGTCAGCGGGTTGACCTGCAGGTAGTTGTGGCTGTGGATCTGGCGCAGCCAGGCGTTCTGCGAATCCCACGAGTGGTACATCGCCATCGGCCGCTGCGTGATCGCGTTCAGCGGATAGGCCTCGAGATCGGTGGCCGATTCTTCGAGCGGCGCATACCAGAACGGCAGCGGGTCGAAGTAGGTGGTGATGCGCTCGCGCAGATTCTCGGGCGGGCGGCGACCGGCGCTCTTGCCCTGCGCGGCGAGGCGAAAGCTCTGCAAGGTGTCGCTGTAGATCGCGAGCTGCACCGGATCGTTCTTCTGGCGCCAGCCCTTGTCCTTCGCGAAGTCGAGGTACTCGCGGTTCCAGTTGCGCATGAAATGCATCGTCTCGGGCAGGTGGTACTGGAACACGCAGTCGTTGTTCGCGTACATCTCCCACTGCTTCGGGTTCGGCTCGCCCCTCAGATGGCTTTCGCCGTCCTTGCCGCGCCAGCCCATCAGGAAGCCGATGCCGGGCTGCGGCTGAAAGTTGACGATGAAGTCCGGATAGTCCTTGAACCTGCGCGTGCCTTGCGCTGTCGTGAACGCCGGAAACTTCAGCCGGGAGCCGAGCTCGATCAGCACCTCCTGGAACGGCTTGCACTGCCCGGTCGGCGGCACGATGGGCACACGCACCGAATCGACCGGCCCGTCGAACTCGGAGATCGGCCGGTCGAGCATGCTCATCACATCGTGCCGCTCGAGGTAGGTGGTGTCGGGCAGCACGAGATCGGCGAACGCGACCGTCTCGCTCTGGAACGCATCGCAGACGACGAGGAACGGAATCATGTGCTCGCCGTTCGCATCCTTGCGGTTCAGCATCTCGCGCACGGCCATCGTGTTCATCGAGCTGTTCCACGCCATGTTGGCCATGAAGATCAGCAAGGTGTCGATGCGGTACGGGTCGCCCTTGACCGCGTTCGTGATCACGTTGTGCATCAGCCCGTGCGCCGACAGCGGGTGCTCCCACGAGAACGCATGGTCGATGCGGATCGGCGAGCCGTCGGGGTTGATCGCCAGCTCGTCGGGGTTGGCCGGGAAGCCGAGCGGCGCTGCGTTCAGCGGCGTGTTCGGCTGGATCATCTCGGGCGAGTTGAACGCGCGGTAGTTCGGCACGATGTGGCGCGGGTACGGCGCCTTGTGCCGGAAGCCGCCGGGCGCATCGATGGTGCCCAGCACGCTCATCAGCACGGCCAGGGCGCGCACCGTCTGGAAGCCGTTCGAGTGCGCCGCGAGGCCGCGCATCGCATGGAACGCGACCGGGCGCGCCTGGGTCGTCTTGTGCACCTTTCCCCACGCGTCGGTCCACTCGATCGGCAGCTCGAAAGCCTGCTTCAGCGCGGTGTCGCCCATCTCGCGCGCAAGCGCGCGGATGCGCCCGGCAGGAATGCCGGTGATCGCCGAGGCCCACTGCGGCGTGCACTCGGCGACACGCTCGCGCAGCAGCTGGAACGCCGGCGCGACGCGCGTGCCGTCGGCAAGCTCGTAGTGCCCTTCGAGCGCCGGATCGCAGCCGTCGGCGATGCCTTCGGGGTACGCGTTCAGCACGCGGCCGCCGGCCTTGTCCCAGACCAGCTTGTTGTGCGGATTGCGGCCGTCGCCCGGCGGGCCCTTCTCGGGGTTCGGATCGAACGCGAACATCCCCTGGCGCGCGCAGTCGTCGAGCACGACGAGTTGCGGCGCGTTCGTGAAGCGCTTCAGGAACGCGTGGTCGATCAGGTCGCTCGCGATCAGCTCGTGCAGCAGCGCCATCAACAGCGCGCCGTCGGTGCCGGGCTTGATGGGAATCCATTCGTCGGCAATCGCCGAGTAGCCGGTGCGCACCGGATTGATCGAGATGAAGCGGCCGCCGGACCGCTTGAACTTGCTCAGCGCAATCTTCAACGGATTGCTGTGATGGTCTTCGGCGGTGCCCATCATCACGAACAGCTTCGCGCGGTCGAGGTCGGGGCCGCCGAACTCCCAGAAACTGCCGCCGACCGTGTAGATCATGCCGGCCGCCATGTTGACCGAGCAGAAGCCGCCGTGCGCCGCATAGTTCGGCGTGCCGAACTGGCGCGCGAACAGCCCGGTCAGCGCCTGCATCTGATCGCGCCCGGTGAAGAGCGCGAACTTCTTCGGGTCGGTGGCGCGGATCTTCGCGAGGCGCTCGGTCAGCATCGCGAACGCCTCGTCCCACGAGATCGGCTCGAACTCGCCGGCGCCGCGCTGCGCCCCCGGCTTGCGGCGCAGCGGCTGCGTGAGCCGCGCCGGCGACACCTGCTTCATGATGCCCGAGGCGCCCTTGGCGCAGATCACGCCCTGGTTCAGCGGATGGTTGGGGTTGCCGTCGATGTAGCGCAGCTCGGGGCCGTTGCCAAGGTCGCGCAGGTGCACGCGGATGCCGCAGCGGCACGCGCACATGTAGCAGGTGGTCGTCCTGACCTCGTTGGCGGCGCCCGGTGCCGGCGATGCGAGCGGGTCGTGCAGCGGTTCGCGCGACAGGAACTTGAACACGGCGTCTCCTCCGGTAACTCGCATCGTAGCCGCGGGCGCTGAAACGATAAAGCGCACAATCATGATCAGAATGACCTGAATATCCGATCAGCACTGCCATGCCCACGGAACCGTCACCCGCCGCCGCATCGCGCCTGCGCCTGAACCTGCGCCAGCTCGAGGTCTTCGTCGCCACCGCGCGCGCCGGCTCGACCCGCGCTGCCGCCGAGCGCGTCGCCCGCTCGCAATCGGCCGCCAGTGCGGCGCTGGCCGAGCTCGAGGCCGCAGTCGGCGCGCCGCTGTTCGATCGCATCGGCCGCCGTCTGGTCCTGAACGAAAACGGCCGCGCGCTGCTGCCGCGCGCCGCCGCGATGATCGACGACGCCACCGACCTGCAGCACCTGTTCAGCGGCGAGCACGCCGTGCCGCTGCGCGTGGCCGCGAGCTTCACGATCGGCGAGTACCTGCTGCCCGAGCGCGTCGCCCAATGGAAGGCGGCCCATCCCGGCAGCCATCTGCGCATGCGCGTCTCGAACACCGACGACGTGATCGACGCGGTGGCGCGCCACGAGGCCGACATCGGCTTCGTCGAGGGCGCGCGCACTCACCCGGACCTGCTGATGCGCCCGTGGCTCAGCGACGAGCTCGTTGTCTTCGCCGCTCCGACGCACCCGTTGGCCCGCCGCAGGGTGACCGTGGAGCAACTGCGCAGCGCCTCGTGGGTGGTGCGCGAACCCGGCTCCGGCACCCGCGAGGCCACCGACCACTGGCTGTTCGAACACCTCGGGACCGTCGAGATCGCCTACGAGTTCGGCAGCACCGAGGCGATCAAGCGCCTGGTCGGGTTCGGCGCGGGAATCGGCTGCGTGTCACGCTACGCGGTGGCGCAGGCGTTCGACGAAGGCTGGCTCGTGCCGCTGCGCACGCGGCTGCCGAAGGCGATGCGGCGGCTCGCCACCGTGGTGCACCGCGCCCGGCCGCTGGGCGCCGGGGCGGCGGCATTCATGCGGCATTGCCGCGGTTGAACGCAAGGGTCGCGGACCGGGTCGGCGGCTTCTTTAGAATGCACCCCTTTGCGTTGTCGAGCACTTCGACGTGATCCCGCCATGGACCTGAAATTACCCATCTCCATCATCGACGAGATGAGCGAGCACGAAGTGCACTCCCACGGCGAGCTGGACCTGGCGAGCGGCGAGATCCGCAACGTTCGGTTCGAGAACTACGACGTCGCCGCCGAAGGCGTTCCCGCCACGCATGAGGACTACGAGTTCACCCTCGGGGTTCTGCGCAATGGTGAGCGCGAAGTCGAGTTCCGGATCGAGGTCGACGCCGTGGGAGGTCGCTACTCCGTCACGCCGAGCGAACTGCTGGAGCTCAAGGGCCGGGCGGCGAAGCTGTTCACTCAGCCTCCTGTCCCGCCGTCCAAGCTTCATTGACACCCGGCGCCTGCCGGGTTCCCAACCACCGCGTCCCGCGCGACGCGCTTTGCGATTTCCGATGTTCAAGAACGCCCTCGTCTACCGCATCGATCAGTGGGATTCGCCCACGATCGCCGATCTCGAATCCCGTCTGTCCGGCGCACGTTTTGTCGAATGCGGCGCCTCGCAAGCCGAATCGATCGGCTTCGTCGAACCCCGCAACGTGAAACACGGGGCGCTGGCCGAGCAGGTGGCCGGCCAACTGATCCTCAAGATCTGCACCGAGACGAAGGCCGTTCCCGGCGGCATCGTGAAGGACGAGCTGGAGCGCCGGCTCGAAGCCGCCGAGGCGCAGACGGGCCGGCGCCCGAAGGGCAAGCGCGCGAAGGAACTGAAGGAAGAGATCGTGCGGGAGCTGCTGCCGCGCGCGTTCCCCAAGCGCGGTCACACGACGGTCTGGCTCTGCCCTTCGGCCCAGCTGATGGTGGTCGGAGCCGCAAGTCCCAAGAAGGCCGACCGCGTCGTGACCCAGCTTGTCGATCTGTTCGGCGGCGGCCTGCGCGTCCAGCACCTGCAGACGCAGCTGTCCGCGGCAACCGCGATGTCGACATGGCTCGCGGAGAAGGAGTCGCCGGCCGGCTTCAGCATCGACCGCGAGTGCGAACTCAAGCAACCCGACAGCGAGAAGTCGACCGTGCGCTACGCGCGCCACGCGCTGGAGATCGACGAGATCGGCGAGCACATCAAGCAAGGCAAGCTGCCGACCCAGCTGGCGCTCACGTGGGCCGGGCGCGTCTCGTTCGTGCTCAACGAGCAGAGCGCGCTGAAGAAGATCAAGCTGCTCGACGTGGTGCTCGAGGGGCAGACGAAAAAAGGCGATGCAGACGACGGCTTCGATGCCGACGTCGCGATCATGACCGGCGAGCTGGGCCGGATGATCCCCGAGCTGATCGAGGCGCTGGGGGGCTGGCTCGATCCGGCCCAACCGCTTGCCCCACCTGGCGCGCACGGCACCGGCGAGAAGTCGACCACCGCCCAGCTGGAAGCAACGGCCGCAGCTGCCAACGACGCGCCGCCCTGGGCGGCATGAGCCCGTTCGACGAGGGCTCGGCGATGGGCTGGACGCCGCGCTCGGGTGGCGCGATGATGGGCCGCCGCCGACCCATCCGGAGAGCGAAGTGCCCAACAGGTACTCCCACGAGCAGATTGCCGCCTACGACGATCAGGGCGAGCGGCACGTCGTGATGGTGACGCGCGTGGCGATCCCGGGCTCGCATCTTCGGGGACCGCCGCATTACACCTGGAACAACGGCCAGACGCTGCATCTCGTCGACCCGAAGGCCGGCATCCTCGAATGCGCCGCCACCGCACGCAGACTGAAGATCGCGGACTGGCACGGCTAGCGCCAGGGCCGGCTACCTGCCCGCGTCCTTCTTCCCCAACTGATCGAACGCACTGTCGTCGATGACCTCGACGAAACCGGATGCCGCGAACTGCCGGCTCCTCGCCAGCGCCGCCTGGGCGCGCCTGTCGTTCCACGCCACCAGCTTTGCCTGCGCGGACACCGGCAGCTCGGAGACGTCGATCAGGCCCTTCGCGAGCATCACGTCGACGATGTCTTCGAGCGCCTCGATGAAGTCGGCGTCGGGCGCGCCGGCACCCGCGCGCTCGATGCTGCTCATGAAGTCCTGCAGCTCCAGGCTCGACGAATCGAGGTACTCCACAGCCTCCGGCGGCGTGGCCGCCCGGTGAACGCTCTCGATCTCGCCGAGCACATTGCGCCGCACGTACGGCATAGAGCTTCTCCAGCATGCCGCGCGCCGTTTCGGCTGCGCGGCCTGACTCCCTGCTTGCAGTCTCGGCGGACGCTTCGGTCTCGTCTACTGTAAGACCTGTCAGGGCTCATCTTGCCAGGTTCCCTCGCGCCCGCGTGGCCCGACAGCCCAGGTCGACCGGACACCGCGGTCATGCCACGCACCCACGAACGTGCTGCGCGGCAACTCCGGCGGTGCCAACGGTTCGGCCGAACGACCGAGGGCGATCGCGGCGTGCAAATCCTGAATCACGCGTTCGGGCTCGCTCGCCTGCACGATCCCGCGCAGCACCGCCACACCCGCCACGCCGCAGCGCACGGCCTCGTGGCTGCGCTGCGCGTCCATGCCGGCGATCGCCACCACGGGCTCGCGCAGCGTGCGACACCAGTACGCGAGATTGCCTGGCCCCTGCGGCCGCCACGGCATGTCCTTGGTCGTGGTCGCATGGATCGGACCGCAGGCGATGTAGCTCGGGCCCCAAGCGCGAGCGCGGCACACCTCCCAGTAGCTGTGGGTGCTGAGCCCGACGCGCAGCCCGGCATGGCGCAAGGCATCCATGTCGGCGCTGAGCAGATCTTCCTGGCCGAGGTGCACGCCGTACGCGCCATGCTCGATCGCCAGCTGCCAGTGGTCGTTGACGAAGAGCTGGGCCTGCACGCGGCGCGCCGCCAGCACGCTGCGCAGCACCTCGCGGCTCAGCTCATCGTGCGCGCCCTCCTTGATGCGCAATTGCACGGTCCGCACACCGGCTGCCAGCACCCGCTCGACCCAGGCCGCGCTGTCGACGACCGCATAAAGGCCCATGTGCGGATCGGCGAGCGCGGCGAAGGCTTGCGATTGCGCATCTGCGCGTGCCATCAGCGAAGGCATCGCATCGGCATGCAGGCCGAAGCCGCGCTGCGGCCGCACCGCGCCCGCGCCGCGCCCTGCCGGGATCGCCGATCGAAGCGCCTGGGTCGTGCTCATCTTGGCGATCACCGCTGCGTCTGCCGCGCAGAAGTCGAGCGCCAGCGCGGCGGCCATCGAGGCCGCGAACACGCAGCCGCTGCCGTGGTGATGCGGGGTCGCCACCCGGGGCAGCGCGAGCCAGCCCGTTGCCTCGGGCGTGTCGATCCAGTCGAGCGAGCGCTGCCCGCCGGCGTCTCCGCCGGTGACGACCACGGCCTGCGGGCCTAGCGCCCGCAACGCGGCGCAGGCTTGTTCCACCGCCGCGGGCGAGCTCATCGCCACTGCGTCCCACCCCAGCAGCCAAGCCGCCTCGGCGCGGTTCGGCGTGAT
>Ga0105237_10008379_pt1 | contig 11206 bp, 11 predicted proteins | sample KBSC24metaG_FD_81520 | JGI IMG/M metagenome (GOLD analysis project Ga0105237, IMG submission 81520) | Corn rhizosphere microbial communities from Kellogg Biological Station, Michigan, USA - KBS C2-4 metaG | ecosystem: Host-associated > Plants > Roots > Rhizosphere > Soil | place: Michigan, USA... | reverse complement strand
TGACGCGGCGAAGCGCCATGGCGTGGATGCGATTCATCCTGGGTACGGATTCCTGAGTGAGAATGCGGAATTCGCCGAGGCTTGTGAGGCTGCGGGGATGGTGTTCATCGGGCCTCCGGCGTCTGCGGTCCGGCAGATGGGTTCGAAGACGGCTGCGCGCAAGCTGGCGATCGCAGCGGGGGCGCCGGTGGTGCCGGGCACGGAAGCGGCCGTTGATAGTTTGAAAGACGCTAAAAAAATTGCGGGCGCGCTGGGCTATCCGGTATTGCTCAAAGCTTCGGCCGGCGGGGGCGGCAAAGGAATGCGGCGCGTGGATCGCGAAGGCGATCTGGAAGCGGCCATCCGCGATGCTTCCAGCGAAGCCGAACGTGCGTTTCACAACGGAGAGGTATATCTGGAAAAGCTGGTGCTGGAGCCGCGCCATATTGAGATTCAAGTGCTGGGGGACCGGCACGGCCACATGATTCATTTGGGCGAGCGCGAGTGTTCCATTCAGCGTAGGCATCAGAAGGTGATTGAGGAGTGTCCGTCTCCGCTCATGACGGAATATCCGGAATTGCGGGAACGCATGGGAGAAGCAGCGCTGCGGATCGCACGTGCTGCGAACTATCACAATGCCGGAACGATTGAATTTTTAGTGGATCGTGACGGCAAGTTTTACTTTCTGGAGATGAACACGCGGTTGCAGGTGGAGCATCCGGTTACGGAGCTCGTGACGGGTTTGGACTTGGTGCAATGGCAACTGCGCATCGCGGCCGGGGAGCGGCTGACGGTGCGGCAGGAGGACGTGCGTTGGTCTGGGTCCGCCATCGAGTGCCGGATTTACGCGGAGGATCCGGACCATCAATTTCTGCCTTCGCCGGGACGGATCACGCGACTGCAGGAGCCGGCGGGTCCGGGCGTGCGGCTCGACTCGGGGATCTATGAGGGCTGGGATGTGCCTGTGGAGTACGATCCGCTGCTGGCGAAGCTGGCGGTGTGGGGTCCATCGCGCGAGGCGGCCGTGGCTCGGATGAAGCGCGCGCTTTCGGAGTACGTCATCGCGGGCATTGCGACTAACCGTGCGTTCTTCGGCGAGATTATGGATGACGTGCGGTTTCGCGCTGGCGCGCTTTCCACGGCATTTCTCGAGGAGTTCTTTGCGCGTCGGCAGCCGCTTCCGCCGGAGCCTGAGGCGGAAGCCGTCGCGGCGTTGGTGGCGGTGCTCGCGCAGCGGAAAGTTAGTGTGGCGCGCTCGACTGGGCAAGCGTCGGCATGGCTGCAGACGGGCCGGGAGTCGCTGCTGCGGTGAAATACCACATCGTCATCGACGGGAAGGCTGCGATACTCTCGGCCTCGGGGGACCACTTTGCTTACCACGCGGAGGGCGAAGAATGCGTCGAACGTGACTACTCGGCGTCGCCGGCGGGGGATGGTGCTTGGTCGATACTGATCGACGGACGGAGTTACGCGGCGAAGCTACTGGGTGAGGGCGAAGTCTCGATCAACGGGCGCGTGTTTCAAGTCGAGGTTTTCGATCCTCGGGGTCCGCGCGGGCGCCGGGCGGCAGGAGAGCGGTCGGGGCCGCAGGTCGTAACTACTTCCATGCCGGGACGCGTGGTGCGGGTGTTGGTGACGCCGGGGCAGCAGGTGGCGGCGGGGCAGCGGTTGATTGTCGTCGAGGCCATGAAGATGCAAAATGAGATGAAGGCCCCCCGAGCTGGACGCGTCGCGTCGGTGAAAGCGGAGGCGGGCGCGACGGTTTCGGCGGGAGACATTTTGGTGGTGATCGAATGACTATGACCGAAACCTGCACGTTGTGCGACGGCACGGGATGGAAGATCGTGGAGCGCGCTGGGCTTTCCGGGGCTGAGCGGTGTGTTTGCGCGGCCGCTACTCGTACTCGCGATCTGAAGGAGAATTCCAACATCCCGCCGAATTACCGGGAGGCGTCGCTGGATAATTTTCAGATGCCGGCGGATAATCCGGTGGCGCGGCAGGGGCTGGGCACAGTGCTCATGCAGGTTCGCAGCTTCACGCGTGAGTTCCCAGCGGAGACACGTCCTGGGCTGCTGCTGATCGGCGAGCCTGGGACCGGGAAGACGCACTTAGCAGTGGCGGCGATGCGGGCGCTGCTCGACAAGGGGCACGAGTGCTTGTTCTTCGATTATCAGAATCTGCTGGACCGCATTCGTTCGGGTTACGATGCGGCGTCGGGGGCGGCGGATCGCGAGGCTTATCGGGCGGTGCTGGATGTCGAGGTGCTGCTGCTCGACGATTTGGGCGCGCATCGTGTCACCGACTGGGTGGAGGACACGGTGACGGCGATCATCACGCATCGCTGCAATCAACGGAAGCCGCTCATTGCGACTACCAACTTGACCGACGACGATCGCGGCAAGGATTTCACCATGCCGGGCGGCGACAAGAAGACGATTCGCGAGCGAACTCTGGCCGAGATGATTGGGACTCGGGCGCGATCCCGGCTGCATGAGATGTGCCGGGTGGTGCGCATGCCGGCGGTGGAGGATTATCGCGTGAAACGGGCGCGTTAGGGCGGGCCTTCGCCCAGGCCATCGAGCGCAAAGCTGCTGCCGGCGGGCGTGAAGTGCAGCGAATATTCATTGCCGCGGGCGTGCCAGATGATGATGTAGTTGCCGTTGGGCAGGCGCTCGGGTTCCTTGCTGGCGATTTCTTTTTTGATTTCCGCCGTTAGGTAAACATCGAAGCGCGCCGTGAAATCGGAAGCGCCCTTGATCTCGCGGATCGCGGGGCCATTTTCCCAGGGCTGGGGGAAGCGCATGCCTTGCGCCACGGCCTGGGCGTCGTGCTTGGCTACTGCGGCCTGGAAGCCAGGCCACCATTTGCGGAACGCCGCGTCGTCATTTTGAGCGAGCGCGACACCGACCAGCAGCAAAGCGAGGAACACTGTCTTCATAGCAGCCAAACTCCATACAATACCATTAGGAAGTTTAGCGTTGCGGTTGCGATACGAATTTGATTTCACTTTGGCCCCTCGTGAAGAATGCACTTTTGATGCTGTTCGCCACTTTACTTCCGCTCTTCGCGCAAGAGGCATCGCGCGCGACCATTCGGGTGGAAGTCAAAGCGGCTGCGGCAGCGGTGGCGGGAGCAGTCGTTACTGTGAACGGCATCGCCATTCAAACTGATGAAAATGGCATCGCAATCACTTCCCTCCCTTTAGGAAAGGTACAAGTGAGCGTATCGAAGGAAGGCTTTTTGTCCGCGAAGGCATCCCTTCAGGTGGATGAGGCTCGCGAGTGGCGGATCGCTTTTGAACTTAACCCGCAAGAGCAACGGGAAGAAGAAGTAACTGTGTTCGCCACACGGACCGATATACGACTCCAGGACTCGCCAACCCGCGTGGAAGTATTAGGACCCGAAGAGATCGAGGAAAAGACGATGATGACGCCTGGCGACATCGTCATGATGTTGAACGAAATGGGCGGTCTGCGGGTGCAGAGCACCTCGCCCTCGCTAGGCGCAGCGAGCGTGCGCATCCAGGGAATGCGCGGGCGCTATACAGCCTTCCTGGGAGATGGTCTTCCTCTTTTCGGCCAGCAGGGCGGCGGCCTGGGGCTGTTGCAGATTCCGCCGGTGGATCTGGGCCAAGTCGAGGTTATCAAGGGCGTCTCTTCGGCACTCTACGGCGCTGGAGCAATGGCGGGAGTGGTGAACTTGATCTCCCGGCGCCCCGGTCCAGAGCCGGTTCATGAGTTTCTTTTCAATCGTTCCACGCTGGGCGCCACCGATGCGTCGCTCTTCGCCGCAGCGCAGCTTACGCCACATTGGGGCGCATCGTTTCTTGGTAGCGGCGACTGGCAAGAGCGCAATGACATTGACCACGACGGCTGGGCTGACCTGGCTGGTTACACACGCGGCGTGGTTCGTCCGCGAGTGTTCTGGGACGGAGGCAACGGACGAACGGCTTTCCTCACCGGCGGAGTGACTTATGAGAATCGTGACGGCGGGACGCTTCCCGGGGCTGTCCTGCCTGCAACTGGAACACCCTACACCGAGGCGCTGAATACGCGCCGTTATGACATCGGCGGCAATCTACAATTTGTGGTCAAGAAGCAGTACGTCGTTACAGCCCGCTTCGCAGCGTCCTGGCAGGACCACGATCACCGCTTTGGTGACGTGCGGGAACGTGACCGCCACGAACTACTCTTTGGAGAACTCACAGTTCGCGGCACGTTTCGCCGCAACACTTGGGTTGCCGGCATCGCCGCCGAGCGGGAAGTCTATCTGCCGCGCGACGTTCCCCAGTTCACCTACCGCTATACGACTCCCGGGGTTTTCCTTCAAGACGACGTCGAGATTGCCCGTTGGCTATCCGTTTCCGCGAGCGCTCGGGTTGATTTTCAAAATCAATACGGAACCTTCTTCAGTCCGCGGCTTTCCGCGTTGTTCCGCTGGCGCGGCTGGACCAGCCGCCTCTCCGCTGGAGAAGGGTTCTTTGCTCCCACTCCATTAACCGAGGAAACTGAAGCCGCGGGGTTGACACGTCTCACGATTCCCAAACCGCTGGTGGCCGAGCGCGGGCGAAGCGCTTCATTTGATCTGACGCGCAAAATCGGCCCGGCCTCCTTGACTGCAACACTGTTTGATTCCAGCGTGCGCCACCCTATTAATGTCGAGCGTATCGAAGGCTACCAGTTGATCAATCTAACGCAACCCACCAACAACGTAGGCTTCGAATTTCTCGGCACCGTCAAAAAGGCAGGGTTCTCTGGCACTGCCAGCTACACCTACGTTCGCTCGCGACAATTTGAATTCGGCGAACGAGTAGATACGCCGCTGACTCCCCGGCATAGTTTCGGGCTAGTCGGGATGTGGGAGAAGGAAAAGGCCGGGCGTATCGGCGTTGAAAGTTATTACACGGGGCAGCAACGTTTGGAAGACAACCCGTATCGCAGCGAGTCGAAATCCTACGTCCTCTTTGGTTTCTTGGCCGAGCGCACTTTTAGTCATTTCCGACTGTTTGTGAATGTCGAAAACCTCAGCAACGTTCGACAGACGCGGTGGGATCCGCTGCTCCGCCCAGATCGCGGGGTGGATGGCCGATGGACCGTCGATGCCTGGGCTCCGTTGGACGGGCGTGTTCTCAATGGCGGTATTCGTTTGAAGTTCTAACACGCGCGGCCACCTGTTATAAACTGGACAGCGGACGGAAGGAGCACTGATGAAATCAAGCTTGCTCATGGGGTTCGCTGCGGCGCTGCTGGCTGCTGTGCCGGCGGTGGCGCATCATTCGTTCGGCGCGGAATATGACGGGAACAAACCTGTCACGCTGACCGGCGTTGTGACGGAAGTGCAGTGGACGAATCCTCACTTCTATTTCTTCATTGATGTCAAGGATTCCAACGGCCATGTGGCTAACTGGAAATTTGAAGGCTATCCGCCGACTGTGCTCAACCGGATCGGCTGGAAGCGCGGCGAGACGATGAAGCCTGGGGACACGGTTACGGTGTTTGGCTGGCGGGCGCGGGACGGGTCCAATTGGGCGCACTCGCGCGAGGTCACGTTCGCGAATACCGGCAAGAAGCTGCAGTCGGGGCCTCCGGCGGGGAATGGGGATGGCGGGAATACGCCTCCGGTGGCGCCATGAAAACTTACATTTTGATTTTGGGTGTAGTGGCGGCACTGGCGGGTGCGCAGACTGTTCGGCCTACGCCGCGGACGGCGGATGGCAAACCGGATTTGTCGGGAGTGTGGCAGCCGGGCAGCGACAAGCCGGGGACTTGGGAAGAGGCGAATCAAGGCGTCGGCGTGGCGGAACCCGGGCAGCGGCAGGTGCGCAAGGCGGAGCGTCCTTCCTACCAAGCGTGGGCGGCGGCGAAGGTGATGGAGTCTTTCAACAAGCGGGCGTTCGATAATCCGGTGGCGCGGTGTATTCCGCAATTGGATTTGGGCGGTAATGAGGGGTCGCTGTATCCGTGGCAGTTTGTGCAGACTCCGGATTTGATCGTGATTCTGGTGGAATCGCGGCACGTGTTTCGATTGGTGCCGCTAAACGCTAAGCATCCTGAGGATCTGGATCCTAGTTACTTGGGCGACGCTGTCGGGCGTTGGGACGGCGACACGCTAGTAGTGGATGTCACTGGGTTCAAGGAGATCATGACGGGGTTGAACATCCATACAGACGCGATGCATGTGGTAGAGCGCTTCACGCGGGTGGATTACAACACGATCAATTACGAAGCTACTGTGGAAGATCCGAAGGCGCTGACGAAGCCGTGGAAAGTCACTAGCAAGCTGATGCTGCGGCCCGGCACGCGCCTCCAGGAATATGTGTGCGAGGAAAACAATCAGGACCCCGCGCAGATGGAGCGCTTAATCAAAGACGGCGTGGTTACGCGCAAGTAGCGCTACTTGATTTTTTTGATCCAGGCTAGGATTGGCCCGGAAACGGTTTTGTCGGGAGTGTCGATGGAGAACACTTCCGACATGTGGCTCTCGCCTTTTTCGAAGAGCATCACCGGGCAGTGGTCGGGGCCTTCCTTGCAGAGCTCGTCGTGAAAAGCTTGGTTGAAGGCGCTCATCTTGCCTTCGATGCCGGGGTCGAGTTCCGCGGTCGCCAGCATGATTTTTACTTTTGTGGTTTTGTAGGCGGGCAGCGTCGAACGGGTGAGCTGGGTCGCGGCGTCTACTTGGGGTCCGCGGCCGCCGCCGGGAGCGTTGGAGCCACCGGGCTGTCCCGCGGTGCGTCCAGGGAGCGCGCCGTCGGTTGAATTGTTGGGGCCGGCGCCGCAGGTGCTGCCGGGTGCGGGACCATTGCCAGCGGGAGGACCGCCGCGTCCGCCTTGGCCGCCGGCGGGTTGGACGGGGAGAATGTTGAACTGCCCGGACATGAAGACGACGCCTTTCAGGCCGACGCCTTTGGGGCCGTAGAGTTCAGGGCGTCCTACATAGGTTCCTAGCGGTCCGTTGCCGGCGGACTGCGCCCAGGCGAAGATGCGATCGGGGTTGCCTTTGTATTTGGCGATGTTGGCTTCGACCCACTGGATCATGGCGGAAACGTCTTTAGCGGGGTCATCCCAATTGGCTCCGGGATGGCGCTGCATGTTTACGAAGACCATGCCGTTCTTTGTCGCCCAGCGGCCGATGTTGTCGTAGAAGGCGTTGGCTTCTTTCACCTGCAATTCGATTTTGTTGCCGGCGCCGCCGGGGATGTAGAGCAGAACTGTACGGTTCGCCCCACCTTTATCGGACGTGAAAATATCGACAACATCTTTGGGATTCGGGCCGAAGGAAACGTCGCGCGCGACGGTGATGCCGGGGTAGAGCGGAGTGGCGCTGCTGTTGATGTCGTTGGCGGGCATCATCGAGCGGTAAAGGCGCGCGGTGCAGCCGGGGTCGACGACCTGGCCGATTTTTAGGAGGCCGGCTTCAATCTGCGGCGGGACTTGTGCTTGCGCTAATCCGGCACACGTGGCCGCTATTAATGTGAGTGTCGTGAATTTCATATTGGCTACCAGTATATTCAAGGGCGCGGAGCGGGCGCGGCGCCGGGGGACGGAACTGTGTCGTTTAAATTGCAATCGGCTAGCGTGGTGCAGACGCAGAAGCGCTCGCATTTTTCGGGCGCGGGTTTGATGGGCTTGGGCATGGTCTTGCGATATTCGGGATACATGGTCTTCGCGCCGCCGCGGGTGGCTTCGGCGGGGAGGCCGTACCATTCGGCTACTTCTGTTAAGAACGCATTCTTGCCGATCAGGTGATGCGGGACGGAGCCGACCGGCGCGGGAACTTCGGCGGCGTACTCGCAGAAAGACGGCGGGATTTTTTGGCCGGGATCCAGATACCAGTTTTCGCTGCGCACCAGGGGCTCGGTTAGCATCACCGGATCCTCGACTACTACGATCACTGTCAGGAAGTCGCCATGGCGCGTCCAATGTTCGGTGACAATGCGCTTGTCGCTGCTGGCGACTCCGTTGCGGCGCAGGTAATTGGCTTTGAGGTGGGTGGTGCTGATGGTGAGCATGTTGCCTTCCCAGACTCCGGTGGAAAAACCTTGAAAGGTGTGTTCGGCGTAGGCGGGGGGATGCGGGCGGCCGTCCATCCAGATGGTGCGGACGCTGCCCCAGGCGGGCATGTAGGTGTGGAACGCGACGAGGTTTTGCGTGGTGATGTCGATGTCGCGCGTTACGCGCAGATTGCCTAGGCCGCGCATTCCGTAATCGGAGGAGTGGGGGCGGCACTGGTATTCGGTCACTACCGAAATGCGGTCGGCGTCGTAGCTATCGGCGCGCAGACGTCCGGCGTCGCTCAGGGGGATGCCCATGTAGTCGCCTAGTTCGGGACCCGGCAGGCGTTCGGGGCCGTCTTCGTGATAGGCGGGGGCCCACTCGCCGGTGAAATCTACTTGCGCCCATAGAGGAACGGCCGCTAGTGTTGCTGCGATCAATAAGAGGGTGCGCTTCATTTCTGTTTTTCCTAACGGGCTTTGCATGGCGACGGGTCCCATTTCGAGCCGTCGGGTTCTTTCTTAAAATCGGAGCTGGTGATCCAGGGGCCGGTTAAGTATTGCTGATCGCGGACGATGGTGGTGACGGTGAACCATTCGTCGCCGTTGCGTTCTTTGTGATAGTCGTAATATTCGTTGACGGTGGCGACGGCGCTGTAGGGGACGCCGTTTTTGCGCAGATAGCCCGGTCGCAAATGGGTGGTGAACACTTCGAGCGATCTTCCCTGCCCTCCTTGACGAACGGAGAAGATTGGCACGGGATCGGGGATCTCCACGCCGCGTGGGGCGCGCTCCCAATTCGCTACCGAGAAGCCTTGCCAGGTGGGCTCCCCATCCAGCCTGATGAGCCCTTGGCTACCGGGGGGAGCGAAGTTGAATACTCGCGTTTGCGCGCCTTCGTCGGTTTCTAGCTTCAGCGTGTTGTCGTCCTGCCAGGTGATGTGGACTCGGCCGGGGGCGCGCATGATGGCGGGAGCGCCGTAGGCTTTGCATTGCAGACCGGCAGCCTCGTCTTTGGACGGGTCCCAGGTGGCGCCTACTCTGCGAGCTTCTTGATTTACGGGAATGCTGGCGAAGTCGCCTTTCATGGGCGTGACCATGCGCCAGCGCCAGTCTTCGCTTATTACTGAAACCCAGTAGCCGGTTAGGTCCACTGGGGCGGCGGCTTTGGCGGGGCGCGGAGGCTGCGGGGGGCCGGGGGGTTGGGCTTGCAGGTTTGCGGCAATCAGGATGGCGAATAAAATTTGGGATCGCATTTACTTGGCTCCCAGGCTTTTATAGATTGACTCGACGAAGTTATCGCCGGGGCCGTATTGCGGGTCGTAATCGAGCGTTAGCTTTGCTGCTTTCACTTGGTCGAGGCTCAGGCCGCGCTTGATGGCATCTTGCACGCGGTCGCGGACAATCGTGACCATGTCGCGATATTCGACTACGTCGGCTTCGGTGCAGAGGCGGCCGTGGCCGGGGATTACGCGGGTGCCGCCGTCCTGCAGGTGCTCGGGAACGGTGAGGAGCAGGATGTGGTTCAGGGCGTCGATTTCGCCTTTGATGCTGCCGCCGCGGGCGAGGTCGAGAAACGGGTAGCGCTCGGGGGTGAGGATGTCGCCTACACTCAAGACGTCAGACCGGCGGAAGAAGACGATGCTATCGCCGTCGGTGTGCGCGGCGGGCTCATGGAAAATCACTACCGCTTCGCCATTGAAGAAGAAGTCCTTGGTGGGGGTGTCGTATTCGTCGTTGGGCAGACCGGTTTGCAGTGGAGGCGCTTGGCTGCCGGTCACTGGCGTGGTCATGCGGTTCAGAACATTGTTATGCGCAATGACCGTTGCCCCGCCGCCCATCACCTGCGCTGCTCCGGCGGCGCCCATCTTCTGCAAAGGTTCGTTGCCGCCGACGTGATCGCCATGAACGTGCGTGTCGATGATGTAGCGAATGGGCTGGTTGCTCAGTTTCTTGATCTCGGCGGCGATGCGCTGGGCTAGCGGAGCGAACATGGTATCAACCAGGAGCACGCCATCCTTGCCGGTTTGGATGGTAATGTTGCCGCCGGGGCCCGCCATCATATACGTGTTGCCTTGCACTGGGAGCACGTGCAATTCGGCGCTTTGAAGGTCGGCGGCGGAGGGCGGCTGCGCGGACGCCAAGGTGTACAGTGCACACCATGAGAGGAAAACTTTGCGGATCACCGTTCCATTCTAGCTCCGGAAGCGTCGAAAGAAAGTCCGCACATCATCGACAAAGAGCTGCGGCTGCTCGAAACATCCGAAGTGACCGCCGCGCGGCATTTTGGTGTACTGGACCAGATTGAAATCGCGCTCCAGAGCGCTGCGCGGCGGCGCGAGCGCGGTCATCTCTTTGGGAAACGCTGCAAAGCCGGTGGGAATTGAAATTTTGCCGCGAGGAGGAGCGGGTTCGTCGGAATTGCCGCGATAAAACCATACTGACGACCACTCGGTGCCCGAGACCAAGTACCACATGACGTTCGACAAGACCTGGTCTTTGGTGAAGGTGCGATCGAGGTCGTCGCCCGAGTCGCTCCAAACTTTGAGTTTTTCGACGATCCAGGCGGCAGTGCCTACGGGATTGCCGGAGAGGGTAAACGCGATGGTCTGCGGCTTGTGCGATTGCTCGTTGAAATAATCCATCTCGACTTGCCGGTATTCGGCGGCGGCGCGCAACCAGGTTCGTTCTTCGTCGCTGCGCTCGGCGTCGGGGACGGGGCGCGCGCCAGCGGCGTTGAGATGGATGCCGATCAGGTCGTTGGGAAATTGCACGGCGAGTTGGATGGTGACGGCGTTGCCCCAGTCGCCACCCTGTGCGCCGTAGCGCTGATAGCCGAGGACCTCGGTCATTAATTTGTGCCACAGGCGGGCGGTCGTGACTGGGCCTACTGGTTTGCCCTTGGGCTTCGAAGAGAATCCGAACCCGGGGAGCGAGGGGATCACTACGTCAAAGGAGTCAGCGCCGGAATCGGTCAGCGGGCCGATGGCGTCCAAAAATTCTAGGACGGAGCCGGGCCATCAGTGCGTGAGAATCAGCGGCGTGGGGCGCGGGCCGCGGCCTCGAACGTGGATGAAGTGAATGTCGAAGTCGTCGATCTTCGTTAGGAACTGCGGATACTGATTCAGGCGGGCTTCGGTTTTGCGCCAATCGAAGCGGGTGGTCCAGTAGGCGCACAGTTCCTTGAGATAGTCGTAGCTGACGCCGTATTGCCAGCCGCCTTGATCGATGCGCTCC
>Ga0105237_10008378_pt1 | contig 11206 bp, 8 predicted proteins | sample KBSC24metaG_FD_81520 | JGI IMG/M metagenome (GOLD analysis project Ga0105237, IMG submission 81520) | Corn rhizosphere microbial communities from Kellogg Biological Station, Michigan, USA - KBS C2-4 metaG | ecosystem: Host-associated > Plants > Roots > Rhizosphere > Soil | place: Michigan, USA... | reverse complement strand
GCGACATAGACGAACGCGCCTTCTGGTCGGACTACCAGGCCGCCTACGCCGCGATGCTGCAACATTGCTCGACCGAGGCCGCCCCGTGGCACGTCGTGCCGAGCGACTCGAAGAAGTACCGCAACTGGGCGGTGGCGCAGATCGTCGGCGAGACCCTCACCGAGATGAATCCGCAGTACCCGCAACCCGACCTCGACCTGGAGCGGCTCCGTAACCGTCTCCGGCCTCCGTACTAGGTGCTACTCCCGCACAAGCAACGCGACCGGTCGATCCGCGAGCAGACTGCCCAGCTGGACGGCTCCGGCGTGGGCCGATCCGTCGAGGACATTGGTCAGACGTTCCGGCAGGTGGAGCACCGTGTCGCCCCAACCGCCCTTTGCGCCCAGTCCGATCGGCAGCCTGGTCGCTACGGTGACCGCACCGCCGCGGTTAAAGGCGATCACATGCTCGGCGGCGGAACCGTCCGCGAGCAGGGAGGTGTAGCCCTCGAACAGTCCTGGCCAGTCCCGCCGCAGCCGGAGGGCGGCGGCGACGACAGCCAACTTCGCGCCGCCGTTTTCGCTGCCCAACTCGGTGAGTGCGACGGCTCGCGCGCCGAAGTCGACAGGCCGGCGGTTGTCAGGGTCGACAAGGGAGTCCTCAGCGAACTCGGTCCCCTGATACACGTCTGGTATCCCTGGCATCGTCAGCGCCACCAGTTTCTGCGAGACGGAGTTGACCCGGGCGAAGGGCTCGACGCGCGCGAGGAAGCGCTCAAGGACCTCGTGCACGGCGCGGTCGTCGTAGGCGGTGTCCACGGCCGCGTGCACCGAGGCCTCGAAACCCAAGTCGGGATCGATCCATCGCGTGCCGTCCGACGCCTCTCGCATCGCCTTCTCGGCGTACGCGTGCATGCGTTCGCGCTCGATGAATCCGACCCCGGCAAAGGTCTGCCAGATCAAGTACCCGAAGGCCGGGTTGGCGACGGGGGCGGCGGCCATCAGAAAGCGGGCCACTCGGGCCCACTCGTCTGGGATCTCGGCCAGCGTGAACAGCCGTGCGCGGACGTCCTCCCCGCGTTTGGTGTCATGGGTCGACAGGGTGGTCATCGCGGCCGGCCAATCCCGCTGGCGAGCTTCGGCCGCTCGATGGAACTCCGCGACTGATCTGCCGAACTGAGCCGGCGCGCCGCCGACCTCGTTGAGGGCGATGAATCGGTTGTACCGGTAGTAGGCGGTGTCTTCGACGCCCTTGGCCATGACGGCGCCCGTCGTCTGCTGGAATCGGCGCGCCAGCTCGTCGGCGGGGTCACCGAGCCGAGTCGCGAGCGAGTTGATCGCATCGGCGAGGTCGGGCCGCGCCGCTCGGGCCGCCGCGATCGCCTCGGCCAGGTACTCCGATCCGGTCGGCACATAGGAGCGATACACCGGGAAGGCCACCAGTAACTCGGCCAGCGCCGACCGTGAGTCCTCGACGTCTGGCGCGAGGCGAGCGAGCCGCGAGACCTCGGCCTGCAGGATCGTCGTCACGACGTGCCGCTTGCCGTCGATCATGTGCTCGTGAAAGTCACGATGGTCACCGGTCAGCTCGACGTAAAGGTCCGTCAAGGGCTCCTCGCCCGACTGGTCGAGGAAGAGATTGGTCACGTCCGCCAGCGCGTCGTAGCCGGTGGTGCCGGCCACGGGCCAGGACGGCGGCAGGACCTCGCCGGGTTCGAGGATCTTCTCAACGGTGATCCAGGCGCGAGGCGCCTCGCTGGCCAGTCGCCATAAATATCCCTCAGGGTCGACCAACCCGTCCGGATGATCGACCCGCAGCCCGTCGATTCGATCGCGGCTCGTCCAGCGCAGAATCTCTCGGTGTGTCGCGGCGAACACGTCCTCGTCCTCCACCCGCAAGCCGGCCAACGTCGTGACGGCGAAGAATCGGCGATAGTTCTGATCCACGTCGGCGCGGCGGAAGTTCACGAGCTCGTACACCTGCCGGTCATGCGCCGAGGCGGGGGAGCCGCCCTCGGTGCCTGGGGCGATGGGAAAGCGGTGCTCGAAGTAGCGCAGCTCCCCGTCGACGACGCTGAGCTGGCTGGGTGTGAAGTCGTCCCCGAGGACCGGAAGCAGAACGCGTCCCCTCGCCCACTCGATGTCGAACCAAGGCGCGAACCGGGACGCCTCGCCGTAGGTCAAAACGTCCCACCAGGCCGCGTTCTGCGACGCGTCGGCGACGCCCGCGTGGTTGGGGACGATGTCGACGACGACGCCTAGGCCGGCTGACCGGGCGGCGTCGAGCAACTCAGACCATGCGCCGGGACCGCCTCGGGCCGGGTCGATCTGCTCATGATCGACGACGTCGTAACCGTGGTCGGAGCCAGCGGCTGCCTTCAACAGCGGCGAGCAGTAGACGGCCCCGACACCAAGGTCACGCAGGTAACGGCAGACGCCGGCCGCCGCGCTCAGGTCGAAGCCGGCACGGATCTGCAGACGGTAGGTCGACGCCGGAATCGCCATGTCAGTCCATCCGCTGGAGCACGACGAGCGCACGCGGGCCGACCGTGACCGGCGCCCCCGCATCGTGCACGATCCCGTCGGCGGGATCGGCGTCGGCGGTGTCCAGGACGACTTGCCAGCCGTCGCCGTAGGCCGTTGCCGGCAGGGTGAACTCGATCGCCTCGTGATGCGCGCTGAAACACAGGATGAACGAGTCGTCGACCACCCGCTCGCCCCGCGCGTCGACGTCACTGATCCCGTTTCCGTTCAGGAACACCGCCACCGCCTTGCCGAAGCCGGAGTCCCAGTCCTCATCGGACATCTCGCTGCCGTCTGGCCGTAGCCAGGCGATGTCCGGCAGGCCGGCCTTGCCTCGGCGACCCAGCGGGCGTCCACGGAAGAAGCGCCGTCGGCGGAACACGGGATGGGCTTCGCGGAGCTCGACGGCCCGGCGGGTGAACTCCAGCAGATCGACATCGACGTTCTTCCAGTCGATCCAGCTGAGCTCGTTGTCCTGGCAGAAGGCGTTGTTGTTCCCCTTCTGCGAGCGGCCCAACTCGTCGCCGTGACACAACATCGGCACGCCCTGTGAGAGTAACAACGTCGCGATGAAGTTGCGTGACTGCTGCTCGCGCAGTGCGACGATGGCCGGGTCGTCGGTAGGGCCTTCCACTCCGCAGTTCCACGAACGGTTGTGACTCTCGCCGTCGTTGTTGTCCTCGCCGTTGGCCTCGTTGTGCTTCTGGTTGTAGGAGACGAGATCGCGCAGGGTGAAGCCGTCGTGGGCGGTCACGAAGTTGATCGACGCCACGGGGCGGCGCGCCGAGTGCTCGTAGAGATCCGCCGACCCCGTGAGGCGCGACGCGAACTCGCCCAGGGTGGCCGGCTCGCCCCGCCAGAAGTCACGCACCGTGTCGCGGAACTTGCCGTTCCATTCCGTCCACTGGGGGGGGAAGTTGCCGACCTGATATCCGCCGGGTCCGACGTCCCACGGCTCGGCGATGAGCTTCACCTGGCTGACGGTCGGATCCTGCTGGACGAGGTCGAAGAAGCTCGACAACCGGTCGACGTCGTAGAACTCGCGGGCCAGGCTGGCCGCCAGGTCGAACCGGAAGCCGTCGACGTGCATCTCGGTGACCCAATACCGCAGAGAGTCCATGATCAACTGCAGCGAGTGCGGATGCCGGACGTTGAGGGTGTTGCCGGTGCCGGTGTAGTCCATGTAGTAACGCTTGTCGTCCTCGACCAACCGGTAGTACGCCGCGTTGTCGATACCCCGCATCGACAAGGTCGGCCCGAGATGGTTGCCCTCGGCCGTGTGGTTGTAGACCACGTCGAGGATGACTTCGATGTCGGCCTCGTGCAGCGTCCGGACCATCGCTTTGAACTCCTGGACCTGGCCACCAGGCGTGGTGGAGGAGGAGTACTTGGCATCCGGAGCAAAGAAGCCGATCGTGTTGTATCCCCAGTAGTTCGACAGTCCCTTCTCGATCAGCGTCGAGTCGTTCGCGAAGTGATGCACAGGCATCAGCTCGATCGCGGTGATGCCGAGCGAGCGGAGGTGCTCGACCATGACCGGATGGGCGATTCCCGCGTAGGTGCCCCTGATCTCGGCTGGAATATCCGGGTGAAGTTCGGTGAGCCCCTTGACATGGGCCTCGTAGATGACGGTCTCGTTGTACTGCCGTTTCGGCGGCCGATCGGTGCCCCAATCAAAGAACGGATTGATCACCACCGACTTCGGCATGTGCGTCGCCGAATCCTCGTCGTTGCGCGAGTCGGGCTCGCCGAAGTTGTAACTGAACAGGGCCTGGCGCCAGTCGAACGTGCCGTCGATGGCCTTCGCGTACGGGTCGAGCAGCAGTTTGTTCGGATTGCACCGCTGACCGGCACTCGGCTCGTAGGCGCCGTCAACGCGGTAGCCATAGCGTTGGCCGGGATCGATGCCCGGCAGGAACGCGTGCCAGACGAGGCCGTCCTGATCACGCAACGGGACCCGCTGCTCTTTGCCGTCCCCGTCGAAGAGGCAAAGTTCGACCCTGCTCGCCATCTCGCTGAACAGGGCGAAGTTCGTGCCGGACCCGTCGTAGGTGGCGCCGAGTGGGTATGCCGTTCCTGGCCAGACCTGCATGAAGCTCCTAACGTCGCCCCGGATCGGAGTGCGCGCGATCACTCGCGCCGCAAGATCTCTACCCTGCCAGAGCAGTCTCAATCCATGGGCAGCACGCCTGAGAAGGCGGATAGACTGCAAGGCGTTGGAGGGGAGTAACCCCCAGCGGCGTCCTCGTCATCACGGCGCGTGCCGACCACGCGCCCGGGGAGCCGGCCCGTCCAGGGTGGGTGAGACCTCCGGAGCGTTCGACTTGCCGTCGGCAGTCGACGAACCGGAGGGTTGCCGTGAATGTCCAGCTCTGGGTGTGGCTCGTCACAGTTGGAATCTGGGCGGTGTTCCTGGCCGTCGACCTTTTCGTGGTCGGACGTCGTCCGCACGAGCCGTCGACCGGCGAGTCGCTGCGGCATCTCGCGTTCTTCGTCACCGCCGCGCTGCTCTTCGCCGCCGGAGTGTGGCTGGTCAGCGGGCCTGGCTATGCGGGACAGTTCGCCGCCGGTTGGTTGACCGAGTATTCGCTGTCCATCGACAACCTGTTCGTCTTCATGATCATCATGAGCAAGCTCCGAGTGCCCCGCGCCCTGCAGTCCTCCGCGCTGTTCATCGGGATACTGGCGGCGATCGCGCTGCGGGCGGCGTTCATCGCGGTCGGCGCGGCGGCCATCAACCGCTACAGCTGGGTGTTCTACCTGTTCGGGCTCTTCCTGGTGTTCACGGCGGGGCGGCTCGCGCATGAAACCGGCCATGAGACGGGCGAAGAACCGCCACGAGACCCCCGGATCGTGCGGTGGCTGCGGAGGCGAGTACCGACCAGCGAGGACTTCCATGGCTCGAAGCTGACCGTGCGCGTGGGCGGTCGACGGGCAGCCACGCCGATGCTCGTGGTCGTCGCCGCGCTGGGCGCGACCGACCTGTTGTTCGCTCTCGATTCGATTCCGGCGATCTACGGCGTGACTCGCGAGCCATACCTGGTGCTGACCGCCAACATGTTCGCCTTGATGGGGCTGCGCCAGCTGTACTTCCTGATCGGCGATCTGCTGCGGCGGCTGGTCTATCTCAGCCTTGGACTGGCGGTGCTCCTCGCCTTCATCGGCGTCAAGCTGGTGCTCCACGCCCTGCACGAGAACACGCTGCCGTTCGTCAACGGCGGCCGGCCGGTCGACTGGGCGCCTGACATCCCGATCTGGTTGTCGCTGGCGGTCATCCTCGCGACGCTGGCGACAACTGCCATCGCCAGTCTGGTCAGGACGAGGGGGGCGCCGGCGGGCTGAGCGATCAGCCGGTCGACGCGGCCGTCGGCACCGGCGTGACAGTGACAGTGACCGTCGCCGGCGGCCGGTTGAGCCGCGGGCCCGGACGGCCGTTGTCCGGCGCCTGGGTTCCTCGAGGACCGCGGTGATCAGGACCGCCGGGAGGGAGATTCTTGCCGATCACTCCGCGGTCTCCGACCGGGTCGAAGCGCGTGACGTGGTGGCGATCGACGGCGTGCCCGACGATCGCGCCGACGAACAGCAGCGCAAGGGCGGCGACGACTCCCGTGACGAGAACCGCGGTGCGGCGGCGGGGGTTGATCCACGGTTCGCGTGGCGGCCGGGGAGCGAACGGAGCCGGCGGTCCGGCGTAGTACGGCGGCATCGTGAGTTGCTCCCGGTACGAACCGCCAACTCCAGAGGGCGGTCCCCACGCTGTGGGCGGCTGGGGCGCCTCAACCCCGGGCGAGGGGGCCGCCGCCTCAGCCCCGGGCGAGGGGGCCGCCGCCTCAGCCCCGGGCGCGGGGGTCGCCGACTCAGCCCCGGACGGGGGGGCCGCCGACTCAGCCCCGGACGGGGGGGCCGCCGACTCAGCCTCGGACGGGGGGAGCGGAGCCGTGGCGTCGGCGGCGGGCTCTTCAGCCGCGGGCTCGACGGGTGATTCTTCTGTCACGGTTGTCTCCTCCTCTGACAGATAACGACGGCTTAATCTAGACCTCACGTCCATGGTTGGTCTGGCCTTGAGCCGAACTCACAGCCAGGTCCCACCCTTGGCAAACCGGTCGGAGGATTTTGTCGGTGGTTGCTCGTACCTTGATGGAGTGAGAGTCGACAGCGACATCGTTCCCAGCAGCGGCAAGTTCGAGGTCGTGTCCGACTTCCAGCCAGCCGGCGACCAACCTGCCGCCATCGACGCGCTCGAGAAGCGCATTCGCGCCGGCGCGAAGGACTCTGTGCTGCTAGGCGCCACCGGAACCGGCAAATCGGCCACCACCGCCTGGCTGATCGAGCGGCTGCAGCGGCCGACGCTTGTCATGGCTCCCAACAAGACGCTCGCAGCGCAGTTGGCCAACGAACTACGAGAGATGCTTCCCAACAACGCGGTCGAATATTTCGTGAGCTATTACGACTATTACCAGCCTGAGGCTTACGTCCCGCAGACCGACACCTACATCGAGAAGGACTCGTCCGTCAACGACGAGGTCGAGCGACTGCGTCACTCCGCCACCATGTCGTTGCTGACCCGGCGCGACGTGGTCGTGGTGGCCACCGTCTCGTGCATCTACGGCCTCGGCACACCGCAGGAATATGTCGACCGGTCGTTGCGCCTGCGCATTGGTCAGCAGGTCGAGCGCGACGCGATTCTTCGTCGATTGGTAGACGTCCAGTACACGAGAAACGACCTTTCGTTCACTCGCGGGACATTTCGCGTGCGTGGCGACACCGTGGAGATCTTCCCGGTGTACGAGGAGCTGGCGATTCGGGCGGAGATGTTCGGCGACGAGATCGAGCGTCTTTACTACCTCCACCCCCTCACCGGCGAGGTCGTGCGTGAGGTGGAGGAAGTGTTCGTCTTCCCGGCGACGCACTATGCCGCCGGACCAGAGCGCATGAATCGGGCGATCCGCGGCATCGAAGGCGAGTTGCAGGCCCGGTTGGCCGAGCTCGAAGGCCAGAACAAGCTTTTAGAAGCCCAGCGGCTCCGCATGCGAACCAGCTACGACATCGAGATGATGCGCCAAGTCGGGTTCTGCTCCGGCATCGAGAACTACTCACTGCACATCGACGGCCGCGAACGGGGGAGCGCCCCGAACTGCCTACTCGACTATTTCCCCGAAGATTTTCTTCTCGTCATCGACGAGTCGCACGTGACGGTCCCCCAGACCGGCGGGATGTACGAGGGGGACATGTCCCGCAAGCGGACGTTGGTCGAACACGGGTTCCGGCTGCCTTCGGCCATGGACAACCGTCCGTTGAGGTTCGAGGAGTTCGTCGAACGTATCGGACAGACCGTCTATCTGTCGGCGACACCGGGCTCCTACGAGATGGCCAGGGTCGGCGGCGAAGTCGTCGAGCAGGTCATTCGACCGACTGGTCTCGTCGATCCCGAAGTGATCGTCAAGCCGACCAAGGGACAGATCGACGACCTGGTGCACGAGATCCGCGTGCGAGCGGAGCGAGACGAGCGCGTGCTGGTGACCACCTTGACCAAGAAGATGTCCGAAGATCTGACGGACTATCTACTCGAACTCGGGGTCCGCGTCCGTTACCTGCACTCTGAGGTCGACACCCTTCGCCGGATCGAGCTGCTGAGTGAGCTCCGCATGGGTGAGTACGACGTCCTGGTCGGAATCAACCTGCTCCGAGAAGGCCTGGACCTGCCCGAGGTGTCGCTGGTCTCGATCCTGGACGCCGACAAGGAGGGATTCCTGCGTAGCGGGACGTCGCTGATCCAGACAATCGGCCGAGCGGCCCGCAATGTCTCCGGCCAGGTGCACATGTACGCGGACACCATCACGCAATCGATGGAGAAGGCGATCGACGAGACCAACCGACGTCGAGCCAAGCAGGTCGCTTATAACCAGGAGCGCGGCATCGATCCGCAGCCGTTGCGCAAGCGCATAGCCGACATCACGGATCGGATAGCCAAGGAGGCGGCCGACACCGCCGAACTACTCAACGCCGACGTGCCGGTCGGGGGATCCGGACGGTCGCAGTCCAGAGGAAAGTCAGCTGTCCCCGGACGCGGCGGCCGAGTGTCACCCGGGGTGGTCGGTGTCGGGGCGCATGCTGATGGGCGGCTCGACGTCTCCGAGATGCCGCGCGCGGCGTTGGCCGACCTGATCCAGCAGCTCAACGATCAGATGCTGGCCGCCGCTCGCGACTTGCAGTTCGAGGTCGCCGCGCGGATTCGCGACGAGATCGGGGAGCTGAAGAAGGAGCTGCGGGGAATGGACGCCGCCGGTGTCGGGCGTTGACATGCGCTAGTAATCCGACGCCTGGCTCAGGGCCGGCTGCCCAGTCGCGCACAGGCCCGTGCGGCCAACTCGTTTCCCGCGCGGAGGAACTCCTCCACAGGCGCGCCCATGATCAGCTCGCGGATCAGACCGGCCGCGAACGCGTCGCCCGCTCCGGTCGAGTCGAGCAGCTCGATAGGCACCGCGGGCGCGTGCGTCACCTCGTCACCGTCGGAGTAGACCGAACCCTCAGCGCCGAGTTTGATCACCGCGCCGCCGAAGTGGCGACCTAGGTGTCGAGCCGCCTCGCTGGCGTCGGGAGTCCCGGCCAGGACCACCGCCTCGTCGATATTGGCGAGTACCACCAACCCGCCTCCGACGGCGTTCGCGAACCGTTCGGCGCCATAGGCGGCCAGCGGAGCCGCGGACGCGGCGTCGACCGTGATCGTCATGGACGCGGCGCGAGCCAGCGCCAAGGCAGCGGCGGCCGCGTCACCCGCGCCATGAAACAACGAATACGCCGACAGGTGCAGGTGCCGTCCCGCGATGAACAAACCGGGTGGCACGTCCTCGGGGGAGAGCGCGGCGTTGGCGCCAGGGTCCGGGATCATCGTGCGTTCACCGTCCGGGTGCACGAGGACCACGCATGATCCCGTTGCCCGGTCACCGTCGATCGCGAACTCGACCTGCACGCCCGCCTCAGTGAGCTCGCGCCCGGCGGCCCTCCCGAACGCGTCGGCCCCAACGCGGGCGATCATCGCTGTCCTCACGCCTTCCGCGGCCAGCCAGCTGGCGGTGTTCGCCGCAGATCCTCCGCCGAACAATCGGGTCGTAGCCGGAGTGTCGGAGTGGATGGCCAAGTCGGTGGACAACGAGGCCAGGATGTCGGTCATCACGTCGCCCAGGCAGAGCACGTGCGGGTCGCCCATCGTCACAACGGTGATCGGGCCAGCTCGACGGCGATCTCCGCGGCCAACTGCGCATTGGACAAGACGAGTGCGACATTTGTCGCCAGCGACTCACCGTGCGTCTCGCGGTTGAACCACCCGAGCAAGAATGGTGTGACGTCCTTGCCCGTAACGCCCGCGGCCGAAGCCGCCTCGAGCGCCGCGGCCAGCGTCCGGTCGTGGAGCCCGCGATCCAGCTCGTCGTCGACCGGAACGGGATTGGCGACGACCATGCCGTAGCCGTCGGTCCCTAGCTCGATTCGGGCTCGCAGCACCTCGGCGACCGCGGCGGGGGACTCCACTCGCCAGTGGAGCGGATAGCCGGAGTCGCGAAGGTAGAACCCCGGGAAAACGTCGGTGCGATAACCGACGACCCCGACGTTCAGCGTCTCGAGACGTTCCAGGGTCGCCGGGACGTCCAAGATCGACTTCACGCCGGCGCACACGACCGTGATCGCCGTTCGGGACAAGGTGTAGAGGTCGGCTGACTCGTCCCAAGTGTCGCGGGCATCGCGGTGCACCCCACCCAGGCCGCCGGTCGCGAACAGGCTGATCCCGGCGCGGGCGGCCAGGTGGGCCGTCGAGGCGACGGTGGTGGCCCCATCGCCGCCAGTGGCGACCACCGCGGCGATCTCACGCACGCTCGCCTTGACCACATCGTCTGAGCCGGCGACTCGCGCCAACGCGTCGTCGTCGAGACCGATCCGCACGACGCCGTCCACGACGGCGATGGTGGCTGGTGTCGCGCCGCCGAGGCGAACCGCCTCCTCGATCTGCCGGGCGACAGCGAGGTTGTCCGGACGAGGCAATCCGTGGCTGATGATGGTGCTCTCGAGCGCGACGACCGGACGCCCGGCGGCAAGGGCGTCGGCGACTTCGGGATGGAGGAGCATCAGACGTCGACGAAGTGCTCTACCTCGGGCGGCGCGGCGAAGAACGGGCCGATCGCGCCGCGCCAGGTGACCCAGCGCTCGGTTTGTCGGAAGTTCTCGTCGTGGACTTGGACCGACTCCCATTCGACGAGAAGAGTGAAGCGCGCCGGCGACTCGACGCCTCGTGTCATCCGCACGGACCGGCAGCCAGGCGTCTCGGCCAACAGGCCCCGACTAGCCCGGTAAGCAGCGCTGAAGTCGTCCTCGCTACCGGGCGTGACTGTGAACTGAGCAATCTCCAGAACCATGCTCACAGCCTGCCAGACACGATCGGTTGTCTCACAGTTCACTTCTGTCACACTGGAATCATGCGTCTCGCGCCCGTGCTATCGACGTCCGCGGCCGTCGCCGGCATCGCGGTCGCCGCCGCCGTGGTGGTCGGCATGGCATCCGCGACTCCCCGCCCGAGTGCCGCGGATAGCAGCATCCCGGTGACCTCGAGCGTGACGGCGCCGCCCGCTTTGCCAGATGAGCTGAGTTCGCCCGAACTCGCGGACCGGGCCAGCTCGGCGACCACAGGCGTCGCCTCGACTCCTGCGGCCACCCCG
>Ga0105237_10008377_pt1 | contig 11207 bp, 13 predicted proteins | sample KBSC24metaG_FD_81520 | JGI IMG/M metagenome (GOLD analysis project Ga0105237, IMG submission 81520) | Corn rhizosphere microbial communities from Kellogg Biological Station, Michigan, USA - KBS C2-4 metaG | ecosystem: Host-associated > Plants > Roots > Rhizosphere > Soil | place: Michigan, USA... | reverse complement strand
GTGGCCGTCGCCGATGTGCTCGCCCACGTCGAGCAGACGTGGCGCACGCATGCGCAGCGTAGCGAGCTGGAATTCCACGTCGCTGCATGCAGCGCGAATGTCGAGACCGACGCCGGCATGCTCGCGACGATCGTCGGCAATCTGGTCGGCAACGCGATCAAGTACACCGAGAAAGGCCGCGTCTCGGTCGACGCGCGCACGCTCGGCGACGTCGTGCGCATCGAAGTCGCCGATACCGGCAAAGGCATTCCTTCCGAGCGGCTCGGCGCGATCTTCGAACCGTTCAAGCAACTCGATGTGCACAGCGAAGGGCTGGGTCTGGGCCTGTCGATCGTCAAGCGCACGGCCGAGGAACTCGGCTGCGTTCTGCACGTGGCCTCCGAACCCGGGCGGGGGTCGCGGTTCAGCGTGGACGTGCCGATCGCGCGTGCGTGAGACCCCGGCGTTCAGCGGCGGCGCAGGGCGAGGTATCATCGCCGGCTTGGAGTCGCGTTCGAGCACCGCGTGCGGGATCGCTCCACGCAAGCAGCAATCCAGTTCCCGGAGAGATGGCCGAGCGGTTTAAGGCACCGGTCTTGAAAACCGGCGTGGTAGCGATACCACCGTGGGTTCGAATCCCACTCTCTCCGCCAAAAACAGCAACTTAGCTCTCGCACTCCGCCAGAATTTTGTTCCAGACTTGGGTTCGCGGACCAATACGGACCAGCGCGGACCAAGACGATGGCGACCTTCGACAAGCGGGTCTGGCCTAGCGGCAAGACGACCTGGCGCGTTCGTGTGCGCCGCTTGAACGGGCCGCCACTGACCAAGTCGTTCGCGCGCAAAGCCGACGGCGAAGAATGAGCGCGCGGCATCGAGCACAAGATCGACGTCGGCGATCACGTTCCGAACGCGGAGGCGCGCAAACGCACGCTCGCCGATGGCATCGACCGATACCTCGAAGTCACCCTGCCGCGCGCGAAGCATCGAAAGAACGCGAGCGAGCAGACGCGCCTGCTGGCGTGGTGGAGGGACGAGCTTGGCCAGCGGCCGCTTGTGAGCCTCTCGCCGGCGGCAATCGCAGAGGCCCGCGACAAGCTCTCGAAGACGCGCACGCGCGCCGGCAAGTTCATTACCGGTTCGACCGTCAATCGCTACGTCACCGCGTTGTCCGGTGTGCTGACGGTTGTGGCGAAGGAGTACAGCTGGATCCAGCGCAACCCTGCACGCAACGTCACGCGCCTTGAGGACAGCAAGGGCCGAGAGCGATTCCTCTCGGATGCTGAGCGCCTCGCTTTGCTGAAGGAGTGCGATTCCTCCGAATTCACGGCGCTCGGTTCGATCGTTCGTCTTGCGTTGGCGACCGGAGCGCGCAAGAGCGAGCTGATGAACCTGCAGTGGGTCGGCGTCGATCTCGACCGGCGCACAGTGCGGTTCATGGATACCAAGAACGGCGACTCGCGGACCGTTCCGCTCGCCGCGCTGGCAGTTGCCGTGCTGACCGAATGGAAGAAGGGTAAGCAGGCGTCAGGCGCTGTGTTCCCGTTTCCCCTATCGACCTTGGATATCAGCTGGCGCGCCGCGCGCGACCTGGCCGGGCTCGGCGACGTGCGTTTCCATGACCTGCGCCACTCGGCGGCGAGCTACCTCGCCATGTCCGGCGCCTCGCTGATGGACATCGCAGCGATCCTCGGCCATCGCACGCTGGCGATGGTGAAAACGCTACAGCCACCTGTCGGAGCAGCACACAACCGCGGCCGTTGACCGCATGGCCGAGAAATTCCTCGGCTGATAGAGCTGGCACTCGCGGTGATGCGGGTGCGTAATCCCGCTGATCTTGACGGAAGGACTCGAGGCAGAGGAACTGGAAGGCATCTTCGCGCAGGATGCGCAGATGCTGCAGTCGCGCCAGTGGCAACGTACACGGCGGGCAGCTCGATCGCGGGATTCACTGACGGCCTGGCGCAGGCTGGAACCTCGGCCGCGCTCACGGGCCAGGGCGTGACGATGGCGGCCGGCACGCTGACGCCAAAGCGCGCGGCAGCGGCCACCGGCCTCGCCGTCGCGACCGCAGCGGGCGCGCTCACTCCGGCGCTGGCGGCGCCGACAGTGGGGCAGGGCGTCTCGCTCTCGCTCGGCATCCTGACGCCAGCGATCGCCGTGCCGCTGGTCGGTCAGGCGCTCACGATCTCGGCGGGCGAACTTTCGGCCGCGTCGGCCGGCGGCATCAGTGGTCAAACGCTGACGCTACAGCAGGGCGTACTGACGCCGCATATCGCAGTGCCTCTCACCGGCATCGGCGTGACCCTCGCGGGCGGCGCGGTCGGTCCGGCCTTCAGCGTGCCGCTGACCGGCCTCGTGGCCACTGTGGAGGGCGGCACGCTCTCGGCCGATGCTGTCTGGCAGTCGCGCTGGAAGGCCAGCAGATCGGCCTGCTGACGCCGGCGATCAGCGTTCCCCTTGTCGGCCTTGGCATCGCGCTCCACGGCGGAACGTTCGCCAACGCGCATCCGCCGCCGCCAGTGCTGGTATCGATCACGGTCGAGGACGTCGGATCAACCTCTACCGTGATCTCGGTGTCCGACGTCTGAGCTCATGAGACCGACGCGACTATGCTCTGCGCATGGCTCGCTACATTCCTTACGATGGCTCATGGACCGGGCGAGAGCCAACGCTGCGCATCATCGTGCGTCTAGACCGAAATCGAGACGACGCTCCGCAGGCTGCCTTCGGTGGCACTCGCATGTACGGCGTTAGAAAGCGCTCCAACGGTTAGTTGGAGCGCAAGACGTTACTGCCCCTGCGTCGGCGCGGAGTCTAGATAACAGTGAGTTTCGCTGCCATCTATTACGGCGCTGCAGCTACTACCACCTCCACTTGACCCGCCTCCACTGCCGACTCCACCTGACCCCGGAGGGGTTTGACCACTACCGCCAGTACTCCCGCCACCACTACCGCTGCCGCCGCCCGAAGGCACGGGAGGCGGAAGCGCGCCGCCGGGCGGCGTGCGTACCGTCCTTCCCCCTCCATAGTAACTATGGCTATTGGTCACGGAATATGCGACGCAGTAAGTATAATTACACAAATAAATCGTGTCGTTCGGCGCCTGGCCTGGCACACGGCCAAGCACGCGCTGCGAATTTGGATCCGGCACAGGTGTATCGAGCGAGCAATCGGAGCAGCCGTAGGGTCCCCATGAGGCTGCTGTGAGAAAATTAAATAGGAAAACTCCAGCGATTGAAGTAGATATTAAAATCCCCTTTTTAAACATATCGCCTCCGCTTGTTTATCCGCAACATTTGTTATAGATGTCTCTAGCTATCTGCTTCGCTCTATTTTTTTCCTCTTCCGACAAATTTCCTCCATAAATATCCGCGGGGTCATCATTGGAATTTGATGGATTAATCATATCCGCCGCATATCGATAAGCATATGCCGTTACCATATCCTTGTTTACTAATATGCCGTTGTAATATGCGTTAGATAGACTCAACATCGCTCCCTCGCTCCCCTCGTTTGCAACGGAAGTTAGATAGGATATTGCGCGGTCCTTGTAGTCTTGAACCATAGCCGGATCGCGGATCATGTCGCTCGGAGTCATAATTTGTGACACCAAATCCGGGTAAAGAATTCGCGCGGGAGCAAAGCCCTGGTCCGCTGCACGAGTAAGCCATCGCAACCCATCCTTTGGACTATCGGCACGGACACCGTCGCATCGGTCAGCCTCTTCGGAACCAAGCCCGCTGGGTTTGTGCTGGGCCGTCAAGTAGCAGTCAAGCAACAACCTAGATAACGTGTACGCAGACGACGCATCTCCTTTGGATGCGCTGTCCACCAAACCAGGCAACAGAAGCTTGTATTGCCCTTTCGGAGGATCGAAGTGATAGATTTGAGAATCTATTGCTCCTGGAATGTGGCGCGGCGCCGCACTTGATGATGGTGAAGTATCCGATACTTCGCTGTTACGATGCTGAGGTTTATCACTAGATAATGATGATTGACCTTTTGGCTGAATATTAATTGTTGGTTTATCTACAGTCTTATTTTTATTAATGTTGATAACCGCCGCGACCACGGCAATTAGGATGACCAATCCGGCAGCAATTTTCGTCATTATGTTTGTTTGTTTCATAAATTTACCGATCGACATAAATTTTAGACATTAATTCGCGCAGAGACGCAAAATCCATCAAGCAGGGATTCAAGCCATCTCCGCTTGCATATAATCTGTTGGAGCCATGATACAGTTGTAGCGGCCCTGAGTGACGGTAGGCGAGGCGGCGTGGCTCATCCCCAACGAGACGGCGCCTAACGCCGACTGCTTGGACCTACTGCGGACTTAGTAGCGCGCCCCGTAGCATGCGCGGCGATTCGTCCAGCTGCCGGTCCACCTCAGCGACACGACACGCGAAGCAGCCACATCCGCCCAAGCACTGGTCGGGACAGTCGGGTGTGCATCGGCAGGGGAACATCAGCTCGTCGTTCATCTGACGCAGATAGAAGCCGCAGTTCATCAGGCACGTCGGGGTCCAAGCCGTTGAACGCTCGCTTGAAGGCCGGCTCTCCCGTATGCTCGGTGGCGACCGTCAGCTGAACATCTTTGAGCTGCGGGTAGCTGCCGGGATTTTTGGAGACCATCCTAAGGATCGCTGACTTGCCGCTTCCTTTGGCGCCGCGAATGAGGTCGTATCGATCGGCTAGGAAGTCATCAAGCACGATAGTTGGAACGAAGTAGCTCTCCAGATTCTCGTCGTTCTCCGCCACAGAAGCTCCTAGATTTAGGCGCTCCAAAATTTCAGCTTTCGACATAGCCATGCAGATTCGCTCCCCGCACGTCAGCAACAAATTCGCGGACCAATTGTGGACCAGCGCCGCCAACTTTCGCCAACACCGCGCAACCTTTACGAATGTGTAAGTCGCTGATGACGTTGCCGAGAATTTCTGCGGTATGTTGTTGATTGTATTATGATTTCGCTCTTGAAAACCGGCGTGGTAGCGATACCGCCGTGGGTTCGAATCCCACTCTCTCCGCCATCTACTGCCGTGGATCGCGCCTGCGGCGATCCACCCGGGACCCGTTACGCTCTGAGGGATCGTCGAGCTTTCAGATGAAGCTTCTTTCCAGGCTGGTACATGGCGTCGAGGCCCTCAGACCTTCGGAATTCTCGTTGCACGTCGCAACATGCCCGTTCTGCGGACCGACACTCATCGTCCGCTTGAACAGGAACGATGACGGCATCCGCTGCATTCGATGCACCGCGAGCACGGTGCATCTGTCGATCGGCCTGGCGCTGGTCAGTGCGGCGCCCGATTGGGCGAACGTGAATTCCGCCGAGTTCTCGGCGTCCGGTCCGCTGGTGAGCTACCTTCGGAGGCGCTCGCGAGCCTTCGATGCATCCGAATTCTATGCGGACGCGGAGAGAGGCTCCCTGCGCAATGGCATCCGTTGCGAGGACATGCAGAGGCTGACGTACGCAGATGCCAGCTTCGATCTGATCACTCACACCGAGGTCCTGGAACATGTCCCCGACGATGTCGCCGCGCTGAAAGAGCTTTATCGCGTGCTGCGCCCGGGCGGCGTCATGGTATTCACGGTGCCGCTGTTCGGACCGAAGACGACGGAGAGAGCACGCCTTCTCGATGGTGTCGTCCACCATATGGAGGAACCGGTCTATCACACCGATCCGATCCGCGGCGGCGCCGGCATCCTTGCCTTTCGCGACTACGGATTCGATATCGCCGAGCGCTTGTCGTCGGCAGGGTTTCCCAGGGTCGTCATTGCCTCGCCCGAGAACCGCATCCCTACTTTGACGGCGCGGCCGGTGATCACTGCCTGGCGGTGATCGGCCTGCCAGGCAAGCGCCGCCGTCCCGACTTCGGGATGCAAGGTCGAACGCGCTGACGTCTCGCTCACGGTCAATGCTGCGGCAGGCGCCGCGGCCGCGCGAACATCGAAGCGGGCGAAGCCGGGCCGCCCTCCAAAAGCTGCACGTAGTAGTCGATCCGCGTGCCCACCGCCGGCGTCGGCGCGCTGTTGCCGTAGCTCGACTCTCCGATGAGCACCGTATCGTCGCCCTGCATCTCGTAGTGGTGAATCGTGCCATCCGGCAGCGTGACGTCGACGACGAAGGTGTCGTCCGCGTCCGAGTAGGTGCCGAGTGCGGTGACCGTCGAATCGACCAGGCCGTGCCCGTCGACGTAGACGTTTCCGTTGCCGGCGTCGTAGTGGGAATCGAATGTCAGGAACTCGCCGAGTGTTTGCGGTCCGAGCTGGTTTCCATCGGCAATGCCGGCGCTGAACGACCAGTAGCCGAGCAAGCGGTCCTGCTTCGACGCATAGCCGTACATGAAATGTTCGATCGGCACGCTGCCGCCCGGGTAGCTGAGTACGCCATGTTCGGCGTCGCTGAACTGGATGCTGACCGTGCCGAATGGAATGTTCATCGGCGAGCTGTACGCGCACCCGAAACATTGGCCGCCGCTGAAACTGTCGAACTCGCCCTGGAAGGCATTGTTGATCGGATCGTAGTTGCCCGCGCCGAGATACCAGGTCGCGTTGCCGTCGGCGTCATAGGCGTAGATGCCCAACGTCATGATGGCGCCTTGTCGATCGAGTTCGTACCCGCGGCCACCCTCGTTGGGATTCCACCACACGCCGCGGCTCGGCGTGAAGGCGTGGGTTGCACCGACCCCGAAGAACAGGGCGGCGGCGCACACGAAGCGGATCGGCTTGGACATCGGGCACTCCTCGTTGGGGATGCCGGGGACTACGCCGAAGCACGCGCGAAGCCGCCATTCGCAGCGGGGTCGAACGAGATCCGGCAACGGCAAGACGAGCCATGCGTTCTTCGCCTGGGTCAAACGCACGCATCGCAGTTCTTGGCGGAAGGCGATAGCAAGGCCGGCTGTGCACTGCCAGACAGGAAGGCGTCGGGGGCGAAGAACTCGTCGGCTTTCGAAGTTCCTATTCCTCGACATCCGTCGGATCGAAGACTTCCTCGACGGTCTTGTCGAACACCTTGGCGATCTTGAAGGCGAGAGGAAGGCTCGGTGCGTAGCGGCCGGCCTCGAGCGCATTGACGGTCTGGCGGGCGATGCCGACACGGTCCGCCAGTTCCGCTTGCGAGATATCGAGGTGAGCGCGCAGGACGCGCAGCGAATTCCTCATGAGCCGTAGTAGCGATGTTTCGCGATCAGCGTGGTGACGCCCCAGATCGCAGCCATCCACGGCCAGACCCACAGCACGCTGATGTGCGGCAACCCGACCTTCTCGAGGAACCCGTACGTCAAGCTGAGGAGCGCCGTCACGAGCACGGTCATCGCCAGCGCATTGAGCTGGATGCGTCGATGGAGCTCGTCGAGCCGAGCCAGGTGCTGCACGGTTGCGCGCGCCATGAAAACGAGCGGAATCATCGGCAGCACGGCGATCGCGTAACGCCAGGGAGACGTCGAATGATGGGCGATGACGCTGTGGGTCAATGCCAGGATGACGGCGTACACCGTCATCCAGAGCAGTGTGGCGCGGGCGTACAGCTTGTCGGTAGGCACTGAGGCTGGCCTCGATGTGGGGTGACGTAAAAGTACGCCATACGCTCCAATATGTCAAGCATACAAGACAAAATGGACGGTATTCGAGCAGAAAGAGTCGCTTTCGAAAAAAGAAAGGCGCCGAAGATCGCCCGGCGCCGAGACGGAAGGGTCTAAGCGGCGGCGGGGATGCCTGGTGATGCGAACGCGTTCGCCGAACGCGCGGAGTCACCCATCGGGCGGCATCCGCTGCGCCATCCCGAACGCGCCGAGCATCGAATCGATGCGCTGCGCGACGTAGTCGTGGCCGCTGCCGAGGTCGTGAGCGAGATCGCGAATATCCGTCGCTTCGGACATGAAGGCCGGCCAGAAATCGGTCTCTTCGGGGTAGCGCGCGAGGAGGACGGGCAGGCGGTCCTCGAGACTGTCGAGTGCGAAGACGAGGGTGGAATCGTGCGAGGTCATCGTTCGAGCATACAGGGCTTCGTGCCGGCAACCATCGCTTTTCTCGTGTCGGCTTACGCGATGCTCGACCGACGGCTGCCGAACGGTGGTCTGCGCCTCGCCCCATGCGTAGTGCGGCGTTTGTCGTGCTACGCGGAAAGCCGCTCGATCATCCGCTCACATCGAAGTCATCCGCTCCAGGAATTTTCCTTCCGCGGAAAACAGATAGATCGCTTGCCCGCCAGGCACGGAACTGTGGCTGCCGTCGCCGGTGACGAAGAGCGTATTGACGCGAACACCCCATTTTCCTTCCTGGAACGACGCCTCGTATTCGCATCCCGCGATACGCAGGCCGTTGCGGTTCTTCGGCGGCGTGCAGTCGGGTGCCGAGAGCTGCTTGGCGGCGGCGATGACTTGTTCCTGGGTCGCCTGGGTTGCGTTGGGCGGATCGCCTTCCGCGAAAGCCGAGCAGCACACGGTCAACGAGCAGAGCAGGGACAAAGGGATGCGCACGGGAAGCCTTCGTTGGAATGACGCGAACGATGTTCGTCGCGCCGCGATCGTGCGCGCGTGTCCGAGGGCGGGTCAAGACGCGCGTCGGCGCGCTGGCGCCGTTCTCCATCCGTGAGACGTCGATTCGTAGCATCGCCCTCCCCACAAGGAGGTCCGCATGGCTACGAGACGATTCAAGTCCCCCACGATGAAATTCGGCGTTCCGCTGTCGGTGCCGGGCTCGCGCTACATCGAACGCTGCTACGCCAAGCACGGAAAAGGCTATGCACACACGCCGCCTTCAGACGCAGCGATCGAGTTGGTGCTGATCGACGAGTCGCGCCAGCTGCGGAACGTACCCGGCCACTGTGGCGACGGCCACCGGTACCTGACCGATGCCGCCTCGATCGAATGCGGTTGGCGCATCCTGGGCTGGCGCATGGCGGACGGATCGATGCCGCTCGGCGAATACGACGAGGTCGATCCGGAACTTGCGCAAATGGACTATCTGCCGGCTCCGAACCCGCCGGAGTCGCGCCCGTGGCAGCCTGCGAGAAGCGAGTCCGTCGCGGATGGGTACGCCGAGACGGAGTGCTGATATTCCGGCGCCGAAGCGCGATCGCCGCGGAGCGGGCGGACGCATTCGCGATGTAGCCCGATCAGGCTCGGCGCGAAGGGGATGGAAGGATGCGCCAACGTCGGATGGCGCCGCGTATCGGATGCCAGCAAGCCTATCCGCCCAAACATCCCGAGGCCATGCAGATCGCCGCCGCGTCGACGGCGCGAATGCGCGGGGCCGACGCTTTCGCATCGCAGGGTCGTTGCTGCTTGGGCTGGTTCGTGTCCACCTGCCGGCGCGGCGTTTGCTCGCGTGCCCAGCCGGCCGGTATCGCCCTGCCGCCGTGGATCGGAAATGAAGAAGCCTGGAGTGTGGACATGAGCATTTCCTCTGTGGGATTCAAAGAGGAAAACGTCATTTCGCTTCGAACCCAGACATCCGCAATCCTCCGGCTGCGATCGCAGTCGTTGTTCGCGCCCTCACGATCCGAGCCGCGTCAATCCGCTGCGTCCCCTCCAATCGTAAACATTGCGATACTCGCGAATCCGTTCGCAGATTGCGCGCCTTGCGAGCCTGCATGGTTCGGACCAGACTGATCAGGGATGAGGAGGGCGTCATGGTTCGCGTGGTGCTGGTCGACGATCATGAATTGGTGCGGACGGGATTCCGCATGATCCTCGCCGCGCAGGCGGGCATCGAGATCGTGGGGGAGGCCTCCGACGGCGAGCAAGGCCTCGCACTGATCCGCCGCGAGCGGCCCGATGTCGCGCTGGTCGACGTGCACATGCCGGCGCTCAGCGGCATCGAACTGACCGATCGCGTGCGCAAGCACAAGCTGGAGACGCGTGTGGTCATCCTGACGGTCGTCAGCGAGGCGCCGTTTCCGAAACGACTGATCGAGGCGGGCGCGAGCGGTTACCTGACCAAGGGCTGCGCGGCGGACGAACTCGTGCGCGCCGTGCGCCAGGTGGCCGACGGCCGGCGCTATCTGTCGCCCGACGTCGCCGAAATGCTGGCGATGAGCGCGATCGACGGCGACAAGGGTTCGCCGTTCGATGGACTGTCCACGCGCGAACTCGATGTCGCGCTGATGCTCGCGCAGGGGCAGGACATGCAGCACATCGCCCAGAAGCTCAAGCTCAGCGCGAAGACGGTAGCGACCTACAAGTACCGGCTGTTCGACAAGCTCGGCATCGACAATGCCGTCGCGCTGGCGCACCTCGCGCACATGCACGGAGTGCTCGACGATCGCGCGCGTGCGATGAGCGGCAGCTAGGGACTGCGCGTTCGGCGCAGTCCCCGGCGAACCTGCTTGCTTATTCCGATTTGGATTCCGGCGCCGAAGGTTTCGGTGCTTCATCCTTGTGCTCGGAGAGCGGTGCCTTCGGCGCGTCGCTCTTGAACTCCGTCATCGACGGCTTCTGAGCGTTCTCGATGCCTTCGAGAGGTTCGCGCTTGACTGGTGCCGGCGGTTCGAACGCCTTGGCCGGCGCCGACGGTACCGTCGGTTGACTCAACGGCAGGTCGAGCGTGCGGCCGCGGTCCGTGACGGCTTCGACGGGCGCGGGAGCGCTCACCGGCGCAGGCGTTTCGATCTTCGCCGGAGCGGCGTCGACCCGCGGTGCCGGGACTTCGCTTTTCGGCGCAGCCGCTTCGATCCTCGGCGCCGGCGTTTCGACCTTGGGCGCCGCAGCCTCGATCTTCGGTGCCGGCGCTTCTTGCGGCATGGCAGCCGAAAGGTTCGCGACGACCGGCTCGGGTGCCTTCACGACGGACGTCGGGATCGGCGTCGGTGCAGCCGCAGGGCTCGGCGCCGATGCGGACATCGTGCTCGTCATCGGCGCGCTGGCCGCGGGCGGAACGGTTGCAATTGCAGGCGACGATGCCGGCGTGGTGACCGGATGGACCGGCATCGCCGGTGCCTGAGGCATCGAGGCGGCCGGCTTGTCGGCCGGCTGCGCAACGACGGCCTCAACGGCCGGCAGGCTTGCTGCCGGAGCCGTGGATGCGGTCACCGACGGACGTGCCTGGATGGCGGCAGTCGCCGTCTCCGTGGCAGCCGTGGTGGCCGCGCGCGGCGCACTCGCGTCGGCCTGCACCGGTACGCGGGACTCGGGGCGAGGCGGCGGGCTCGACGTGTCCGTCGTGCGCGCCGGTGCAACGTCATCCTCGTCGTCGAAATCGTCATCGGCGAAGGGGCTGCCTG
>Ga0105237_10008376_pt1 | contig 11209 bp, 6 predicted proteins | sample KBSC24metaG_FD_81520 | JGI IMG/M metagenome (GOLD analysis project Ga0105237, IMG submission 81520) | Corn rhizosphere microbial communities from Kellogg Biological Station, Michigan, USA - KBS C2-4 metaG | ecosystem: Host-associated > Plants > Roots > Rhizosphere > Soil | place: Michigan, USA... | reverse complement strand
CTTTGTCCTCTCAAGTCGGGAAGACAGGATTCGAACCTGCGACCCCCTGGTCCCAAACCAGGTGCGCTACCGGCCTGCGCTACTTCCCGATCCGTGCATTCCTGCAACGGGTTGCAAATGTAGGCATTTTACCCGAACCTCACAAATTCCACCAATAATTGAATTTCAGCACCAAAGCCCGGCTCCTCACCGCGAACGGAGCCGATATATAGTTATCCGTATACACCAGGAAAAGGTCCGAAGCAGGCTTATACCTCCACTGCAGCCGGGTATTCAAATTCACATTGTGTATCTGTTGGTTATACTGAATATACGTGGTGAAAAACAACGTATTGGTCATCGTCACATCTATCCGCGGCCCCACCAGCCAGAAATGCTGTACTCCCCAGGGCTGCGGCAGCGACAGCCTGTTATAAGAGAAATTCATCGTCATATTTACATACGGCTGCACCCGGTATCCCACATCCCCGCTCATCGTTAGCTTCACCCCATCGGCATAGTACCCTCCATACCGGAATGACGCATCATACGTCAACAGCGCCTGCGGCTTACTGACATAGTCAAAACCCAGCGTCTGCCAGTTATGCCGGCTGCCCTTAGCCAAAAAGGCGCTCCCCGTATTGGTAGGGTCAAAAGGGGCCAGCAATTCCACAAAGTCATGGACCAACACTCCCGACAAGGTGCTTTTGTTTCTGAAAGTAGCCAGCCAGGTAAAACTCGTCTCATCATCCGTATGATGGAATGCTTCATTATAATAATAGTTCGACACCACCTGTGGCCCATGACTGAGCACCACTCCCCCACGGGGAAAGAACAGATAGGACAAGGTGGGGTTCACCTTGAAATAACCCTGCCTGGGCACATACCCCACCTCCGCGTTGAAATTGCTGCCCGTATACTCATACTGCGCCCCGATGATCCAATGCCTGCTCGTATATTGTAAATTGCCCGCATGGACATAGTCATCCCCACGTTTACCAGGGCTGAACGATTTTATCAGCAGCGCCTTACCCGTCCAATAATTGTTGGAAGATGCCAGGTTGAATTCCAGTCCGAGATTACGATTGTACAGCGAATACACAGGATGCGAGGTGTCCTGGCCCGGCTGGTAATGCAGCGATTCCTTATTGATAAAAAGAAACCCGATATTGCTTCTGGCGAAGATCCTCCGCTGAAGGGCTATGACAGCAAAATTCTGTTGAGGCAGCCCCACCGAATCCACCGAGCCCGTCTGCATATCCATGACACCGATACGCCAGTTACGATCCAGTTTGCCGCTGAGACGCCCTCCAAACTCGATGGGTGCCCCCAGCCCGATCCGCCGGGAGAAAAAGGGGCGAATGGAGGAATAGCCGAAATTGGTAAAATGATCCCCATTCTCCAGGAAGAACTGTCTTTTCTCAGGATAAAACAGTTCAAATCTGCTGAGGTCTGTTACCTGCTTGTCTACATCCACCTGTGAAAAGTCGGGGTTCACCGTCAGATCCAGGTTCAACGACGAGGTCACCGCCACCTTCATATCACCACCGATCTCTTTTTTATAGACCACGGGCCCATGTCCTGTATAATCTTTGGAAGCACCCCCCAGCACATAAGGTATGACAGAAATATTCGGACCCGGCGGCGGCGGCGGCGCGTCCCAGACCAGCACGCCCGTATAGGCCAGCGAAGCAGTGGGAAATTGCCTCGGCACAGGCGCCCACGCAGATTTTTCCGTCGTCTTCAGATCGTTTCGGCTAAAGTTGATACCCCAGCGGGCGACGTCTTTTTTATAACGCAACGTCTTAAAGGGGATCGCCATTTCCAATACCCACCTGTCTTCCAATCGCCGGACCACCGAAACCCATTTATTGTCCCAGCTCAGGTCTACCTTACCCCCTTCGTACATAAGACCGTCCCATTGGCCGCCGGCAGCATTGGTGCCAAACGTGAAGCCATTGGTCTGGTCCTCGAACGTGTCCATAAAGAAGATGAAATTGTCATTCTTCAGAAAAGAAAAATCTCTTCGCAGCGACTCTACCATATCAGGGCCGGACAGTCCGTTGTAACACTCCGCTGCCAGATAAAGGTAGCGGTCGTCATAGGTCATCCTCACTTCCGTTCGCACCTGGGCGTGGCTGGTATCCATAGGCAGCACCATAAAGAAGTCACCCGCCTTGTCGGCCGCCTGCCATTCAGGCTCACGAAGCCATCCGTCGATAACGACAGGCCCGGATGCCTTGCGGATATGCAGTTCAAAGCCGGCATTCTTTTTTTGCCCGATGACGGGCGTAAGGGAAAAAAATAACAGCAGGATGGTCAGACAATGGAAGACGAAAATTCTAGGCATCACATCTGAAAATACAGCAATTTCACGAAACAACACTCCGGCCCGGCTAAAGCATCACCCGGCTGGCCAAGGCTGGCCCCGGCCAAAGTCTCGCTCCAAGCAACGGTCTCGCTCCAAGCAACAGTTTCCCTCCGGGCAACAGTTTCCCTCCGGGCAGCAGTTTCCCTCCGGGCAGCAGTCTCACTCCGTCCGCAAACTCTTCACCGGATTATTCAACGCCGCCTTGATAGTCTGCAACCCAATCGTCACAAAAGTGATCGCCAGCGCCGCCACCCCCGCCAGGACAAACATCCACCAGCTCATATTCGTATGATAAGCATAATCCTCCAGCCACTTGCTCATAGCCAGCCACGCCAGCGGCGTAGCAATCAGCAGGGACAAAAACACCAGCAGCAGGAACTCTCCCGACAACAGACGGAATACAGACCCTACACTGGCCCCCAGCACCTTCCGTATCCCTATCTCCTTGGTACGCTGTTCCGCCGTGAACATAGCCAACCCCAGCAGCCCCAGACAGGAAATCACGATAGCCAGTCCCGCAAACCAGTTCGACAGCCGGGATGCCATCACCTCACTCTTATATAGCTTGTCGTATTCCTCATCCGAGAACTGATAGGTAAAAGGGAACTTCGGGTTCATCCGCTTCCACAACCCCGCCAGGCCATCCAGCACCTGCCGGGTCTTGCCAGGCTCCGACCTCACCAGCAACGTTCCACCCCAGGGATTGACACCCAGATACAAAATAAAGGGACGTATGGGTATATGCAGGGAGTTGAAATTGAAATCCTTCACCACCCCGATGATGGTCGCCTTCCTGCCCCACATAGTAAACGATTTGCCGATAGGGTCCTTATAGCCCACGATCCGGGCAGCCTCTTCATTCAGGATATACCCAATGCTGTCCGTAGCCATCTCTTTTCTGAAATCATGCCCCTGCAGCACCTGTATATTCATGGTTCGGGCAAAGTCATACGCTACCTCCTCATCCCCAAAAGTAGGTTTTGATTGAGGGTCATTACCTTCCCAGTCGATACCCCAGGTTGCGCTGCCGATATTGGTAGGAGGATCGCCGATATGCGAGACATCCTTAACACCAGGCAGCTTCATCATCTCCTGCTTAAGCAGATCATATTTTCCATTAAGATCGCCCTCTAGGGGTAGGTACAAAAGGTTGTCCTTATCATATCCCAGATCCTTCGTCCGGATATAATTTACTTGCTTGGACACGACGATGGTGCCGACGATCAACACAATAGAGACGACAAATTGAAAGACCACCAGCCCCTTGCGGAACAACAAATTGCCCCTGCCCAGCTTAAGCCCGCCCTTGAGCACGCTCACCGGCCGGAAAGAAGAAAGGAACAGGGCCGGATAGCTGCCGGCAATACATCCCGTAATAAGACCAACCCCCAAAATAGCCGTCCAGAAGACAGCGCCCGAAGGGAAAGCAATACGCTTTTCCGTGAGCATGTTAAAGGCAGGCAGCAACAGGGCCAGCAGCAGCAGGGCGGCGAATAGGGAAATAAAGGCCAGCATCATGGCCTCTCCCACAAACTGGCGGATCAGCGCGATACGCATCGCGCCTACCACCTTCCTCACCCCTATTTCCTTCGCACGCTTCGCAGAACGCGCCGTAGTAATGTTCATAAAGTTGATACAGGCGATCAACAGGATAAAGATAGCTACGATACTGAACAGACGGACATATTCTATCCGGCCTCCTTCCAAAAAACCCTCTTCATTAAATCTATTGTGCAGATACAGATCATCCCACCGCTGCATCGCCAGATCCACCGAATAGCCCTTATCATTATGCGTGTATTTGTCGAGGAAATGCGCAATCCCGCCACCAAATTTCGCAGGATCAGTTCCTTCCTTCAGCATGATATAACAGTAGACACCCGTATTGCCCCAGCTCTGCATATGCTTATGCCCATTCAGGAAAAATTTATAATTGATGACATAATCGAATTGGCTGGACGCATTGTCCGGAACGTTTTCAAAGACGCCCGTGATCTTCAACGTCAATCCATTATTCAGACGAATAGGCTTCCCGATGGCGGCGCCAGTCCCGCCAAAAAGATCAGTAGCCATTTTGCGCGAAATAGCAATATTGGGTGACTCACTAAGGACAGTAGCCTTGTCACCTTCCAATAAAGGATAGGTGAACATGGTAAAGAAATCCTCACCCGCATAAATACCCGTCTCTTTCAGTATTTTTTTATTCCCCTCAAAAGTATTGACCTCCGGTGAGGTCACACCACTCGCATATTGCACCTCCGGCAGCACCCGCTTCATCTCATCCGCCATAATGCCCTGGTTGGTGTATTGCGGCTTTATGATCCCGCCCGTATGCTGGCGCTGATAGATAGCATACAACCTGTCCGAATGAACATTGAACTGATCCATGGTACGCTCATCATGCACCCACAGCGCAATAAAAAGGCTACAGGTCAACCCCAGTGCAAGCCCCAGGATATTGATGGCGGAAAATGCCTTGTTCCTCGTGAGATTGCGAAAGCCAACCAGAAGATAATTTTTCAGCATAGCAGCGATTTGCCAAAAGCACAGCCAAAGCAATGCCGCACCGGCAAAAGACTGACTACCACCACTATACCACGCAAAAAGCAAAAGACACTGTACGATTTCGACACAACAGGTGTTCACTTATCCCGGGTTGTTTTTTAGGACGGGACATGTCGTATCTTCCGTCCGGATGACAAAACAAAACACCATGCGGCTAATTATTCTTCTTTTATTACCCGCTCTTGGCTTTTCTCAGGGGCGGCTGAAAAGTATCTCCTTATTCGACGGAAGATTAGAGCTGATGGTCCCCAAAAGGGTGTCTGACATGTCGGACGAAATGTGGGCGCTAAAATACCGTAGCAGGGAGCGGCCGGCGATGGTCCTCACCGACGACGATGGCGAGGTCAACCTTCTTGCCTCAGGAACACGACAGTCGGCCAGTGAAGACCAGATGACCGCCTTCGTGGATTTCCAAATAGACCAGCTAAACAAGCAGCGTTCGGACCTTTTTATGCTGGAACATGGAGTGAAAACAGTGAATGGAAAGAATGTCGGCTTTTTCAAATTCCATTCTACCGCCGCCGATCAAAAGGTTTTCAATTATTACTTTTTTATCATCGTGGACGGCAAGGTCGTCTTCTTCACATTCAACTGTATCTACAGGTTGCAGCACGACTGGGAAGATACGGCAGACAGGATCGTAGCCTCCTTAAAGGTGAAATAGTACACCGGACGTATCAAAAACGGACACTCAAACCCCGGCCCGCCCTGCAACTCGCTGATTATCAGATAAGCACCTGACTGGCACTGTTTTCGCCCCCGCACCACCATGGGCCACATCGTAAAGACACTGATCACAGCGATTACCGCAGGTTGCGCCATGCCGCTGGCAGCATTCTGCCAGCGGGTATCTCCCGATCTCCAGGCCAAAGCAAACTGGCTCGTCATCAATCGTACTGCAGAGCCCATCACCGAAGCACAGCACAAAGGCATACACCTGGATGAAGCCCCGGGCGACGGCCTCATGATCCTGAGAGATGCCGATATGGCCGACGGTAGCATCGGGCTGGATATAAAAGGAAGCAGCAAATTCCAGCAAAGCTTTGTAGGTATCGCCTTTCATATACAAAACGATACCACCTTCGACGCCGTTTATTTCAGACCCTTTAACTTCAGGAGTGAAGACCCCATACGGCGTACCCACGCCGTTCAATATGTCAGCATGCCAGGCAATGACTGGGAAAAATTACGCAATCGATCCCCCGGCAAATACGAACAGCCCGTAAACCCCGTCCCCGACGCGGATGAATGGTTCCACGCCAGGATCATAGTAAAAGGCAGTCACATAAAAGTATATGTCAACAATGCAGAAAAACCCTCACTCGAGGTGGAAAGGTTGAACGCTACGACACACGGCGGTCTGGCCTTATGGGTAGGGAACAATTCCGCAGGCAGCTTCGCCAACCTGACCTTCACACCCGACAACGGTGGACAGGCGAAAGGCACGGCAACAGGCAGCGGGCGGCCGATTGCTAAATACCAGGTTATTTGCGTGGTCACCGGCCCTCATAATACGGAACCATTGAACCATTCCTGACAAACTAATCGATATGCTCAGAAATTATTTAAAAATTGCCTTTAGGAATCTCACCCGCAACAAGCTGTATTCCTCCATCAATATCTTCGGATTGGCAGCGGGTCTGGCCGTCTGCCTGCTCATCATGCTGTACATCTTCGATGAGCTCAGCTACGACAAACAGCATAAGGACGGGGACAGGATCTACAGACTGGCCTACACGACAAACATGGGCGAATCATGGTCGGCCCAACCCGCTCCGGTGGCCTTCACGTTAAAAGCAGAGATGCCGGAAGTCGAACAGGTCACCCGCTTGCTGAAGGTCCCGGATGTCGACAAGATCCTGCTTCAGGACGGGCAGGGATCCAATACAAAAAAGTTCTATGAGACCAACGGATACTATGTCGATAGCACCTTCTTTCAAATCTTTACATACGACTTTACCTACGGCAACGCCGCATCCGCACTCAGCCAGCCCAACACCTTGGTTCTCTCCGAGTCAGTCGCCGGCAAAATGTTCGGAAATGAAAATCCCGTCGGCAGAACGATAAAGCTTCAGCTCCCCTACGGCAACCCCGTCTACACCATCCGGGCCGTATTCAAGGAAAATCATAAATCACATATACCCGCCCATTTCTTCATGTCCATGCAGAATACCGACATTGGTAAATTTATTGAACAACAACAAAGCTGGGCTACCAATAACATTTTCCATACCTATATCAAGCTAAAGCCAGGCACAGACCCCCAGGCCTTTGAGAAAAGGATGATCGCCTTTATGGACAGACACGAAGGCCCCGAGCTAAAAGCATCCGGTTTTTCAAAAGCTCCTTTTATCCAGCGCATGACGGGTATCTACCTGCATTCCTCACTCGGCAATGAAATAGCCCCCAATGGGAATATCCGGTATCTATATATTATGGGCTCGATTGCCGCTTTTATCCTGATCATCGCCTGTATCAATTTCATGAACCTTTCCACGGCGCGTTCGGAAAAAAGAGCCCGCGAAGTGGGCGTACGTAAGGTCATCGGTGCCGAGAGAGCATCCCTGATTGCCCAGTTCCTCGGCGAATCCTTCCTTCTATGCCTGATCGCCCTGGCGATAGCTTTTTTCCTGACACAGCTATTGTTACCCCTGTTCAATCAGCTTACGCAAAAAGATCTGCAATTATCCAACAATCCCGGTCTTGTTTATTGGATCGCAGCACTGGCCATCGTCACCGGGTTGTTTGCCGGTCTTTATCCGGCCTTTTACCTATCCTCCTTCCAGCCCGCCAAAGTGTTGAAAGGAAGGATCCTCAACAGCTGGTCGGCGACCGCCCTTCGGAAAGGGCTTGTTGTATTTCAATTTACGATCTCCGTCATGCTGATCCTGGGCGCCATCGTCATCGGCAGCCAGCTGAGCTATATGAAACACCAGGACCTGGGGTTTAAAAAAGATCAGCAGCTTATATTACCTGTCACCAGCAGGGAAGTATCAAAGAATTATACGGCATTGAGGAACGATCTCCTGAAAATACCACGAGTGGCTTCCGTGACCAGCGGTTCCACTTATCCCGGCATCCGGAACATCAATGACATGCCTTGCTACAGCGAAGGCAGGACTTCCTCCCAGTTCACCGATGTGTCGATGGTCACCATCAAGGACGATTATTTTGAGACCTTGGGCCTGAAGCTGCTCTATGGACGTGAATTTGCACGCGACAGCGAGGGGGACACAAACAGCATCATTTTGAACGAAACGGCCATACGTGATATGGGCTATAACCCCACGACCGCCGTCGGCAAAAGGGTCAACTGGGACTGGCACGGTGAAAAAAGACACATGATCATCACTGGGGTGGTCAAGGATTTTAACTTCGAAAGCCTGCACACCGCCATCAAGCCCCTGGGATTATCCACCAATGGCTTCTTCGCCAACCCCGCCAATTACACCATCGTTCGCCTTCAGCCAGGCGACTATACGCAAACGCTGCGGGCGGTGGAAAAAGCCTGGAACGAGGTCAACCCCTCCGCGCCATTCGAATATTCCTTTCTCGACCAGGATTTCCAGCGGAATTATGAAAAGGAAGAACGCACTTCTCAAATCGTGATCTATAGCACCGCCATCGCCATTTTTATTGCCTGTCTCGGGTTATTTGGACTGGCAGCCTTTTCAGCCGAGCGGCGTACAAAGGAAATAGGGATCCGGAAAGTGCTGGGCGCTTCTGTTCTCAATATCACCATGCTGCTGTCCGGTGAATTCATTCGCCTGGCCGCGCTGGCGATCCTGATCGCCTCCCCCCTGGCATGGTATGGCATGCACGTCTGGCTGCGCAACTTCGCCTATCCCATCGGCATCAGTTGGTGGATGTTTGCGGCGGCAGGCGGGCTGGCTATCGCCATTGCCCTGCTCACGGTAAGTTTTCAGTCGATAAAAACCGCAGTGTCTACTCCCGTGAAAAGCTTAAGGACCGAGTAACTATCTTTGCCCCTATGAAAATAAGCCTCATCGCTATAGCACTATTATCCGCCCTGGTCGCCCACGCCCAGCCAGCCCCCCCAGCGCTAAAGGACAGCCTGGCAGCCATTGCCAAAGATGCAAGAGGCACGGTTGGAGTCTCCATCTTATACAAAGCCTCCGGCCATCGCATATCCTTACACGGAAAGGAACACTTCCCCATGCAGTCCGTCTTTAAATTCCCCCTGGCCCTCCATATGCTCCATGAAGTAGACAACGGCAGGCTCACCCTCGATCAAAAGATCCACATCGACAAAAAAGACTGGCCGTCAAAATTATGGAGCCCCTTGCGCGACTCCCTCGACGGACAGGCAGCAGATATCCCCCTCCGTACTTTGCTCCAATACACCGTCTCAAAAAGCGACAACGGTGGATGTGATGTCCTGTTCAAACTGGCAGGAGGTACACGCATAGTCAATGACTTCATCCACCACATAGGCATAAAAGACATTGCTATCGTAGCCACCGAGGCAGAGGCCGCCAAAGCCTGGGACGTTCAATACGACAACTGGTGTACACCGGACGCTATGACAGCGCTCCTTGAACTCTTTATGGATGGGAAAATACTAAAACCGGCCACTACAAAAATGCTGATGCAACTCATGATCAGCACGACGACAGGACCCGCCCGCCTCAAAGGCCTGCTGCCATCAACTACGACGGTCGCCCACAAAACAGGGACCTCTAATACCAACGACAAAGGCATCACCGCAGCCACCAATGATGTGGGTATCATCACACTGCCGGACGGGAAACCCCTGATCATCACCGTCTTTGTAAAGGACGCCGCCGCAGATGAGTCGACAAGAGAAAGCGTCATCGCCAGGATCGCAGCAGCAGCCTACAAATGATCCCCCGCACGCAGCCCGCCTCCCTTGCTCAGCCGCCCAATACAATTACTTAACGCGCGAAACACATGGTACGTTCCCTTCCAGATATGGGCTTTTAACGCCGTCCTGCGCTGCGGCTCATTGTCCAGCCCCTCCTCATACCAATCCCCATGTTCATGATCGATCAGATAAGTCTGCACATATTGCCAGAGCTTGACCCACCGGTCCTTATAATGCATCGGATCATTGGGGTACAGCTCCGAAAAGATCAGCAGGGTATTAAGGCCCTCCGCCTGGGCCCACCAGTTCTTGCTCTTGTTGATGATGGTACAGCCCGACTTGTCTTTAAAATAATAACCTTCGTCATAAAACCCACCCAGCTTGCCATCCCATCCATTTGCCAGCGCATGATCCACCATCTTCTTGCCAATAGCCATTGTTGTCTTGTCATCTTTCAACCCCAGCGCCTCCGATGCTTCCTGCATCAAATAAGCCGTCTCCACATCATGCCCGAAAGAGACATGGTCCAGGTTCTTATGCCCAAGGATCGACGCCTCCGAAGAATCCCGATAGCTCACAGGCCGCCAGTCGGGAGTAAAGAACAATTGCAATGAGCCCCTGGATGTGACGATCCTGTCTCTTATCAATTCCAGCATCTCCTGCAGCCTGCGGCGAACCAGCGGATCGGGCCAGACATGATACAGCTCGGTAAATGCCTCCAGCAAATGGATGGAGCTGTTCTGATCCTTATACCCCGTCTCGGCACGGCTGTCCACCTCCGGCGTCCGCACCACCGGCGTCCCATCCCTCTCTAAATGTTGATAATAACCCAGGTATTTAGGATCATGGCTGTGTTGCTCCAGCCAGAGAAAAGTAGTCTTTGCCAGATTCAGCGCCACAGTATCCCCGGATGCAGCATAGTAGGCGGACAACGCATAGATAGCAAAAGCATTGCCGTATGCTTCTTTTATCTTACTCTTCACCACCCCCTCCCGTGTCACCAGCGTATAAAAACCTCCATATTGCGCATCCCACATTTTATCCCGCAGGAAATAAAAGCCGTGCCGCGCCATCGCGATATAAGAGCTGTCGTGATAGAACCCTGCCGCCTTTGACGTCGACCAGATATGCCGGGCCTGTGTGACGATCATCTTATCCTGTGGACCCACTGGTTTAAAGTCGTAGCTGAAGGTACTAAGGTAGCCGCCATACAATGTGTCGATATCCGCGGGATAGTATTTATCGAGCAGCCCCTCTTTAGCCGCATAACGCATCTGCCCCAGTGTACTGTCCGCCCCGGCCGATCCGCTGACCGCGGACAGCTCCCCTTCCTTAAGCACCTGGTTCGCTGCCAGCACCAATAATAAATAATCTGTAGTGCCTCCCCCCAGCACGTATTCCCCCTGCTGCCAGAGATAAGGAAAGGGCAGCAACTCCGGAAGATCGGG
>Ga0105237_10008375_pt1 | contig 11209 bp, 8 predicted proteins | sample KBSC24metaG_FD_81520 | JGI IMG/M metagenome (GOLD analysis project Ga0105237, IMG submission 81520) | Corn rhizosphere microbial communities from Kellogg Biological Station, Michigan, USA - KBS C2-4 metaG | ecosystem: Host-associated > Plants > Roots > Rhizosphere > Soil | place: Michigan, USA... | reverse complement strand
GTCACCTTCATCCGCATCATCCCCATGTCCGTGTTCAGCGGAATCGACGCCAGAAACTCGTTCACGTCGCGCATCAGGTGCACAAACTGCGCCGCCTTCGCCGCGTACTCCGGATCGTCCTCCAGCAGTTCGTGATACTCCTTCAGCGTCGATCCGCAGCCCGCCGCGTTAGTGATGATCGCGTCGAAGCCTCCCTCAGCTACCGCATCGATATTTCGCCTGGCGAGCTTGCGGGCTTCGTCGCGAATACCTGCATGGACATGCAGGGCGCCGCAGCAAGTCTGGTTGACCGGGATAACCACTTCACAGCCGTTTTTCTGCAGGACGCGCACGGTGGCTTCGTTGAGCCGTGCAAACGAGACATTCGCGATGCAGCCCGCCATGAACGCCACGCGGTAACGCCGCACCCCTTCCGCCGGAAACACCTTGCCGATTTCGCGGAAGAAGAAAGGAATCTCCGCCGCCGGGGCGAGCGATTCACGCGCACCGAGCGGACCCAGCAGATTGACCAGACCAGTCGCTCGCAGCAGCTTCTGAATTCCGCTCACCTGATACATCCAGAGCGAGGCTCCTGCGGCAGTCAGCAGGGCGGGCGAGGGAAGCAGTTTCCGGAAAACGAAATCGCGCACCGTGCGGGCAAGCCAGGTGCGCTCGGTGGTGTTTTCGATCTCGGCGCGCGCGGCCTCGATCAGACGGCCGTACTGCACGCCGGAAGGACAGGCGCTCTCGCAGCCTCGGCACGCCAGACATAAGTCGATGTGTTCTTTATAGGCCTCTGTGATCGGCGCACCGGCGGAAACCTGCACCATCTGATAGATGCGCCCGCGGGGAGAGTCCATCTCAACGCCGAGTTCCCGATAAGTGGGACAGGCATTCAGACAGAGCCCGCAGTGGACGCACTTATCGAGATCCACCTGCTGTGGTTTATCGAGGGCTTCGATGTTCATGACCGGGACACGCTCTCAGACTTAAAACTGGCCATAGAAACGCCCACTGTTCAGGAGATTTTCGGGATCGAACATGTGCTTGATTCTTTTCATGATCACGAAATCGTTGCCGGGTTCCGGCCAGAGTTTCATTCCGCTCCGTACCTGTTCGCCCGCGTACTCGATAACGCCCTTCCAGCCGCGCTTCACAGAGGCGTCCAGCCATCGGGAGGCCGCCTCGGGACGCGTAAACCAGGCACGCACAATGCCCGAACCCGCGTGGGCATGGCCAGGACCTTCCAGCGTGCTGAGGACGTCACCGCATTCGGAAAGAGTGGAGGAGACGCGAACGACCGCGCCCTGCTGGAATTTGTCCAGATGACGGGGCGTCACATACATCAAATCGTGCCAGAACTTCTGGTCCTCTGCTGGAGATAGCGCTCGCGCGGGACCGATCGTCGCCGCTTCCCGGTTTGATCGCTCGATCACTGCCTCATTGCCAGCGAAAAGCAGGGCCAGCACAAACCCTTTCAGGTTCAGTTGAGCGGCCAGAATCGGGTTGAGAAGATCTGCAGCGACGGGAATCAGGACACCCTGTAAAGCGGCCGCGCGGGCAGCGAGAGCGGATTTCAGATCGTCAAAGAAAAACAGCAGAGTCCTCGAAGCCGGGGGGATCGGCGTCAGCTTGAAATTCACACGCGTGATGGCGGCCAGGGTTCCAAAAGAACCGATCAGCAGTTTCGCCATATCCAGACCGGCAACGTTTTTCACCACCATGCCGCCGGACTGCACGAGTTTCCCGTCCAGGGTAGCGAATTGCATGCCGATGACCAGATCGCGCGCGGTGCCATAAAGGCGCCTGCGATGTCCGCTGATATTCGCGGCAATCATACCGCCAACGGTACCCTCGCCCGACCAGGGTCCATCAAGGGGAACCATCTGCCCGTGCCGGGCAAGTTCTTTGCTCAGCACGGAAAACGGCATGCCGGCCTCAACGCTGATAGTGAGATCGCGGGGCTCGTACTGAACGATGCTGTCAAGACGGGCGGTGGTGATCTGAACGCTGGCAGGGGAGCGGGGACCCGCCATCAGCTGTTTTGTGTTCGCACCAAACAATTCAATACTGCGCTTCGCGCTGGCCGCATGGGCAAGCTGATCGCGCAGTTCTTCGGGGGTGGATGGCTGAAGAGGGTCGAACAACCTTCTACTTTATCGTGTTGCCCTCAGCAGTGCCCTGCGAAAGCTCTCTTCAAAGCGAACAGGGGCCGAAGGCGCGTCCGCCCGGCCCCTGTTCTTTGCACAACACCTGAAGCACTACTGGTTATTTGGATTCGGAAATCGGCAGAATGCTGGAAGAGATTTTGCCCCAGCCGTGAACCGACTTCAGATAGTAACCCTTGTCGTTGCGTTCGAAACTGATGCTGGCTTTGTCGGTGCTGATGTCGCCGCCTGCGGTACCGAGCAGAATCGCCGTGCCCTTATTTCCCTTGATCATGATGACGCCTGAATCCTCTTCGGTCACGACGTATGAGCCGGCGGGCAGGGTGGTCTTGCCGGCCGTAAACGCAAACGGAACAGTAACATGCATGGGATCAGGGTCAGCGGCGACGGCGGGTAGTGCCGCGCCGAATACAGCAATAGCGGAGAACGCCAGAAGCGTCCGGAGTTTGTTGGTCATAGTTTTTTCCTTTTCGTTTTCCAGCGAATAAGACGGAAGTGTCCGCCTACTCGCGGGCTGGATCTAAGTAGGTCACTGCCGCCCGCGCGGGTGAAACCGCGGAGCGTATGATCGACTGCTCCCGCCAGCACAGACACGTGGCCTGCGGACCTGCACGGCGAGATATCCTGACATGGGATCGATGGCTCCCCTCTAATGAGGGGATGAACTCAGGTAGCTGACGCACATGGGTCAGAACCAGGCTTTGACGGGGCGCCAGTAAACTGATGCGCAACCGCCGTTCATGTTTGAAGTATAAAAGGTAAGTTCTTCGGATGGCCAATCAGAAGTTTCTATGCGCTCGATTTCTCCGCGTAACCGCAAGATTTCAAAGCAGTTACATTCATGTAAAACCGTTTGCGACGAGTCCTTTTCACCCACGAAATATGGTGTCCTGAATCACATGGAGATTGAAATTTCTGATCAGCGACGCATTCCGATTGGAATTCCGGCAAATTCGATTGGGATTTGTTCGCCCATTTCAAACTGGGGGACAAGTGGAGAAAAGCGGGCAGCGCAAAAAATATTGAGAAATAATCTACCTCACTAAGCCCTGCTGTGATAAAAATAACTACACTGTAGTGAGAAGAAGGTCTCTTAATTGCACTTGGTCTAGTAGTTCAAGTACGAGCGGAAAACTTTACCGAAAGGAGCCAAACCTGAATGCACTGGATAAGAATCATCATTGCCTTAATTCTGGGCGGCGACCCGGATTCCGGATCTACATAGATTAGATACCCTGTGAGGCGGAGACCCGCAAATGCAAGGACTGCGGGTTTCCTGTACAGATCGAGCACTTTCGCCGGCGAGTCACACACCAAGGCAGCCGGTAAGCTTTACCCGTTCTCTGCAAAAGTTACCCAATGCGAACTCGCTTCGAAACCCTGCCTACTTCCGATTTTCTTTCCTGAGTACAAAATGAGGGTATTCGAGAGTGCCCCAGGCCCTCTGGCGCAGCCGATACCCGCCGACGCTTAAAAACATCTGCACAAAACCAAACAGGTCGCGCGGGCGGTCTGTCAGCTGAAAATCAATCCAGCGCCCCCGAATTCGCTTGGCCAGTGTTAGCCGGAAACCGGGTTCGGACCATGCCACGCACTCCTCATAAAGCTTTCCGTTCAGACGGCCGTCCAGCCAGGTCTTCGGCAGCGCAACATCGTCCGGCAGAAACGGTTCGCCCCAGATTGTGCGGAAAGCAATTTCGGTCATGCGCAGTGCGGAAACGAAATGATGTTCGCAGGCCATTCGAATCACTGACCGCTGCACATCCGGGGTGGCGTCATTCCAGATCAGCCGGAGTTCATGAAGATTGAAGAAGATTGGAAACCGGTGATGCGCAAAGTGCAGCACCAGGTGAAGCAATTCATCGGCGGGGTCCAGAATCAGAATCTCCTCACCGGAAGGCAGTGACGACGAGACGGCCCGGTCGAAGAAGCCATCGACGGCAATCCCGGAGAGGCCATGGCTGAGTCGGAAATGCAACTCTACTCTCGGCAAAGTCGTATGCAGCAGCAGCACGTGCCGGCTGTACGCCTTCGCTTCACGGATCGAGCCATGCAGTTCATACCCTGCCCCGATCAGAGCTGTGCATGCAGCTTCCAGCTCCTCATCTCTCACCGCAAGATCGATATCGATGGAAGGCTTGCGGACAATGGGCGGCCGGTAATGGCGGCGAGCCAGCATCGGCCCTTTCAGCACCAGAGGGCGAACACCAGCCTCCCGCAAGTAAGTCAGAACCGTGCCGAGGTCCAGCAGACTCTGGTCATGGCGCCGCCAGTGAGATGTCAGGACCGCGTCGCACCAGGCACGCGCATCTCCTGTAGCGAACGGCCGTGCCGCAAACGCAACAGGGCCATTGACGCCGTAAGGAGCAGCGAATTTCCGGATGAGTTCCCATGAGTCCGGGTCTGTTACGACGGAAGGGTCCGGCGGCCTGGAGAGAAGCCTGATAAGCGCGTGGCGCGCCTGCGTCAACACTGGTAACAGAAGCCTTTCCCGGCAGAAGATGCCAGGATCTTTTCTTTTTATCTTAAGGCTTCACTACCTAAACAGCGCAAACGGTTTCCGGGGAAGCATCGACCGGCAGTTCCAGCTCGGCGCAGCCGCGTTCCAGTTCGTCGGCCACCTGTTTTGCGTAAATCAGGAAGTGATGCGCGGAGAGCAGCACCATAATTCCCATCCACAGCCTTGCGGGACTGTTTGCATAACGGCGAATCAGTGTGCCGAGATAGCGCCAGTAGGCCCCGCGGTAGCCGGACCTGCAGCCTTGCGTCCACATGGAAGAGAACAGCAGCCTCAGGTTGTAGGACACAGGAAGATCCGGCGGCTTCTGAACGGGCCGAACCTTCCAGACTTCCAGTGACCGAAGAGCACGCTCGAAGAAAGCCTGCGGCTGATAAAGATCAGCCAGCAGTCCGCTCAGACCGCGCAGCAGAGTCGGCAATGGCATGGCTGTGCGGAAGTTCGGCGCGCTGAAGTTCGAGATGGACTCGCTGTTCTCAATCAGCCGCCCTTCCGTCTTCATGCGATCGTAAAGCGGCGTGGTGGGGGGAGCCTGCAACATTCCCGCCATGGCCCAGGTGATTGCGGTGCGCTCAATGAATTCCCGCTGCCGCTCAAAGATCGTTTCGTCGTCGGAGTCGAAACCGACAATGAAGCCGGCCAGTACCCAAAGCCCGTTTTCCTGAATGATGCGCACCTGCTCCAGATTGTCCTTGCGAAGGTTCTGAAACTTCTTCGAGCCTTTTAGTGCTTCGGCGGAAGGCGTTTCGATGCCCAGAAAGACGTACATGAAGTTGGCGGCGACCATGGCTTCCATCAGTTCGGGACGGTCTGCAAGATCTACGGAAGCCTCGGTATAGAAGGAGAATGGACGGCCGTGCTGCTCTCCCCAGACCGCCAGGTCCTTCGAGAGTTGCAGAGCGTTCTTCGAATTTCCAATGAAGTTATCGTCTACGATGAACACCTCATTGCGCCAGCCCAGTTCCCGCAGGCGATCGAGTTCGGCAATCAGCTGCGTGGACGACTTGCCCCTCGGTTTGCGGCCATAAATCGTGATGATGTCGCAGAAATCGCACTGAAACGGACAGCCTCGTGAGAACTGCACGGGCATCGAGGTGTACTTGTCGCGGCGCAGCAGATCGAAACGCGGAATAGGGCTGTTCGACATGTCGGGCTTATCGGTCACCCGGTAAAGACTTTGGGCGGTACCGTTCTCAAGTGCGGCGGCAATACCGGCGAAGACCTCTTCCGCCTCACCCACCATCACATGATCGGCTTCGAGACACACGACGTCCGGTTCACTGGAAGCCCACGGACCGCCGATGAACGTCCGCGTCCCCAGTTCACGCGCACGCCGAAGAATCGACAGTGCATCCGTTCTCTGAGCGTGCATCGAACTGACAAGAACCAGGTCTGCCCAGCGATAGTCCTCATCCCGTATCTCGTCGAAGGCATGATCGAGCAGGCGGAGCGACCATGTGGAAGGGCAGAGCGCCGCCACAGTGACCAGTCCAAGCGGAGGAGTCATGGCCGATTCCGGAAGCATCTCCAGAACTCCTTCGAAGCCCCAGAAGGAGGGAGGGAACTTCGGCCAGATCAATAAAACCTTAAGGTTTTGGCCCAGCGGCGGGAACGAACTCACGGGCCGTGCGTTCGACAGAACCGTCAGCTGAGGCAGAGGCATTCCGCCATTCTACGCGGTTTTTACGCGACGTGGCCGTTTCGGTCTGGAATTACCCGCGGCGGCAGTAGAGGCGGCCTCTGCATTGTCCTGATCCTCACCAGCAGCGGCATGCGCCACCTGAGGTGGTTTGCGCATTTCGAGGCTGCGCTTGAGCGCTTCCATGATGTCGATCACCGGGGCGATATGAGCTTCCGGCGTCTCGACCACAGCCTGGCCCTCAATACGCGCCTCGATCATCTTCCGCAGATTCTCGCGATACGTATCGTGATACTTCTGAGGCTCAAATTCGCCCACCAGAGACTCCACCAGCATCTTCGCGAGCGCCAGTTCTTTGTCTTTCAAATCTGTGCGGTCACTTTGATACTCGTCGGCTTTGCGCACTTCGTCCGAGTAGTACATGGTGTGAAGCACCATACCTTTGTCCCCGGGGCGCAGGATCACCACATGCTCACGGTTGTGCATCGCGACCTTAGCGATGCCATAGTATTTGGTCTGCTTCATCGTCTCGAATAGCAGGGCGTAAGGCTTGGCTCCGCCTTCATCGGGTGCCATGTAATACGAACTTTCGAGATACACAGGATCCACGTCGTCTGACTTGACGAACTCCTGGATTTCCATCACGCGGGCAGTTTTCGGGGCGACCTTTTTGATGTCTTCGTCGTCGATCACGACGTACTTGCCCTTCTCGTATTCGTAGCCTTTGACGATCTCGCTGCGAGGGATTGGCTTGTCTTCAGCCTGGCAGTAAATCATCTGCTTGATGCGTGAGCCGTCCTCTTTGTGCAGCTGATTGAAGCTGATGGACTCGCTCCGCGCGGCTGCGAAAAGCCTTACCGGGAACGAAACCAATCCAAATGTGAGATGACCTTTCCAGATACTTGCAGCCATAGTCCACCCAGTATGTAGCTATAACATGGTACGGGGAACATTTCCAACTCGTCATGTCACTTGAGGAATACGCCCGGAAGCGGGATTTCACAAAAACGCCGGAGCCGGCGCCCGGCAAAACCTCCGGCAGCGGCCAGCGTTTCTTTGTACAAAGGCATGACGCATCGCACCTGCATTACGACTTCCGGCTGGAAATTGACGGCACGCTGAAGTCCTGGGCGGTACCGAAAGGCCCGAGCCTCGACCCCACACTAAAGCACTTCGCCGCGATGGTGGAGGACCACCCTCTGGACTACGGCGACTTCGAAGGCAACATTCCCAAAGGCAGCTACGGCGGCGGCAGCGTGATGCTGTGGGACCGCGGCACGTTCGAGCTGATTGGTGATGATCCCGCATTGGTCCAGCTGGAACGCGGCGACCTGAAGTTTCGGCTGCATGGCGAGAAACTCAGCGGCACCTGGGCAATCGTCCGGATGAAGCTATCGGCCTCTAAAAAGGGCAACGAGTGGCTGCTCATCAAGAAAAAAGACGAAGCCGCGCAGCCGGGCTGGGATGTGGAAGCCTACGCCTGGAGCGTGAAGACCGGGCGTTCCCAGGAAGAGATTGCAGCGGACCTGCCCGCGCACGGTAAAAAAAAAGCAGGCACTCCTTCGACCCCTCCCAGCTAAAGGGCGCCGTGAAGGCTCCCATGCCGGGCTTCTTCGCGCCGATGGGAGCAGAGATTGCTGCCAGCCTTCCCAAAGGCGATCAGTGGGTCTACGAGGTGAAGTGGGACGGCGTACGCGGCCTGGTGCATCTGGATAACGGCACTGTTTCCATTTACACGCGTAACAACAATCGATGCGAGCGGCAGTATCCGGAGCTGCTGGTTTTACCGCATTACGTCGATGCCGGCCAGGCGATCCTCGACGGCGAAATCGTGGTCCTGAATGAACAGGGTGTCTCCAAATTCGATCTGATTCAGCCCCGCATTCATACTCAGGACGCGCACGCCATCGCCAAGATGGGGCAGAAGAAACCCGTTCATCTCTATGTATACGACCTGGTTTATCTGGACGGCTATGACCTGAGGAAGGTGCCTCTGCTGGAACGGAAGAGGGCGCTCGCGGCGATTCTCAAACCGTTCGCACTGCTGCGATATTCCGATCACTTTCCCGCCGCTGGTGACGACCTGCTGGAAGCCGCTCGGCACAACGGCCTGGAGGGCCTGGTCGCCAAGCGAGGCGAGAGTTGCTATGAATCGCGCCGCAGCCGGGACTGGCTGAAATATAAGCTGACATGCGAACAGGAGTTCGTCATTGCGGGGTATACGCCAGGCGAGCGGGACACATTCGGCTCACTGGTACTCGGCTATCAGGATGATCAGGGCGAACTTGTCTACGCTGGAAATGTCGGCACAGGTTTCAACGAGAAAACGCTCCAGTCCCTTTTCAAAAAACTGCAGCCGCTGGTCGTTTCGAAGAAGCCTTTCAGCCGCGGCGAGAAGATTCCCAAAGGGTCGGTGTGGGTGAAACCGGAACTCGTGGCGCAGGTGAAGTTTTCGAACTGGACGGATGAAGGGCGTCTGCGCGCGCCGGTTTACCTCGGTCTGCGCGACGACAAACCAGCCATCGAAGTCACCAAAGAGGTGCCTTCCAGTCCCAAACTGACCTTCACGAATCTGAACAAGGTTTACTTTCCTGACGACGGCTATACCAAGGGAGATCTGATCCGCTATTACGATGCCGTGGCGCCTCTGATGGTGCCTCACCTGAAAGACCGTCCCTTGTCGCTGAAGCGATATCCAAACGGCATTCGGGCGGACTACTTTTTTCAGAAGAACACGCCGGACAACTACCCCTCCTGGCTGCAGACTGTCACGATCGACTCCACTCGGTTCATCATTGCGAACGACAAAGAGACGCTGCTCTATCTGACGAACCTGGGATGTATCGACCAGAACCCCTGGATGAGCCGGGCAGGCTCGCTGGACAATCCCGATTTCATTCTGATCGACCTCGACCCTTATCAGTGCGCCTTCGGAAAGGTAGTGGAAGCGGCGCTCCTGGTGAAGGAGAAACTGGACGCGATCGGGCTGACCGGCTATCCCAAGACAACCGGAGGCGACGGAATGCACATTTATGTTCCGCTGGAACCGGTCTACACCTACGAGGAAGCGCGTACCTTCGCGGAGATCATCGCCCGGATGCTGGCGTCCTCCCACCCGAAACTATTCACGACGCCGCGAGCGGTGGAAAAACGGGAGAAGGATCGTGTCTATTTCGACTGGATGCAGTTGGCGAAAAGTAAGACCATTTCGGCGCCCTACGCCGTACGGGCATATGCGGGTGCGCCGGTCGCCACGCCTCTTCGCTGGGACGAGGTGAATGACCGTCTGCACCCATCGCAGTTCACCATTCGGACCGCCCCGCCCCGTTTCGCGGAAACCGGCGACCTCTTCGCTGGCGTCCTGCAAAAACCGCAGCGAATCGAAAAGGCATTTCAAAAGCTGGAGAAGCTGCTGAAACGCTGAACGACGAATGTCGGGAGTGGTACTTGCTAGAATGGCCTCCACCACCTTGAGAGGTGCGAAGGGAAGTTTATGCCACAGGAAGCCACAGCCCCGGGACCGGAAGCAGCAGTCCCCGCAGTTCTCGCCGCACTGACGCACGTGATGGGGGATGTCGTGCTGGGAACGGTGGTTCGCTCCCGTCTGGCCGACCATCTTGACGATGGCCCTTTATCGGGTAAAGACCTGGCATCGCGGGCAGGCCTGGACGCTACCTCCATCACCCGTGCGCTGCGCTATCTCACTTCATTCGGCGTCTTCCAGGAAGTGAGCGAGGGCGTATTTGCGAACACGAACGCATCGAACCTGCTGCAGGATCAGCCGAGCGGTCTGAGGAATCTGGTCTGGACTCTTTCCTCTGAGCAGTACATCCGCGCAAGTGCAGGCCTGCGACATAGTCTGATGACGGGAGAGCCGGCTTTTCAGCACATCCACGGCGAGTCGTTCTGGGACTTTCTGCGGTCCAGCCCTGAAGACAATATTGCCTTCAACCGCATGTTTGCGGAGCTTCGCGGTGATGAGCACATCGCCATGACGAACGCTTATAACTGGACTGGGACACGGACCGTGGTGGATGTGGGCGGAGGTAACGGTTCCCTGCTGGCCACAATTCTCGAACGGCACCCGCATCTGCGTGGAACCGTTTTCGATCAGGAGGGAGTGCTCCCTTCCGCTGATGAACATCTGACGGAGCGAGGGGTGCGCGATCGATGCGAGCTTGTTGCGGGCAGCTTTTTGAGCAGTGTGGATGCTGCCGGGGACATCTGGCTGCTGTCGCAGATTCTGCATGACTGGAGCGATGCGGATTGCTCGATCATTCTCAGCAATGTTCGGGAACGGATGACGGAAGGGAATCGCTTGCTGGTGGCCGAGATGGTCACGATACCCTGCCAGCCCGACCCGACGATTGCGATGCTCGATATGCAGATGATGATGTTGTTTGGCAATGCCAGACAGCGAACCGTGCAGGAGTATCGCGATCTCTTTGCGGGTTGCGGGCTTCAGTTGATACGCGTGATCCCCACGGCGAGCCGGTTCAGTCTGATCGAAGCAACCAAAGCCTGAAAAGTCCGGGGAGGAAGCTACTTAGGAGAGGCGGGCTCTGAGACCGGCTTGTCCTTGTCCTTCAGCATCACGACCAGAATGCTGGCAGGTTCCGTAGCGCTCGCATTTTTGGAAACGGTATGGACGTCTGAGGGCTTCTCATAGAAGGTCTGGCCCGGTCCGAGCCTTTTCGCCTCGCCACCTGCGACCTGCATGACGACCGAGCCGCTCAGCACGTACACGAAGACATGCGCGTGGTGCATATGCGCCGGCGAGCTCTGGCCAGGGGCATAGGTGACCGTAATCATGGTGGCTTCCTGGCCCTGGAATTCAGGAAGGTCTTTGGTGAGCAGTGACGCGACAGTGGGACCCTGGGCAGCCCCTGCGAACGAAGCGGCCAG
>Ga0105237_10008373_pt1 | contig 11213 bp, 7 predicted proteins | sample KBSC24metaG_FD_81520 | JGI IMG/M metagenome (GOLD analysis project Ga0105237, IMG submission 81520) | Corn rhizosphere microbial communities from Kellogg Biological Station, Michigan, USA - KBS C2-4 metaG | ecosystem: Host-associated > Plants > Roots > Rhizosphere > Soil | place: Michigan, USA... | reverse complement strand
GGGCTCGAAGCCGAGGTCGGCGAGCGCGGGCGACGAGAACAGCACGTCGGCGCAGCGATCGCGCCAGCTCCCGCGGATCATCTGCGCAAACGGCACCTGGAAACCCTTCTTCGGCCGGTTCACGATGCTGGCCGGCAGGTACCGGTCGGCCATTCGCTTGTGGACGATCTTCGAGCGGTTCAGCGCGAGCTTGTACTCTTGCGGCAGCGACGAGACGAACTCCACGAGGTCGTTGTCGAGCAGCGGAACGCGAGCCTCGAGGCTGTGTGCCATGCTGACCTTGTCACCGTACAACAGCAGGTCGTCGGCCAGACCCAGGCGCATGTCGATACACATCATCTGCTCGACCGGCGTCAGCGCGCGGCCGGCGGATGACCACTGCAGCCATTGCGCAATCGCCTCCAGCGCGCGCCCCGAGCCGGCTTCGCCGATCAACTGGCGACGCATCGGCGACCCGAACACGCTGTACTCGCTCTCGAAGCGCGAGATCTCCTCGCCGATCGCGGCAGAGTGCGCGCTCCGTTCGACGGAGTCGGGAACGTTCGGCAGCCGGTCGAGCAGCGGGCTGGACGCGCGGATCAGTTGCTTGAAGAGCGGCAGCTTGCGGTAGAGCTCACCCTGGTAGCGGCGATAGCCTCCGAGCAGTTCGTCGCTGCCCTGACCCGTGAGCACCACGGTGACGTCGCGGCGGGCGCGTTCGCACAGGTACCACATTGGCAGCACGGAGGTCGTCACGAGCGGCTCCTCGGTGGCGCCGACCGCGCGGTCCAACGCCTGCCAAAGCTCCTCGTGATCCACCCGCACGACGTGGTGCTCCAGGCCGAGCACCTGCGCCGTGTGCGCGGCGTCGTCGATCTCGCAGGCGCTCGTCTGGTCGCGATAGCCGACGGTGAAACACGGTGCCTTGACACCGGCGTCGACGGCCATCGCGGCGACGACGGCCGAGTCGATTCCGCCGGACAGCAGCACGCCGACCGGTACGTCCGACAGCAACTGGCGGCGCACCGCCGTTCCCACGCGCTCCTGATAGCCGTCGATGGCGTCCTCGAGCGAGCCGGTGAAGACCTTGCGCGAGGGCTCGACGTAGCACATCGTCTCGGGCCGATTCTCGAGCACCGGGCGGCGCAGGATGTGTCCCGGCGGCAACCGCATCAAGCCTTCGAGCAGCGTGTTCGGCGACGGCACGAAACGCAGGCTCAGAAAGGTGCTCAGGGATTCGCGGTCGATGCCGAAGCGGCGCTTCGTCATGGCCGAAAGACTGCGGATCTCGGAGGCGAAGCCGAAGCCGTTTTCGGTCTGCGCGTAGTACAGCGGCTTGACGCCGAACGGGTCGCGAACGAGGTAAAGCGCGTTGTGGACTCGGTCGAGCACGCCGAACGCGAAGATGCCGTTGAGGCGCCGCACTGTCGGCTCGACGCCCCACTGGCTGATCGCCTCCACGAGCGTCTCGGTGTCGGAGTGCCCGCGCCAGGTGCGCGTGAGGTCGCGGCGAAGGTCTTGGTGGTTGTAGATCTCGCCGTTGAAGGTGATCAACCAGCGGCCATCGGCGCTGGCCATCGGCTGCGCACCCGCTTCGGTGAGATCCTGGATCGCCAGCCGGGTGTGGCCGAGCCACACGTTCGTGCTGCCGATCGGCACCACGGTCTGGCCCTGGCCGTCCGGGCCGCGATGCGCCAATGCCGTGAGCGCGGCGTCGACGTCAACCGATCGTTCCTGGCCAAAGATGATCCCCGCAATTCCGCACATTCTCGATAACTCCTTCGCCTTGCCGCAGTCGCGCGCCATCGACCGCTGGGCCGTGCCAGCCGGGACATGGGAGGCCGTCGCGCGACGGATTATGGGCAATGGTGTCCTGAGCGGGGGCACCTGCATCAGGCGGTTGACGCGCCTCCTGCTCCATGCTCCGAAACTGATCGCCACGGTCGCACTTGTAAGCAAAGGCGTTTTTCGAGGCACCCGAACTGACCTCCGCCTGGGGCCGGGCGTTACACTGTGTGACGGTCACTCAGCAGCCCATAGATGTTGGCACCCGTTTGATGACGTGACGTTCAAACTTCCCCGTCACCGCTACCGAAGAGCGCCGCGGGGGCCGAGGATCAAAGAATAAAAGGGGTATGGTGGGGCGCACAAAGGCGGGGCATTGGATCTTGGTTGTGATTCTCGAGTCCGTACTCAGTTTGGCGCTCGCCGCCTGCGGTGGCGGCGGCGGCCCCAGCGCCGCGTCGCCGGCAAGCGGCGCTCCCGTTGAGACGTCTTCCAGCGACTCGTCAGGCTCAAGCTCGACGATCCAGCTCGGCAACCTGCCGGGCAGCCGCACGCTGTCGGCTTCTGCCGCGATCACTTACGAAGCGTCGGCGGGCGCCGTCTACTGCCGGCTCGACAACTATCCGCCCATCGCGTGTCCCAATCCGTTCGTTGTGGGAGCCACACCGGCCCAAGCACTTTCCGGCGGCACGCATACCGTCGACTACTACTTCGACACTGGCTCAGGCATCGATCTCGCGAGCCCGGCGAGTTCCTACACCTGGACCGTCGAGGTCGCGGCCGGAACCGCGTCGACCGGCACGCCTGGCACAGCTGTATCGGGCGCGCTGCCTTCGGCCTTCTCGGTCGGTTCGAAGTATTCGCTTGAGGCGCCGAACGACTCGGACTCGGGCTCGTATGCGGCCAAGGCGTATTCCAACGCCATTTCGCTGGTGTCCCGGCTTTCAGCCGTGCCGACGGTGAACCGCGGCGGCGTCATGCGCCTCGGCACGGCCACGTTGGACGGCAAGCCGGTCCTGCGCCACGAAGTGCGCAGCGGCGATCCGGTGCGCAACGGCGGCAATCGGGCAGAACTGTCGTACGACTCGATGCAGATTCAGCACGGCGTCGACTACTGGATGGCCTTCGCGGTGAAGCTCGATTCCGACTGGACCGCCGCCAACTCCGGCGGCTCCGGCGACCAGCAGTCGATCATGCAGGTCCACCAGCAGAACAGCGAGACCACGTTGACCAACGGCGGCCCGTTCGGCATCAAGTGGCGCGGTGTTGCCGGCAAGGAAATCGAGGTCTTCTCTCTCGGCCCGAACAATAGCCCGGTCACACGCTTCACAGCGCCTTCGACTCCGAACACCTGGATGCGCTTCATCATCCACTACCGTTCGGGCGTGACCTCGTCGCAGTCGCCGACGCTGGAAGTCTGGCAAGCCGTCGGCACCGGTGCCGCCTACACCAAGCTGACCGACCAGGCCCCAGATTCGCCGTTCGGCGACCCGGCGCAGAGCTCGACACGCGACTGGGCCAAGATCGGCATCTACAAATGGACGCCGAGCACGTATGGCTCGACGTCCAAACGCGGCATGTACTCCTCGGGCCTCTTTTTCGCGCAGGGCACGAACCTGTACGACCAGGCCGCCGCCGCCCTTTCCGGGTTCTGAAATCTGCATTAATTCTTCACACTGCGGCAGCCCGTAAGTTTCGTTTCGGTCTTCCGCCGCATCGACCCCTCAGCGTCGGTCTTGTAAGTTCAAGCAACGACCGGCTGCCAAATTTGGGTTACGAGCACCAATTCCGGCCGCTTCACCCCCCTAAACAGGGTGGTTCGGATCCTGCGACAGAGATGTCAGCAGCAGTCGATAAAGCTCAGACCGTAACGGATCATTTCCGATTTCGGCATCCGCAATTCCTTCGGGACTTCGGGCAGCGCGACTGCATTTCGATCCCTCTGCGAAGCGAGCTGAAATTTGATCTCAATCTTTCATTCCTCCCGTGCCTTTGGTCTGGCATTCATCTCTGCCGCGGTTCTCGCGGCGTGCGGCGGCGGCGGTAGCGGCAGCGACAGCGCTGCTGTGGCCGGAGCCACCGGCACCGATGCCACCACAGGAACGACCACCAGCACGCCGGCGACCAGCGCGGGTTCGCCGACTGTCGCGTTGAGCAGCCTGCCGAGCGCGCGCACGCTGTCGACTTCGGCCTCGATCAGGTACGAATCATCGGCCGGCAGCGTCTATTGCCGTCTTGACAGCTACGCGCCGATCGCCTGTCCGAATCCCTTCGTCATTGGCGCGACTCCGGCGGAGCAGCTGTCAGTGGGCACCCACACTGTCGACTACTATGTCGACACGGGCTCGGGCATCGATCTCGCGAATCCGACGAATTCCTATACCTGGACGGTCGAGGCCGCCTCGACGGCAGGCGGCGGCACCACCGGCACAACCGGCAGCACGAGCACGGCCGGGGCCCTGCCGTCCGCGTTCAAGCTGGGTGGCGACTACGCGATCGAAGCGCCGAGCGACTCCGACTCAGGCTCGTACGCAGCCAAGGCTTACTCCAACGCGCTGTCGTTCGTCTCGTCCTTGCTCGGGCTGCCGACCGTCAGCCGTGACGGCATCACTCGCTTCGGGCCTGCAACGACGGATGGCAAGTCGGTCCTGCGCCACGAAGTTCGCAGCGGCGATCCGCTGCGCAACGGCGGCAATCGCTCCGAACTGTCCTACGACGACATGCAGATTCAGCATGGCGTGGACTACTGGATGGCCTTCGCGGTGAAGCTCGATTCCGACTGGACCGCGGCCAACTCCGACGGCACGGGCGACCAGCAGTCGTTCATGCAGGTCCACCAGCAAACCAGCGAGACCACGCTGACCAACGGCGGCCCGTTCGGCATCAAGTGGCGCGGTGTTGCCGGCAAGGAAATCGAGGTCTTCTCTCTCGGCCCGAACAACACACCGGTCACGCGCTTCACGGCACCTTCCACTCCGAGCACCTGGATGCGCTTCATCATCCACTACCGTTCGGGCGTGACCTCGTCGCAGTCGCCGACGCTGGAAGTCTGGCAAGCCGTCGGCACCGGTGCCGCCTACACCAAGCTGACCGATCAGGCCCCAGGCTCGCTGTTCGGCGACCCGGCGCAGAACACGACACGCGATTGGGCCAAGGTCGGCATCTACAAATGGACGCCGGGCTCCTACGGCTCGACGACCAAGCGTGGGCTGTACTCGTCCGGGCTGTTCTTCTCGCAGGGCACGAACCTGTACGACCAGGCCGCCGCCGCGCTGGCGGGGTACTGAGCCGCAGCGCGACACTCCCTCTCCAAGCCCCGCCCCGACCGTGTCGGCGCGGGGCTTTTTCACGTCGGCTCGCCAACCTCTGAACTAAGATGCCGGACCCACGGACCGGAAGGGCGCTATGGTCGAGGCGTTGCGTGCATTTGGCCAGGATTTGTCGAGAACCTACGCTACCGTCGATGGGGGGCGGCTTCGCAAGACCATCGGCTGCATACGGACCCCGGGCATCCACGCGATGGCCGTGTTCCGCTTCGGTCACAGGCTCCTGGGCCTACCGCTGCTGCTTCGTATCGTTCTCGACCCCGTGTACCTGGTCGCCAACGCGCTCGTGAAAATGGCATGGGGCATCGAGATTCCCCGCGCTGCGATGATAGGACCGGGTCTGTACATCGGCCACTTCGGCGGGATCATTGTCTCGAGCGCTGCGGTGATCGGCGAGAACTGCAATATCTCGCACGGCGTCACGATAGGCGCTGCCGGCACTCGGCAACGCGGCGGCGTCCCGCGGATCGGCAACAACGTCTACATTGGGCCGGGAGCCAAGGTGTTCGGCCGCATCACGATCGGGAACAACGTGAAGATCGGCGCCAACTGCGTCGTGCACAAGGACGTCCCCGAGAACGCAGTCGTGGCGCTGAACCCGGGCTTCGAGATCATTTCGTTCAAGGGCAATCTGCCGGTCTCCGAGGACGTCCACGCCGAGAGCGCGTCGGTTCATGAGTTGGACGTTCGTTGAACGGTGGGCAACGGCAAGCGATGCGGGACCGGCCGAAGGCCGATGCATCGGCGAAATCGCCAGCTCGCGGCACTAACGTTGCGGGATCACGCGTCGGCCGTCGATCACAACCCAGTCACCGCAGACCATGTACGAGTGAAAGCCCAGGCCGAAGCGGCCCTTCGGCTCTGGCGGCCAAAGACATAGCTCGGTTTCCGCATACGTCTGCGCGTCCAGCGTATGAATCTCGTGCAGCACGGTCCCCCTGCCGTAGCCGAGGCGGCCGTCCTGCCCCGGGCGGATCATGCGGGCGTCGTGTACCTGGATCGGCCCGGCCATGCGCGCGCCGCGCAAGCCCGACTTCACGGGGTTCGCCGGATGGGCGACGAATTCGCCCGACAACGACTCCGACGAGAACAGGTAAAGGTTGTTCTCCGTGCACGGGTGCGCGCCGTGGCTGACGAAAAGCCACCATCGGCCGGCATGCCGGTGCAGCACAGGATCGATACCCGGGAAGGTAGGCAGCAGATCGCGCCACGGCTCCCATCGATAGGGAAACTCGACCGCACGGTACAGCGTCGTCTTTCCTGACCTGGCCTGCTCGGGCAGCATGTACCACTGCCCGTCGGACTCGAAGACGTTCGGGAACGAGAGATGAAAGGGCGTCCGCAGTATTTCGCGTGCGTCGCTGAGCGCACCGTTCGTCGGATCGAGCCGCGCCGCCCACAGCGTCCCCTTGTTCTCGGCATGCAGCAGGCGCTCGTAAAAGAGCCAGAGTTCGCCTTCGCGTTCGACGAGAAAGGGATCAGCGATGAACTGGTCATCCGGCGGAACGACCCAGATCACTGCACCCCAGGGAAAAGGCTTGTCGTACGCAACGGCGGAGGCACGCAGCACGCCGATCGCCCATTGCGAGGCCTCGCGGCGCAGTCTTGCCTTGATCGAACTGCGCACGCGGCGGCCGAACTGAACGACGCGCGCCAGCCCGGTCGGCGAGGGCGGGGCGAGTTCGGGCGTCTGTGCCGGCGCCCCGGGCCGGTCGTAGACACCTTGTCGAAGAAGCGCAATCGCGGCCCGCACGAACTGTTCGGCGTTGGTCGAAGGGCGCCCATTGTTCACGCGGACCTCGGCCTGCCCGAGCAGAGTGCGGCGTGTCGACGCCGACTCGACGCGATAGACGGAGACGGTCGCCGTCGAAATCCGAGACATCACCGCGCCCCAACCCGCCAGCTCGTGCTCGATGGGGTAACGGTGTGGGCCCTCCTCGACCCAGGCCTCGAGGTCAGGCACATCGCGCTGCAGCGCCTCGCGCATGAGCCGCCGGAACAGCACCGCATGCACGCCTTGCGGTTCGCCTCGCGGCACGGGCACAAGCATCGGCTTGGATTGATCGTCGGCGTTAGCCATCGCGATGCTCACGCGACGCCGGTTGCGACCGCGCCCACAAGCGCGGCACACGCCGCAGCGCATCGACGACCAGAAGATCGGACGCTGCGTTCAGCGTGTGGAAGCGCGCCCGGGCCAGTTCGGCGGGTGCCTTCACTTCGCCGAGATCGATCTCGGCGAAGCGCTCATCGTCCAGCAACGTCACCTTCTGCAGGCGGATCGCACCGCCGTAGATGGTCGAGCAGTCCTGCACGGGCCGAATCAGCGAGCCGTCGGTATCGATCCACATGCGACCGGCCGGCCGCGCGTTGCGGGCGTCGATCTTCACGGGGTTCAACGGATGCGCCCGCCACGGGCCCTCGATGTGCTCAGCACTGTGGATGTGAAGTTCGTCGTACAAGCTACCTCCGGCCACCCGACCCGCCGAGAACATCCACAGACGCCCCCTGTACGAGACGACAGTCGCGTCCGCGTGCGCGGCCCCCCCGAGCAACGTGCAGCGTTTGCGCCATTCGAACGGAAACCGCGTGCACTCGTAGAGATCAACCGATAAATGTGCCGAAGATTCGGGAATCATGAACAGGTAGTTTCCCACCGCCCAGATAAAGGGGTACGACAGGTGCCACGGCTCACGGAGTACCGGTCGGGCAGGGCTGAGCAATCGGCCCTGGGAATCGATCTCGACGGCACTCAGATGCGCGTTTACCGCCGCGAACGGCAACTCCTCGATGAAGAGCCAGAGCCGCCCGTCGTGAAGGTGGAGGAAAGGGTCGGCCCAGAAAGCGTCGGCCGGCGGCTCGATCGTTGCAAGCCGCTCGCCGATGCCCGCGGCGCCGGCGGGTGCGTGGAGCTGGATGAACCACTGATCGCGCCAGCGCAGCCGGCCCAACACTTCGCCGGCCAGTCCGGCGAGCAGCGACGCGGCGCCCCTCGCCTCGCCCGAAGGCTGCGGCTGTTGCGGTGGCCGCACCTGCGGTTCGCCGCGCTCGGCGCGGGCCCGCGCGGCCTGCAGCACGGCTGGGACCTTGGCCTTCACCCAGTCGATGCTGCGTGACAGCGAGCGGTGATCGAGCGCGCAATGCGCGGTGAAGATCGGCTCCGCGTTCGGCGCGCCGTCGCGACGGACGTCGATCCGGACCGTGGCGCCTCGTTGCCCCACACGATGCCGTACGGCATCGGCGAGCGCTGCGGCGGGTAAATCCTCGAACGTCAGGCAAAAGGGCTCCAGCGCCGGGAACCTCACCTCCGGCGCAGCGCCGAAGAGGCGCCGGTCGATCGTGCGGTAGAGGCGTTCGACAACACCGTCTGGACTCAAGGCGCCGAGCCTCCGGACTCGCGCATGCGAAGCACCCGCGCCGGCACGCCGGCGACGACTGCGAACGGTGGCACGTCGTGGATGACGACGGCGTTGGCGCCGATGATCGCGCCGCGCCCCACCCGGATCGGTCCCAGGATCTTCGCGCCGGTTCCGATGTCGGCGTCGTCCTCGATCACCGGCACCTCGTAGTGCTCGCTGCGCCCGCCGATCGTCACGCAGGAGCCGACGATCACGCCGTTGCCGATCACTGCGCGGGCGTGGACGACCGTGCCGAGCCCGGAATAACCGAGCACGACGCCCTTGCCGATCTGCACCGAAGGTGGCAACGAAACCGCAAAGGCGATCCGGTTGAACGCATAAAGCAGCCGCGGGAGGACCGGAATTCGCCAAACCCAGAGACGATGGGCCAGAGCGTGGATGGACAGCACCATGGCGACTCTCGTGTCAGTGTGCGACGTGTTGCTCGTAGACCTGCAGCAGCGTGTCGACGGACCGTTCGATCGTCGCATGCCGCTCGATCCAGCCACGCAGGACTGCACCCACTCGATCGCGATCGCCGGCAACGCGGCGGATCGCGGCCGCCATCGCCTGCGGATCGCGAGAGCCGATCACCCACTCGCCTTCCTCGAGGATCATGCGGATATCGGAGTACTCGGTCGACACCACGGGCGTGCCCACCGCCATCGCCTCGAGAACGACGTTCGGGAAGCCCTCCTGCGTGGACGTCGAGAACAGCACGTCAGCAGCGTGGATCAGTTCGATCGCGTCCTTGCGCTGGCCGACGAAACGGATCTTGTCGGCGTGGCGCGATTCGCGCCAGCGGGCCTCCACCTCGGCCCCGAGACGGCTCGACTCTTCGGCGATCGCGGTCGCGTAGCTGAGCTTGGCGCCGTACGCCGCGCCGATGAACGCGACTCGCCAGCCGGGGTCGGAATCTACGAGGCTCTCTGCAACTGCGAGTGCGAGCAGATGGTCCTTCTGCGGCTGGATCGTTCCGACCATCACCGCCATCTTGACCGACGGATCGCCGAAGAATTCGCTTCGGTAGTCGGGCGCCGGGGCCGCACAGCGCGCGTCGACGGCCGCCAGATCGATGCCATTCCAGACCGCGTGCGCGCGCTGCGGCGGGAGCGCGAACGCGGCGCGGGCAAAGTCGCGCCCGGCGTGGCTGTTCGCGACGACGCCGTCGACGCGCGCACGCGTCAGCCGATGGATCGCCGCCTGGGCCCGTGTGAGCTCGTAGCCGTGGCTGCGCTCCGAGTTGAGCACCGGCACGCGCAGGCCGACGGCGGCCAGGCGCGCGAAGATGTTGGCGTCGAACAGGAAACCGTGCACCAGTTCCGGCCGGGTGCGGCGGATGTGCGATCGCAGGCGTGCGATGACGCCCAGATCGAGGCGCGACTTCTTGTCGTCGACGACAACCGGAACCCCAATCTCCGTCAGTTCGGCGAGGCGGGGTGCGTCGCGCGTCAGCAGATACAGCGAAGGTTCGTGTCCGCGCCGCTTGAGCTCACGGATGATCGCGATCAGTTGCGTCTCTGCACCGCCGAAGCGCAAGCCGCTGTTGACGAAGAGGACGCGGCGCCCTCCGGTCATCGATCGAAGCCCGAGGTTCTGATGACGGAGCGGTCCGTCGACGGTTCATTCGCTGGCCGTTGCTGCGCTTGCATGCGCTCGGGCATCATCGCTGCGTGTTTGGGCACCTTGACGGTGACGGGCCAGAACGCGAGCGCCATGCCGATCGCGAACCACATGAAGGGCTGACCCGGGTCGGGCAGCCAGTGCGGCCCGCCGGAGATGCAGGCGGTCAGGTAGCCGAAGACGCCGGCAGTGGCACCCGAGAAGAAGCTGCGCATTGCCGGCGAGAGTGTCGCGTCGCGGCTCAACGCACGCATCTGCTTGCTCATCGCGCGCCAGAAGTAGGCCAACAGCACGAGGCCGAGCAGGCCCACGTCCATCACGACGCGCAAATAGGTGTTGTGCGGATGGAGCAGCAGCGTGCGGCCGCTGCGCACAGGCGCGGACCATGCCGCCGAGCCGGTCCCGCTGCCGAGGATCGGACTCGCTTCGATGTCAGGCCAGAACATCTCGTAGATCGAGAAGCGGCCCGCGGTCAGCGGATCATCCTCGCTGCGATCGGCTGTCATCGCGAGAGAGCGGCTATCCAGGCCGGTGGTGGCCCGATCGATGATTGCTTCAGGTGCTGCCAACACCGCGGCAATGCACAACGCGCCGACCGCGAAGTACAGCTTCAGACTGCGCCGCCAAATCAGGAATGCGCCGAAGATAACGATGAACGCCAGATAACCACCGCGCGAGAACACGAGCGCGCAGGCCGCGGCCAGCATCAGCAGGACCGTGGCATAGAAGACGCGCTTCCAGCCCTTCGAATCCGCCGTCAGGAACAGGAACGGGGCCGCGGCAACGGCCAGCATCGGGCCGAACTCGTTCGCGTGGTGCCCGAGCTGCCCGAACACCTCGCGGTTGCGCGAGTCGGCAAGCTGCGCCAGCCCAAAGCTCGAGGTGGCCACGAACTGCAAGACGTGGAGCGCGACCGCCGAAGAAATTACCGCGAAGACGCCGATGAAGAACTCGGGCTTGCTGCTTTCGCGCACGGCGTTCGCGAGCATCCACGCGATGAGAACGATCGAAGACGGAATGAACACCGAGAAGATCAGGAAGCCCTTGATGCTGTAGATCGCCACGAGCTGCGTGTCGGACAGCGCATGGCGGGCCTCGTCGAGGT
>Ga0105237_10008368_pt1 | contig 11215 bp, 7 predicted proteins | sample KBSC24metaG_FD_81520 | JGI IMG/M metagenome (GOLD analysis project Ga0105237, IMG submission 81520) | Corn rhizosphere microbial communities from Kellogg Biological Station, Michigan, USA - KBS C2-4 metaG | ecosystem: Host-associated > Plants > Roots > Rhizosphere > Soil | place: Michigan, USA... | reverse complement strand
GAACAGAGAAGGCACAACAAACGCCACTCGTAAATCATTGAATCGGCACCTACCAGTAGGTCGTTTAGGAGCGATGGGAGGCGGTTTGCCGCATTGTGCAGAGGGATGTGCGGCAGGTTTGCCCAAATGCTTGAATTTATAAGTGTTTGACCGCAAGGCGCGGCGAGACTACAATTAGAAGGCAAGCAACGTGCGCCCGTAGCTCAGCTGGATAGAGCGTTTGCCTCCGGAGCAAAAGGCCAGTGGTTCGAATCCACTCGGGCGTACCACAACCCTTTTCCAGAATCAGTAGCGGTACCGCTCGAGCATCGGACAACCCCACCAAATCGCAACTTTTTCGAGATTCGTTGCGGGCCTCCTCTTGTCTGGTGGGCTTGACACTCGTCGCTTCCCGAAATCCTGAGCAGTAGGCGTCATCGAAAAGCAAATGTTCTTGTCGAAACGCCTGTCATCCCTGCGGGCCGCCCCTCACCCAGGGCCGACTGCCTTCTGCCGTGTCCTTGCGCAGCACTCGCAAGCAGTCTTCCGCGGGCCTGGCTTTGCCTGTTCGAGCGGCTTTTGGCAGCAACCCATTCTTTTTGCTTGACTTTCAGGACAACAGGTTTTATAAAAACTCTACATCTGAAAACAGTTCCTACGTTTCGAGGGGTGGAGGCAAAGATTTGATTACCCGACAAAAGTCTTTCTTTGCAGTTGCATCTTGGTTGCTGGGCGCGCTGTCAATGGGGTTCTATGGCGGTCTGACCGCTCCCCCACTCACGGCGCAAGTGCTGTATGGTTCCGTCGTCGGTACGATTACAGACCAAACCGACGCGGTGGTGCCGGGCGCCTTAATTACCGTAACTAACAGGCAAACCGGCCTTTCCCGAGATGTCACAGCAGACGGCAGTGGACGTTTCTCGTTCGTCAACGTGATTCCCGGCCGGTACGATTTCAAAGTGGTCGCCAAGGGCTTCCGCCAGTACACGCAGACGGATTTCGAAGTTACACCCAACACCGTCGGCCGTGTGGATGTGAAGATGGAAGTCGGTCAGCTCACCGAGACGGTTTCGGTGGAGGCAACTCAAGCCATCCTCCAAACCGATAAGGCCGACACCCACACGGAGATCAATGCCAAAGAGGTCGTGGGGCTGCCCGCTTCGGGATACCGAAATTATCAAAGTATGATCAACCTGGTGCCGGGTGCAACGCCTGCCGCGCTCCAGAACTCGATCACCGATACTCCGGGACGCGCCCTGCAGACCCACATCAATGGCGGCAACGCGCAGACCAACATCACCCGTATCGACGGCGCTACCAGTGTGAATGTCTGGTTACCGCACCATGTCGGATACGTCACGCCGGCGGAGAACGTGGAGACGGTGAACATCACCACGAGTGCGGCCGATGCTGAACAGGGAATGGCTGGCACCTCCGCCATCACCTTGATCACCAAGAGCGGCACTAACCAGATTCATGGAAGCGCTTATGAGTTCCATGACGACCAGCACCTCAAGGCGCGGAATTTCTTCCAGGCTGTGGGGACGGACAAGCCGCTGAGCATCTATAACAATTTCGGCGCTACGATAGGTGGCCCGATTCGCAAGAATCGCCTCTTCTACTTCCTCAGTTATGACGGCACACGCCAGCGTCAGGGCAGTCCGGCGTTCTACTCCGTGCCCACCGTTGATCAACGGGCCGGCGATTTCAGTGCGTATCCCACACTGATCTACGATCCCAACACCGGCAACGCCGACGGTACCGGCCGTACTCCGTTCCCTAACAACAAGATTCCCCTCGACCGGCAGGATCCCATCACGTTGAAGTTGCAGTCGTACTATCCGCTGCCGAATGTGCCCGGAGTGACGTTGAATAACTATACCGCTTCCGGCGGTCCCATCCTCAGCCGCAACTACTTCGACACCAAGATCAATTTCACGGTCAACGACAAGCAGTCCGTGTGGGGCCACTACGGCCGTATGTGGGCCACCTCCGGCGGTCAGGCGGTGTTCGGCATCGCTGGCGGTCCCGGATTGGGCGGTGCGGATCCCGGTCTCGGCCATACCTTGATTCAAGTGGGAACCATTGGCCACACGCGCGTCTTCTCGCCGCATCTGATTCTGGATGGAGTGATTGGCTACGAACGCCAGGGGCAGGCCGTAACGCCGAACGACTTCGGCACCAACTACGGTTTGCAGTTCGGGATTCCCAATACCAACGGGCCCGATCCCTTGCAGAGCGGTTTCCCCAACATCGCTCCGGGGAGCTACACCACCTTCGGTGTGCCCAACTGGATGCCGCTGCAACGCGTGGAGGAGAGCTACACGCACAGCGACAACGTAACCTACACTCGCGGAGCGCACGAGTTTCGTTTTGGCTTCGACCTGGTACGGCACCACCTCAACCACTGGCAGCCTGAGATCGGCAATGGCCCGCGTGGCTACCTCGGTTTCGGCGGCGGTCCCACTGCGCTCAACGGCGGTCCCGCTTCCAACCAGTACAACGGCTATGCCACCTTCCTTCTCGGCCTCGATACTGCAGCCGACAAGAGCCTGCAATACATCCTGTCGACTGGCCGCGAGTGGCAGTTCGGTTGGTATGTGCGCGATCGCTGGCAGATCGGCCGCAACCTGACCATCAACATCGGCCTTCGCTATGAATACTATCCGCTGATGACCCGGGCCGGCAAGGGTCTCGAGCGGTACGACTTCAACACCAACCAGGTGTTCCTGGGCGGCCGCGGCGGTCAACCCAACGATGTCGGAATCACGGTGAGCCACAAGCTCTTCGCTCCGCGCGTCGGCATAGCTTACCGGCTCGGTGACAAGACCGTCATTCGCACGGGATACGGCATCAATTACGATCCGATTCCTTTCTCGCGCCCCTTGCGCGGCTGGTACCCGCTGGTGGTCAATGCTTCTTTTGTAGCGCCGAACTCTTTCGCTCCTGCCGGCACTATTGAAAAGGGTGTTCCCAACACGGTAGGACCCGATCTCTCGAGCGGCGTCGTTACGCTTCCCGGAACGGTGGCGGAACGCAGCCCCTATGGCGGCGAGATTCATCGCGGCTACGAGCAGTCGTGGAACTTCACTGTGGAGCACAGATTTCCGCAGAACCTCACCATGTCGGTGGGTTACGTAGGCACCAAGTCCACCCACCTGCTGGCCGACTACGACATCAACGCGGGATATCCCGGGTCCACCACGGCCAACCTCCCATACAACCTGAAGTATGGCCGCACGGTAGCAACGCAGATGTGGGACGGCTATCTCAGTTCCAACTATCATTCGCTGCAGGTGGCAGTGAATCGCTCCTTCTCCAACGGATTGTTGGTGAAGGCTGCTTACACGTTCTCGAAAACGATCGATTACACGGACGATGACGGCTGGGCCAGCGTGGGCTGGAACTGGGCGCCGGTCTTCCAACGCAATCGCGCCACCGCTGGTTTCGATCGCGCACACGTCCTGCAAATCGGATGGGTTTACGAACTGCCGGTGGGCAAGGGCAAGGCGTTCGCAAAGTCCGGCGTAGCTGCGGCAGTAATTGGTGGCTGGCAGGTCAACGGCGTGATGTCCGCTTACACGGGCACGCCTTTTACGGTCGGCGACACGCAGGCACTGAACGCTCCGGACAACACGCAAACTGCGAATCAGGTCAACCCGGTTGTGAATCGCATTGGCGCCGTAGGCCCGGGCACTCGCTACTACGACATCAACGCGTTCGCGTCTGTTCCCACGATCAATACGTTCGGCAGCACCGGACGCAATATCCTGCGCAATCCGGGGCTGTGGAACACCGATCTGAATATCACGCGCGAGTTCGCGATCAAGGAGTCACTCAAACTGCAATTTCGCGGGGAGTTCTACAACCTCCCGAACACTTCCCACTTCGGAGGTGTGGCCAGTGCCAACGTTGGCAATGGAGGGGCCAACTTCCTCAGCATAAGGAGTGCCAGCGGCGAACGCCAGATTCGTTTCGCCCTTCGGTTCCAATGGTAGCGAGGATCATCTCAATTACAGGGCGGGCCGCACTGCGGCTCGCCCTTTTTTATTTGGTAGTGGGACTCTGTGCGCAAACCGAGGAGCAGTCTCGCGACTCCCAGCGCGCCAAAGAATTGATGGCGGGTGGGAAATACGAGCAGGCGATTCCGCTCTACCAGAAGTTAGTCCAAGGTCTTCCCGGCAACACGGGAATGCAACTCAACCTGGCGTTGGCTGAGCACATGGCCGGGCACGAGCGCGAATCGATTCCGCATTTCGAAACGGTGCTCAAGGCGCAACCCAATCTGCTGCCGGCCCTGCTGGCGCTCGCTCAGGCGCGGCTCGCGCTCCACGATTTGCGCGCCGCCGAGGCGCCGCTCGAGAAGGTAGTCGCGCTCGATCCCAAGAATCGCGATGCCCGTGGAATGTTAGCGGGAGTCCTGCTGGATGCCGCACGCTTCGATCAGGCAGCGGCACAGTATCGGGAACTCTGCGATCTGGCGCCCGCCGACCCGCGGGCCTGGTATGGCCTCGGCATGAGTTACCAGGGTCTCGCGGGCAGTGCGTTTGAACGCCTCGAGAAGGCCGATCCGAACTCGCCGTACGTGGCGGCCCTGGTCGCCGACACCCGCGTGCAGCGGCGGCAGTATTCAAGCGCGTTCCTGCTCTATCGTGAAGCCGCAAAGCAGTTGCCCAATCTGCACGGGATTCATGCCGCGCTGGCCGAGGTCTATCGCAAGACCGGCCACGCGGATTGGGCCGCGGGTGAGGACTCCCGCGAAGCTGCCTTGCCCGCCGCCGACTGCCGGACCCATTCCGCCGAGTGCGAATTTCTCGCGGGCCATGACGTCCCGTTGACGGCCCCTCGACGCGGCGCCGCCCCATCGCCGGAAGGGCTTTTCTGGCAGGCCAAAGCGGCAAACGAACTGGCACTCCAGGCGTTCTTTCGCCTTGGGCAGTTGCCGGAATCCGTGGAGCAGCACCGGTTGAAAGCAGAGATCGCGCGCGGGCAAGGGCGGCATCTCGAGTCCTTGCAGGAGTGGCGTAGCGCGCTGGCCCTCGCGCCCGGGGATCCACGGCTGGAACGAGAGATCGCGGTCTCGCTGTTCATGTCCGCGGATTACAAATCAGCGCTCGAAGAGGCAACCAAGCTGCTTAAGAAGGAGCCCCGTTCGTCTGAGTTGAACTTCGTGGCTGGCGATTGCCTGGTGCGATTGGAGCAGTCCGAAGAGGCACTTTCCTATCTGCGCGCGGCGCTGGCGGACGATCCAACCCTGCTCGCCGCCGAAGCGTCTCTCGGCCTTGCGCTCTCACGCCTGGGAAAGAGCGCCGAAGCGATTCCTCATCTGGAAAAGGCACAGCAACTGGATGATGATGGAAGTTTGCATTACCAGTTGTCCTCGGCCTATCGCGCCTCCGGTCAACCCGAAAAGGCGCGTGCCGCGATGGCAAAATATCAGGAGATCGTGAAGCGGAACCAGGATCGCAAGGAAGAGGGGGCGCGTGAGGCACAGATTGGTCCGCCTGATAAATAGGCGGTGGATCGGGCTTGTCTTCGCGATGCTGCTCACAGCCGCGACCCCTACGCCTCCAGCAATCCACTTTCATGAGGTGGCCGAACCGGCCGGCATTTCGTTCGTACTCGAGAACAGTCCCACCAGTCGAAAGCACCTCATCGAGACCATGCCGGGAGGCATCGCGGTCTTTGATTACGATGGCGACGGGCTCCCTGATATCTATTTCACCAACGGCTCGGAACTACCGTCACTCGAAAAGTCGTCGTCCAAATATTGGAACCGCCTGTACCACAACGAAGGCAACTGGAAGTTCATCGACAGGACCGAACAGGCCGGAGTCGCGGGCGCTGGTTACTCGATGGGGGCGGCGGTCGCGGATTACGACAATGACGGGCATCCCGATCTTTTCGTGGCCGGCGTCAATCGCAACATTCTGTTTCACAACTCGGGTGGCGGGCACTTCGAAGACGTTACCGCGAAGGCCGGAATCAAGAGTGGGGAGTGGGCGGTCGCCGCAGGATGGTTCGACTACGATCGCGATGGCAAGCTGGATCTCTGGGTGGTGCATTATGCCAAATGGTCGCCCTCCTACGATCGCTTTTGCGGCGACGCCGCGCGGGGAATCCGCATCTACTGCCACCCGAAATATTTCGAGGGCCTCGCGAGCACACTCTACCGAAACCTGGGTAATGGCGCCTTTGAGGATGTCACAGCACGCACCGGTCTCGCGAAATACGCGGGCCGGGGCATGAGCGTCGCTTTCGCCGATTATGATCAGGACGGTTTTCCGGACGCCTTTGTCACCAACGACAACATGCCGAACTTCCTGTTCCACAACTTGGGCAATGGAACCTTCGAAGAGGTCGCGCTCCTTTCGGGAACAGCCTTACGCGACGATGGTAAGGCTGTCGCCAGCATGGGTGTGGAGTTCAAGGATTACGATAACGACGGCCTGCCCGACCTCTTCATTACGGCGTTAGCGGGCGAAACATTCCCGCTCTTCCGCAACGCCGGCAAGGGCAACTTCGTCGATGCCACGCACTCCTCGCGGTTGGGGCCGTTGGTTGTGAAACACAGCGGCTGGGGCTTGGGGCTGTTCGATTTTAACAACGATGGATGGAAGGATCTGTTCACCGCCAACTCGCATGTGAATGATCGCGTTGAGCTGTTCGAGCCCGCCGTTTATAAAGAGCGGAACAGCATTTTTGTAAATGCGGGCGGGACCTTTCACGACGTTTCCGATGATGCCGGACTCACCCCGGCGCAGGCACATCGTGGTGCTGCGTTTGCGGACTTCGACGGTGACGGCCGCATCGATGCCGTGGTGACGTCTCTAGGCGGGCCCACGGAGTTGTGGCAGAACACGAGCCCAAAGGCACAGCATTGGATCGACATGCGGCTGACGGGCACGAAGTCGAATCGCGACGGCATCGGAGCACGCGTGCGCCTGGGTAATCAGTTCGCCGAGATGAATACCACCGCCGGATACGCCTCGTCGGTGGACACGCCGCTACATTTCGGGCTCGGAGGTCTGACAACGGTGGCGCGAATCGAGATCCGCTGGCCCAGCGGTACAGTGCAAGTGCTGACCGAGGTTAAAGCGGATGGAGTGGTGACGGTTACCGAGAAGTGATCTGACCTGACAGTCTGTGAAGAAATCCTGTGGGGCGGCCAATCCTGGCCGCAGCCGCCTTTCCAGGCGGCTGGACCCGCTGGAAAGCGGGTCCGCGGGCAGGATTGCCCGCCCCGCTAAGGGTGGGACTGCCAATTTTTTCAAAAACCCGCAAGCAAGCGGCTAGCGGCGGCGCAGAACGTCTTCGAGCATCTGCTTGGCCGGTTGGAAATTCGGGTCGATTTTCAGAGCGGTTTCCAACTCGGTCTGCGCCTCTGGCAGCCTGCCCAGCCGGGCGAGCATCAGCGCGGTCTTGGTGCGCAACTCGGCATCTGGCGGGCGGTATTCGGACGCGGCCCGATATCGGAGCACCGCCTGCTCGGAGTTGCCCGCCTTCGCGAATTCGTCGCCCCAGAGGTACAACGCCTGGCCCAGGTGCTGCCTCGTCTTGCTGTCGTCGGGACGCTCCTTCAACACCTGTTGGAATTCGTTGACCGCGGCATCCCACCGGCCTCGGGCAGCTTGAACGCTGGCGAGATCGAAGCGCGCATCGGTGTATCCGGGCTCAATCGCGAGCGCAGCCTGGAACTGCTCCTCCGCTTCCGGCAGTTTGGAGGCGCTGAACAGTGCCACGCCGAGTTCGGTGGCGGCCACCACGTTCCGGGGATTGGCTCGGAATGCCGTCTGAAAGTAAGGAATGGCGCCGGCCGCGTCGCCCTTGTTGAGCAGCGCGTCGCCCAGATTGTAGTTGGCGTTAAAATCGTCCGGGTACTTTTCGAGGCGCTGGCGCATTAGACCCTCCTGCAGCACGGCTCGCTGATCGCCCGCAGCGGCCGGCAGTACCTGCAGCCAGAGGTGGCCCATCTCGTCGGTGGCCTGGTTGCCGCCCTTCACTTCCCTGGGCGGAGTGCTTGGATTGCGCACATTGTCGGGCGAATTGTCGTAGTGGTAGCGCATCGAAACCACCGTGCCCTTGGGCAGCGGAAGCGGCGCCTTCAACCGATAGACGCCCTGCCAGTTCAAGTCCCAATCGGGAATCCGGATGATCCATTTGCGCGTGCCATCTGGCAGTGTCGCGTATCCTTCCATTACCTTGCCGAGGTAATGCGCGTGCGGGTAGACGGCGAGCAGATTGACATCAAGAGGCAACTGGACATCGTCGGAAACAAGAAAATCCTTCGCGCCTGCCGGGATATCGATAGTTGAGTCATGCTCGAGTTGCACCAGCATGGGGAACTGTCTTTGCGGCTGGCTGGTGAAGTAGAGCCCGATCATCGGAGCCACGGTCTCCGGCTTGCCCGTGGGACGGAGGTGCACGTTGAGCAGTAGGTCCATGCCGGGGTCGGCACGCCACGCCATGCCATCAGGCTCGACAACGGGCTCACTGCCCGGTTTCCACGAGAGAAAGTGGCCATCGGGATCGAAGGTCTCCTCCTCAACCGCTAGATCCATCCCAGGAAAGCCCGCCCCGGAAGTGCGTTCCTGGCGGCGCGAAGAGCGCGAGCGATCGACGATCACATTGGCATGGTGAAAGACGCGAGGATTGCCTGGGCGCACTTCGATGGCGCGAACCCAGCGTGTCGCGGTAATGGGCACAGGGAGGATAAAATTCCAGAAAATCTCCTGACCGTCGGCGGAAAGCTGGTAAGGCTGCGTCACGCGCAGCACCAGGTCGGGAGTGCCAAGCTGCCACTCATCGTGGAACTTGGGAGGCTGCGGCGCACCCGCGGCGGGCCCGAGCGGCTCGCCTTGTTTTACCCAATCCTGAATGAGTTGGATTTGCGCGTCGCTCAAACGCCTTTCCTCTGCGAAATCGCCGTGCCCTGGCTCGGGAAGCCAGGGTGGCATGTAGCGTCGCTTGGTCACAGCGGCGATTTGAGCGGCGTGGCGCTTCGCGTCGTCATAGCTGAGGAGCGAAAAGGGCGCCGCCTCTCCCGGCCGGTGACACGGCGAGCAGTAGTGGTAGACCAGCGGGGCAACGTGCTGATTGAACGTGACGGGGCTCGCGCCATTCGCCGACAGGACGAACGTCAGACAGCAGACCGGTCGAAGCAGCCAAGCAACTCCTCGCATGACCCTACGAAATGTTATCACGGCCGTTGGTGATGAACTTTCATGCAGGCGAAGTAGCCCTGAAACAACACTTCCCGCTCGGAGCCATCCCACACAGCCTTCAGGGTCTCGACACACCAGGATGCAATTTCCGACTGAGGCACACCCCGTCCTACCGCGGCCGCCACGTTGGTCTCGGTCATCATGTAGTTCACATAGAATTCGCGCGACAGCGGAATGCCGATCTCGAATTCACGATGGTCTTGCATGTAAAACTTTGGGCTCGCATCAGCCAGAATTGTGGGGCTCAGTTCGCCTGCCTGGTTCGCGGGCGGTGGATACTGGTGGCAGAAATCCGAGAACCATCCCTCCAGACCCGGCTCGTCGCGGAACTTTTGCCCCGGCGAAAAATCATAGACCACCAGCACGCCGGCCCCGGTGAGGATGCGGGCGGCTTCGGTAAGGAACAAATCAAGATTGACATAATTGAGCGATCCCGCCGCAGTGATCACATCGACTGAGTGATCGCGGAACGGAATGGCTTCGGCGGTGCCTGCTATGAAAATCGCCGACGGCGCCACCTTACGCGCCCACACGAGCATCGACTCATTCGGTTCCAACCCGACACAACTCCTGGCAAATCCGCTCAGCGCTCTCGTAGATACACCGGCACCGCAACCTATATCGAGCGCTAGCGGAAACGGCTCGGTGCGTCCCAATTGGCGGTTAACATCTTCGACAACAAACTGGTGAACGGGCGGCCTGCTGTTGGCGTAACCGGCGGCCATGTTCTCCGAGCCGAAAGGATTGGCCATACTGATCCCAGTCTAACGTCCCGCAGCCGCTCGACGTGTCTCCACAAAGCGGCAAGCTTCGACGCTCCGCCAAATACGATTCGAGTGCTACTGCGGCCAGCCCCTGTAGCGGGCCAAGCCAGAGAATCGGAGCACCTACTGACTCCGAATCCTCTCTTGGCTTGGGGCCGGCGGAACGAGTGATGAGCGGAATCTGCGGTATTTCGAGATGATCACACCCGTTCGAGGACCTCTCTCACCGTGGTGACGTGTACCAACAGCAGATCAATCGAAGGTGGGTCCCGGGGGCATAGGGGATGAATCACCCCCGTCACTTGATACGCTTGTGCCGTACCATTGTCGTCGTCGAATTCAACATACTCGCCGGTTCGCGGGACCACGACGAAGCTGTGAACTCCCAGTTCGCGCCACGAACTGTCAGGGCTCTTGATCATTACCTTGCTTCTAACCATAACGTCTCCAAATCGATGCTGGCACGCGGTAGCCCTTCACCGCGTCTTCGCCTCATGATAGTGGCATGACCGCCCCACTGCGTTTATTTCCGGCATTCTGTTTTTCCACTTTCATGGTTTGAAATCTGCTACCGAACACTGCACGCGGACCCCCAATAAGGCGATTCCCAGAAGAAGTCCTGCGACCATCCAATCGATTAAGGAGAATCAGTCCTGTAAATGCAAAATCTGCTCATCTAAGTGCAAAGTCCGCATCTCAGAGCACTAACGCCTCTGGAGATGCCTAAGCATAGGGCGAAAATCAGTAACAGTAGCGAATCTACAGAACCGCGACCGCGAGGGAGTGGTGCTTTTTTCACCTCCAGTCTCGAGGCGTCTTCAGGGGATCCGTTCTTGGCGCACGCCTCGTGGCGATTGGTCAGGAGAGTGCACATGCAAAGGTGCTTACACGTCAGAAGGAAACATGCACGAGGCACACCGGGAAGCGGCCGAACTGCACGAACTATCGGCAAAGGCCCACCGTACTGCCGCGGAATACGACGAAAAAGGAGATCCCACGGCGGCAGAGTGGCATGCGGCGCGAGCACTGGAATACTCGAACCGCGCATCTATTTTGGCCCAGGAAGCCTACAACCAATCTGAGGAGATCGTGAGTCTATAAATGTCCACTCGCAATAGCGAATCGCACTACGAGAATCATCAACGGGCTGCCGAGTTGCACGATATCGCCGCCCACGCCCATCGGAGCGCTGCCGAGACCCATCAGAAGCAAGACCATCAAACCGGACAAGAGCTCAGCAGGCGGGCT
>Ga0105237_10008366_pt1 | contig 11216 bp, 11 predicted proteins | sample KBSC24metaG_FD_81520 | JGI IMG/M metagenome (GOLD analysis project Ga0105237, IMG submission 81520) | Corn rhizosphere microbial communities from Kellogg Biological Station, Michigan, USA - KBS C2-4 metaG | ecosystem: Host-associated > Plants > Roots > Rhizosphere > Soil | place: Michigan, USA... | reverse complement strand
TAATTGCAAACCTTGCCGAAGAGTATGGCAAATATGGCCAGCCTTTAAAATTTCGCCTCGACCCTTTTTGGATCGATACCTTGCTGCGGTTCGAACTGCATAACAAAGGAATTAACCTGCCGTTCAGTTACGAAGTTAGTCTTGCAAATAAAGATTCGCTTATTTTTTCCAAAGCCAACGATATATCGGGTGCTAAACCCTCGTTCGATGACGCGAATACTTACCAAACCCCCATATTCAGCAAGGACGTAATAAACGACCCCGGCCTGATAAAATTGGTGTTTCCGCAGCGGAACGTGCTTTTGATAAACAAGATGACGGCATCGCTGGCTACTACCGGGGGACTGTTATTGGTGCTGGTGCTCTGTTTTGGCTATACCATTTTCAGCATCCTTAAGCAAAAAAAGGTATCTGAAATGAAAACCGATTTTATCAACAACATGACCCACGAATTTAAAACCCCTGTATCAACCATAATGATTGCCAGCGAGGCTTTAAAGGATAATGAAATTGCGCAGGACAGAAGTCGTGTAGCACGCCTTGCCAATATTATTTACGAAGAAAATGAACGCCTGGGCAGCCATATTGAGCGGGTGTTAAATATTGCACGGATTGAGAAGGACGACTTTAAGCTGGAGAAAAAACCAATTGACGTTAATGAGATGATTGCTGTGGTGGTTGATAGCATGGAATTGAAGCTGCAAAAAGCCAACGCGGTTACACACCTGCAATTGGATGCCGAAAATGCCGTAATAAGCGCTGATGAGCTGCATTTTTCGAACGTGATATATAACCTGATAGACAATGCTATAAAATACAGCGTGGACAGCCCCGACATTACTATCAGCACCCTAAATAAAAATGGGCAGGTGGTTATTAAAGTGGCCGATAAGGGCGTTGGCATGAGCCGCGACCAGCAAACAAAAATATTTGAACAGTTTTATCGCATACCAACCGGCAACCTGCACGATGTTAAAGGTTTCGGCCTCGGCTTAAGCTACGTTAATACGGTTGTAAAACGGTTGAATGGCATTATCAGCGTTAAATCGGAAAAAGAAAAAGGCTCGGAATTTGAGTTGAAATTCCACGCGGCGTAGGGTATAGTCCGAAAAGTCAGTAAAGACGGAAAAGTCCGGAAGACGCTGCAGAGGATTTTACGCATAGCGATGGGTTTTAGACCGATCGCTATGGAAAAGGCAACTTACTAAACTAAAAACAATCTTCGGACTTTCGGTCTTCCCGGACTTTCCGACTAAAATAATCTTCGGACTTTTCGGACTTTACCGACTTTCCGGACTACATAACATGAAAAAAATACTACTTGTTGAGGATGACCCGAATTTAGGCCTGCTGTTGCAGGATTACCTGCAGTTAAAAGGCAAGTTTGATGTTGTTTTATGTAAAGACGGCGAAGTAGGTTTGCGAACTTTCACCAAACACACTTTCGATTTGCTGATACTTGATGTGATGATGCCCAAAAAGGATGGCTTCACGTTAGGTAAGGACATCCGGAAAATCAACACCCATGTGCCTATAATTTTTGCTACTGCAAAAGGCATGATTGAAGATAAAACCATGGCCTTCAACCTCGGTGGCGACGATTATATAACTAAGCCCTTTCGTATCGAAGAATTATTGCTGCGCATAAACGCATTACTAAAACGCACCAGCAATTCCGAAAAACATGAAGAGGAAAAGCAAACCACCTTCAAACTGGGGCGCTATACTTTTGACTATACTTCACAACTAATATCCATTGGTGATACCCAACAAAAACTATCCACCAAAGAAGCCGAATTGCTGCGCCTGTTGTGTATCCGCAAAAACGAAGTACTTACCCGCGAAGAAGCATTACTAAACATCTGGCACGACGACAACTACTTTAACGGCCGCAGCATGGATGTTTTTTTAAGTAAGATCAGGAAGTATCTACGCGATGATCCATCTGTCGAGATAATTAACGTGCACGGGCGGGGGTATAAGTTGTTGATAAATTAGAGACGTCTAATTCCAAATTATTATTCATCAAAACCCCGGGCTAGCCATTCAATAAAGTTGTGCCAATTATATTGTGGCAAATTTTCCAATGAATTGGAATTATGGTCGTATATAACTACCGGGTATTCTTCATTGTCCTGGTTTCGGGTGTCAAAGCACCAATAATCTCCATTATCTGTTTTAAATGGGGACAGCCATCTTGGATAATTTAATTCCCTGAAATCTTTAACCAATTCTTCGAGATTAGCATACGGTGGTATAGAAGAATTTGCCCAGCCAAAACCATCAAAAGCATAATCGGCCATAGGTGTATCATGACAACTGGTCAACTGAAACTCTATGAAAGATGGCGAAAATTTGCATTCATACCTTAACATGATATTATCCAATGTCACTTTATCAGGTTTAGCCCAGGTTTCTGGAAACGCGGGGCTGTAATTGGGGTGTTTACTTCTAACGTCGCCGAAGGTCATGTTAATAGTCTTTTATAAGAATTCTGTTTAATGAGGAGTGTCAAGTTAGATATTATTGACTCAAACTCGACAAATTTATGTTTGAAATTTGTCGAGTTTATCAATATTCAAATATACTTCCCATAAATTATCTCTTGTAACAACTTTGTTAAGAGGCCTTTTAAGTTTTACGATTTTTAATAAATAAGTTTGTTTGCAACTGACAACATTATTAACTGAACAATTTATGCCCACAAACAACTCGGGCCTCAATTGGAAAACTATTAACTCTGTATGAAAATAAATTTACTTTACACCTGCCTGCTTGTAGCAGCTACTGCGGGCACTGCTTTTGCCCAGGACACGCCAGATCCGGCGATGGTTCAAAAAATCCGTGAAGAAGGCCTCAACCATTCAAAAGTAATGGATATTGCTTTCCATTTAACAGATGCTTCCGGTCCGCGTTTATCTGGTTCGCCAGGCTTAAAACGTGCCCAGGATTGGGCCGTTAACGAACTTAAAACCTGGGGCATGGCAAATGCCAAACGCGAAGCATGGGGCAAATTCGGCAAAGGCTGGGAGGTTCAAAAAAACTATGTAGCTATGACAGTGCCGTACTATCACGCGCTGATAGCCATCCCCAAAGCATGGACACCAAGTACAAATGGCCCTATAAAAGGCGATGTGGTTCTGGTAAAAGCCGATACCACTACTGACCTTGACAAATACAAAGGCACGCTAAAAGGTAAAATTGTGATATTTGATACCAAACCGGGTGTTGAGCGTACTTATAAAGCCGACGGAGTTCGGTATACCGACGAAGACCTTGACAAAATGGCCACTGCCAAACCACAGGCCCCTGGTCAGCGCCGCGGCGGACCAAATGCAAACGCGGCTGCGTTTCAAAAGGCGCGTGCAATGCGTGCCGCAATCAGTACATTTTTAATGGACGAAAACGTTGGCTTAATTTTAACCCAGGCGCGAGGTGCCGATGGTACGGTGTTTACAACCAACGGCGCATCGTATGCCGACACTGCGAAGAAGGTATCGCCTGAACTTGAAACAAGCGGCGAAGATTTTCAGCGTATTTTACGCCTGGTTAAAGCTGGTATAAAAGTTAGCGTTGAAGCCGACATAAAAACCGAATTTTTCACCAATGATCTGCAGGGCTATGATGTGGTTGGCGAAATACCAGGAACCGACCCTAAATTAAAAGAGCAACTTGTTATGGTTGGCGGTCACCTCGACTCGTGGCACGCTGCAACCGGCGGTACTGATAACGCAGCCGGCAGCGCAGTGATGATGGAAGTGATGCGTATACTAAAAGCAGTTGACTTTAAGCCACGCCGCACCATCCGCATAGCTTTGTGGAGTTCAGAAGAGCAGGGCTTATTCGGCTCGCGCGGATACGTGCTCAACCATTTCGGTGATCCTAAAACTATGGAGCTAAAACCTGAGCAGGCAAAAGTTTCGGCTTACTATAACCTTGATAATGGCAGCGGTAAAATACGCGGTATCTATTTACAGGGCGATTCGGTAGCGGGGCCAATATTTAAAGCATGGCTGGCACCGTTTAAAGACCTTGGCGCTACAACGGTTACCATCAGCAATACCGGCAGCACCGACCACGTTTCATTCGACGCGGTAGGCATCCCCGGCTTCCAGTTTATACAGGACGCGTTGGATTATGGCTCACGCACACACCACAGCAACCAGGATACTTATGATAAGTTAAGCGAAGATGATTTAAAACAGGCTGCCACTATAGTAGCATCGTTTGTTTACAATACCTCGCAGCGCGATGAAATGATTCCACGCAAAGAGTTGCCAAAACCGCAGCCGCCAAGAAATTAATTTTAATACGAATTTAAAAAGGGCCTGATGATGTAGAAATCTTCATCAGGCCCTTTTTTATGCCTTTATCCTGCTATCAAATACAAAAGGCTGTCGCTTCACAATCTTTATCTCCCCAAAATCTTTATGTTTCGGATTCAGCAGGTAATTTACTTCCTCGCTTACTATTGATGACGGCACCTGCAATACGGCGGTATCATTATCGCTTATCCACCTTTCTCCCATTCGCTGGGTAAGGTAAACCCGGTCGTAATCCTTCCAGTCAGCAGGCAAATCTTTTAAAAAGATCTTTTTTATTTTGATATGATGGGGGATGTCAATAGTCAACACATCAAAAACCTGGTTAAGGCCTTTACCGCTGCGGTGAACCACATTTTCCAAACAGGCCAGCGAGCGTGATGACGCAGTATAGATCATTTCCACATCATTAGGGTTCCAGCGTGCGGCCCTGCCTGATGCTATTAACTTATCCGCGTATTTAGTAAGTATGATGCGGTATACCAGCATACCCCTTTAGGCTAAATCACCAAATTCAATCCGGATGAGTTCTTCCTCGATGAGTTGTATGCCTGTGATAGTATCCATTAAAGTAAATGGCAGTTGGTTGCCAAGCCCATATGCAGGCGTATGCAGCCATTGGTGGAAGCTTTCCGCAGCGCCAAAAACCTCGGCTCCTTTATCAAAAAGCGCGAATGATTTTAAAAGCTTCTCACTAAGAGCAGCATCGAGCGTCAACTCACGCGTTACATGGTTTTGTATGGTTTTAACCGTAGTTTTAAATGTTTCCTGGAACTCATCCTGGGTAAAACCGGATAAAGAAAGAAATTCAAGGGCCGCTTTGGCGTTTAAGCCTTTTTTTGACTGGGCAAGCAGGTTGATATCATCGGTATAAGAATGTGGCTTTGCAATTGCATAGGGCATTTCAAACTCGGCTACACTAAGGGTTTTGAGTGGCTCTGTTGGATACATTTTTGGCCTATTGTTTTTTACTTTTGCTGCCATGACATTAACTTCTTATACAAATATAGAAATTTTTCTTAAAAACTAAGAAATTTTTCCACTATTTTAAATTTCCACTTTTTGATGCTGGTATGGTATCTCAACGGAAGGAAAACCTTTAGCTAAAATCTTTTGTTTAAAATGCTGTTGCACCTCATATTCTCTATGCACCAGGAATATTTGTTTTACTTCTTCAGGATCCTGGCTGCTTATAAAATGGAGCAGATCTTCGTAGTCGCCGTGAGCGCTCATTGATTTTATGGCTTGTACCTCTGCCTTTACTTCGAATTTCTCGCCAAAAATAAATACCTCCCGGTCGTGGCGTAACAGGTGGCCTCCGAGTGAATTTGGCTCACAGTAGCCCACCATTAAAATGGTGTTTTTTTCACTGTTAATGTTGTTTTTAATATGGTGTTTCACCCGGCCGGCTTCGGCCATTCCCGATGATGAAATAATAACACATGGTGTCGGGTTATCATTCAGCGCCTTCGACTCTTCGGTTGATTGTATAAAGCTCATACCTTTAAACCCGAAAGGGTTTGCATCAACTTTCAACACATCTGCTACCTCCTTATTATAAACCTCGGGATGGTCCATTAATACATGCGTAGCTTTTTCTGAAAGCGGGCTATCAACGTAATAATGCAAATCGGGCAAAATGCCTTTTAGTTCGAGCGCATTTAAGGCATACAGGAGCTCCTGTGTTCGGCCAACGCTAAAGGCAGGAATTATGAGTTTCCCTTTCTTTACCTCGCAGGTATATTTAATAACTTCCAGCAATGCATCTTCAATTGCGCCTGCATCTTTGTGCAGGGAGTCGCCGTAGGTAGACTCCAGTAAGATATAATCGGCCTGCCTGAAAGGTTGCGGGCTTTTCAGCAGCATGTCGCCATAGCGGCCAACGTCACCACTAAAAGTTATATTGGTTTGTTTCCCGTTCTCGGTTACTGTTAGATGTACCGCGGCACTACCTACCAGGTGCCCCGCATCAGTAAAGCTGAATTTTACTGAAGGCGTAATTTCATACTCTTCACCATACTCAACAATCTTAAACAGCCGCAACGATTCCATAGCCTGCACTTCGTTGTACAATGCACTGAGAAGGGAGAGGCCATTTTTTTTCCTGTGCTTATTACTATATTCAGTATCCTGTTCTTGTATCCTTGCCGAATCCATCATCAATATCTTCGCCAAATCCATCGTCGGCGGGGTACAAAATATTTGCCCGTTAAACCCTTCGGCTACCAGGCGCGGAATAAGCCCGCAATGATCGATATGTGCATGCGACAATATCAGATAATCAACCTTAACAGGGTTAAACCCAAAATGCTCGTTTAAGTCTTCGGTATGCTCACCCATTCCCTGGAACATGCCGCAGTCTAATAAAATTGATGTGCCGTCATCTAACCGGAGTAAGTGTTTGCTACCCGTAACTGTTCGGGCAGCGCCATGAAAGGTTATGTTCATTTAGTATATAATATGCTTTAGGTATATCGCGAAAAATTTTTTCAATAAAACTTGCGAAACTAATATTTTAGTTGCAATTTAGTTATTCGCAATAATTATTTAAGTTAATAATATTAATCACATTATTGTTTTACCAGTCAGGTTAAAATACTATTCAACAACCGGATAAATTAAACCCGGTATATTTTTCGGCGAAAATTGCGCCAGGCTAAGCAGATTAAATTATAAAGTGTATGGAAATTAAAGAATTAACACGGGCCGAGGAGCAGATAATGCAGGTGTTGTGGCAATTGCAAAAAGGATTTGTAAAAGATGTGATTGACGTATTGCCCGAACCCAAACCGGCGTACAACACGGTATCAACCATTATAAGGATTTTGGAAGCCAAAGGATTTGTAGGCCACAATGCATTCGGTAAAAGTCATGAATATCACCCAGTAATCAGCAAAGACCAATACCAGAATTTTGCAACCGACAAGCTCATGAATGGTTACTTCGATAATTCTGTGAAGCGCATGTTTTCGTACTTCGTAAAAAAGGAGAAGATCGACCTTAAAGAGGCTGATGAGATTATGAAACTAATTGAAAAACTTAAAGAAAAGTAACCATGACGGGGTGGAACTATTTACTGCTGGTAAACATTTACCTGGTATTGTTTTACGGATTTTATGCTTTGCTGCTGCGAAAGGAGACCTTTTTTCAGCTTAACAGGATTTACCTGGTATCGGCATCGCTGCTTTCGTTTTTCATCCCCATGATCCAATCAAACTGGGTAAAAAATCTGTTTATAACTAAAGAAGTCCAGCTTACAATATACAACAGCCCATTAATAGTTTACCAATTTAAACCCAGCCAACATTCACAGGTAAATATCGGCCAGGTGCTGGCAATTATTTACCTGGCCGGAATGGCAGTTTTAATTGGCCGGTTTATCTGGCAAATGGTTATATTGAATAAAATCATAAACCAGCCGGAAGCAGCAGTGCCATTTTCTTTCTTCAAAAAAATAAAGCTGGGGCCAAAGCACGAACACAACCACATAATAGCAGCCCACGAACATGTGCATGCCCGCCAATGGCATAGTGCCGATGTTTTATTAATTGAAGCTGTAATGATAATAAATTGGTTTAACCCGGTTGTTTATCTTTACCGTTTTGCCATTAAACACATACACGAATACATTGCCGACAGGCAGGCTTTAAAAGCAGGCACCAATAAAAGTGACTACGCCTTATTGCTGCTAAGCCAGACTTTTGACACCCCCGCACATCAGTTCGTTAACCCGTTTTATAATCACAGCTTATTAAAGCAACGCATTAAAATGCTGCAAAAAAACAAGTCGCACAGTATGGCACTTGTTAAATATGGCTTGTCGGTACCGCTGTTTATTTTGATGCTTGTTTTATCATCGGCAACAGTAACCAATAGCGAAACAGTTGATTTTGTAAACAAAAAGGTTGAGCAGGTTTTGCTGGCGCCGGCTACACTCCCCGACATCAGGCTCGATAGCAGCACAATGGTTCGTGAGCCAGTTGAGCAAACCAAAGCACAATCTGAAAAAACAAGCAATTCTATTTCAGAAACCCCACCAAAAGTTGAAAAGCTAGCTGCCAGGGAAGTTAATACCAACCCCATTTTCACATCGGTTGAACAGGTTCCCCAGTTCCCGGGGGGTATGGAAGGGTTTTCGATGTTCCTGGGCAAAAACACCAGGTACCCGGCCAACATGCGCGAAAATGGCGTACAAGGCAGGGTTATCATAAGCTTTGTGGTCGAAACAGATGGATCTTTGTCTGACGTTCATGTTACCCGGGGTGTAGCCGACGAGTTGGATAGAGAGGCTTTGAGGGTTATTTCCTCGTCGCCAAGGTGGAAACCAGGCGTACAAAATGGGCGCCTCGTACGGGTAGCTTATTCTGTACCGATTAATTTTGCGCTTTCAACCGATGACGATGAACCGGTGATCCGCAACACGTCATCAAATGAAAACGGGGCCATCAACAAACAGGACACGATAAAAAAACTCTCCGGTTTAGGCATCTCCTTTATGGCCGGTAACCCAATTTATATTGTGAATGGCAAAGAAGTGAATGACATTAAAAATTTAAACCCGAACAATATTGAAAGCATTAGCGTGCTAAAAGAGGGGAGCGGTTTAGCATTATACGGAAAAAGAGGGCGTGGCGGCGTAATTATGGTTAAAACCAAGCAAGCTTCTTTTAAAGCGCCATCATTTTTATCACCCGCTAAAGAAGCCGAAACAAAACACTAAGCGCTAAAATATTAAACCTAAAGCTTGTTCTGGCAGCCGGGCGTTTCCCGGCTGCCTTTTTTATTACTTTGTTTTGTTTATGCTGATTTTTATATTTATATCAAATAATCTTTCACAATGAACTGGAAACTTATATTTCAACTGTCGCTTTTTGGGTTGATAATGGCCTTTGGCACCGTATCGCTGATACCACAGGATGTTGAACCTGTATTTTGGGTGGTTATATTTATTTTTTGTTCCGCTGTAATTGCACGGGCTTGCACAGGCAAATATTTTTTACATGGATTTTTTGCGGGGCTGGTTAACTGCGTGTGGATAACGGTTGTGCATGTACTTTTTTACGCAAAATACATTGCAGGCCATAAACAAATGGATGTTATGGCAGGCAAAATGCCTGAATCATTTTCTACACACCCCCGTGTGGCAATGGCAATTGCCGGCTTGGGTTTAGGCATAATATCGGCAATAGTGTTCGGCCTGATTGCCCTTATAGCCTCAAAAATTGTAAAAAAAAGGCAATAAGGGCACTCCATAGTAAAATTTTGCAGTATTGGGTAAGAATTATAAGGAAATGGGTTTCAGATAAATTCAAAATTTATACCTTTGGCAACAATTACAGCAATTGAGTAGTTGTAAAATAAAAACTCAAATCGTATAAAATAAAAAATATGAAACCGTTTATTTCAACAGCAGTTTATGGCGTTTTAAATTATATAATTGCCCTTACGCTTATTGCTTCGCCCTGGTTGTTTGATTTGCGCAGTATTTCGAGCGCAGCATTCTTTTTACCTATATACATCGGGTGGTTGCAATTGATAATGGCCATATTTACCAATAACGAAACCGGCTTTATCAAACAATTCCCGGTACGCATACACTATACGCTCGATGTGGTGATGGGCTTTATATTAATGATGTCGCCGTTTGTTTACGGTTTTGCATTTGATTCGGTTCGCGCAGCAGGTGTATTTAAAGGCGTATTTTTACCGGAAGTATTGTTAGGCGGCCTTTTATTCATTATGGGCTTGTTCACCAAAAAATCGCCCTTTACATCAGGATTACCAAAGACACACGCTGAAGGATTAATCGGCTCGACAGATTCGATTTAATTATAAAAAGGAATCGTAAAAATATAAAAAGGCGCATAAGTGATTATGCGCCTTTTGCTTTAAATATAATTTCGGTTGTGCAAAAAACTCAGCTTCCCAATCCCTTCTCAGGAACCCAAACCTGGCTTTTGATGAGCCATTTACCGTTTATCTGCCGCAATACCATTCCAAAGGCACCTCTCGCAGTAAAACGTGCATGCCCCGGCAACTCTCCGCTGTACGATACCGGCACAATTACATAAACATTATCATCTGTTTGCTGGTAAACGGTCACCTGGTCAATCACACCTTTAAATTTCGAGATGTGATTATCCTTTACTGCCTTTTCAACGGCATTTACCCATTGTATACCGGCAGTAGGGCCATTCCATGAATACGGTGGCTCATCGTCGGCAACAACAGCGTTCGGGGTATATAAGTTAGCAACCGCCTGGTCATTAAAATCATTAGCTGCATAAATAGCTATGCGCACAACTTCCATTACATCCGCATGGGGGATAGTATCTGCCTTGGGAAAGCGCGTTTTCCCTGTATTAATTCTATTAATGGGCAATTTAGTATAACCTTGAGATGCGGAGCTGCTTAATGCAACCAGGCCAAAAACGGAAACAAGCAGAATCCTTTTTATCATGATATTTAAATTGACGCTACCCCGCCTTTAATTTACAGGATAAACCAGCAGGAAGTTAATAGTTATTAGTTCCCGAATATAAAAAAAGGATTTGATGGATAAAAACATAAAATAAAGCAGCCTGCAGGTACAACAATTGTTTGGCGCTTTATACCTTTGCGCTATGGAAACTATTACCTGGCACGACTTTGAAAAAGTAGAACTGCATGCCGGTACAATTTTAGAAGTAGCCGATTTTCCTGAAGCCCGGAAGCCGGCCTATAAAATCAAAGTCGATTTCGGCCCGTTTGGTGTGAAATGGTCGAGCGCTCAAATTACGAAACACTACACTAAAGAGGAGCTGCCCGGACGGCAGGTAGTAGCCGTAATTAACTTCTCGAAAAAACAAATAGCGAACTTTATGTCGGAGTTTTTGGTAACAGGCTTTGCCGATG
>Ga0105237_10008365_pt1 | contig 11217 bp, 9 predicted proteins | sample KBSC24metaG_FD_81520 | JGI IMG/M metagenome (GOLD analysis project Ga0105237, IMG submission 81520) | Corn rhizosphere microbial communities from Kellogg Biological Station, Michigan, USA - KBS C2-4 metaG | ecosystem: Host-associated > Plants > Roots > Rhizosphere > Soil | place: Michigan, USA... | reverse complement strand
GACGGGAGAAGGGAATGAAATATGGTACACAAGTTCTGTCTGAGTACCTGCAGGGAATACGGGCTTGCCCTGCATGTAAAAAGGAGTGGGTAGGAGGTAGTCTGTAGTCGGTACTTATAATATCCCTGTGTTATAGGGGATTCTTTCGCGTTGATCCTCGCAGATCGGCGGGGCAAGTGCACGATAATCGGACGGTTAAAATATTGATCGTGGTTGTGGCATCCCTGGCTTCATTCGACGCGGTAGACCCCTACGTCATTTTTTCCAACCTGCACAGGTTGGCCCTTCCTTTTTCGAGTCCCTATCAACACTCTGACATTGTGCTACTACTCATTTTATGTTACCATCACTCCCGTAGGTCACAACGATGTCATTCAAGGCTTCTGGTCCTAGAATACGCCCAGAACGAGTCAAAGAACCTCCACGGCCGCCGTCTCCCATCGTCTCCCCTACCAACGTCAGTCCCAATCCACAGTTATGGAATTCCCAACCTCACTTGCACTCTCGCCGCTCCTCGTCCTCCTCCATAGCCTCTTTTCATTCGGCCCGATTCTCACAAGATGAAGAGTCGAGAATGGTTACCTCATCCCACACCCTCAAAGCTCAAGCCAATGCTCAATTTGCAGGTCAGGATTACTCACAGGCCATTTCCACATATGACCGGGCATTGGCTGAGTTACCCAGTTACCTGGACTATGAAATGGCTGTGTTGCAGAGTAATATCGCCGCATGCCATCTCAAGCTAGAGCAATGGAAGGAGGCTGTGCAGAGCTGTGAGAAGGGCCTTGATGGTCTTGAGAGAGAGATGCCTACCAGACCAAAACCCAAGGAGAAGAAACGCAACACGAAGTCAGCGCCGTCTACTAAAAGAAGACTGAATTCAGACACCGAGTCCGAGGACGAGATCCCCCAACCCTCCGACCAACAAGATGATACTGTCGTGGAACTTGACTCGGCTCAAAATGAAGCCGATGCTCTTGCAGCTCTGAATATTTCTGATGCCCGAAAAGGTGATATCCACCGCATACGTACCAAACTTCTCCTCCGCCGTGCAAGAGCTCGATCATCCATGCCTGCTCACTCTGGATCCAGCACTTGGGCCAACCTATCTGGCGCACTTGAGGACTATAAATTGCTTTCCGCACCAGCTTACTTCAGTACCCTGCCCATCCCCGATCAGAAGACCGTTCGTGCTGCCCTAGTTAGTCTGCCACCACAGGTCGACAAAGCCAAAGAACAGGAAGTCAGCGAGATGATGGGAAAATTAAAAGAATTAGGCAACGGCATCCTCAAGCCTTTTGGCCTCTCGACCAATAATTTCAAGGTTGTCCAAGGCGAGGGCGGTGGATATAGTCTCAGTTTTGACAGTGGGGGTGGAGCTGGGAATCAACAAAAGAAATAATTTAGGGTGACAATATTGTATACATTGATTTGATGCTCCTCAGGGCCCAGGCCGGGTTGACTTCGCATTAATCTGAACCAACCATGGGACATTATTTGTACCGTCCAAGTGAAGGCCATTCTTATTTGCTTACGCCTGGTTTGGTGAGCCCCCTAGACAATTCATGAGTAGATATGTACATTCATGCGAAAAGACGGGTGAAATAATAATATGGGCCAAGTGGCAAGTGGTGAAATCATTGAGTATTGCCTTTCTGCTCGGGCGAGAGGCTATGGGTGGATGATCGATGGACGATGCGCGGACCTTGCAGTGGACATCGAAGGCGGCGCGAGAATTCTAACTTCTAGCTGAAATACCGTTCTGGATGGCCTTAATTCATCGTCGTCAATCTTCTGATGCTTTCACTTTGTGCACAACCGAATAACTGTCATCACCAAAATGCTTCCCTAGAGGAACCCTTGAAGTGCCATCCCTAGTGAGCGGGCTCTCCTCCCGCGGGGCGATCGAAACGATCGCGGAGCCTCCCACTGCTACTTCCTCATTCCCAGCCGTGCCCTTGGATATCCAGACTTGCCACTTCTCACGCTGGTAGTTTCTCTTTTTCTCCTGTTCAGTCAATGGCGGCACTGCAGAAATGTCGCCGGTGTCATCCGGCACAACCTTGCACCCGATCGTGATCTCTTCGTTGACCCAGAGCGGCTTAAGGTTCCTATATGTGAATTGTTTGATGAAGTAATCGGTCTGGCGCTCTTGACCCAGTTCGGTGAAGAGTGTTCGTAGCAGCTCCAGCATCAGCACGGAGGTCAGCGGCCCCTGCACAACCAAGTCAGGCATACCGTAGACGCTTCTGGTATATTCACGATCGAGGTGGATGGCGTGGCTGTTGAGGGTGAGCGCGCTGAAGCGGAACAACATCGCTGGAGTAGGCATCACAGTTATGGATCGATGTGCCTGGCCTGGTACTGGAGACACTGGGCCCTTGTTGTGGTCCTTTGATTTTAGCAATTCCGGAATGTCCTGGTAAAAAACGAGGCCTTTCTTCTCATCCAGAATGTCCTGGCCTGCCCTTGGGAAATCGAATGGGGGCCAACTATTCTTCCAATTTGGAAGCCTGAAATCCTGGCCAATCTGCACCCAGCAAGAGCTCGCATCGTGTTCACTTTTTCGGAAAGTACGGCATGAAAGAAATTGTTCAATTGCAGTGCAGGGCTTGTCTGTGTATGGCACGAAGGCCTTCCGGAACTGCATGCTACCCCCGGACCAGACCCTGTACTTATATTCCTCTCCAGGTGAATATTTGAGCTGTGCACCATCATCGCATAGGTGCGATTCTGGTTCAAGTCTTTTGTGCGATACTTGGTGGTAGCCTGGAGCGACCATGCCACCGAGTGATGGAACATCCATGTGTTCGCGCAGCATGGTATGCAATTCGGTAATATTGGAACTCCAAGGCGCATACACCCTCCCGAGGTCTCGCTTTTCGGGAGACTGTATGGGCTCAGGCATTTTATCATAGGCTGTCCTGGGATCCAGGTTGGGGGCTGCTGTGCGATGAACATTCAGATTTCCAGATTCAGATACAAGCGTCCTTGAGACTGGGGAGACTGCATGGAGACATCTTAAGAAGTTTGGCCGTGGCCGAGCTCTGCCGAGCATATACATCTGGTTGATGCTGTTGTTGAAGAAACTAAGACCTGGCCACGGCTCCCACAGGGAGGTGGCAGGATGCGATGATTCAAAAGTATTATTGGTGAGTCGTGGCCACTTTGATAGAAGCTCTCACAAGAACTGCTGGACAAGTATCCTTGTTGACACTGCATGAGCAGGATTCAATAGTGAGAAGGCAAACGAATACATAGAGCAGGATACTAGTACGTATATACTATACGGAGTACAGTACCTAGGAACATTCAACAGGTCTTCAAACATATTACCTCCTTAGATTGAGGTACCCAAGTTAGTTAGGCTGCCTGCAGTAATATTAATTACGACAAGGCTGGGTAAGCTCCGGGCAAGCGTCGATGGCGGAGTGCATTTCTATACGGCGGAGCATTTTATCGCGAGTAGCAGAAAACTGAGACGAGTCAACAGCATAGTGTTAGAGAATAGATAGCCAAAGTATACTGCGCTAGATATCTGCTTGCTGAATTTTCCTGAGAATGCGAATTTTATCCGTCAAGAGTAGAAACTGGTCCCGGTCAAAATCAAGTCGATTCTTAACCAGAGACCTAGTTGTATTTCCGCACGTCGAGTTTGGTCACCGTAGATAGGTAATTCCACTCTCTTCCATTTCCTCTAACTACTAACCCTCAGCCTTGTGTTTCGAGCTCGCGCCACGCTAATTTGACGGCTTCGTCCATAACATCAGATCCCACCCTCCAGGACCTCAAGACAACACCCTTTTCGTGCATGACTTCCTCAGCATACTGCCAGCGGCGGCGCCAGATTTCGAGTTTCTTGTCATAAGGGGCACCGGGAGGAGCGCCAGCATCGCCCCCCGCAGCTGGATCTCCGCCCGTTGCGCCCGTTGCCCAGCGCCCCGCTGCTGCAGCCGCGGCGGCTGGATATGAAGACATGCCCCGGCGGGGGGGAACTGGTGGGCCGGGGCGATTTTCTGGTGATGCAGATATACCGGTTTGATCGGAGGATCCACCGCCGGTGCTGCGTATGGCAGGGAGCGCATTGTATGCCGAGGCGATTTGGCGCCGAGCTATAGAGACGTAGCCTTCCAGGGATTCGGAATTGGTCGTGCGAGACGAGTAGGTTGAAGTGGAGGCTGTGCTGGCAGATGTATTCGTTCTTGACATTGGTGGTGGCGGTGCTGGGCCGTGGGAGGATCGGGTGGACGCTGAACTCTGGTGGCGTGCAAGATTTGACGTTTGTTGTTGGTGTGAGGATTGTTGAATCTGAGTGGTTTGGTTTTGCAGTGGAGAAGAGAATGGGGCACGTGAAGGTGGAGGGGGAGCTGATGTTCTTGCATTTTCAGTTTGGCTATTGCTCGATCCAACATCTCTGGATGCACGACGAGGTTTCGGTGGTGGTGGGGCTTTCTTCTTTTGCACCGAATCTTGGCTCTCCGTGTCTGAAGCGGATATTCTATCATGATTAGTAGGTGATGTGGCCAACAGCGATGTTGTTGACGAGAAATTCCTCAGACTCGACGGTTTGTTGGGTTTGTTCGGAGCTGGACCTTTTTCGTTCATTCCTAGTTGGCGAAGATCATCTACGTGCGATGGCTTGCCGTTACCTCGTGATGCTGGCGTCGCGTCGAAATCTTGACTGAAGTCGATGAGGTCCTTCTCAAGCTCTGCAGCTTTTGGCATGGATTCAGGATCGGACTTTGGCCGTGCAGGCAGGGAAGGCCTGTCTTGCGGCGAGTCCGAGCTTGGTAGCTGTGGTGAACGGGGCGATCGATGCCTTTCGTTCGTGGAGGTCAATGAATCTCGGGGGTGGTTTGAAACGGCTTGATCGAAAAATCCCTTCTTGACCGGGGTCGTCACATCCCTGATGAAAACACCGAGCACTCGTCCCGGATAATCAATCACGACATCAGTGTAGACTTCTAGGTCCGCTTCACCACTATCACCCACTAAGATAAACTTCCTTTCCGGAAAATCCCTCATGATTCGATCGAGGGAGCCTCGTTTTCGCTCCGCAGCTGGCTCGAATATCCCCTGTAGCATTCCAGAATACTGTTTTAGGTGGAAGGATCCTGGCGGAAGCCCTGCCAGTGTAAAGTAGCTACGAAGGAGCGGGTATAACTGCCATGGTGAGTTTGACACATAGTGCATCTGCACGCCCAAGTTGGCCATTTTCGTGTACCATTCCTTGACTCCTTGAATTGTCAGATCGCCCAAATCCCTGATAAAGGTGTTTTTGAAAATCTCTCGGGCGCCATTAGCAATGGCCGAATGTTTGATGGTGTCATCAATATCACTGATTAAGCTAACTCCCCGGCCTTCTGTGATGATGACATCTTCGGTGGCAGACAGATTCTCCGAGGCCAATACTCTGACTTGTGTGGGAACAAAGTCAAGGGCAGCGCGAAGGTTGAAATGACCAGATTCATCGGTTGTGACAGTCTTTGATATAGACTTCTGATTATTAAAGAAGAAGACGGTGATTGGTGTAAGAGCCATCGGCATGGTCATGAAGGGCTTCAGTCTTGACATGAGTAATTCGTTGGCGGTAACCAACTCATCTCTACTCATGTTTGCCGGCTCGTTCCAAGATTTCCGTTTAACCATTGACCTGTGACCCGGATCGTCATCCTCGCTCTCATTGCTCTGGAATGTCCTTGCCCTTGATGGTGAGCCTGATCGACTGGCAGATCTGCTCGTAGGAATCTGGCTATAGTTTCCTGTGACTGCAGCATCTGCTTCTCTTTCCCCATGCTGCGCAATCTTATCAGCTTCATGGGCAGCAACTTCATCCTCATGTCTGGTGGTGGCATCATCCAGGCGTTCTCGATGTGAAGGTGCCTGACTGGACGACCGACTTTCATAAGGACTGGGAGATGGATCATAGACACCACTCAACCTTCTTGCTACAGCTACCAGGAGTCGATTCTTCCTGTTCATGGGGCCCATCTGTGGCGAATAGACCCAACCTCTGACATCAACATCGACGATTGCATTGACGTCTTCATATTTTTCCCACTCCCTTTTCCAGAATTCTGCGTCACCACTAGAATGAGGATTTTCGATGGACTCGTGCGTCCCCGGCTGATATCGGTCAGATCCCTCTGGATCGGATTGTTGCTTGACATGACGCCTGGCGTAGCTAGGGAACAGAATCATCTCTTCCCTTCCACTCCTGACGATTTCAACATCGGGAAAATCCCCCGGCATTGATCCATCAGTCTCGCTCGCTTGCAATCGCTGCTCGAGTTGCGCCTGGTATGTCTGCCTAACTTCATTGGCTGCGCGCAGAAATCCACGAACCTTCTCCCTCCTTGACCCAGGTAATCTTTGCCCTCCTCCTCCCCCACCACCGCCATACCCATAACTCGTCATCTGCTCTGGCGGGGTCGTTGAATATCTTGCAGTCGAAGCAGCGTACGAACCTCTAGCAAAGGACCTTTGAGATGCGCCAGCAGCATATTGGTCTATGTTTTTCCCATACAGAACGCGCAGGATGCGGCTCTTGCGCCTTTGGACGAAAGGTAGAAGGCCCCTTCCCTGGGCACGTCGTTCGCGTTTCTTACGCTCCCGCTTTACTATTGCTTGGTAGATACGGGCTTGCGCCCGGTGTCGCAAGCGAGGGAGTGTTTCGTGTCGGAACCCAAGGAACCGTTCGCGGGCACGTCGGTGTGTGTTGGGGAAGAGGTATCGAATTAAGGAGAAGGTGTTCCGTGGTCGGCTACCAGGACTGTTTGTGCTAATACTTCTGGTTATGCCAGGGCCAAAAAAGCCGCGTGGAGCAAGGGGAGCCACGGTGGAAGTGGTGGCTGACAGGTGAAGCGGAGGGACGAGGTATGCGATAGGCGGTAGGCGCGGGTTTGTCTAGTTGTGGTGACTAGAGTATGAAGGAAAGTGAGAGGATGAAATAGAGGTGTTTTGAGATGTAGGAAAGCTCCAATGATGAAGGAATTAAGGGAATGGACTGATAGATGGTAAAGGACGTGGAAAGATGGGAGACTAGCAAGCACAACTTCAGCCAAATCCCACAAATACGTCATCCGTAGCCTTGTCAATTAAGGTCCGTTAAATTAGGACACGGCCTAAATTAGCACCACAAAGCTGCCACAAGGCTTCCCACCCACGCCTCCAGCTTCATCTCTTCTTTACTCCATGTGATCGCCCAATCATCACATCTCCCGGCAGGAAGATCCAAAGAAATTAACTATGGCCATTATTGATATCTTAGTGACTTCCACATCCTTCACGAGCAAGGCCACATAGGTTAGATAAGCACATCTGTCAGCAATCTAATCAAAAATCCTCTGGGACGGGATGAGATCATTCTCTTGCCTCCTGGCCTCCTGATGTGGTCAATACTGGCCAACGAGATCTGTCGGCAAGGATCTACTACTTAGGGCAATCTTGTCCAGAATGGTAATTGTGCCTGATCTGGTATCATATTCTAGTACTCCATACATGACATGAGATTCCACCCCAGCAACCTTTGCAGGAATCGGAAACCCAAGCCGCCAGCAATGATGGGGATTTAAGGGGATTTCCAGTGCTGCTTGCATCCGATTCGTCCATATATTGCTACTTTCGGAAACTCGTTACATCTCGAGACTGGCAAAGATCGTTTGTCCACATCTTGAATCCGAACGCAAGTGTCGCACAATTGTCAGTTGGCAGTCGTCCAGCCACCATATATAAGAGCAAGTTGATCTCAGTATCTTTCTTCCAGTCGCAACGACTTACCATCTTCCGAACCTTCAGAAATGTCTCCAAGTGAATCCTTTTTCCCGGCGATGCCTCGGAGTGGCGTCAGCTTCGAAAATACGCCCTTGCTACAATCGGCACTAGAGTATTGTAGGAAGCACATGACCCCAAGTGCAGTCAATCACTGCCTCCGATCAGCATGTTTCGCAGTGCTTCTCTCGCGCCGACTTCCCATGATCTCCGGGAAAACTTTGGACATGGAACTAGTAGTGTATTCATGCCTGATGCACGATCTGGGATGGGCAACAACCAAGGAACTCTTATCCACCGATAAACGCTTCGAGGTCGACTCGGCAAATCTAGCGCGAGAGTTTGTCCTCTCTGATACACACGTTGCGTGGGACAATCACCGCGCTCAACTAAGTTGGGATGCAATTGCGCTTCATACCACGCCTTCCATTGCGCACCACAAAGAACCGGATGTCATTCTGGTCCAGTTCGGTATTTCTGCAGATTTCTTAGGTCCAAACCTTCCACCCAAGGGCCTAATCAAGCCGGAGGAATTCAAGGAGATCGTGGATGCATTCCCGCGACTCGGTTTCAAAGATGAACTGATCCGGACTATGTGCGGATTGTGTCGAGATAAACCTGAGACAACCTTGGACAATGTTGCGTCCTTGTTCGGAGTGACATATGGAATTGACGGGAATGGGACTGGAAAAGAGAATTTCATTGAAAAGCTCGCTCAGCACGCCCCGATGAGAACAGGGGTGGCAGCTTTGACTGCTTGTGAGAGATACGAGTGACAATATGAGAAGCTAACTAGCTAGCAACCTCGCAGTTAACCATAAATAGATGATATATGGCTTGGCCGCAGATCATTTCACTACTCTTTGATCAGCTATCAGAACTTCGTCATTGAATAAGAAATCGGCGTGTGGCATTCAGGCGTTGAGAAGATATAATTCGTTACTCGTCCTGTGTCAAGGTCCACAATTGCAATTTGCCGACCAAGGTCAGAGGAAACCAAAAGATTTAGAGATTTTGAGGCCATCCTATTTCCAAATGCTTACGCGGATTCTAAAAGAGGCACAGGAGAGTCTCAATCTCAAGCACGGAACTGCTACCCGAATACGCATCCCCTGCGTATTGCACTCGGCTTATTCGCTAAATCCTCCTTACATCCTCTTTCCGCCCACTCACCTCATCGCTCGAAATGGAGAGCTTCATTATGGATAGTTCTGCCAAAACCCACTGCTATTGACGATTTCTGACGGAGTTACAATCTCCGAGCCTATGATTGATTTCACCAATCCGTCTCAGAGAGAGAAATTGGAGCCTTCCTTTGCTTAAATACGCTTCATCAGGAGTTAGTCCGCCTAGATGGTCCATCAACAGGCGTTCGACGTATGATGACGGAGCAGTAGATGAGGAAATGAGGGCAGATTATCAGCATGATGAATATGCTGATCCCTCATATATGGGACCCCCATGTTCTTCGAAATACATATAAAGTTTCGGATCGTGCCAACTTCAGCCGTGGGTAGCTTGAAAAAATTTAGTTTAAGTATCCCAGATATGGTTCGCTTCAGCATTGCGTGCGCCCTGGCTTTGACGGCTCAGTTTGGCTTTGCTCGCCATTGCCAGAACCTCACCATACCGGTAACAATCTCTGCTCAAAACAGTATCTGGAACATCAATGCTCCTTCCAACAATGTGGAGGTAATAAACTTTGTTCTTGATGTCAACAGACAGGGACACACATATGCCCAGGATGTATTTGGCGGGGTATACATGCGAGCGCAAATCTTCAAACTACGATGTGCTGATGTTTATAACAGCATACCACTGTCAGTGGTATCTACAATATCGGAACAACCTATTGTGCGCCGGATCACGGACATGGTAGTGCCATCCAAATTCTCACCCATGGAGGTGGATTTGACAGAACGTAAGATGATTATCCAACATTTATTCGAGACTCAATCTGACCTTGACTTCGAGCTACTGGGATCTACCATATAACAATTTCAACTATTCCTATCTTAAGGCCGCCGTAGACGATCACGGGTTCAGCACTTTAACTTGGGATCGCATTGGTGTCGGCGAGTCCGACCATCCTGATCCATTGCGCGAGGTTCAAGCACCACTCTCGGAAGAGGCGTTGAAATTCATCACAGACTTGATCCACAATGGCACCTTCCCGGGTGTAGCACACGAGTTCGAGAAGGTGTATCATGTCGGACACTCCATCGGCTCTGCGTTGACCTTGAGTCTGATACGTGACTATCCGACCATTTCGGATGCCGCGGTCCTTACGGGCTTCAGCGTAAATGGGACCTGGGCTGACTATTTTATGCTGGGCTCCAACTGGCTCTCGACCACGCAAATCCCCAGGTTCGTAAATGACTATGCTGCGGGCTACATCGCATGGAACCACGCCTCGGGGATACAGACAGCTTTTCTCGCACCGGGAGAATTCGATCCAGAAGGCCTACTCTGGGCTGTAAACAACACCAGTCCTACATCTCCCGCAGAAATTCTCCAGGTCGGCTTTCCAGCGAGAAATAATTTCACTGGCCCGCTTCTTGTCATAACGGGCGAGCGAGACCTCGTTTTTTGCGGAGGCGACTGCTATAAGACGGGTGACCCAGAGGTCTCTAGTCTTCTTGAGTACTCTTACCAGCTAGCTCCCGATGCTAAGCCTCTCAAGACTGTTGTCGTTCCAAGGGGTGGACATGGGTTGAATATGGAGTATGGCCACAAGCAGACATATGCCGACATCAATCAGTTTTTGCTAGAACATTGAGTTTTGACGAATAACATTTTGCGTGGACACGTGTTGGCGTCGATAATTGGATATTTGGGGAAAGGATCAAGCATAGAAGTAGACAGAGCTTTCAGTGATGGAATGTGTAGTTATGGCGAATTGTAGGAACCTGTATGTCTTTCGCATTTCTTAGGAAAACTTGGATATGAGGCCGAACCAATGATGGTATGGTAATGTGACGAGAATAACAATTCTAGTCAATGCCTGCCCAAGTGCCAGATGGTGTGGAAGAGTCTTTTTTCAAGAGGTTGTCGAGATTAGGTAATGCATGTGCAATTATCGACTTTCAGGGGTTCTCAGCCTTGTTTTAGCCCCCAAAAATATTGAGATGTCGCATTTGCTCTGTGCATAGTAGAGGAACAATCGCTGGCTTACTGGGTAGGACACCAGCAGCATCGTCAACGGTAATCTGGGGCTTCGGACGTCAGAGGATAAGACAGTGGTCAATGTCGAGATTTACCGCGCAACCCAACCACGGACGAGAGACTTCGCATGTGTACCCGCAGGCTGATAAGGTTTGGGAGGGGCCCCTTAGTGTCAATTGTCTACTTAGGCGCTGGAAGGCTTCCCCCGAACGGAAGCCCGATAAGCCTAGCCAAGCCTGGAAGGGAACCCTGCATGCCTATTCAAGGACGCTTAAACACGAG
>Ga0105237_10008362_pt1 | contig 11217 bp, 8 predicted proteins | sample KBSC24metaG_FD_81520 | JGI IMG/M metagenome (GOLD analysis project Ga0105237, IMG submission 81520) | Corn rhizosphere microbial communities from Kellogg Biological Station, Michigan, USA - KBS C2-4 metaG | ecosystem: Host-associated > Plants > Roots > Rhizosphere > Soil | place: Michigan, USA... | reverse complement strand
TCTACTCCAATTACGAATTGATCTTTTCCCATATGGCGGGTATCCAGTATTTATTCCTGTCAAAATAACATTTATTTTTTTGTTTTTAAAAATATATTTTGTGCTACCGGGAGGCCGCGGCCGGGCTCACGGGGGGCTGGAGGCCGGACAAGTCGCGGAGACCCCAATGTTCGATGTATTTACCGTTACGCAGACGGACGATATCGATGATGGTAATAACGATTGGCTGGCCGGACGGGGGGATCCCCATCAGCGGGCCTGTGTGGGTGGCATGGAAGGTCTTGTAGGTGACGACAATGTCATCCTCGGCTACCTGGCGAAGGATCTTTACTTCGAGGCCGGTGAGCGCCTTCCGAAAGAGTTCTATGACGGCGAGCATGCCATCCGCGCCTTTGGAAAAACCTGCGGGAGCGGTATGGTTGATGACGGAGGGATCGATGATCTCGTGGAATGCAGCTATATCACTGTCTTGTATAAACGCTGTGTTGAAGCGGCGGACAATGGCCTTGTTCTGCTCCTGCAGGGAGGGTTCGGCTACCGACGATGTGCCCGGTGGCATCATGGTCTCGCGGATCTCCGCATACCCGCCGAATTCGAAGATGGGGCAGCTTTGCATCAGCGACGTCGCTTCGTCCAGGCTGTGGGCGTTGATGAACAGGTAGCCGCCTACAATTTCTTCTCCGACCTTGTGAGGGCCCTCGGTGACGACCTGGTCATGTGCGGCGGTTCCGCGCAGGACCTTGCCTGACAGAGCCAGCGGCATTCCGCCGGCGATGCGATGTTCCTTATTCATTTGTTCTGACCATAGGTTCCAGTTCTTACGATGTTGTGCGGCCTTTTCAGCCGTGTGTGCGTCTTTGCGTCCGTCGGGTTCGCGGAAAAGGACCAGGAATTGTTGCATGATTTTCTTGATGGGTTATGTAATTCCCCTTTTGGGTTATTGGTTAACCACTGAGGGAATCAGGTGATGATTATTTTGTGACGGCACAAATCTAGTGCGATGGCCGGCCGGAGTAAATGGATCGATCGGGGAGTTAATGGTACTTTTCCCGGATGCTGTTGCGGAAGGCGGCAGGTGTCTCGCCAGTGATGCGTTTGAAGAATCGGGAGAAGTAGGCGGCATCGTCGAAGCCAAGTGAATAGCCAATCTCTTTTATGGAGAGGTCCGCGTGGAAGAGAAGCCTTTTACCTTCGAGTGCGACGCGTTGATGGATGAGGCTGGTAGCCGTCCGCCCTGTGTGCTGGCGTACGATGTCGTTGAGATGGCCCGGACTTACATTTAGTAATTGGGCATAGTCGGATACCTGGTGCAGCGTGTCGTATCTGTCATCGATGAGCTCTTTAAAACGACGGAACAGGGATCTGTCGGCGGAATTGTTGCCCGTGTCGAACTGCCGCTGATACAGGCGGGAGAGGAAGAGGAGGAAGATATGAAGGTAGCTTTCCAGCATACCCCTTACGTATCGGTCGGGCTCGCGGTCGCGGGTCGTGGACGTTTGCTGGTACTTTTTGTATTCGGCCAGCATCTGATCCATGAGATTTGCGAGGAATTCCTGGTCGGCAGCAGTCAGGCGGAGAGACTGTTTTTCTTCGGGGTTTTGGAGGATGGGCAGCTCTTTCCAGGAGTCATGTCCTTCAGTGAGCAGAAAATCTTCTGTGAATGCCAGCAGGGTGCCGCTAACGGGGGCATGTCTTTCTTTAAGATGCACCTGGTGGGGGAGGGTGAAAAACAGATGGCCCGGCTGTACCTCATGGCTGACAAAATCTATCCAGTGCCGATTGGTCCCTTCCTTTACCAGGAAGAAAAAATAATATTCTTTCCGGTGGGGCAGGTAGAGGTGGGAGCCATGGCGTACGGTGGCGCGGTCGATCTCTTTGATCTCAAAAAGGTCATTCCCGTCCTCGGTGGTCTGACGAAGCGTATAATGTGGAATGCCTTGTTTTTGCCGGAGATCGTACAATTGAAGTGAGATTAGCCGGCAAAGTTAAATGCCCTTTTGGACATATATTACAAAATAAAATAGCAGAGCCGTAACCAAATTTTTAAGACGCGAGTAAGATACGTAAAAATCATTTTATAATACATTATACTGATTAAAAAATATGAATGACGTATTTGACTAATTCGGAAAATATTGATTCATAGAAGTTTATCTTTGAATGACCTTGCTAGTTATGCAAGAAATAACCTAAATTGGCTTTACCCCTCAAACCGCCGGAGAAATGGAACCAAAGATCAAAATCAACAGAATTAAAGCAGTACTCGCTGAAAAAGACATGTCGCATAAAGAGTTAGCGACCCGGGTAGGTATTGCACCCAACAGCGTTACAAGAATTTGTAATAACGAATTCCAACCTACCCTAAAACTTCTCCGGGAGATGGCTCTTGCCCTCGATGTGGACATAAGAGAGCTGCTGATCCCTACCCGGGAGTCTAAGTGAATTGTCTTATAGGGTGGATTTTTTCCATTTATCAGTGATTCAAATGGAGATGATATGTCGCGTTTTCATCATACGTCGACGTGCAAGTATCTCATGCTTTTGAAGTATTTTTAGATCGACCTTTTCCGGTGAGAATATGTACGGGAATTGGCCTTCCCGGGAAAAATAGCCCAATTCCCGCAAAGCGCTAATGTCTGTCCTTCGGACGAGCCGCCGTTGGCGACTCCTGTAAAAATCTTTCCGGGTGGGAGACCAAACCATAAGCTATGAGAAGATATTTGTCCCTGCTGCTCCTCCTATTATCCCTATCTACTGCAAACGCCCAGAAAGACACCGTGAGCGAACATTTCCCGGACAGTCTCAAAAATCACCTTTCCCTTGCCCGGACGGATACGGATAAGATCTATTGCATGATGGACCTCGCCACCTATTATATAGGAGTCGATAATGAAAAGTCCCGGAAATATGCTGAGCAGGCAGTGGAGGTTGCAGAATTGAGCCGGGACAGAAAGCTGATCGCGCTGACCTGGATAGAATGTGGCAATCGGTTGATGAGCATGTCCCAACTGGAGGACAACATGGCACAGGCAATGGATTGTTACCAGCGTGCGGAGAAGACGGCGCGGACCAACGATCTGGATGATGAGCTTGGCTTTGCCTATATAGGTATGGCCAGGGCCGTAAGGGGCAGGGGAGATTATAATCAGGCGTTGAATTACAATAATCTGGCTCTTTCCATCGCGAGTGCGTCGAACAACGATTCGTTGAAGGTGCAGGCATACAGCTCCATCGGCAATACCTACAAGTTCCGTAATGAAAAGCTGCTGGCCTTTCGCAACTTCCTGGATGCCATGAACGTGGCGGAGCTGTCAAAAAGGGATGACCTCATTAAACTGGTGAATGATGTGATGATGGGGTTCTACGCCTCTATCGAGGAATATGACAAGGCGATAGATTATTCGATGAAGACGATGGAGATAGACAGGAAGAAAAATGATGGGTATGCGCTGCTGGGCGACTATAACACCACGGGCAGGCTGTTCACTTCAAAAAAACAGATGGACCTGGCGCTGTCCATGTATGAAAAGGCGATAGCGCTGGCGGACTCGCTGAGATTCCCTGTCTATTCCAATAATACTTATCTCAATATCGCCAATATGTATTTCAACAATAACGAGATACAAAAGGGCGTGACTTACCTCAATGCGCACCCGCAGCTGTTGACCTTCCTGAGAAATGCGGACATGGGCTTCTTCCTGGACCTGGGCTATGGCAGCATCTATTCGGACCTTGATAAATACGACTCTGCACTATATTTCTTTAAAAAGGCTGAACCCGTGATCGAGTCGAGAGCAAACTACTTCGGGAAATATGATTTTTACCGGCAGTTCGGGGATTTTTACAAGCGTAAGAAGGATTACCCGATGGCCATCACTTATTATCTGAAGGCCTGGAAGATTGGGGAGCAGACGAAGGATATCAGCCAGCTGCAGCTTTGTGCGAAGAACCTGGATACCCTGTATGACAGGTCGGGTGATTTCAAAACGGCCTATTCGTACAATGTTCTATACAATAAATATAAGGACAGTCTTCAATCCCTGGCGAGAGAGGCTGATGTGCTGAAGCTGGAAGTGGACAGCGACAACCGGCGGAGGGAGCGGCTGGCCAAAGAGGACGAAGAAAAGACGCTGCGCAGACATAATATCCAGTATATGGGTTTTACGGCGGGCATCGCTGCCTTGTTCGTCGTGCTGGTAATGCTGGGCTTTTTTATGGTGTCACCGCGTACGATCAGGGCCGTCGGCTTCTTCTCGTTCATTTTTCTTTTCGAATTTATCATTCTTCTGGCGGACAAGCAGATCCATGAGTGGACCCATGGGGAGCCGTGGAAGATACTCCTGATCAAGATATTCCTCGCGGCCGTGCTGTTGCCGCTGCATCACTGGATGGAGCATAAGGTGATCCATTATCTCAGTACGAGGAAAAAGATCACACCGGCCGGCGGATGGTGGTTCAAAAAGAAGGCGCCCTCACCGGGGAAGGAGGCCGGGGCGACGGCATGAGGATAAAATATTCAGAATATAATTCTGAATTAACTTGCTTTTGCTGTATTTTATTCTGAAATACAGTATCTTTGCCAAAAATAATTATGGATTTCGTCCTGGATAATACCGATATGCACATCCTTCAGCTGATGCAGGAGAATGCGCGTATCCCGAACGTGGATATGGCCAAGAGGCTGGACATGGCCCCTTCAGCGGTGCTCGAGCGGGTAAAGAAGCTGGAGCAAAAGAAGGTGATCCGTCACTATACGACCAATATCGATCCGGCCGCGGTAGAGCAGAAACTGCTGGCCTTTATTTTCATCAAGAGTACCGACGGGCTGGGATGCAATACCACGGGGAAGGCCCTGGCAGGTATCCCGGAAGTGCAGGAAGTACATCACATCGCAGGAGAGGATTGTTTTCTGGTGAAAGTGCGCACGGCTGATTCGGCCTCGCTGATATCCCTGATGCGAAATGAATTTGCAGGTATTGGTTCGATCCAGTCTACGAAAACTACCATTGTCCTCGAGACAGTGAAAGAAGAACAGAAATTACAGATACCGATGTCAAAAAAGTAGTGTTATGTCTCCGTCATCAAACAGACCTGTCCCGACCATGCAAGTGGTCATCGCGTTTACCATCCTTTATATCGTGTGGGGTTCGACCTATTTCTTTATCCGCATGTCACTGGAGCACATCCCTCCCTATATATTAGGGGCCATGCGTTTCATCACGGCGGGAGTGCTGATGCTGGTGTGGTGTATCATCCGGAAGGAAAAGGTCTTTTCCTGGAAATATATCCGGCCGGCTGTCGTCAGCGGCCTGCTGCTCTTGTTCCTTGGCAATGGAGGACTGATCTGGAGCGAGCAATACCTGGCAAGCTCGCTGGCGGCGATACTGCTGGCGTCGGGGCCCATCTGGTTCGTGCTGCTGGACAGGAGCAAGTGGCAGGAAAACTTTCGGAGCAAAGAGACCATCATCGGGCTGCTGATCGGATTTGCGGGTGTGATCCTTTTGTTTGGGGAGCGGCTGCTGCATACATTCGGCGCCGGCCGGACGGCGACTGATGGAGGGACAGTGACGGGAGTGGGCGGTCACTGGCAGGTGATCGCGCTGGGAGTATTGGTGCTTAGCTCTATCTTCTGGGCTGCGGGATCCCTTTATTCAAAATATCGCGCCGCGGGCAATCCCAATTCCGTAAATGCGGGCTGGCAGATGCTGGCGGCAGGTATTGCCTTTGTACCGACGAGCTGGGGCAGTGGTGAACTTTCGCATTTCCACTGGCAGGATGTGTCGGCCTCTTCCTGGCTGGCGGTCCTTTACCTCGTGACGATGGGTTCGCTGGCAGGCTACTCGGCTTTTACCTGGCTGCTGCAGGTGCGGTCGGCCACGCAGGTGAGTACGCACGCATATGTCAACCCGGTAGTCGCAGTATTATTGGGAGTATTTTTTGCGGGCGAGAATATGTCTCCTGTCCAGCTGTCAGGGCTGGCTATCATACTGGTGAGCGTGCTGATGATCAATCTGGCAAAATACAGGGCGGGAGCCGCCGACCGTGCTTTGCTCAAAGGGCCTGGAAAGTCCGGTGCTGGAGCCATCCTCGGAGCCAGGCGGGCCAGCTAAGGTATCTGCTTACCAGAACAGAAAAATCCCCAGAAATCTGTACCTTACGCGGGTATGGACTACAATAACATTCTGGACCAAACTCAACAGTACGTACGTAGTTTTTTTAGCTCGCATGTCGACGAAAACATCATTTATCATGATCGTACCCATACCGAACAAGTGGTCAAGGCGGTGAGAATGATCGCCCAGCATTACCAGTTATCTGAAAGGGATTTTTTTATCGTAAATGTGGCGGCCTGGTTCCACGACACGGGCTATTTCAAAGGGGGGGCTTTAGGACATGAGCAGCGGGGGGCGGAGATGGCCACAGCTTTTCTGACGGGCACGGGTGTGGATGCCGAGGCTATCCAATCTGTAAAAGGGTGCATCCTGGCTACACAAATCCCTCAAAAACCAACTAATTTACTGGAAGATATCGTTTGCGACGGGGACCTGTTCCATTTGGGAACGGATGACTTTGCAGCAAGGAACAAGCTGATGCGCAAGGAAATGGAAGCAACCCTGGGAAAGAAGATCAGCAAGGATGACTGGCGCAAGAGCACGATCCGGCTGCTGGAGACCCATCATTATCATACGGACTATTGCCGGCTGCTCCTGAATGAAAAAAAGCAGGAGAACCTGGATAAGCTGCGGGAAAAGGAAGGGATACCACCCATCACCAATACCCTCACCGCCCTTCTCCGGCAACATGAACAGGATGATGACGTCGTAGAGAATGGGGGAGAGAAGGAAAAGAAGAAAAAGAAAAAAGACCCGGGCAGGGGCATCGATACGGTGTTCCGGATCACTTCCAACAACAATCAAAAGCTCAGCAGCCAGGCGGACAGCAAGGCGCATATCATGATCCAGGTGAACTCTATCATTATTTCTGTGTTATTAAGTTTACTGCTCCGGAAAATTGAGGATCATACGAACCTGGCTATCCCCGCCACGATATTGTTGATCGTCAATCTGGTAACGATCATATTTTCTATCCTGGCGACCCGGCCGCATATTCCTCCCGGTACGTTTAGCAAGCAGGACCTGGATGAGAAGAAGGTAAACCTTCTCTTCTTTGGGAATTTTTATAGGATGAGCCTGCAGGAGTATGCGAATGGTATGTTACAAATGATGGACGACCGGGACTTTTTATACGGCAGCCTGATCCGGGACGTCTATTTTCAGGGCATCGCCCTGGGGAATAAATACCGCTGGCTGCGGTTGTCCTATAATACCTTTATGTATGGTCTGATCGTATCCGTACTCGCATTCATGATTGCTGCCCTGGCCTACCCGTCGAAATAAGATTACATGTCATGCAGAACTTTGTGCTCAATATAGCCGAAAAGCTGGAAGGTGGGGAGCTGATCGACAGCAGTCTGTCCTTCCGGAGATTCATTGACTTCCTCAAGGATCGCAAGATGCATGAGAAGACGATGAAATTAAAGTATTTGGAATTTGTCATCAGTCATTTCGAAAATCGTCTGAAAGGCAGGGATATTATCCCGGTGGAAGAGGTCACAGGATATGAAGACCTGCTGGAGCTGATCTACTCGGCGCTGTTCCCTGCCATCGACGACGAACGCGAAAATCTATGGGCGCTGAGCGTGCCGATGCGTCCCGTCATTTTCTATGGAACGGGGCCTTTCTATAACCTTCTCCGCGACCCGGTGACAGGTGAAGTGCGCGCATCGCTCATCGATAAGGAAAACCACAACCGCAAGAGCATCAACCTGGAGTTCACCTATTCTCTTATCATAAAAAGACTGTACAACTTCACGGCCTATTTCCCCTCCAGCACGATCATCCACTCCTTTACGGACGAAGCCACGGGAGCAGCGGGCTTTTACCGGCTGAATGTAGATACCCGATTTGTCGACATCGTGCCCAAGGCGCCTCTTCCTCATCTGGACATGGAGGAGCTGCAGACACACATGCACGACGGTACGGCCATCCCCTTTCTCGTGGAACGATTGCCGCTGACCCTCTTCCGGTTTGAAGGGTTTGCCGCCATCACGGTGACGGATATCACCGTGGAGTATGTAGTGGAATCCATCAAGAATACGATCCTCAAGCCGGATCACAATGATGGACATACGCATTATGACATGGCTATCCGAAGCCTGCGTGCCCTGGCAGGAAATGATGCGGTGGACTTTGGAATGGTGCCCTTTCTGCGGGTGAATGGCAAGCCCGTCTTCTCGGAAGAGATATGCTGTCATAGCGTCCTGGCCGAGGCGGCGTTGCAACATGGCGAGGCGGAAGAGACCTATCTCTCCATGTCGGAAAAATATTTTAAGGATCCAAAGCTGATATTCTTCGAGAATCTCGATGAATCCCCCGACAATACGGTCTTTTTTCTCAAGACGCTGCGTGACAGCGGCGTAAAGGCATATGCCTTGCTGCCTGTCTGGCACAATGCACAATTAGCGGGGGTATTGGAGGTCTCCTCCCGAAAGGAGGGCGCGCTGGATCATGCACTGCTCTATAAACTGGACATCGTGCTCCCGTTGCTGGCGCAACTGCTGCAAAAGAACATCGACGAATTCGAGGCGGAGCTCAAAGCCGTCACAAAAGAAAATTTTACCTCCATCCAGCCCGCGGTGGAATGGAAGTTCAACGAGGCTGCCTGGCATTATATACGGGAGCAGCAGTGGGGTGAGCAGCGGCCCGCCATCGACACCATCTATTTCGAAAATGTATTTCCGCTGTACGGAGCCATCGATATCCGCAATTCCACGGTGGAGCGCAACAACGCGCTGAGGAAGGACCTGGAGACCCAGTTCGGGATACTGATCTTTACACTGACCAATCTTCAAAAGCATTCGGGGCTGGAATTGCTGGAGGAGCTTATCTTCCAGTGCCGGAGATGGCAGGAAGCCATTTCGGGTATGCTGACCACGGCGGAGGAGATGGAGCTGAACACATTCCTGAAGGAAAAGGTGGATGTTTTCTTTGCACACTTTTCGGACAGCAGGCCGGATACGGCTTCCATCATAGAGCCCTATCTAAAGGCCATCGACGAGGACTCGGGTATAGCCTTCAAGGCGCGTCGCGACCTGGAGCTTTCCATACAAACCATCAACAAGACGGTGAACCGGCAGCTGGAGAAGGCGATGGAAGAATTGCAGAAGACCTATCCCTGCTATTTCGAGAAATTCCGGACAGATGGGGTCGAATACGATATCTATATCGGTCAGTCCATCGCGCCTGACAAGGTTTTTGACCTGATCTATCTGCGGAACCTTCGTCTCTGGCAGCTGACGTCTATGGCGACCATCGCCATGGCTACACATACCTCGCAGATGCCGGGCAGGCTGGTGACGACACAGCTGATCTTTGTACATTCCAATCCCATCGACATCAGCTTCCGTAAGGACGAGCGGAGATTCGACGTGGAAGGGGGCTATAACATACGGTACCAGGTGGTGAAGAAGAGAGTGGACAAAGTGCATATCCGTAACAGCAATGAGCGGCTGACACAGCCTGGTAAGATAGCCGTCATCTACTTTAATGAGAAGGAGGCGGAAGAGTACCTTGGCTATGTGAAGTACCTCCAGCAAAAAGGAATATTGGAGGATGACCTGGAGCACCTGGAACTGGAAGAGCTGCAAGGGGTCAGCGGGCTGCGCGCCTTCCGGGTAGGGGTAAAGTTGAGCGGTCCTTCGGGGACAGCGCCGGCAGCCCCGTCCGCCTCGGCCATGGTCAAGGCGGTGGGGTAGGGCCATTATGGGACAGGCCCACCATGGGACAGGCTGACGGAGAAAAATTTCGATGAGGATAATTTGCATTATATGTCTTTTTGTGCTCTCCAGCTGGGGATGTGGTGACGACGGCATGCCCGTGACCTCACCACCCGGCTATGATCTGGCCAGTCCGCAGAAGTTTATCATGAGCGAGGCACTGCACGAGATATCAGGTATCACATTTATCCGCCCCAATAACGACAGCTTATATGCCATCGAGGACGAGGATGGGAAGCTTTTTTATTTCCGCCCCGGCGGAGAGCGACCGGAATACAAGAAATTTGGAAAGCATGGCGACTATGAGGATGTGACGGTGCTTGGCGGCAATACGGGCAATTCCTTTGTAGTGCTTCGGAGCGATGGTTCATTATACGCCTTCCCCACGAGTATTATCCAGAAAGACAAACAGGATGTAGAAGAATACCCGAATATTCTTCCGGCCGGCGAATATGAAGGGCTGTATGGGGATGATGACAACAGCCTGTATGCGTTGTGCAAGAACTGCAAACAGGACGACCAGCGGGACGGGGTGTCGGTATTCAGGCTGCAACGCAACGGGAAGGGGCATATAAAGGTCATAGATCATTTTACGGTGGATGTATCGGGCATCAATCTGCCAAAGGAACAGCGGAAAGGGAAATTTCATCCCGCCTGCCTGGCCCGTCACCCTATTACGAGGGAGTGGTATATCATCTCCTCTGTCAACAAGGTATTGCTGGTGCTGGATAACCAGTGGAAGATGAAGTCTGCTTATTCGCTGAAGCCATCGTTGTTCAAGCAGCCGGAGGGACTGGCTTTTGACAGCAAAGGGAATATGTATATCTCCAACGAGGGGGGCGATGGCAATGCCAATGTGCTGTTGTTTGCCTATGGCCCGCAGGGCCGTCCGAAGGACAATCATTAGACCTAACCAAAATAAACTATGAGACGAATTGTAAGGGTCATTAGCCCGTTGGTAACGGCGCTGCTGCTCGGTGTGACGGCATATGCACAGGGCGACAGGGTTATTCAACGGATGTACCTGGTCGGAGATGCCGGCGCTATGTCGCACGGACAGCATCCAGTATGCGATTGGCTGAAGACGCATGTGGACTGGAATGATACCAGCAATGTGCTCGTGTATCTGGGAGATAACATTTATCCCCTTGGCATGCCGGCAGTAGGGTCCAAAGATTATGATACCGCAAAGAAGATCATCGACTATCAGACCTCGGTAGTGAAGGGCAAGCTGGCGAAGGCCTATTTTATCCCCGGCAACCATGACTGGCGGAAGGGACGGCCGGGTGGCTGGGATCAGATCAAAAATGAATCTGCTTATATCAATGGAATACATGAGCCCAATGTGGCGATGCTGCCGGAGGGCGGCTGCCCCGGTCCGG
>Ga0105237_10008360_pt1 | contig 11220 bp, 13 predicted proteins | sample KBSC24metaG_FD_81520 | JGI IMG/M metagenome (GOLD analysis project Ga0105237, IMG submission 81520) | Corn rhizosphere microbial communities from Kellogg Biological Station, Michigan, USA - KBS C2-4 metaG | ecosystem: Host-associated > Plants > Roots > Rhizosphere > Soil | place: Michigan, USA... | reverse complement strand
ATGTAGACGTCCCGTCCCATGCGCCGGCCCGCGGCGTAGGCGAGGGTGGTTTTGCCGACCCCCGGTTTTCCCAACAGTCGCGGATTCATCGGAATGTCCTGATCGTTGACCACCATCCACGCCGCCAGAAGTTGGCGCATCAGTTCGTCTTGTCCCACCCAGCGGATCGGGAGTTCGTCCGGGTGAGCGAGGTGCAGGGTGACGCCTTCGATCTCAACGGTCATAGACTAGCTTTCATTATCGAGCATTGGCTGCCGCTCAAGGATAGCGCGATTGCTGTGCTCGAATCCGCAGAGCTAGATATTTGTGATCAGGATCTTGTGGACTTTGAGCAAAAGCCCTACCTGCTGCAGAGGAATATCGAGGGCGTGTGCGATTTTCTCCGGGGGCTCGCCGAGACGATGCATTCGAATCGCCTGTGATCGGGTGGTCAGGTTCAAGGCAGACCTTGGGATGCCGGGGATGATTGTCGTAGGCGGATGGTCTCGAAGATTTTTCAGTTCTGCTGCCATGGCCTCGTAACGTTCGCGGAGAAGCCGGAGTTCCACCTGGCATTCCTCGATGCGCGCCGTAGCGTGCCGCTCCCCCTCGGTGAAGAGGGACTTGGCCCGAAACAGGGCCATGAAGCTGAGGGCGACAGCCGCCAATACGAGCCCGGCAAGAACTGCCAACGCGAGGAGATGCAAGTCGAAACTCCGCAGCAGCAGCTTGATGAACTCCGTATTCATGGTCATCGAAGTGTCCTGATCCGGTCCATGCGGCTCGCGATCTCCTGAATGCGGACTCCGTAATTTCCGTCCACAACCACCACCTCGCCCCGCGCAATCAGGCACTGATTCACCAGCACTTCAACCTGCTCGTTGACGCCTCGATTGAGTTCGACGATCGACCCGGTAGTAAGCTTCAAGACATCCTTCATCGGTAACCGAGCCTTGCCAAAGGAAATGCTTACCGGAAGGTCTACATCCAGGAGCAGATCCATCGTACGGGAATTGATGGGCACCGCATCAGTCAAGCCGACGACGTGGTTCTGAGGTGGGGCAGGAGACGCTTCAGCCGCCATGGGGGGCTCTGCGATTATGCTGAGGAGCCTTGAGTTGAATGCGACCAGTAATGCCGGAAGAGATTCCTGGTCTTTGAATTTGAGCGAGACAGTTGCCCACTCCTGGAGTTCCGGTTCAGGTGGATGTTCGGCGCCGTTCTCGCGGGTGACCTCGCACCCCAAAACGGACCCGAGTGAGCGCGACAAAGTCGAGAGTGACTGCCCGACAATCTCGAACCAGGTATTGCGCGCTTCTGCCGATTCAACCGTCTCAAGGCCGGCGGCCTTCAGAGTCAGGGTCCCGGCATACTCCCAGGTGGTTCGAGGCGCGCCGACCCAGATGGTCATTCCCGCGGGGGGTTGAAGGGGCTGCTCCCACCAGAGCATCTCATCAGGAGGTCCCAAGACATTACTGCCAGCGACTTCCGCAAATGAGCCTGAGGCGCCTTGCCATTCAACTCGGGGCCGCTGATCGGTCATCGACTCGAGGACTTGCGCCAGACTATCGGACCACTGGCTCAGGAGAGCCCTGGCGTTCTCCACCGACATCAGTTTCAGGTCTTTGTCGTCAGCGCTCATGCGGTCAACATCCCTCTCGAGGCTGGCCACTGTTGGGCCAGGTGGCTGCGCAGCCTCAAGATTGCCTGTGACTTGAGCTGGGATATGCGCGACTCATGAAGATTCACCACTTGGGCGATTTCTCTCAAGGTCAGCTCCTCGTGATAGTAAAGGCTCAGTACGGTTCGTTCTATGAGGGGGATGCCATCGATGCTTTTCGCGAGCAGGCGTTCCAGTTCCGATTTCTCGAGAAGAGTGGACGGAAGGCCTTCGTTGTCGTCCGGAATATAGTGGAGCAGATCCTTACCCTGATCGTTTCCCGCATATTCCAGGCTAGCTATATTGAGGCCTCGAATTTCAACCAGCCATTCGTGGTATTCGGCGATGGTGATCCCCAGATGGACGGCGGTTTCTTCTTCTGTAGGTGCGCGCTGGAGGCGCTGTTCCACGGCCGTAATGGAGGCTTCGATCAGCTTCGCTTTGCGTCGCTTTTGTCTCGGCGCCCAGTCGAGACCCCGCAGGCTGTCCAGGATCGCGCCGCGGATCTTGTATTCGGCGTAGGTCTTTAGCTTGACATTGTGGCTTGCGTCAAAATTGTCGATGGCGGAAATCAGGCCGAGCACGCCGGTCGATACCAGGTCTTCCAGGCTAATGTTCTCGGGCAGTCGCTCCTGGATCCGCCGGGCGATCAACCGCACCTGCGGCAGATGCTCCAGGATGAGCCTTTCGCGCTCTCCATCAGTCATCATGTCGGATACCGCATACGAATACATAAGCGCCTGTCATCTCAATGCTGAATTCACGCTGCTGTTCGCGCTCGACCCCTGTAGCTTCCGAGAAGCAGGTCAGCCATCCGGTTGGAACGGGCAGTCTCCAAATCCTCCGGTATGCGCTGGCCATTGCCGAAGAACGATAGCGGCTTTCCGGTTCGAACCGACTCATTCAGAATCGGGCCGAACGAATCTGTCTCGTCGAGTTTGGTGAAGATCAATTTTTGCGGGCGAAACATTTCAAATCCATCGATCATGCGCGAGAGGTCGGTCGGCTTCATTGACGCGGGGAGAACCAGATGGCAATCGATGTCCGTGCGCGTCGAGATGAACTGCGCCAGATCGCTAGCAGTGTCCAGATCGGCCGTCCCTAAGCCTGGAGTATCAATAAAGATCAAATCTTTGCCGCGGTTCTCCTCAATCGTCTGAGCAAGCGTGGTCACGGTTTCCACCAGTTGGAACCCCACCCCGAGAATGGATGCATAGCACCGCAGTTGCTCGGCCGCAGCGACACGATACGTGTCCAAGGATAAGAGAAGGACCGGAAAACGGCTGGTCAACCCATAGTTCACAGCGAGCTTGACCAAGGTCGTGGTCTTGCCGGATCCAGGGGGGCCCACCAGAGATACAATTCTCGGCCGCGACTCTCCACGGCCAAGGGATGCTGAAACCTTGATGCGGGACTCCAGTTCCTCCGATATAGCCTTTCGAAACGAGAGGTCGTCCCGCTTCTGTGGTGAACCTTTTTGCTTTTGGGTAGTCTTTGGAGGGTTGACGCGTCCCTCCGCTGCCTGGACGATTTCCCGGGCTAACTCCGGGGCTATGTCGCTCGACGTGAGGGTCGTATAAGCATCGGATTGGTCTGGCGAACTACCCGCCCATTGCGAAGGCGGCATGACCGAACGCGTCAAGGCGCGGCGCATGCTCTCCAGGTCCCGCTTGAGATCTGCCACGTCACGCGAGAGCTGGTCTCCTCCGCTCGGGGCCGCACGGAGGATTGCCTGTTCGCCGATGGCGGGAGTGGCTTCGGAGTCGGGCAAATCGTTGGCGAAAACCACCTCGTACTCTCCCAGGTGGCGTGATTCAGGCGGCGCTTTGCGGCTGTTCAGCAACATCGCTTCCGGCCCAAGTTCCTGGCTAGCGGCAGCCATCGCGTCTTCCACGGTTCGCGAAAAGTACGATTTGATTCTCATTCGATTCGTCTCCTGGGTTTTATTGCGATGACGATCTCGCTCATGACTGAACTATCGTCGGATCCGATCAATCGCTGTAGGGTCTGGCTCACTGAATATTACCTAGAGATTGCACTCGCAACCCTGGGGGAATCTCGTTGTGCGCCAGGAAGAACAGATTCGGTGAGGTCGACTCGGCGATCTGGCGGAGGAAATATCGAGCCCCGGCCGACGTGATGACCACGACGGGCGTCTCGGGCCCCGTGACCCGGCTAGAAATGTGATTCAGAATGTCGCGGATCACTTGTGGAGAGAGCGTGAGATGGCTGTTCTGTTCTCCATGTTCGACGGCCGACTCCACCGCCTGTTCAATCGCCGCAGCTACAAACCACGCGGCCAGTTCGCCGGACCGGTTGAGATACGGACGAACCACGGTCCGACGGATCGCCTGGCGCACATACTCGGTCAGCAGCACTGGATTCCGCGTGGCGGTGGCGGCTTCTCCCAGTGCCTCCAAAATCGATACGGCATCGCGGATAGAGACTCTCTCTCGCAGCAGGTTTTGCAGAACGCGCTGTACCGACGCTAGCGGGAGGAGCTTGGGGACCAGGTCTTCCACTACTTTCGGATGCTCGACGCTAACGCGGTCGAGCAGCCGCTTTGTATCCTGGCGAGAGAATAACTCGTGCGAATAACGGCGAACGATCTCGGAAAGGTGTGTTCCCAAAACGCTGACGCCATCTACAACCGTGTAACCGGACGACCGGGCCCGGTCGGAACGTTCCGACGGAATCCAGATGGCACTCATGCCGAATGCGGGTTCGCGAGTCGCTTGACCTTCCAGGGCGACTTCTCCCCGGCCCGTGGGAATCGCGAGTTCGCAACCCTGCGGCAACTCGTAGCGTGCGATCTCGACACTCTTAAGCGAAATCGTATATTCCCGGCTCCGTAACGACAAGTTGTCGGTCACGCGGACTGCGGGCAAGAGGTAGCCGAGATCGGTGGCGAGCTGTTTGCGAATGCTGGAAATGCGCCGAAGCAGCGGCGACTCCTGGGCACCCTCGACGAGGCCGACCAGGCCGAGCCCCACTTCGATCGCGAGCGGCTCGACCCGCATCAATGACTCCACGTTCTCCTTGGCAGCGGCTGGTTTGGTCTCGGCCGGGCTTTGCCGGTCGGGGGCGGTTTCGCTCCGCCGCATGCGCCAACCCGCGAATCCCGCGCCTCCGCTCAATATCAGGAACGGAAGCTTCGGCATCGAGGGTATGGCGGCCAGCACCAACAGCACCCCGGCCGCCAGTAGAATCGGTTGGGAGTTGCTTAGAATCTGATTCTTGAATTCCGCCCCCAGGCGGGCCTCCGAACTGGCCCGTGTAACGATCAGGCCGCCGGAGATGGAAATCATGAGCGCCGGAATCACCGTCACCAGACCATCGCCGATCGTGAGTACCGTGTAAGTCTCAAGGGCTTTCCGAAAGTCCATTCCGTGCTGCAACACTCCAATCAGAAAGCCGGCAATGATGTTGATCGCGGTGATGAGAATACTGGCAATCGCATCGCGCTGCGTAAAGCGCGAAGCTCCATCCATCGCCCCATAAAACTCGGCCTCGGTCGAGAGTTGCTTGCGCCGCCGCTTGGCCTCCGCTTCGTCGATCAGTCCGGCGTTTAAGTCGGAATCGATGGACATCTGCTTACCCGGGAGCGCATCGAGAGTGAAGCGGGCCGTGACCTCCGAAATGCGCACGGCGCCGTGATTGATCACGACGTATTGGATCGCAATTAATACAAGGAAAATTACGGCGCCGATGACGTAGTTTCCCCCCACCACGAAGCTTCCGAACGCACCGATCACCTCTCCGGCAGCGGCGGTTCCGGTATTCCCGTCCAACAGAATCAGCCGGGACGAGGAGATGTTCAGCGACAGACGAAATAGTGTCAAGAGCAGCAGAGTGGTCGGAAATGACGTGAACTCCACCGGCCGGACCAGATACAGCGAGACCATCAGGACGGTTACCGAGACCAGAATGTCGGTCACGATCAGAAGGTCAAGCAGGAAGCTGGGAAGAGGGGTGATCAAAGCCACGACGATGCCCAATACCGCCAGAGGCACGGCCATGTCGCCGAGTAACTTTAGCGGTAGGGACTGCACCCATTTGGGAAGGCCGAGGGCGTTCGAGCCTGCGGGCGGATGGGTAGTCCCCGTGAATCCTCCAGTAATGGCTTTAGAGGGTGTCATTTTGTCAGCCAGAGAGCTTCCCGTTCATGAGTTTGAAAATGTATGCCAGAATTTCGGCAACCGCCCGGTATAGATGTGGCGGGATTTCCTGGCCGACATCGACTGCTTTGTAGAGCGCCTGCGCCAGGGGTGGATTCTCGATGATCGGAACCTGATGCTCGATCGCTCTCTGGCGAATTCTCAGGGCAAGATAGTTCTTTCCCTTGGCAACTACCATGGGAGCGGCCATGCTTTCTAATTCGTAGCGAATCGCGACCGCAAAATGCGTTGGGTTCACGATGACGGCAGTGGCGGTTGGAACTTCCTTCATCATTTGCCGCCGTGCCTGATCGCGTTGCATACGTCTGATCTTGCCTTTGACCTGCGGATTGCCTTCCATCTCTTTCATCTCTTCCTTGATTTCCTGCTTGCTCATACGCAGGTCGCCTTTGTGGCGCCGCAGTTGACGGAAGAGATCGACGAGCCCGAACACCAGGAACACTCCAGACGCTTTCCAGAAAAGTTGGAAGAGCGCCGCACTGATCGCCGCGCAGCCGCTCTCCACGCTTTGCAGGGGAAGGGTCATGAAGAGATCCAGGTTCTCTCGAGCGATTGTGTATGCAGCCCAGAGGAAGATGGGAAGGAGAAACAGAGCCTGCATCAGGGAGGGAAGATTCTGGCGGGGCAACTCGCGCAGTTTGGAGATCGGGCTGAGACGAGAGAGATCGGGGGCAAGCTTTTTCAGACTCAATCCGAAGCCGGTTGTAACGAGACGCAGGCCCAGCGTGACGGCTACCAGCGCGGCGCCGGCAAGCACCAGCGGGAGTGCATGCTTCCATGCGATTTCGAGGGCGATGTGGTGCAAGTCTTCGGGTCGCAGGTCCCGCGAGAAGGCCAATTGGAAAAGAGACCGCATCGTCTGGCGGAACCCTGCCAACCATTGCGATCCGCCGATTGACAATAGCGCGATGAAGAGCATGAACTGCAGCGCTGCCACGAAGTCCTTGGCGGACGGGTACTGCCCTTCCTTGCGGGCTTTCTGCAGGCGCTGCTGAGTCGGGTCCTCGGTTTTTCCGGACTTGTCCGCCATGGGTGGCCATCACTTGCCCATCAGTTCGCGGGCCGTCATCCAGGCGTGCCCGCTAAACTCCAACATGATTCGGGGAAACAGCGTCGCCATCCAACTCAAGACCATCAACGTGATCAGCATTTTGGCGGGGAACGCGAGAGAAATCAGCTGCAGTTGGGCGTTGAGCCGTCCCAGCAGGGCGAGTGCTACGTCCAGCATCACGAGCAGCGCAACCACCGGCAGCGCCAGACGCGCTCCGACGGAAAAGAGACCCGAACTCAAGCGAATGAGCGATTGAGCGGAAGAAGGCCCGAGAACATAGGTTCCGGAAGGCACTTTGTCTAAACTCAGGGAAAACAGTCGGAGGACTTCGCGATCGAGTCCCAGCGCAAAAAAGAGCAGCCCGGCGATCAACTCGGACATGACCAGCAGAATGCCGGAATCCGCCTGCGTGTTAGGGTCAATCGTGGAGGCGTAGGCATATCCAGCTTGCAAGCCCAGAATCTGAGCAGCGAGCGAGAACGCCTCTAGAACGATCGCCACTGATATACCAATCGCAATTCCTAACGCGGCTTCGGAAGCGGCCCATCCCAAAAGCACACCTGGTGTCACGTTGGGTGCGTTCACTTGCGGCCACTTTGCCGAGAGCGCTAAGGTGAAGCCCAGCGTCAGCGCTACTTTCATCGGCTCCGGCGCGCCCTTGATCCCGGGCAGTGGTACGAAGACCAGCGCTCCTCCGACACGTGTTAGTACAAGTAGAAATCCGTAGAGGGTACTGGTCGAGAGAACTAAGCTACCGGGCATAGCGCGCCAAATCTCCCAGTAGGGTGGTGGTATACGCCATGATTTTTTGCAACATCCACGGCATCAGCAATAACAGCCCGACGAGGAATGCGATCAGCCGCGGAATGGTGCTGAAGGCGTTGTCCTGCATGGACGTGGCGATCTGCACCAGGCTGATGAGGATCCCGGAGATGAAGCCAATCGCAAGCAGGGGCGCTGATAACCAGAATGCGGTCATCAAGGTCTGTCGGACAATCTGCACTACGGTCTCCGGCGTCATGAGTAGAAACTCCTCATCAGGGATCCGATTACCAGGTTCCAGCCATCCACCAGAACGAACAGCAGAATCTTAAAGGGTGCCGAGATCATGACCGGGGGCAATTGCATCATTCCGACCGAGAGCGTAACGGACGCGACCACCAGATCGATTACGAGGAAGGGTAGAAACAGCACAGCTCCAATCTGGAATCCTGTCTTGAGCTCAGACAGGATGTAGGCCGGGATCAAAACCTTTAATTCGAGGTCCGCTGGCGAATGGGGCGGTGCGGAATGAGCGATTTCGACAAACAGCCGAATATCCTTGTCGCGGGCAAAGCGGATCAGGAAGTTTCGGAGTGGTTGCGCCGCCTGATCCATCGCCTGCTCGGTGGTCGCCTGTCCGGCTTCGAGCGGTTCCCAGCCCTTGTGATACATATCGGCAGCCACCGGCTGCATGATAACGATTGTGAGGAATAGCGCCAGGCCCAGGAGTACCTGGTTGGAGGGCGTCGATTGGGTACCGAGCGCCTGGCGAAGGAAATGGAGGACAACCGTAATGCGGAGAAACGGGGTGATGGACATGATCGCTGCTGGCAAGAGGGTCATGAGCGTCATGAGAACCACGATTTGCATCGGAACGCTCATCGTGGAACCGCCCTTTGCGGTCGATATGCCGAGAAGGGAGAGGGGTTCGGTATTTGCCGCAAAAGCCGGAGAGAACCCGAGCATCGCGATTGCCCCGATCGATCGGAGTTTCACCGAGTTTCCTCCGACCCCCGAACCGTTCCCGGAGCGGAGAGGCTTTGCACCAAGGTGCAGCCAGCTGGAGTTGATGCCAGGAGCAGCGACTCGTTCCCCACTCGAATCAAGTGCAAGGTGTGCTGCGGGCCGAGAGACAGGCGCTCCAGGCACTCGAGTTTGCGGGCGCTATCTCTCTTAGGCGATACGAGCCCCGAGTATCCGCGCTTTCGAAGCCACCACAGAGATCCGGTCAACAGGGACAATACCGCTCCGATGGCGGCAAGATCTTGAACGATGTCCATTGGGCAAAACACTCCTCAGTCATCCTGGAAGTCGGTGATTCGGACGCCTAAGGTGCTCTCGATCACCACGATTTCGCCGGACCCGCACAATACGCCGCCGACATAGATGTCGATGTTCTCGCCGGCGGACCGCATCGTGCTGAGTATGCTGCCTACCTCTAGCTGCAGCACTTCGCGTGTTGTCATTACACGCCGGTCGAGTTCAACCTCAATCTCGATCGGAATGTCGCCTAACGGCGCTATCTCTTCCTGAGGAGTCATCGGCAGATTAACGAATTAAGTTGATAGTGTCCTGGCTTAAAGTGTCGGCGGTCGTGATTACCTTGGAGTTGGCTTCGTAACCACGCTGGTAGATGATCAGATTGGTGAACTCTCGCGCGATGTCGACCGTGGATGCCTCAATTGAGCTGCCTGCGATGGTCCCGCGCCCTCCAGTGCCGGGCAGGCCAACCGAGGGCGTGGCCGTACGTGCGCTCAGTTGGAAGCCGTTATTTCCCGAGGCCACCAGGCTGTCGGGATTCGGGATGGAAGCCAGCGCGAGTTGGCCAACGATGACTTCCGTACCGTCGGTATACTGCGCCAGGACCTTGCCGCCGTCTCCCAGCCCCACATGTCCCAACTGTGCCGCTGGAGAGCCGTTCTGCGAGATTGCGGAAGGCGCGGATTTCTGGCCGAACTGGGTGATCCGTCCGGTTCCCGTTTCGGTGTAAGGATCCCAGCTCAGATTCAAATCTTTCGCTCCATCCGTCAAGCCCGGAATGGAGAACGCGATTGGCGACCCAGGAGCAGGGTCCGTCAGCAGTCCATCCTGTCCAAAGGTCAGAGTTCCCGAGGCTCCCGACACCGGAAATGGTGTGCCCGCCGTCCCACCACTGATTTCGTTGCCGGGAACATATACCTGATAAGACCACGTGTTTGTGTCGGTCTTCTGGAAATCGAGGGTGACCACATGGGAGGCGCCCAGGCTGTCATAGATCGTGATGGGGGTGGTAAAGTCCGACGTTGCGTCTGCCGCTGCGCCTGCGTTCAGATTCAGATCCGCCGTAAACGTCGACGTCTCTACTGGAGCTTTAACCGAGCCCACCGGCACCGTGATGTTACCGACGGGACCATTCGTGTTGAGTTCGCCGGTGGTCGCATCGATCGTGGTCCAACCCTGGACCATATCTCCACTGTTGGTTAACAGGTTGCCGGACTTGTCCACCTGAAAATTCCCCGCGCGGGTGTAGCGCGTATTTCCAGCGCTATCCTGGACCACAAAAAAGCCGTCGCCCTGAATCGCGCCATCGAGCAGTCCCGAACTCGGTTGAATCGATCCTTGAGTGAACTGACGGACCGTGAGGGGTGTGCCGGTGCCAAACCCGACCTGGGTGTCACCCAGTCCTGCGCCCAGAGACTGCGTCACGAGGTCGCGAAACTCGACCGCGCTTGTTTTGAAGCCTGGAGTATTCAAATTGGCGAGATTGTTGCCCACCACATCGATCGCTGTGGAGGTCGCGCTTAGCGCCGAAAGAGCCGTTGAGAATGACGTAGTAAACATGATTGGTGCTCCGTTTAGGTGTGAAGCTTATACGCTCATTTTTCCGGCGAGCAGATCGAGATCCTGACGGATCGCGGTAATGTCCTGCCCGGTATTGAGCGTCTGCTCCAATTGCTGGAATTGGGCGAGTTGTGCAACAAATTGTGTGCCGTCACTCGGATTCATGGGATCCTGATTCCGCAGTTGGGCAACCAGGAGTTGGAGGAACATATTCTTGTCCACTCCGCCGGATGAGGCGGCCGCGGAGCTGCTCGAGGAGTTCTGATTTGTGGCGCCGGACGTTGCCGACGTAGTCATAGGCATCATGGCGTTGACCCTCAGGCGTTCGAGACTTCGTTCGCTACCAGTTGATCCACGTAATATTGCGGGTATCCGTGCGTGTAGAACGAGGCCACCAAACCCGGATTGATGAGCTTTCCATTGGCAAGCTGCACCATCTGGTTCGGTTGCTGCTGGGTGAAGGCACCACCGTTCCCGGTGAACTGGTTGCTTTGCACGACCGCTCCGCCCACCATTTGAGCGACCTTGGCAGCCGTATCAGGAGTGGCGAAATAGAAGGGGTTGTAACCGTATGCCGACCCGTCCGGGCCGATGCCGGTGGGGTTCGTCAACCATGGGTTCGGACCGAATGCCGACTCGGCGGTTGGCGATGGGCTTTGCACGGGTTGCTGGATGACCGGAGCCGTTGTGCCATTGGTCTTCGGCGTGAAAAGCGACCGAAAATCCGCCACCGGATCGGCGGTCGCGGCGGTGGTGGAAGCTTTTGGGGT
>Ga0105237_10008358_pt1 | contig 11222 bp, 7 predicted proteins | sample KBSC24metaG_FD_81520 | JGI IMG/M metagenome (GOLD analysis project Ga0105237, IMG submission 81520) | Corn rhizosphere microbial communities from Kellogg Biological Station, Michigan, USA - KBS C2-4 metaG | ecosystem: Host-associated > Plants > Roots > Rhizosphere > Soil | place: Michigan, USA... | reverse complement strand
ATTGACGGCAAATTAATTGCAGGTACTCAATTGAGTCTTCTATACGAGCTAATTCATCGGGATAATATTCTAAAAGTATTAGAAAGAGGATACATTTATGGGCATGCTACATCCTCTGATATTATGGATTCCAGAAATCTCAATGACGGAAATAAAATTTTTTTTGCATCAACTCATATTTTAAAAACTTTAGGCAACTACAAGTTTAGGCAAGGCATTTCAATTCCTATAAAATCAGTAGCAGATATTAGCAGCACTAAAATTCTCATTGGCACAAGTTATCACGCTCTAATTTTCGACCCCTATTCCTTTAAAATAACAGATACCATCTGGCCACAAAGAACAACTGCTGCCTTTTACAGGAATGATACTTTCTTTATTGGTGCTCTTGATGGTTTACACCTGGTTCTTAAAAATCGGACAACAAAATATCAGGGCATATCTATTCCTGCTTTTAAAAGCCGAATCGCATCTATAAAAGAAGCTTCCGATGGAACAATATGGATTGCTACTTATGGAGATGGTATTTTAGCATATAAAAATCACACTATAATAACCCATCTCACAACTGACAATGGGCTTACAAGTAATATTTGCCGAAATATTTTTATAAATGGTACTGATTTATGGGTTGGAACAGATAAGGGGCTGAATAAGGTTGATTACTCAAAAAAGAATTTCCCAGTCATTCAGTATACAACCTCCGACGGTTTGGCCTCTAACATTATTAATACGGTTTTTGTAGATAAAAATATTGTGTATATAGGAACCAGAGAAGGCCTCACTTATTTTGATGAAAAAAAACTAAGCCAAAATTCAAGGTGCGACTTGCGTATTACAGGTATCACTATAGCTGGCCAAAGTTATCCGACGGATACAATGAACATAAGCATTCCTCACAAAAAAAATAATCTTCAATTTGAATTTGTAGGAATCTCTTATCGCTCCGCCGGTGATATTACTTACCGTTACAGGCTTATTGGCCTTGATAGCTCCTGGCAAACGACGAAGGAAACATTTTTAAATTATCCAACACTCCCTTCCGGTAATTATGAACTGCAATTGCAGGCGATAAATAAATTTGGTATAGCCAGCAGTATCATAGCTATCCCGTTTGGCATTGAAAAATTATTCTGGGAGAAAACATGGTTTAAGCTTTTAGTAGCTTCCGCTATAGCCATTCTGGTATGGCTACTGCTTAACCTTCGCATACGTTTTATTCGTAGGCAGGAAAGTGAAAAACAAAGAATAGCAACCCGTATAACTGAGCTTGAACAACTGGCACTTAAATCTCAAATGAACCCGCATTTTATTTTTAACAGCCTTAATTCAATACAGCAATATGTAATTGATAAGGATATTGCCGGGGCTAATAAATTTATATCAGGTTTTAGCAGGCTTATGCGACAAACAATGTATTTCTCCTCGAAATCCTATATAAGTGTTTCTGATGAATTAAATTATTTATCTACGTATCTTGAACTTGAAAAAGACAGGCTTGAAAATGTTTTTATTTATAAGATAACTGTTGAGGAAAACATTTATCCTCAGAACTATCTTATACCACCAATGATTCTACAGCCGTATGTGGAAAACAGTGTCAGGCATGGAGTCAGGTATCGCAAGGACAAAGAAGGAGTAATTTTAATTAACGTAAGCAGGCATAAAAATTATTTGACTTTTGTTATTGAGGACAATGGCATTGGCAGAAAAAAATCTCAACAGTTAAAAGGGAACACCAGCATAGAATATCAGTCTAAAGGCATGTCTTTAACGGGAGACCGTATTAAGATGCTTAATGAAAAGAGCGGTTCAAAAATAGAAGTACTGATTGACGATATGGAGAATACAGAAGGACAGCCGCTGGGCACAAAAGTTATTGTTCGTTTCCCGCTGATTGAAAATTAAATTTAGGGATTATGATTAAGGCATTGATAGTTGATGATGAACCTAAAAATATCCGCATTTTAAAAAATCTGCTTGAAGAGTTTTGTCCGCAGGTAGAAATTTGTGGTGAAGCAGAAAATACAGAAACAGCCATCAATCTAATAGAAGAGCAAAACCCGGAGCTTGTTTTTCTTGACATTGAAATGCCCTATGGAAATGCTTTTGACATGCTCGACAAATTAATGCCTGTAACATTTGAAATTATATTTATTACAGCTTTTGATGAGTATACGCTTAAAGCATTTAAATATAGTGCAATCGACTACTTGCTTAAGCCTGTAAATATTGATGAATTAAAAGAAGCAGTTGCAAAAGCAGAAATAAGGCTTGAACATAAAAACACCAATCAACAACTACAGAACCTGCTTTATAACTTAAAAAAAGGCAATGCCGCATTACAAAAAATAGCGTTGCCTTTTAAAGACACTTTAGTATTTATTCCTGTCAATAGTATAATAAGATGTGAAGCAAATGGAGGCTATTGCAATATTTTTACTGAAGATGGCCAAAAGTTTCTTGGCACAAAAACGATAAAGGAATATGAGGAAATACTTCCGGTAGATTTGTTTTTCCGTATCCATAATTCTCATCTTATAAATCTTAATTGCGTACGTAAATATTTAAAAGGTAGAGGAGGGTTTATTGAAATGGATGACGGCGCCGTAATTGAAGTAGCAAGCCGAAGGAAAGATGAATTTCTTGCACGCTTCGGTTATAGGTAATACAAACTTACGTTCGTTTTTTTACAATAATAAATAGCACCCGATTACAGATATTTATCTTTCTGCAGCAGACGCATCTACAAGGCCAAAACTTGTAATTGAGTACACTGAAAACTGAGATCAAACACACTTATAGCCTTTTTTTACACGGTTATCGGCCAAAATTACACGACGGCTAAAATGTTCGAATCTGTATGATTCTTCATCCTATTTTTGAATCAGCCCCTTGAGTAAGCCCTTTACCCTTTAATCAATATGAAATTCACAGAGCATATCCGTTTACTCAAGATAAATAATTATCCCTGTGATGACTTCAGTAAGTAGCCTGGTTGCAAAAGCCGGGCTATTGTATTTTTCGCTTGCCAACTATCCAGTTAATAGCTAGCACAACCACCAATATCATCAATCCAAAAAACTCTCTTGTTTCTTCAATCCAGGGTTTAGTAGCTTTCATTGTTTCTGCAATGTTTTCTCCACCATGCTCTTTCGCCCAGTCCAATACGCCTGTTTTATCAAAAAACAAATACAATGCATATAGCAGGTAAACAATTATACCTATGGCATAAGCCTTCGGGTAATAACGTTTCTTTGCGGCAAAATAGCACAGTACTGCGCTATAAAGGTAAATTGGCATCCAGACATAAGGGTCAGGATCATTATATTGAAGCGCAGCAAAAACAATAAAAATGAAGCAGAAGAAATAATTAAAGATTTTCATATAACTCAGTTAGTGTTTTACAAGAGTCTTCCTGACAGTAATTACAAATACGTGGCGGCTCTTTCCAAATCTTCAGGCGTATCTATTTCTACACCCATATAATCTACAATAACCATTTTTAGAGAAATACCATTTTCAAGATAACGAAGGCACTCAATTCTCTCCGCAGATTCAAGCGGCGTCATGGGCCAGTTGGTAAAATTTATCAGGGCCTGCTTTCTGAAAGCATATACACCAATATGTTCATAATAGATTACCAGGGCTTCTTTATTGCGTGGGTATGGAATAACCGAACGGCTAAAGAATAGTGCATTACAATTCTTATCTACTGCCACTTTCACATAATTAGGATCTTCTATATACTGCTGTTCTTTTAATACCTGCATTAAACTGGCCACCTGCACTTTTTTGCCTTCTTCGCCTTCAAATACATGCAGCAGTTTTTTCAAAGGTTCTTTTTTAACAAACGGTTCATCTCCCTGCACATTTATCACAATATCCACAGGCATGTCCATTACTGCTTCCGCTATGCGGTCACTGCCGCTTTCGTGCTGTTTTTTGCTCATTACCGCTTTGCCACCGTTAGCCGTAATTTCATTAAATATAATTTCACTGTCTGTAGCAACAATTACCTCATCAAACAAACCTGTAGCAACGGTGTTATCATAAGTATGCCGTATTACAGGTTTATTGCCAAGCATCTGCATTAGCTTTGCAGGAAAACGTGTAGCGGCATATCGTGCGGGAATTAATGCAACTTTTCTCATGGTTCAAAATTAATGAAGCAGGCTTTCCGCATAGCGGTAACATCAATTTATTTTGAAGCAGACTTATTAAGACTCCCAAAAGCTAATTGGTTAACTTTCGTGATAATCTCTTCAGTTCTATTTCTGAAGCTTTTGCAACATACGCAAGATTCACAAGCCTGTATCCTGCCTGCTCAAAGCTTTGCTGGGCGTCACGTAATTCTATAATGGTTGCCACTTTAAGGCGAAATCTTTCCAACACCAGGTCAAGCAAGTCCTGCGCAAGCTTGTAGTTTCTTTGTTCAGTTAAGTATTGTTTTAACGTGTTAGCATAAGCCTGGTATGTCTTTACCGCGTTGGCTTCATAATCTCTTATCAAAGCCTTTTTTTGAAGTTCTGCATTGTTTACATTAATCTCTGCTGCCTGTTGCTGACGTTTGAGCGCAGAACCATTGTAGATAGGTATGCTAAGACTAACCCCTACCGTGGGCCCATACCTTGTATTTAAAATGGTTTGCCCTGCCGCACTTTGTGTACGGCTATAACTATAGCCCCCATTTACACTTAAAGTAGGATAACGCTGCGCAGCAGTTTCCTTTACAATTAATTCATTTATTCTTATCTGCTGATCTGCGGCAATGATATCCGGATTGGTTGTTAGATTAGTCATTACAGAATCCATCAATATATTATTGTCGATTATGATGGAATCTTCCACACCAAGTGTTGAATCGGGCTTTAGTGTGAGCAAAGTAAGCAGATCTGTCTTTGCCTGATCTATTACCAGGAACTGAGATTCTTTTGATTGGTTCAAGGTGTTTAAATCAATCTGCGCCTGGAAGATGTCTGCATTGTTCGCCAGGCCCGCACTCTTTCGCACTTCAAGTATATTCAGTCTTTCTTTAGATGCATCAATAGAACGGTCTATCGTTTTCAGGTAACTCTGCTGACGCACTACATCAAAATATTTTGTCATTACAGCAGCTATAATATTCTGCACCTGGGAGTTTAGTAGTTGCTCGCTCTGATGCTGCAATTGTTCAAGCCTTTTCTTGGTAGAAACAATCCGCATTCCATTATATAAAACAATACTCCCTGTAACACCCGCATTAAGCGTGTTGCCAGCCACATTTGTTGTACTGATTGAACGTGTTGATGAATCCCCCACATTAAATTTCTGCTTTATGCTTGATACCTGTTCGTTATCAGTTAACGAACCCGCAACCTGTGGCAATCCGCCGGCGACTCCGTAGTTATTAAGCACTGTATTTTGTTCAACTGAATTTTTTGCAAGCTGTATATCAAGGCTGTTTTTTAAAGCCACATTGATCGCATCTTCCAATGACAACCGCTGTTGAGCGCTTGCGCTGATACTTATAAGGGATATGATAAATAATATATACTTCATTATTCCGTAATCTCTGTTTTATGCTCTTTATGTTTGCCCGATATAAACATATACACCGCAGGTATTACCAGCAGGGTTAATATCAATGAAAATAAAATTCCGCCAACGATTACAATACCCAAAGGAATTCGGCTGGTTGATGCTGCACCGAGGCTCATTGCAATTGGCAAAGCACCCAAAGAAGTTGCAAGGCTTGTCATTAATATCGGCCGTAAACGTTGTGTGGCGGCTTCTACAACTGCCTGTAATTTCGGTAATCCGAATTCTCTTTTCTGGTTGGCGAATTCAACAATTAAAATACCGTTCTTGGTAACCAGCCCAATCAGCATAATCATTCCAATTTCAGAAAAAATATTAAGTGTTTGTCCGAATATCCAAAGGCTTAGTAATGCACCTGCCAAAGCCAATGGTACGGTAAGCATGATACCAAAAGGATCTGTAAAACTCTCGAACTGGGCTGACAGCACGAGGTAAATTAATATAAGTGCAAGCACAAAGGCAAACATAATATTAGAAGAACTTTCAGCATAATCCCTGGATGGGCCGGTAAGCGCTGTCTGGAAAGTATCATCCGTAAGCTTTGCGCTGATGGCCTGCATTGCTTTAATACCATCGCCGATGGTATAGCCTTCTGCAAGAGATGCAGATATAGTGGCTGCTTTATAACGGTTAAAGTGAAATAATGTTGAAGGGCTGCTGCTCTCTTCAAGATGTACCACAGCATCTAAAGGAATACTTTCTCCGCGACTGTTTCTTACATATAATTTTTCTATGTCAAGCGGCTTTTCACGCTCTGTTCTTTCTACCTGTGCAATTACCTGGTACTGGTATCCGTTCATGATGAAATAGGCAAGCCTGCCGCCGCTGAAAGCGCTTTGCATGGCGGCAATTACATCAGACGTTGATAATCCCAAATCCTTCACCTTCATCCTGTCAACAGTAACAAGCAGTTCAGGTTTATTAAACTTAAGGTTAACATCTACGTTAGCGAATGTTTTATCTTTTCTTGCTTCATCCAAAAATTTGGGGATAATATCCTTCAACTTCGACAAGTCCTGGTTTTGCAATATAAACTGAACAGGAAGGCCCGCCCTGGAACCAAGACCTACAGATATGGTTTGTTCCTGCACGGCAAAAATTCTTGCATCATTAAACCGTCCTACTTTACGCTGTAAATCGTTAGCTATCTCATTTTGTGTGCGTGTACGTTCCCGGGGATCTACAAGACTAATTCTTGGCTGCGATGTGTTTGAGCTTCCAAAACCTCCGCCACCACCAGCTCTGGCAAAAACGAAATCACGTTCTGGCACTGAATCATAGAGATAATTAGATATCTGGTCCGTTAAATCAGACATATAGTTAAAACTGGTACCTTCTGCCGCTGTAGTAGTAAAACGTATGCTGCTTCTGTCTTCAAGCGGCGCTATTTCACTCTTAAGATTACCGATGATATACCATATACTTACCATGCAAAGCAGTACAATCACCCAGGCCACCCATTTCACCTTCATAAAGCTTTCCAGTATGCGCCTATAACCATTTTCCATCCCTTCAAAGAATGGTTCTGTCTTCCTGTAAAACCAACCATGCTGGGAATCTTTTTTGGTAAGATATACATTAAGCACAGGTGTTATAGTGAGTGATACAAAGGCTGAGATCAACACCGCAGAAGCAAGCGTTACACCAAACTCACGGAAGAGCCTGCCCGTAAACCCTTCAAGAAATATTACCGGCAAAAACACCACTGCAAGCGTGATAGATGTTGAAATAACAGCAAAGAAAATTTCTTTACTTCCATCAAGCGCGGCTTTACGGATGGGCAACCCCTCTTCCATTTTGCGAAAGATGTTTTCTGTTACCACAATACCATCATCCACCACAAGGCCCGTAGCCAATACAATACCAAGCAAGGTTAATATATTGATGGAAAAGCCGGCGATATACATAACGAAGAACGTAGCAACCAGCGAGATAGGAATATCTATCAATGGACGTATGGCAATAAGCCAGTTACGGAAGAAGAAGAATATTACCAGCACCACCAATGCAAAGGCAATCATTAGGGTTTCTTCTACCTCACTCAAAGATTGTCGGATGTTTTTTGTATTATCAATAAGAATATGCAGCTCAACATCTGACTTGCTCGACTTTTTTATTTCTTCTATGCGCTTATAGACCTCATCAGAAATATTAATGTTATTAGCGCCAGGTTGAGGAATAATTGCAAGACCCACTGCATTTACACCATTATACTTCCAGCTTTGCTCCATCGACTCCGGGCCAAGTTCCACTTTGGAAATATCACCTAATCTCACAATACCGGTACTATCCTGCCGTATAAGCAAATCACGAAACTGTTGTTCGCTGGTAAGACGGCCTAACGTACGAATGGTCAACTCTGTATTATCACCATAAATTTTGCCTGGAGGCAGTTCAACGTTTTCACTATTTAAAGCTGTTCTTACGTCTGTAAAAGCAACTCCGTAAGTGCTCATTTTATCAGGGTTAAGCCAGATACGCATGGAGTAACGCTTCTGACCAAATATACTTACAGAGCTTACTTCATTAATGGTTTGTAACTGTTGCTGCAAAACGTTTTCGGCATAATCACTCAACTCCATAAGCCCTTTGGTACGGCTTTGTACAGCGATAATCATAATCGGGTCGCTGTTCGCATCAGCCTTGCTTACTACAGGTGGCGCATCAATATCCTGCGGAAGACTGCGTGCCGCCTGGCTAACCTTATCACGAACATCACTCGCCGCAGCTTCAAGGTCAACACCAAGGTTAAACTCAACGTTGATAGAACTGCTGCCAAGTGAACTTGAAGAAGTAATAGTTCTTATGCCTGGTATGCCGTTGATTTGTTTTTCCAGTGGTTCTGTAATCTGGCTTTCAATGATGTCAGGATTGGCGCCCGCATAAGTAGTGTTTACGCTAATGTTAGGAGGATCAATTGCAGGATAATCCCGCACGGCAAGAAAGGTAAAGCCCACTACGCCAAACAGGATAATCGCCAGGTTCATTACCGTTGCAAATACCGGCCGCTTGAGGGATAATTCTGAAATATTCATTTAATAATATGCTGATGTGCTAATGTGATGATGAATTGATAAAATGAAAAGTTTTTTTCTTATTGCTGTACCTCGGCAAGCTCTTCAAGCGTTTTTACCGATCTTACTTTTAAGTCTCCTTTTGGCCTTGCAAAAAGCACCCCCGTAACAACTACTGAATCTCCTTCCTTTACACCGCTGGTTATTTCTACATTATCAGCAAGGCGCACACCGGTTTTAACGGTAACAAAAGAAGCCTTTCCTCCTTTTACAACTACTAATTGTTTGTTCTTATCATCAGGAATAATACAGTTGGTGGGCACCATGATAGCTTTTTTATCAGCACCTGCATTTATCATCACCTTTACAAAAGCACCGGGGCGTGCGGCGCTGCCGTCCATAATAGTTCTTACTTTTAAATTTCTCGTGGTAAGGTTTACCTGCGGCTCTGTAGCAACAATTTGTGCTTTACGCTTTGCTTTTGTGGCAGCATCAACTTCTACATCAACGTAGTTGCCCTTTTTTATAATATTGTTGTATTCTTCGGGAATGGTGAAATCTACTTTTAACTGGTTTACCTGCTGAATGGTAGCAATAATATTGGCATTGGTTACATAAGCGCCAATGCTTACCTGCTTTAAACCAATAACTCCGCTAAAAGGTGCGCGGATAAATGTTTTGGCTATTTGTGCCTGTGTATATTCTATATCTGCTTTAAGGCTGTTTACCTGGTTAAGCGCAGCATCATAATCCGCCTGGTTTACCCCGCTTATATCAAGCAACTTTCTTAACCTTTGTTCTGTTACAACTGCAAGGTCAAGTTGCACTTTAGATTTGCCAAGCGTGGCCTGTAAATCTGCATCATAAATACGTGCTATAAGTGTGCCCTTCTCCACAAGCTTGCCTTCAGGAACGTCAAGAAATGTAATGCGGCCGCTTATTTCGGGCCTTAGTTCAGCATATTCAAAGGGAACGACTGTACCGTTAGCTTCTATTATATTTTCGATAGCGCTTCCTTTGGCTACAATTACGTCAACAATTGCCGCCTGGGCTTTTCCGCCGCTTCCGGTATTAGCGCCGGATTTAGGCGATGGGTCTTTTTTACTTCCACAGGCTGCCAAAAACATAAGGAGTATATAACTAACACATTTCCTGTGCCGGTATAAATGGAGCATTCAATAAAGGTTTTATGCGATGCGATAAAGATAATGGGTTTTAACGCCCATTATACACTATGAAAAAAGGAGGCGGTGAAAACGATAAAATTTAAGGTGAGAACACCCCAAAGGTTATAAGTTAACAATCTTTTCAGGAATGACTGCTCAGCGATTTAAAACGGCGGTTAGTTGATTTTTTTAGTGGGTACCGGCCACAATACTACTATTAAGCTTTACTTGTGTCACTCACTGCACCGCCTGGTAATACTATTCAGCATGGTGAAGCAGGCTTATAAATGGCATACCTTATTATATGCAACAGTTACAGGCAGACCTGCTTTATTAAATAAAAGAAGCTTTACTTTGATAACGGTTTATTAATAAATTTCAGCACTATGTACGAGCAATTAACACGACGCATTCTTTTTCTTTGTGATACCATTCCAGCCATCATTAACAAACTACCCGAAGATCAACTGACTTCTATTCCGGCACCCGGAAAGTGGAGCAAAAAGGAAATACTTGGCCACTTAATAGATTCTGCAGCCAACAATCATCAGCGCTTCGTAAGAGGTCAGTTTGAAAATGAGCCAACCATTTTTTATGATCAAAATAACTGGGTAGGCCTTCAACATTATAATGAAGAAGCCATTGAAGTTATTCTTGGTTTATGGCAGGCATACAATCGTCACCTTGCTCATATAATTAGCCGTGTACCTTCACAAAATCTCCATCTCAAATGCAAGGGGCGCGATGGTAACCTATACACTTTAGCTTATTTAATTGAAGATTATCTTGTACACATGGAGCATCATTTAAAACAAATCACTGACTATTGACCTGTTGACCCTTATTGACTTCCTGACTTTCCCATCTTATTGACTTCCTTACTTATCTCCGCCACTTCTTTCAGCAATAACGGGAAGGCAGGGACGGGCATTCCGCCATGATCGAAACCATCAAGTTCATAAAGGGTTGTTTTCTTATGGCCCGCAAGTTTCATCATGCGAAGAAGGTAGGCATTTTCCTCGTATCGCCCGAGCAGTTCCATTTCACGATCACCGGTAATAAGCAACATAGGCGGCGCATCATCCCGAACGTGATAAAGTGGTGCATATTCATCAATGACAGGCTGTGTATTTTTTATGCCTCTTTCCTGTCTTATGGTATAATGCGTAATGGCCTGACCACTGAAGGGGATTATCGCTGCAATGCTGTTTGCATCAATTCCATACCTGTTTAAATATTTTTTATCCAGTGTTATCATCATCCCTAAGTAACCGCCTGCAGAGTGGCCGGAAATAAATATAAGATTCGTGCTTCCACCATAACTGCCAATATGCTGAAACACCCAGGTCACAGCCGCCGCCGCATCTTCTATATATGCCGGTGCCTTTACTTTGGGTGAGAGCCTGTACTCAACGCCAACAACAGCGTAACCTTTTTCCATTAGTTGTTTTGGCAGTTCTTT
>Ga0105237_10008352_pt1 | contig 11227 bp, 1 predicted proteins | sample KBSC24metaG_FD_81520 | JGI IMG/M metagenome (GOLD analysis project Ga0105237, IMG submission 81520) | Corn rhizosphere microbial communities from Kellogg Biological Station, Michigan, USA - KBS C2-4 metaG | ecosystem: Host-associated > Plants > Roots > Rhizosphere > Soil | place: Michigan, USA... | reverse complement strand
CTACAGCAGTCGGATGTACGAGCCTCCGCGGGGCGAGGTGGAGGAGATTCTGGCGGGGATCTGGCAGGAGTTGTTGGGAGTGGAGCGGGTAGGACGCCGGGACAACTTCTTCGAGCTGGGAGGACATTCGCTGCTGGCCGTGCATTTGAGCAATGCGGTTCAGCGGAAGTTCGAGCACAGCCTTTCCCTGCGCCAATTCATGGAAGAGCCGACGCTGGAGCGGCTGGCCCGGGATATTTCGGAAAACACGGGCACCCAGCGCTGGGCGCCTGAGCAGATTGTGCCCCATCCAGAGCACGAGCAGGAGCCGTTTCCCCTCACCGCGGTCCAACTGGCGTACTGGATAGGCCGTCAAGGAGCAGCCGAGCTCGGCAACGTGGGTGCGCACAGTTATCGGGAGATCCCCCTCACCAACCTGGACATTCCACTGTTTGAGCAGGTGCTCAATCGCCTGATCAGACGGCATGGGATGCTGCGAATGGTAGTCATCCAAGGTGAGCAACGCATCTTACCGACAGTACCGGAGTATCGGGTGCGAGTAGATGACTACCGAGCGCTGGACCAGGGGCTGTTACAGGAGCGGCTGGCGGAAGTCCGTGCGCAGATGTCGCACCAGGTGTTCAGTGGTGAACAGTGGCCGCTCTTTGAGTTACGCATCAGCATCGTCAGTGATGCGCGAGCGATCCTACACTGCAGCACCGACGCGTTGGTGTTGGACGCATCGAGCTCGGTCATCCTGAACCGGGAGTGGACCGAACTCTATGCAGATCCGTTGCGCGACCTGCCGGCGTTGCAACTGAGCTTCAGGGACTACGTGTTGGCGCTTCAGCAGTTCGCCTCCACCCCGGCTCATCAGGAGGCCAGGCGCTACTGGACGAGTCGTGCGCAGGATTTTCCGGGGGCGCCGGAGTTGCCTTTAGCGATAGATCCCGCGCAGATCATCAGGCCACGTTTTGAGCGTCGTAGGCAACAGCTTCCGGCCTCGCAATGGCAGGCGCTGATCTCGCGAGCGAAGCGCCACCAGGTGACACCGACGGCACTGCTCTTGAGTTGCTTTGCGGAGGTGGTGACCCGCTGGACCGGCCAATCTCGTTTTGCGCTGAACCTGACTTTGTTCAACCGCACGCCGCTACATCCGCAAGTAGATCAAATCGTGGGTGACTTCACCACGCTGACCTTGCTCGAGGTGAATTCCGAGGATCCCGCGAGAAGCTTTGTGGAGCGGCTGCGAGCGACCCAGCGGCAACTCTGGTCGGACCTGGAGCACCGGCATTTCGATGGTCTGGAGATGCTGCAGGTATTGCGGCGGACGAGGGGCCATGCGGTGAGTTATCCAATCGTCGTGACGAGCACCCTCGGATTGAGCGATGCGCAACTTTCCCGGGAACAGCAGAGTGAGAGAGCGTCCGTAACCGCTTCGGACGGCGAGAGCGAGGCCTACAGTCTCACCCAGACTCCGCAAGTCTGGCTGGACGTGCAGGTGTACGAGCAGGGAGACGGCCTGGGATACAACTGGGACAGCGTAGTGGGCTTGTTTCCGGAGGGCATGTTGGATGCGATGTTCTGGAGTTTCACCCAGCTGCTGGAACGCCTGGCCCAGGGTGAGTCGAGCTGGGAGTCCGCGATCCAGGCTGAGTTGCCGCCGCATCAGGTGAGCCTGATGGAGCAGACGAATGCAACCCACCGGACTTTCCCGGACGGCACACTGCATGGGCCACTGCTGCGGCAGATAGAGCATCAGCGGGACAAGCCTGCGGTCAGGACCGCTACCAAGACGCTCAGCTACGAGGAGTTGGGACAACGCAGCGCGCTATTGGCTCAACGCCTGCTGAGTGGAGGCGCACGGCGCAACCGGCTGATTGCGGTGGTCATGGAGAAGGGCTGGCAGCAGGTCGTGGCAGTTCTGGGGATTCTGCGGGCGGGCGGTGCTTACCTGCCGATCGATGCGAGTTTACCCCGGCAGCGCATTGCTTTCATGTTAGCCAGTGGCGAGGTTGAACAAGTCGTGACCACTGCACGCCATGCCACGTGCATTCCAGCAGAATACCCAGGCATCTACCTGGTCGATGAGGAGAGTATTGACGAAGTCGCACCGGCGCAGTCCCTGGACTGTGATGTCGAGCCACAGGATCTCGCGTATGTGATTTTCACCTCGGGATCAACAGGAGTTCCCAAGGGCGTGATGATCGAGCATCGCGCGGCCTTGAACACCGTGCTGGATATCAACGAGCGCTATGGCGTGGGCGCGGCTGACACCGTGCTCGGTTTATCAAACTTGAGCTTCGATCTTTCGGTCTATGACATCTTTGGGGTGCTGGGCGCGGGTGGGACGTTGGTGTTACCACGAGCCGAGGAGTATCGGGATCCGGGTGCCTGGGTAAATTACCTTCGAGGGGATGGGCACGACGGCCAGGTGACGGTGTGGAACACTGTCCCGGCGCTCCTGCAGATGTTTGTGGAATCGCTGGATGAGAGCGCGCCGGCGTTTGAATTGCGCCTGGTGTTGTTGAGCGGTGATTGGATTCCGGTGCAACTGCCAGACCAGGTTCGAGCATTCGCGCCCCGCGCTCGAGTGATCAGCCTGGGAGGGGCAACGGAGGCCTCCATCTGGTCGATTGCCTATCCGATCGGATCCGTCGATCGGGATTGGAACAGCATTCCGTATGGGAAGGCCCTGGCCAACCAACAGGTCCATGTGCTGCAACGGGATCTGGCGCCGGCGCCGGTGTGGGTCCGAGGCGAGTTGTACATCGGCGGGACGGGTCTGGCCCGCGGATACTGGCATGACGAGCCGAAGACCGCGAGCAGCTTCATTCATCATCCACATCGCGGCGAGCGATTATACAGGACCGGAGATCAGGGAAGATGGCTCCCGGATGGGAACATAGAGTTTCTGGGTCGCGAGGATCAACAAGTCAAAATCCAAGGACATCGAATCGAACTGGGCGAGATCGAGGCACGGCTGAAGTTACATCCTGGCATCAGCGATGCGATAGTGACCGTCCACCGTCGCGAAAGCACACGGCAACTGATTGCCTACGTAGTGGCGACTACCTCGCACGACTCCCTGGCGGGGAAGCTGGAATTCAAGCTGGCTCAGAAGGCTCTCAGAGACCGGGGTGAGCGCCATGTGCTGCAACTGCCGATGAGTAGCGATGAGTCGTTGGCCTTGCACGCCCCACGAGAGCAGATCACGGAGTACCCGGACGAGCCGATCGAGTTGCAGGCTCTTGGCCAGCTGCTGCACAGCTGCCTGCGTCGCGCTCTGAGCGGCCGGGTGTTTGCCAAGGCATTTTATCCTTCCGGCGGCACGCTATATCCGGTGCAGGTCTATGTGCAACTGGCAGCCCACCGGGTCAGATTGCCCACGGGAGAATTTGCCCCGGCCGGATACTACTACTATCACCCGCTGACACACGAGCTCATGGAGTTGGTGAAGCCCGACGCATCGGCGAGGCCCCTGCAGGCTGAGCCGGAGGTATTCAGGTTGTTCCTGGTGGCGGATCTGGCCGCGATCGAGCCGATTTACGGCACGATGTCGCAGGAGCTGTGCGCGCTGGAAGCGGGGTACCTGTCCCAGCTACTGGAATGCAACCGCGACAGCGGGTTGGTCATTCGCGCAGAGGAAGTCCCTGCATCTGAGCGACTGACGATTCCGGAGACCGGTGAGCAACATCGCCTCCTACGTGTGTACAGCGGGGGGCGGGCAGCTGCAACGGCGACCACCATCGATGTAGCCGCGGAGCTCGGCGCGGACCAGGTTGAAATCATCCAGCGCAATGCCGAGGGTTGCGGGTTTACACTGTCCAGGCCGTTGCCGGGTGTAGCGCTGAGTCGGGTAGCTCGCAAAAGCTACCGCAACTATCTACCGGAAGCCCCGGCGCTGGAGGAGCTTGCTCTGATGCTGTTGGCCATTCATGAGCATGCCGGACTCGAGCCCGTTCCGCTGAAGATCTATATCCAGCTTCGCAAGGTCTTGCATGCCAAGCACAGCGAGCATCGGATCGAGCCGGGCTTATATGTCTATGACCCGTACCAGCCTCGACTACGGGCCGTGAGCGCCGGTGATGACGAGCTCGTGCTATTCACGGGTGAAAGTCGTGTAATCGAGAGGAGCTCGGCTTTCAGTGTGTTGTTAGTGGGGCGGCGGGAGAAACCCGAGGAGAAGTTTACTGCAGCGGGGATGTTGGGCCAGCTCTTGTCGAACTACGGGATACCTGTGCGGGTCGGAACGTGCCCGTTGGGACTATCGCCTGAACAGCAGGTGGGGCGAGAGCTGGGGTTGAGTGCCGAAGAGAGGCTCTATCACGCATTGGTAGGGGGCGCCGTGAGCGCCGCGCAGATTGCTGCAGTGGAGGAAAGCTCCGCTGCCGTGGATCTGGAGCGAGAAGTGTTGGAGTTCCTGAGGGATGGGCTGCCCGATTACATGATACCTCAGGAGCTCATCCTGATGCCGCGTCTGCCGCTGACTCCGAACGGCAAAGTCGATCGCAATGCGTTGCCCGGCCCTGATCTCACAGAGGACATCGCTCGGCAGTATGACCCACCACGGGGGGAGACCGAAGCCGCCCTGGCGCAGATCTGGCAACAGCTCCTCGAGCGTACGCGGGTGGGACGTGATGAACACATTTTTGATCTGGGTGGGGATTCGCTGACCATCGTGCGCATGCACGGTTTGCTCGAGCAGACCTTCCAGTGCAGTTTGCCGATAGTGGATCTATTCCGGTATCCCACTGTTCGCAGCTTGGCCCAGGCTCTGGAGGAGGGCAGGTCGGAATCCTACATGCCGGATTCGCAGAGCCTCGAGCGGGCGCGCAATCGCAGGCAGTTGACGCGCAGACGCTCACCCGCGCATCGCACAACAAAGACTTCAGAAGAGATCGAAGACGTATGACGCTACATCATTCGGCGGGACCCGGCGATCCTCATTCGGTTGCGGTCATCGGAATGGCGGGACGCTTTCCGGATGCGCGCAGTGTCGATGAGTTCTGGCGCAACTTGCGCAATGGCGTTGAGAGTATCCGTACTTTCACGGAACAGGAACTGGCGACCGCCGGAGTCCCCGCCGACCTGCTCCAGGACAAGAACTATGTCCGGCGCGGAACGGTCATAGCCGACATAGACTCCTTTGATGCGGATTTCTTCGGGATCTCTCCCCGGGACGCCGAGGTTACCGATCCGCAGCAGCGCGTGTTCATGGAAGTCGCCTGGGAGGCGTTGGAGCATTCGGGTTATGCGCCCGGTGACTATTCCGGTGCGGTTGGCCTGTTCGCGGGAACCGCGAGCAGCCAGTACTTCATGGAGAAGATCTGGAGCAATGGCCGGCTCGCGCATTCCGTCAACTCGATGCAGGTTGAGATAGGCAACGATAAGGATTACCTCTGCAGTCGTGTGGCTTATCACTTTGGCCTGCGAGGTCCCACCGTAACGGTACAAACCGCGTGCTCTACATCGCTGGTCGCGGTGCACCTCGCCTGCCAGAGTATTCTGAACGGAGAGAGCGACATCGCCCTGGCAGGTGGGGTGTGTCTCGCTCCGCACGCGGCAGGCTATCTCTACCAGCCCGGGGGCAACGTTTCGGCGGACGGGCGATGCCGCACGTTTGACGAGAAAGCCTCCGGCACCGTGCCCGGCAGTGGGGTGGGACTCGTAGTCTTGAAGTCGCTCGCCCGTGCCTTGGAAGATGGCAACACGATCCATGCCATCATCCGCGGGTCGGCGATCAATAACGATGCCGCCGACAAAGTGGGTTTCACCGCGCCCAGTGTCAGCGGTCAGGCCGCGGTCATCACGGAGGCAATGGCCGTAGCCGATGTGAAACCCGAGTCGATCTCATACGTGGAGGCGCACGGCACTGGAACCCTTCTGGGCGATCCGATCGAAATGAGGGCACTCCAACAGGCGTTTGCAACGTGTCCTCATGAGAAGCCATTCTGTGCTGTCGGCTCCGTGAAAACAAACATCGGACACCTCAATGTCGCCGCCGGCGTCGCTGGTCTCATCAAGACGGTGTTGACGGTCAGGGAGCGCGAGATCGTTCCCAGTCTGCATTTCTCCACGGCGAACCCGCACATTGTCCTGGCAAACAGCCCGTTCTACGTCAATACCTCTCTGCAGCGAATGCCCTCGACTACCCAGCCTCTAAGGGCGGGTGTGAGCTCATTCGGCATTGGCGGTACGAATGCCCACGTCATCGTGGAGGAGCCACCGCGAGAGGATTCGTCGCCGCCCACGCGGGCCAGCCATCTCCTCCTGCTGTCGGCAAAGACCCCGGAAGCACTTCAAGCGACCAGCGAGCGTCTGGAGCACTTTTTAAAGGACAACCCGCGGATCAGCTTGGCCGACACCGCCTACACTTTGCAAGTCGGGCGAACCCCCTTCCGACATCGGCGGGCACTGGTATGCAGCAGTACCGCGGAAGCGGTGCGCCAAATTGCTGAGGGCAGGGGCGTTATCGATGGCGCGGAGGCGGCGCGGTCGCAAGGCGAGCGCGGTCCCGTTGTCTTCATGTTCCCCGGACAGGGTGCCCAGTACACTGGAATGGGGCGGGATCTGTATCGCACGGAAGAGGTCTTTCATACCGAGGTCGATCGGTGTGCACGGCTGTTGTCCGTCGAGGTTGGATTCGATCTGCGTACTGTTTTGTTTGGCGACGGTTCTGCCGCGCAACCGAGTCAGGACCGCCTCGATCAGACCCAGATAGCCCAGCCTGCATTGTTTACGATCGAATACGCATTGGCGCGTCAGCTCGAGCACTGGGGCGTGCGACCGGATGCGTTGGTCGGCCACAGTGTTGGGGAATACGTGGCCGCCTGTCTCGCAGGCGTATTCTCGCTGGAGGATGCGCTGCGACTGGTGGCGCGGCGTGGCGCGCTGATCGCTGAGCTGCCGAGCGGGAAAATGCTTGCCGTTCGTGCGTCGGAGAGCGAGTTGCAGCGATTGATGATGAACGGACTTTGGATCGCGGCGGTCAATGCGCCGGATCTCTGCAGCGTGTCGGGTACGCATGAAGCTGTCGAGGCGCTGGAGCAGGTGTTGCTCGCGAAGGGCGTCGAATTTCAACGCTTGCACACCTCGCATGCCTTTCATTCGGGCATGATGGATCCGGTCCTTGAGTCTTTCGGCGCTGCGGTGTCGCGCGTCCCCCGGAACGCGCCTCGCATTCCCATCATCTCCAACGTCAGCGGGACCTGGATGACCTCCGAACAGGCGATCAGTGGGTCTTACTGGTGCGAGCACCTGCGTAGACCGGTGCAGTTCTCGAAAGGAGTGCGGGCGCTCCTGCAGCGCCGCGAACCCTTGTTCGTCGAGGTGGGCCCAGGACGTTCGCTCGTCCGGGTGCTCAGGCAGCATGGCGTCGCGAATCGCTCGACTCGCGCAGTCGGAGTAGTGCCAGATGCGCAGCCGCCCACGCCTTCAATCGCCTGCCTGCTGGATACATTAGGCTGGCTCTGGACTCAGGGTGTCCCCATCGATTGGGCTCGTTTTCATGACCGTGAGCGCCGCCGTCGCATTCCGCTGCCAACCTATCCTTTCGCACGTCAGCGCCATTGGATCGGCTCTGCGGCATCCGAGCACTCGCCCACGCCGGTAGAGAGCGGCCGGCGCATTGATGTTGATACGTGGTTTTATGCTCCGACCTGGAAGCGCACGCTCGAGCATCGAGGCGCCGCGATGCTCGATGGACAGTCGTCCCCGTTGCACCTGATCCTGGCCGATCGCCACGGCTGTAGCCAACCGATCATCGATGCTCTCCGGGCCCGTGGAGCGCGGGTGATCATGGTCACGCAGGGTAGCGATTTCCGTCGTGTGAGCCCCGATCAACTGGAGATCCGCGCCGCAGATCCCAGTCACTACGAGCGCTCGTTGTCCGTCGCCTTCGAGCAGAGCGAAGTGCTCGAGGCCGTCACTCACTTCTGGAGTATCACCGCGCCAGGGGGCGATGGCGAAATAGATCCAGACGACGGCTTCTCCAGTCTTCGCTTCCTCGCCGCCGCGGTTGGCTCTCGGACCCTCAATACCGAACTGACGGTCAACGTTGTTTCGAACGGCCTGTTTGCCGTCTGGGGGGACGAGACTCTGGTCCCCGGGAAGGCGATCTTGCTGGGGCCGAGCAAGCTCCTGGGAGAGGAAAACAAGAACGTCCGGACGCGTTGCGTGGACATCACCCTCGCGGAATCTGGAATCGATCGCGAACTCGCCACACGCGTAGCGCAGGAGATGGCCGCTCCAGTCGGCGAAACCACTGTCGCTTTCCGTGGGCGACATCGCTGGAGCCCCGTCATCGAGCCGGTGCGGGCACATGGAATTTCGCGGGCGGTACAAGCTGCTGGCGAACACCCGCATTATCTGATCACCGGCGGGTTGGGTGTGCTCGGCTATGCGTTTGCCCGTTACCTCGCCGAGAACCGATCGTCGCCTGCACTGACGCTGATTGGACGCCACCCGTTACCGCCGCAGGCGCAATGGGCTGAATACCTTGCGACACATGCCGAGGATGAGGTGGGCAGCCGCAAGATCCGGCAGTTGCAGGCGCTGAAAGCGCTGGGCGCGTCGGTGATGTATCTGACTTCGGATGTTGCCGACGAGCAGGCGGTCAACCGGATGGCAGACGTTGCCTTCACGACATTCGGACCTTGTCAGGGCATCTTCCATGCGGCTGGATACAGTGCCACTGCCGCGCCGGCCGTGGATGCCCCAAGTCCTGCTCGCCCAGCGCTCGCTTCGAAGGTAGCCGGCGCGATACACCTGCGCAAGGTGTTTGACTTTTCGCGGCTCGACTTTGTCATTCTAAACGCCTCGATCGATTCGATCCTACCGCTTGCAGGACAAGCGGATGCCGCCGCCGCTGGTGCTTTCCTGGATGCGCTGGCATACCAGGAGAGCACGCGTGGACACGAGCATGTGATGTGCGTGAAATGGGCACATTGGGAGGAACTGCCCAGGCCGCCAACTGGAGATGCTCTGGACATCGCGGCGTTGACACCCAGCGGATTCTCCGCAGACGAGGTGCGGGCCGTGTTTGATCGGGTGCTGGCGATGCGAGTGCCCGACTTGATCGTCTCTCCCCTGGATTATCGGGTCCTCGCCCAACACGCTGCCGACATCAATCGGTTGCAGGCGCCCGCGGACCGGCCGCGTTCTGCTGACGCGGGCGCGCTAGCCGGTCGCGATGGCCTGGCGACCGCGTACGCGGCGCCTGGGACCGACACTGAAAAGATTCTGGTGGATATCTGGCAGAGCGTATTGGGAATCACCCCTATCGGCATCCATGACGATTTCTTTGATCTCGGCGGTCATTCGTTGATGGCCACACAGGTGCTGTCGCGGGTGCGCCAGGAGCTGAAGGTCACCTTGGCTTTGAAGAGCCTGTTCAACGCAACCACCGTCGCCGCGTTGGCCGTGGCGGTGGATACGGCTCGCATCCAGGAGGAAGCCGCCCGGCGCGAGCAGTTAGCTGTTGCCAGGGAGTCCTTGCAAAAAAGCATTGATGCCATGTCGCCCGATCAAATCGCGGCTCTTCTGGCGCAGAAGAAGCAGTTGAAGGCCAACGAGCCCCCGGCGGTATGACGCGGTTGGCGCACGTGGACATTCGGATCCATTCAAACGCAAGAGCACACCAGGTATGACGGAGCAGGCCCTCGACGCCCTGAAGGAGGAACTCCTCGCGCTTCTGTTGGAGGAGGAACCACGGAGTACGGAGTTGAGTTCACGGGCAGACCGCGGCGAGCGGCTGCCATTGTCTTATTCGCAGCAGCGACTCTGGTTTCTCGAGCGCCTGGCGGGGCCGAGTGGGGCCTACAATCTTCCGGCAGCCTTTGAAGTCATTGGCCGCCTGAATCGAGTGGCCCTGGAGCGCTCGCTGAATGAGGTCGTGCGTCGTCATGAAGTGTTACGTACGACGTTCAAGATGCTCGAGGGTGCACCAGTCCAGGTAGTGGCGACGGAACTGCGGCTGAGGATCGAATTTACAGATCTTCGGGAGTTGGAGCCGCAGGAGCGGCGGACCCGGGCAGCGCGCATCCTGCAGGAGGAGATGCGGAAGGGCTTCGATCTCGAGAGCGGGCCTTTGCTGAGGGCGCGGCTGATTGCCATGGCCGAGGATACGCACATTTTCCTGCTGTCCTTTCATCACATTGTCTCCGACGCCTGGTCGATGGGAGTGGTGGCCAATGAGGTCGGAGCGGCCTACAGCGCTTTGATCGAAGAACGGAAACCGCAACTGCCTGAACTGGCGCTTCAATATGCGGACTACTCGTGCTGGCAGCACCGGCAGCTCGGAGGGGAGGAGTCCCAACGGCAACTGGCGTACTGGAAGACTCAGTTGACGGGAGCCCCCGCGCTGATTTCCTTGCCGACAGACCGTCCACGGCCCTCTGTGCAAACGCACGCGGGTGAGGCCGTATCGATGTTGGTTCCAAGGAATGTCACGACTGCGCTGTACCAGCTTGGTCAGCAAGCGGGAGCCACCTTGTTCATGACACTGGTGGCGGCCTTCAACCTGCTACTCAGTCGCTACGCGAACCAGAATGATATCTGCATAGGGACCCCCGTCGCGAATCGCCAGCGGGCGGAGCTCGAGCCTCTGGTCGGATTTTTTATCAATACACTCGTGCTGCGCACCCGCCTCGAAGGGGAACGATGTTTCGACGAACTCCTCGAGCAGGTCAAGCAGACGACCTTGGACGCGTACGCGAACCAGGATGTGCCTTTTGAGAAGGTGGTCGAGCACCTGGCCCCGGAGCGGCATGCGAGCCACAGCCCGCTGTTTCAGGTGATGCTGGTGCTGCCGAACGCCCCGCCGGGCTCTCTGGAATTAGAGGGATTGAAGATCACGCCGATGGATTTGGAGCAGAAGACGTCCAAGTTCGATCTTCTGCTCACCCTGTTGCCGGCACCCGATGGTTTGCACGGAAAATTTGAGTTTAACACCGATCTGTTCGACCTCCGGACAGTGCAGCGGATGTCAGTGCACTTCAACTGTCTTCTAGAGCAGATCGTGACGTATCCGCAAGCGGCGATCCGCGATCTGAATATCCTGTCGGCAGCCGAGCGCGAGCAGCTGTTGTTTGGTTGGAACCGGACTGCACACGAATATGCACGGGACAGGACGGTGCAGCAGTTGTTTGAGGAGCAGGTGGAGCGCGCGCCCGGAAATATCGCGGTGCAGTTCGAAGGCCAGTCGTTGACGTACCTGCAGCTCAATGAGCGGGCGAATCGCCTGGCG
>Ga0105237_10008350_pt1 | contig 11228 bp, 9 predicted proteins | sample KBSC24metaG_FD_81520 | JGI IMG/M metagenome (GOLD analysis project Ga0105237, IMG submission 81520) | Corn rhizosphere microbial communities from Kellogg Biological Station, Michigan, USA - KBS C2-4 metaG | ecosystem: Host-associated > Plants > Roots > Rhizosphere > Soil | place: Michigan, USA... | reverse complement strand
GAGCGAGGCATACAGAGATTTAAAATGTTGCGCGGTATAGTCAACGTCTTGCGCGACCGCTCGCTCGCAGGCAGCGCTCGCAATCCGCAAGCGCAGGCTTTCATCGTCGAGCAACTGCATCAATGCGCCGGCGAGCGCATCCGCATCTCCGACCGGTACGGCCATTGCCGCCTCAGGCGCCCATTCGGCGATATGCCCGACAGCGGTGCCCACAGTCGGTACACCGGCAACCGCGGCTTCCAACATGACGAGAGGGCCGGTTTCGTGGCGCGACGACACGACCAGCAGGTGAGCTTGCTCAACCACCGGACGAAGCAGCCGCTGGTTGAGAAATCCGTGGAACCGCACCTGCTCGGCGAGCCCGCAGCTGGCAGCGAATGCCTGGATCGCTCCGCGCAGCGTGTCTTCACCGACCACATCCATCCGAAACCGCCGGCCTGCGTTTTTCATCGCTACGAGCGCCTGCAACAAGGTGGTCTGATCCTTGACCCGGTTGAGACTGGCCACGTGGAGGAGTCGCGGCAGGCTGTCGGGGTCGCGCCGCACGGGCGCTCGCGGCGGCCACGAGCGCAGATCGACACCGAGCGGCACCCGGCGACCGCGCAATCCGAGATTCGCCAGTGCGCGTATAGTCGGCTCGCTGGCGGCTGTCACCCGGTCGGCGGCGCGCAATACGATGGCTTCACGCACTCGCCCCCGCCAGCTCATCCGACCTCCGTAAGCGATGTCATGCAAGGCAACCAACTCTCCACCCGCCACGTGAATGACGCTTGGAATGCTCAGCAACTTGGCGGCAAGCACACAGACCACGCCGCAGGTTCCGGACCAGATCGCGTGTATGACATCAAACCGGCCCACGAGGTGACGTCTGCGGATCGCGCGGAGCGCTTCCCGTTTGGTGCGGTGTGCGCCGATGTTGTATATCCGGGCACCCGCCAGCGGCCACTCGCCCGGAACAGGCTCCTGGCTGAGGGCAAAGACCTCAACCTCATTGCCCGCCGACAGCCGCTCGATCAATGCCAGCAATGCGGGAATGACCCGATCGGTTCCCGACCGATCTACTCCGCCCGGAACAACCAATGCAATCCTCACTGATGCATGCCCCTAGCGCCGCGCGGCAGGCCGGGCAGGAAGCAGGCTGTCAATGGCTGCAACACTCTGCCTGGGATGTATTCCCCGGCGCAGCTCGAACGCGTCGATGCCTGACAGTCGCGCGCAGAACCGACGCCAACCCGGCTGACCTGCCGCATAGGCTTGGGCGGCTGTCAGTCGCGGAAGCATCTGCCTGCGACTCAGGGGGCGCAACAACGGAGCATCCCCAGCGGACTCGGCGCACAGAAACACGAGCGCGCGGATCCGTTGCGGCCCGCTCGCCACGCGATAGCGCTCCTGTCGCAGGTCAACCTCGAATTTTCGAACACCGCTGCGACGTCGTATGACCGGAGCTTCACGAATCCGCCGCGCATCATCCGCCCGCCCCAGCCAACGCAGAGAGTTGGCTCGAACGTGCACGAAGTTGGCGACGCCGGTTGCCGCAAGCGTGTCCGGCAGAACAAATACGCTGTCTTCGGAAAGAAACTCCAGCCCAGCCACCAGTGACAACAGGGAAACGGTCGATTTGCCGGCACCGCTGTCGCCCAACAACAGAACACCGCTGCCGCCCCGCCCAATGCAGGCCGCGTGCAATGGCACCAGCCCGCGCACTCGCGTGGCGAGAGTAAATACCGCGAACTCGATCAGCTCGTACCGGATGTGGTACGGAAAGCGCAGCATCGATCGAGGGACAACCACGAGAGCGGCACGCTGCCGCGCCGACAGGACGACAAAACCCGACGCGCCCACCGCACCGCCGAGGAATCCCGCACCGGCAAGCATCTGCAGGTGTGGAGGTTCGTCCCGCCGCCGCGCGTGCTCGCCGGATGTCAGAATCAACCTGACACGCAGCTGCGGTGCGCGTCCCGGCAGCGCCTGTGGCGGTAAGCCTGCATACGCAACATGCGTCAGCTCCAGCAGCTCGGGGCTGTTACTTTCGAACTCAACACGGCAGCCGAGCAACATCCGACTCTCGCGCATGGCCGGGGCCGCCCGCTCGGCAAACGGGTCGCTATCCAGATCGGGGACGCTGGTTTTCCGGGCTCGTGTCATGCTGACCATCTCTACAACTCAAACCATTATAGACTCATGATCGACAGGTTGCGCGACACACGGGATGCTTTTGACAGCGTGGCGGCCGACTACGATGGCGACCGCGGCAACAACCTGTTGATCCAGCAGATGCGCGATGAGATGTGGCGCTGGCTCGATGCCACTTTTCCGCCGTGCGCACGCCTCGTTGATATAGGCTGTGGAACCGGCCTCGATGCAGTCCGCATGGCACAGCAGGGCCACCGCGTGACCGCCATCGACTGGTCGCCCCACATGATCGCGAGAACCGCGGACCGCGCCGTTCGGGCAGGAGTCACGGAGCGAGTGACCACCGTGCCAATCGGCGCTCAGGAATTGAGCCGCCTGGAAGGTGCTGCAAGTTATGACGGTGCCTACTCCAACCTCGGGCCGCTCAACTGCGTTCCGGGCCTGCCCGAGGTCTCGCGCGAATGTGCGCGGCTGTTGAAGCCGGGAGCCGCGCTCGTATTTACGGTGATCGGACGCATGTGCCCGTGGGAAATGGGCTACTACATCCTGAAGGGTCGTTGGGCGCGGGCCCGCATCCGCTATGCGCGCGATTTCGTGGCTGTTGGAATGAACCGGCGCACGATCTGGACGCACTATTACTGGCCGCGGGAGTTCTACCAGCACTTCAGCCGCGAGTTTCAATTGCAGGAGTACCGGGGACTGTGTGCATTCGCGCCGCCGCCTTACCTGACATGGATGAAACAGCGGCTCCCGCGTCTCCATGAATGTCTGTGGCAGCTGGATCGTGGCGTTGCCGGCTGGCCCTTGCTGCGCGATACAGGCGATCACTTTCTCATGATCATGCGACGCAGGTAACCGCAACATGTCTGAGCCAGGCGCCACGCATTCGGTCCGACCGTGGCTGGCGGGCGACGAGCCCGAGCTGACCCGGTTGTTCGAGCGGGTGTTCGGGCGCACCATCACAGAGGATCACTGGCGCTGGAAGCTGCGGCCACAGCCGCACGCGTTCGACAATGTCTGGGTGGCAATCAGCGACCACCGGCCAGTATTTCAATACGCGGGAATTCCCGTACGCTTCAATATCGACAACCGGCTCCGCGCGGTTATGGTTTCCGTTGACACGATGACCGCGCCCGAGTTCCGCCGCCGCGGACTGCTCACGCAGGTTGCGCAACAGGCCTACTCCAGTTGGCGTTCCGCCGGTGCTGCGTTCGTCATCGGACTCCCAAACGAAAACTGGGGACGCCGGGCCCAGGCGTTGGGTTGGCGGCCGCTGTTTCCGTTCCAGTGGCTGGTCCGACCGCTGCGCCCGGAAGCCATACTCGCCCGGCTGAGCCGGCTGCCTGCGTTGAATCGGGTAACAATGCTGAGCTCAATGTGGAATGCCGCACTGCGCGCCCGATTGCGGCCTGCCACGGACATCGTCCTGGTGCAGGCTCGCGAGGCCGATTCCACCTTCGACCACATCTGGGAGCACTGCAAATCAGACTGGACGTTCTCCACTGTGCGCGATCGTGATTGGGTCAAGTGGCGATTTTTTTCTGCCCCCTGCCGCGAGTATGAAGTCACGGTGGCCCGTAGAAACGGCGCAGCTACCGGATACCTCTCCTCCACAACCTTGCCGGGGGGACTCTCAGCCTGCCTCGCCGAGTTGTATGCAAAGCGCGGCGATGTCGACACACGCAACACGTTGCTCGCGGATCTCATCCGGAGGTTGCGGCAAACGCAGGTCCAGTCGCTCCATACGCTCGCCATTCCCGGCACTCCCGAGTTCACCTGGCTGCGGCGCGCCGGCTTCTTTCCGCGGCACGCGTTCGAGGTGCAGTACGTACCCCTGCAAGCCGACCTGCCGCTGGAGCGCATGGCCGACCGGCAGCAGTGGAATCTGACGGCTGCGGATTTCGATGTTGTATAGAAAACTGGCTCGCACCTCGAAGCGGAGCGTCAACCGCGGCCTGGAAACCTTCTGGAGCCTCGGTTTCGCTGCCTTGGGCCGGCTGCGGCCACCAACCGCAAAGCGTTGGTCGTCGAAGGGAGGCCGGCGGGTGTTGGTTGTGTCACCGCATCCGGACGATGAGGCAATTGGCTGTGGCGGAACCATACTGCTGCATCGACTCGCGGGCGACCGCCTGTGCATCGCCATCGCAACGGATGGCCGCCGGTCCCGGGCGCTGCCGGATCCGGCGGCCATGGCCGCGCAGCGGCACCGCGAGGCGCAGGCAGCCGCCAAACTGCTGGATGTCGAGCGACTCGAATGGTTGGGACTACCCGAAGGCGACTGCAGTCCTGCCGACATACAACAGGCCCTGCAGGCGTTGTTGCGCAGCCTGCGTCCCGAGCTGGTTTATGCGCCTTCCCGTATCGATTTCCACCCTGAGCATTTTAAAGTGGCGCACGCGCTTGCCCTGGCGTTGGCTGCCGAAAGGCTCACTCCTACCGTGCGCGTCTATCAGATCCAGGTTCCCTTGACCGCCGCGACCAGCAATTTGGTCGCGGACGTGTCCGACGTTGCCGCGCGAAGCGAGCAGGTGCTGGCAGCCTACACCTCGCAGCAAGGGACCGTGAACGCGACGCTGCGGCTGCGGCGCTATGCCGCCTGCCTGCATGGCTTGCGCACGCATGCCGAACAGTTCTGGGAAATGACCTGCAGCCAGTACGTCGCCCTGCACTCTTCATCGCCCCAAGAGTGGCGCGGAGTGTTCCGCGGACTGCGCTCCTTCGCGGCCACGGATCTACTCGCGTACTTGGCCGGTAACGCCGAGCGGGAACGGTTGCGATCCTGCATCGGTTCGGCCTGACAACGGGTACTTCTCGTTACGCACGGACGCAGCACCGGATGCAGTATGCATACTCCCGCCACGTCCACCGGCTGACAGGAACTCCGGTCAGTAGCACCTCCATGCCGGCAGCTATCCGTCCCGAGGCGCAAAGATGAACTGCCAGGCGTCCGCGCTGGTGCTGCATGAACCGCCGGCAACTGGCTGCCTGCCGCGCGGGAATACGCAGGGCGCGCCGATAGTGGTCATAACTGTCCAGGAGCTTCTGCAGTCCCTGCGCCCGCTCGCCGGCGTGTGCCGAGGTAGTCGTGGCACCCACCGCATTCAACTCAATCTCACACAGGGCTTCGGGAATGTAATACACCGACCCCTCACAGGCGAGTCGAAACCAGGCCTCCGTGTCTTCCGCGTATCGATAGCCTTCCCGGAAACCACCCGCCGCCAGGAATCGCTTGCGGTTCAACAGAACCGAAGACGATGACATTGCGACCCGGTGGTGCAGCCGCGCGCCATGATAGTCGTCAATCAGCCCCGCCACGGGCGCCCGGCGGGCCGGCGGGGTGTCGCGAACGTGGATCGCCGTAAATACCGCCACAACCGCAGGGGCGTCATGCACCGCGGAACGGGCTTTCTCGAGAAACGTCGGATGCCACTCATCGTCCGCATCGAGCAGAGCGATCCAATCGGTATCGAGCGAGCGCATCCCAAGATTGCGCGCGGCCCCCGGGCCGCGGTGTCCGGCGCGCAGCACTCTGAGCCTCGGATCCTCGATCTGCTCAACAACATGCACGCCCTCATCGGACGAGCCATCGTCAACAACCACGACGCGCAGGTCAGTGAAGGTCTGATGTAACACTGACTCGACCGCGCGGCGCACGAAGGCACTCTTGTTGAAAAGCGGAATCACGACCCCGATCGGTCCGGTCATGGCGCTGCGGCTGTCATACCGCATGTGCCCGCGTCGCCCGCGGCGCGAGGTCATTCCAACTGCAAGTGCGGATCAGCCTGCCCGCGTCGAGCTCGACGATGCAGTCACAGTGCTCCAGCGTATTTAGTCGATGGGTGATGAGAATGATCGTCCGGTGTCCGCGCAGAGCTGCAATTGTTGCCATGAAATCTGCTTCGACCACGGTGTCCAGCGCGCTGGTGGCTTCGTCCAGGATCAGCACGCTGGCATTTCTATACAGCGCGCGCGCAATCCCGATGCGCTGCTTCTGACCTCCACTCAGCTTTGCACCGCGCTCGCCGACTCGCGTCTCGAATCCCTGCGGCAAACCCGCTACGAAGCCATCGAGCCGGGCAAGCCGGGCGGCCGCTTCGAGACGCGGCCAATCGATTTCGGCGCGCGGCACCCCAAAGGCAACATTCTGCGCAATGGAGCAATCCAACAAAAATACATCCTGCGGTACATAGGCGATACGTGACTGCCAGGCGGCGCAGACGGCGGCATCGAGTTGGACGCCATCAATCGAGATGCGGCCGGACTCAGGCCGAAGCAGGCCGGCCAGCAGGTCCACCAGGGTGGATTTGCCGGAACCGTTGCGGCCAATCAGGGCTACGAGGCTACCCGCCGCAATTCGCAACGACACCTCGCGCAGCGCCGGTTCGCTGTCAGGGTGATAGCGAAAAGTGACGTCGGTGAACCTGATTTCGCTGCGCGGACGGTCCGACCAGTCCGGCAACCCGGAGTTGAGTTTTTGCCGGGGCACACGCGCGCGCGCTACATCTGCGGCAATCGCCACAAAGGCGGAATGGGACGCGCGAATCTGTACAAAAGCCACGAATGACTGCTGCAGGCTCGGCAGCAGACGATAGACCGCGAAGCCCAGAAATGTCAGCGCGGCGAGCGACTGAGCGATTCCTCCGGCGCCGCGGCTCATGACCAGGGCTGCGCCCACCAGGCCGGCGGCGGCTATGCACTCGATGAGGTAGCGCGGACTCTGGTTGACTGCACCGATGTACGCTGACAGCGCCGCCGTCTCACGGCTCGCCTGCTCGAACCGGCGTGTGAACACCTCGTGCTTGCCCAGGATGGTGATTTCCCGGATCGCTCCGAACCCTTCGAATACGAGTTGAGTCAATTCCCGCGCCAGCTCGGACTCCGCGAGGCCGGCGCGCAGTATCCGCTGGCGCACATTCAGATAAATGAGCGCATAGCCACCTGCCAGGCCCGTGAGGACCGCGATCGCCGCTACCGGGCTGACGAGGAACATGCAGGCAACGATCACCACGGCAGTACCGAGACTGGTCAGCAACAGCAAGGCACTCTGGAGAATGCCGACCGCCACGCGCGTCGTCTCCCGCACGATGTTGTTCAGCAGGAAGGCCGTGCTGCTGCCGAGCTGGAACAGATATTCGCGTTGCAGATACTCCGCGTACAACGTGGTCCGCAGCTCGTCACCGATCCCGGAGGACAAACGCAACAGCAGATAGGAGCCGAAGAAGTTGATGACGTTGGTCAGCAGCACAACGGCGACGAACCCGATTCCGAGCACGGTAATGAAGCTACGCCGGCTCCCGAGGCCGAGATGGTCGTAAAGCCAGGCCAGCAGCGCGTTGTGATCAATCTGTCCGGGGTCGCCCAACACCGCGAAAAACGGGGCAATCGAGGCCACTCCCGTGAGTGTCGCGGCGGCCATCAACAGCGACAGCAGCTGCGCCGCGAGAATCCCGCGGCGCTGCGCGGGCGTCATGATCCCCCAGAACGCTCGTGCCAGCCCGAGAATGCCTGCAGGTTCGTTCATTTTCGGAGCTCCGCCACTGCCCCGGTCCGCGTGTCCGCAGCGAGCTGCAGGTTCTCATACAGGTGGGTCAGCTTCCGACCCACCGCGGCAAACGACAACTCGGACTCGAAATGAGCCCGCACGACCGGGCGCAGCCCGGGTTGCGCCGCCACTGACAGCAACGCGCGGCTCAGGCGCGGGGCATCGGCGCAGGGCCACAGCTCACCGATCCTACCGTTCGCCGTCAATGTCCGGAATGAAGGTATGTCCGTAACGACCGGCGGCAAACCGCACGCCAGGGCTTCGACCAACGCGCAACCGCTGCCCTCACGATGGCTGCCCTGCACGAACAGGTCCGCGGCGCGCATCATCTGCTCTATCCTCGCATGAGGGACGCGCCCGAGCAGGTGCACGCGGCCGGCGAGCAGTGGATCGGACGTTATCCGCTCGCGCACCCGCGGCTCGAGCGGCCCCTTTCCATAACAACACCACAACTGCAATCCGGGCAGACGCTCAACCGTGGCACTGATTCCTTCCAACACCGTCAGTGGATCCTTATTCTCATCGAGGTGGCCGACAGTCAACACCGCGGGCGCTCCCGATACGCCGGTGGCCTGTCGTGCGAGGGCGGCATCACCGGGCACAAACCGGGTGGAGGTTTCGGGCATCTCAACCACCCGGGTGTGCGCGGCGATCATACCTGCCCGGACAAAGGGCTCGGACTGTTCGATGGAGCAGAATGAAATTGCCGACGCGGGGCGCAGGCCGCGACGCATGGCAACACGCCGCCACCACGGTGGCAGTCGGCTGGCGTGATCCTGAATGTAGATGGGTACCCCGGGAGCGAGCCGCGCCAGATCGAGTACGTCGGCTCCGAATGAGAGGCCGTGAACGTGCAGCACATCGGGCCGCAAATCCGCCAGCCGGCGCGCAAATCGAGAGCTCGCGCCCAGGCGGGTAACGCCCTCATCGGGTCGCATGAAGTAATAGCTGACTCCGCGCTGTGTCAGTTCCTGGTTCTCACTGCAGGCCTGGATCACCGAAACGCGTGCACCGGCTTCCACCGCCATTTCGGCCGCATCCACCAGCGGCCACCAGTCGCGCAGGATATCGGCGTGCGTGCGTTGCAGCGGGTCGAGGAAAAAACTGATCTGGGCGACGTGCATGCCGGTTTCCCGTTCCCTTTAAAGGCCGGACACGAACGCCGGCTGTGTCGCGCCTTGCGGATCCCAGCCGCTGACGGCGACGAAATCTCCGACAAAAGCCCGCAACCACGGCCACAGGGCCTTGGAAGATGTTGGTTCTCCCGGCATCATGGTCCAATGTCCGATGCGCGCCGATTGACAGAGTTGGATGGAATGCGAGGCCTGGCGGCTCTGTTCGTGTTCTCGAGCCACCTGAACCTGACGCTGCCCGATCCCAACCCGCTGCACAACCTGCCTGCGTTGGAAATGTTCTGGGGTGGCCAGGCCGCGGTCGACTTCTTCTTCGTCCTCAGCGGCTTCGTGCTCGCGCTGCCCTTCATGCGTGATCCTTCCATGACCGCCGGCCTGCGGTTTTACGGCAGGTTTGTACTGCTACGCATAGCGCGAATCTATCCCGCATACTGGTTCGCGCTCCTGTTCAGCCTTGCGGCCATGAAGCTTTTTGTGCCGGCAGGCCTGTCCGGAACCGGCCCCTGGGCACAGACCTTCTGGCTCAGCGGCTGGGACAGTGTGACCCTCCCGGTATTGGTCAGGCACTTCCTGCTCATTGCCGACTTCGACAGCCGCCTCATCGATCCCGTCTCCTGGACCCTGGTCGTCGAGATGCGGATGTCGTTACTTCTCCCGCTGCTGATCTATGCATTCGCACGGTGGGGCGGGCGTGTCGGCACCCCCTTCCTCCTGCTGTTGGCGCTCGTGTCAGCGCGGCACTCCGAGCTTTTTCGCTACCTGCCGTTGTTCGCCCTGGGCGTGGCACTGGCCCGGCATCGGCTGAATATCCGCCCCGGACCGATATTCTGGTGTCTGCTGCCGATCGCCCTGCTTGCCTACAGCAGCCCCTACCTTCTCCACCTGGGACGGCCTCGCGATGACTACATTGCCGCAATGGGCGCCGCGCTTCTGATTGTGATGGCGCTTCAGCCCACGGCATTGGGAGCCTTTCTGAAAAGCGCACCCATACATTTTCTGGGGCGGGTGTCATACAGCTTCTACCTGTTACATCTGCCAGCGTTTTTGCTGTTGCTGTCATGGCTTCAACCCCGGCTGCACTCCGTGACCGCTGTGTTCTTCGTAACCCTCCCGGTGGTCTGCCTGCTGAGCTGGCTGAGCTTCCGGTTTATTGAGCGTCCGACTTTGCAGGCGGCCCGACGGTCGTACCAGAGCGCGTAGCCACGCGGGCGTAAAGACTCTTGCGGCGGTCATGGCCGCGCGGGCGAGATTGCGGGGGCTGCTTGCCACACACGACGTGCTTTTCAAAAGCATGCGCAGGGCTTCGACCCGCCGGTCCGCCACGGCCAGTACTGCGGCAAGCGCGCCCGCCGTTTTCGCCCTCTCCGCACGCAACGCGGAGCTCAGATCGGCAACCGTCGAAAGTTTGTCCAGCAGCCTGAGTCGTGCTCGATATACGCCAATGCGATCAGCGCTGTAGTGCTGCTCATGATTGCGTACCTGAACGAGTGGCTCAGCGACTGCGCAGACCGGGGCGCGCAGGTTCAGGCGCAGCCACAAGTCGTACTCCTCGAAATACGGCTGCTCCTCATCAAAACCCTGGACTTCGTTCAACAAAGTGCGCTCAACCATCACGGCCGCAGTGGCAACAGCCACTTCCAGAGAGACCAGTTGCTTCAGTATCGAGCCGCCTGGGGTTTGTGGTGACCGGGTATGTGGAATAACTTCTCCCGGTTCATTCACGCGCGTCAGTGCGGTATAGCTCCAACGGCAACGAGAGGCCCGCAATGCATCCAACTGAGCTTCCAGCTTGCGCGGCAGCCAGACATCGTCAGAATCGAGAAATGCGACATACTCACCGCGCGCCTCGCGGAGAGCCGCATTACGCACAACAGAAGGGCTGCCCGTGTGAGCCATCGCCAACAGCCGCACACGAGCGTCCGCCAGCAGCGTCTCCAGGTACGCCATTGTCTCGGTTCCCGAGCCATCGTCGGCGATAATCAACTCCCAGTCGTCGCAGCTCTGGGCGAATACTGAATCGACCGCCGGACGCAGGTATTTCAGCCGGTTGAACGTTGGCAGGACAACCGAAACCGCCGGTGTGCGGATGCTCATAGGCCTGAAACCCGGGGATCCCACAGCCGGATGAACTTCCGGGAAGCATTCAACTCCCAGGGACGTTTATATCGTTCGAAGCGATAGCGCCAGGACGCCAAAGCCTGCAGCGCAACTTTTCCCCAAGGCGGCGAACGAACATCGGTAATCGTCGGAAATCGGCAGCCCAGCACCGTAGTGAAATCCCGGATCCGCTCACGAAGTTCCTGCGTGAGCCATGGAACATCGGTATGACACCAGTACGTGAGCCATTGCTGTTCAGCCCACCCGTCCGCGGTTGTTGGAAACGCGAGAGGACGGCCCTCCAGGTCCCGCAGGTTACTGAT
>Ga0105237_10008347_pt1 | contig 11230 bp, 12 predicted proteins | sample KBSC24metaG_FD_81520 | JGI IMG/M metagenome (GOLD analysis project Ga0105237, IMG submission 81520) | Corn rhizosphere microbial communities from Kellogg Biological Station, Michigan, USA - KBS C2-4 metaG | ecosystem: Host-associated > Plants > Roots > Rhizosphere > Soil | place: Michigan, USA... | reverse complement strand
GGGTGATGACCTCCATTCGCCCCATCTCCTGACCTCCTTCTGGACTCCAGAAGGAGACCGCAACAGGTCGAGACATCGACGGATACGCCGCGCGCGGCAACACGCGGCTCACCGGACGCTTACCTAATCCCCCCTGCTGGCCACCGATCAACCATATGAGTTTGCTGATTTTTGTCTGTTAGGTCTCGGACCTAATCCGGGCGCACCTTTCTCCCGTCATGACCTAACATTGGCGGAAATACGCCGTTTTCTAATCTCGAAATGTTAGGTCAAATCACTCTAACATGATTAGGCCGATGTTAGGCCGGATGTTAGGGCAGAAATGCCGGGAAAGAGCGGATGTTAGGTATGTTAGGTCAGCCCCGAACCCCCGTCGCTAGTTTGGCTACCCCACGATGGGTAACACGCTGGGAGCGGACCTCATCGTTCCATAGTTTGGACTCCGCGTGTTATCGTGTATCTGGCCTGCAGCTTTGCCGGGGAGCCTGCGATTGATGGAGCATGTTGAGCTGCAGGGATTGTCGATAGTTCTCGTAGGAGCTTTCAATCCGGCTATCTTCAATCCGAACTGGCTCGCTGCGCAGAGCGTCATCAAGGCAGATGAGGCGGCAGACGCTACTGTTGAAGTTGTTCATCGCGAGATTGCACAATTCACGGTAGGCGACCTGATATTTGAGATAACACAGGATAAGTTCTCACTGCATACGGCTGCAGAACCCTTTGTGAAGGGTGCCGATGTAGTTATGGAAATCTTCGGAGTGGCTCTTCCCCATACGCCAATAAACGCGATGGGTATCAACTACATGGCGCACTTTCGAGTGCAAAGCCGTAAGCAGCAAACTGCTCTTGGTCGAGCTTTGGCACCAGTCGAACCATGGGGGGAGTGGGGAGCGAAGGTGGCTCAAACTGAAACCAGCACTGGCGGAATGACGAGCCTGACGATGATGCAGGTGGAACCTGGAGACAGAGTCGCCGGCAATATCGCAGTTACAGTACAGCCCTCGCACCGACTGCAGCCGCCGGGGACCGGCGTTTACGTCCAAATCAACGATCACTATGAGGCTGGGCCTGACGCATCGGTCAACTTTCCAGAGCTATGTGTGGCGAAAATCACTCCGTCCCTTGAGCGATCGCGGCAAATTGTCGACTCTCTTTCAACTTACGCAAGGTCACTTTAGATGTTGAGCACCGCATCGACCTACCGTGAGCTTGCGAACGCAAGGATCCAAGGCAGCTCTATTAGCAATTGGAATAGGGCTCGCCCAGATGTGTTTCCTAGTGATAGCGAAGTTCTTGGTACTATTGTCAACAACGCTGCATCACGTCTTGCATCGTCAGAGCGGCAGTCCAGTAATCCAGCAAAAAATGCCGATACTCCGTCGCAGGTTCGTTCACCTTCAGATAATGACGTAGAGACGAAAAAGGTTGTCGAAATTCCGAATCTTTTTCGCGCACGGAAAATATCCGGGCAGTGGGTTAATACCCTGCAAGAATGGGAGGGTCTGGTTGTTTCCCTTTCTTCAGAATATTTTACCGCCCGCCTTCGAGATTTAACGCTCTTAAACCAAAGCGATGAGTTTGCGGAAATTCCATATGCGGAAATCGACCCATCTGATCGGGAGAGATTGGTCGAGGGGGCAATATTTCACATGATTATAGGCTATGCGAGGCGCAGTGGATCGCAGCGTCGAGAAACTTTTTTCTATTTTAGACGGTACTTGCCCGGCGGTACGCGGCGCGTGCAGAAGGTGATATCTCTTCTTAGAGAACTTCAAGATGATGCCGACTGATCCGCCTAGCGGCGATGTCTTGGAAATCTGCATTTTAAGTAGAGGATATGGTGAAAGTATCATAATAAAGCTTCCCGAGCGAGGTTGGTTTATTATCGATTCCCATCTTGATGATAGCGGCTCGCCAGCAGCGCTTTCTTATCTGAATAGTGTTGGGTGTAACACTGAGGAGGACGTCCAAGCGATCCTTCTGACTCACTGGCATGACGACCATGTCGCAGGCGCCGCGAAGCTTATCGCGGCGTGTCCAAATGCCGTGATAGCCCTCTCAGGTTTTCTCCAGCGCGACGAATTCGCGCAATTTCTGGAAAGCCGGGGCGCTCCAGAGGCCGGATCCTTCGGAACAGGGATTGACGAGCTTGAGGCGGTTCTAGAGGTCATTGCTAAGACTAAGCAGCCTCGTAAATGGTGCTGGGCAGAGAAAAATATTGCCGTAGGCCGAGATGGCGGCACGTTTCGCTTTGAAGCGCTATCGCCTTCAGAGCGGGATTTTGAAGAATTTATAACCGCAATTGCGCAAATGGCGGTTAAGGGTACTAGGCTGAGCCCGCCACCTCGCAACGATTCGTCTGTCGCTTCGGTCTTTGAGTTGCCTAGCGAGTTGCTGTTGTTCGGCGCAGACTTGGAGAATGGTCCGAAGGGGTCGGGTTGGATTGCTGTCCACAATGCCGTTTGGCAGGCTCGCGGGAAAGCTACCTTCTTTAAAGTCGCTCATCATGGTTCTAAGGGGGCTGATTACGAGCCCGTCTGGGTGGAAATGTTGATAGAGAGCGTAATGTGCGCCTTGACGCCTTGGAACAGGGGGCGAAAGTTACCAAAGCAACGTGACGTCGATCGCATCCTAGGCAGGACAAAAATGGCTTATGCAGCCGCAAAGCCAAAAGCAGCTAAGAAGCCGAAGAGGCTTAATGCAGTGGAGCGGTCGCTCCGCGAGGCGAACATCAAGCTCACCTCTGAAGACAGCGCACAGGGCCTAGTCCGCATGCGTAAGGTTGCTGGAGGCGATTGGAAAGTCGAACTTTTTGGAGCCGCTTGCCACCTGTCGGATGTTCTAGCCGCTTAGACGCTCCGTGTGTGCTGCCTGATCCTACGCGTATGCGACCAACCTATGGGAACGCGTAAATCCAGTCCCCGCAACCAACACCAAAATACCAAGCCGTCTCAGGAAAACCCTGAGGCGGTTTTTTTTATGCCTATTTTCCACGGCTTGCGCCGAGTCGCGGCTCTCACGAACACCCACAAGCGCCCCCCGAATGCCAGGGCGTCGATTTGACGACGGGGGTATTTTTGGGGGTACGATCCGTCATCGGCACGGAGATACCCCCAATGGCGCTCAAGGAACTCGAGGTTCGCTACGCCGCCAAGCGGTCCAGAGACTATAAACTCGCCGACGGCGAGGGACTTCATTTGCTGGTCCGTCCCAACGGCTCCAAGCTCTGGCGGCTGAAATATCGTTACGACGGCAAGGAGAAGCTGCTCGCCTTCGGGCGCTATCCCGATGTCAGTCTCGCCCAGGTGCGCTTGCTTCGCGCCGAGGCCAAGCTCGCGCTCGCTGAGGGGAAGGATCCCGGCGCCAAGGCCGCGATGCCCGCAGCCCTGACCTTCGAGGCGGTCGCGCGCGATTGGTACGCCAACCGGCTGCCGGCGCTCAATCCGAGCCATGCTGCCCGACTGCTCACCCGCCTTGAACGCGATGCCTTCCTGCTGCTCGGGGGTAAGAACATTCGGAGCGTCACTAGCGCGGATGTTTTGGCGATGGTCCGTGCCGTCGAGGCGCGCGGCGCGCTCGACGTCAGCCGGCGCCTCAAGCAGCATGTCAGCCAGATCTATCGCTTCGCCATAGCGCACGGTTGGGCCGATCAGGATCCGGCCGCGCCCTTGTCGGACCTGCTCAAACCCAAGCCCCGCGTGCGCCATATGCCCCGCGTGGGCCTGTCCGAGCTTCCAGAGTTGGTCCGGGCGATCGACAGCTACGATGGCGAAGAGACACCCAAGCGGCGCGCTGTCACCCGGGCGGCCTTGCTGTTCACGATGCTGACCTGGTCGCGAACCAACGAGACCCGCAACGCGCGCTGGGACGAATTCGAGAGCCTCGACACCGACGAGCCTTTGTGGCGTGTCCCTGCCGACAGAATGAAGATGCAGCGCGAGCATCTCGTGCCACTCTCCCGGCCGGCGGTGAATTTGCTCAAGACGCTTCGCGCTCTTCGCCAGGACGATCATGTCTTTCCCGGCGACAAGGCCGGCAAGCCGATCTCGCAAAACACCATGATCTTCGGATGCTACCGCATGGGTTATCGTGGTCGCCAGACCGTCCACGGCTTCCGGGGCCTTGCCTCGACGTGGGCGAACGAGGCGGAATGCTATCGGCCGGACTGGATCGAACTTGCACTGGCCCATGTCGATCGTGACGCCGTGCGCGGCGCTTACAACAGCGCTCTCTACCTCACGCCCCGCCGGCGCATGTTGCAGGACTGGGCTGACGCGATTGCCGGCATGATCGCAGGCAAGGCGGGCTAGGCGTAGGCGTTCCGCGCGGCGCTCATGTCTGTATGGCGTCGAGCGCCGCGATCACCAACTCGCGCTGTTCACGATCACGTACAGTCTCAAGCATCGACGTGAGACTTGACCTCGCACCAGCGAGGTCGCCGTCGGCAAGCCGCAGGCGAGCCAGCTCCCACCACCCTTTGCCGTCAGCCGGCGCGACAACTGTGATCCGTTCGTAGAGCGTTCTCGCCCGAACGAGGTCTTTCGCCGCCTCTGCACGCGTCGCCTGGTTCAGTAGCAACCGCGTCAGCGTCATGCGATTGGTCATTGCCTCCAGTTGGATCTCGCTCGGGAAGCCTGCTGGGCCGGCGGCGTGCCTGATGATCGCAAGCAGCTGATCTGGCGTGAGGCTTTGCCCGCCCGAGAACGGATCGATGACATGTGGGACGTCCGATGGGGCAAGCGCCACGACGACGTGGCCTGGCGTGTTGAGCGGTTCCGCTGGCCAACCAAGCCTGCGCGCCAACCCGACATAGAGGATCGATAGGCTCACCGGCAGGCCTCGGCGCCGATCGATGACGCGGATCATGTCCGCGTTGATCGGGGCATCATAGCCGTCACGGTCCCCGACGAAGCCATAATCGCCGCCAATCACCCTGCTGAGCGCATGCGCCTGTTCGGTGCCGCCGACGGCATCGCCTCCGATGGCAGCGAGCCGTTCCTCCATCTCGGAAAGCACCATGAGATAGGGCGCGAGGTCGACGCCAGGATGATCGAGCGTGCTCAATTCCAAAGCCGCAACTTCGATCTGGATATCTTCATCCTCAACGAGGCCCAGATGCACGATCGTGTCCATCATGCTGCCCACGCTGCGACATTCTCCTCCATGCCGATCAACGCCAGCCGTGCGCGATCTACGTGAGTTCGCCGCCGGACTCGATTCGGTCTTCGCCGAAGCAGGCCACCTGACGACGGAGCGCGGGCTGTGCTGGTCAACGCGCACGATCGCAAGAGCTATCTTCCTCAAGGACTACCTGATTGCGCCGCTACGCGATCACGCCGCGACGTTCCAAAGGTGCGCACCGGGACCAAGGTGTGCCAGTCCATGCACGCCCTCGCGGGTCAGAAGGTGATGGAGACGACGCTTGGGCGCGGTCCGGAAGAAGAACACGATGCTCTCATCGAGTTCGATGCGATCGTCAGCCGCGAGCGCGATCGTTTCGCCATGCCTTTCCCACAGCAGCGTCGAGCCCAGCCGTGTGCCGCCATGCAGTGCGAGGATGTCGGCGGGCGAAACCCGCGCAGCATCGGTCGCCCGAAGCGACCCGTCGATGTCGATAATGAAGCGGCCAATCGTGCGAGTGTCAGATCCGAAGTTCACGGGGTCATCTCCATGTTCAGGTTCGATGCCCCTTTTGGCAGGCGTAGGCGACAAATCCTGTCACCCCCTCCGGCGGAGGGCGTCAATTTCTGTCGCCTGCCTCCATCTAAGCGGCTAGCGATCCAATCCGGAGGTGCCTTCCATGTCATACGGCAATGCTGCCAAGCTGCTCCGCGTCGCGATCAAGGCGGCGGGGCGGATGGGCGTGACGCTGGGCGACATTGCCGACATGTGTGAATGCGACCGTCGCACCGCGCAGCGGATCACGGTCGCCTTGTCCGACCTCTTCCCGGAAACCGAGCGCTGGATCGACGACGACAAGCGCCCACGCTGGCGATTGCCGACGACTAGCATCGTGGCGTTCCTGTCGCCACGCCCGAGGAGCTCGCCATATTGGCTCGCGCGATCGACAAGCTCGAGCACGACGGAGCGTTGAACGAGGCCCGGACCTTGCGCGGGCTCGAAGAAAAGGTGCTGGCGAACATTCCGCGCGGTTCGCGCGCCCGGATCGAAGTGGACGAAGAGGCCCTGCTTCAGGCTCTCGGCCTCGCGCGCCGCCCAGGTCCGCGCCCGATGGTTGACGGCGATGTGGACGACGCGCTCGCCGTCGCGCTCAAGGGGCGCCGCCATATTCGAATGCTTTACTCGAGTTGGGGTGATGCGGAGCCGCGATGGCGGGAGGTCGCACCCCACGGCCTGCTCCTCGGCACGCGCCGCTACCTCGTTGCCCACGACGTGCAGCGTGGTGACCAGGTACTGCGCCACTACCGTGTCGAGGGCATCCGGCAGGTTGAAATCCTGTCACGAAGTTTCGAGCCAAATCCCAACTTCGACCTCGCGGCGCACGCCAAAGCTGGCTTCAGCTCCTATGTTAATGTCGATGAGGTCGAACAGGTCGTCTGGCGGTTCTCGCCGGAGGCTGCGGACCGAGCACGACGCTTCGTCTTCCATCCAGATCAGAGCGTGACGGAAAACAACGATGGCACGATCACAGTCAGCTTCAGCGCCTGCGGCCTGCACGAAATGTGCTGGCACCTCTATTCCTGGGGCGACAAGGTTGATGTGATCGAGCCCGCGGGTCTGCGATCGATGGTCGCGGATCATAGGCGTTCCGATTTCACCGCAATGCCATGAGCTGGCCGGTTGCAACCCGGTCGGTTTGGATGAGGCGGTCCAGAGAGGCTGCCCCTGAGCAGGGAAGGTTCCCACTTGGACATACAGCCTGAGATCGGCTGATCAGGTACCATACGCTACGCGCATCGCTAACCCGGCGAATTCATCACCGGCCACCTGCCGGATCTGACGCTCAATCCCTCGTGTCAGCTCTTCCGGGACTTCGATCCGGAAGCCCCGCTCTAGCAACCCCTCTATCGCCCAGCGCACGCAGTAATCCGCCGCTACGCCGATCACCGTGACATCCGCCACGCCTCGCTGTTTAAGATTCGCGAAGAAGCTTTCGCGCGGTAACCGCGCTGCCGCCGGGTCGCGCGCGTCCTCGATCGCCAGGCCGTCCTCGGCCCACATGTCGAACACGCCCTTCTCAATCCGCCATGCGGGGATCGCCAGATCGAGCGTGGCGACGTCCAGCACGTTCTTCCAGCCGTCGGAGCCGCGCACGCAGTGGATTGGGAAAGCCTCGGCCTCGGAGGATGCGGCGTAGATTTCCGGCATATGGGTATCGAAGGTGAAGAGCACGCCCGCTGTATCCGTCGGATCGAGACCGCGCAGCCAGGCCTGCATCGGGCCGATCAATCCGTCCGCGCCTGCAACGCTGAGCGCGCCGTCCGCCGCCATGAAATCCCTCTGCGTGTCGACCACGACCACGAAGCGCGCCATCGGAAGTCTCCTCAATCTGATGACTCTTGACATATATACGAATCAAACATAAGTAAAGTGCATCTTGCATATAAGGTGCTGCAATGACCGAAGCGGAGTTCCTTTACGGTTATGATCCCGCCGCCTTCGACCGGCCGTCGGTCGCGGTCGATCTGGTGCTGCTGGGTCTGAACGAGGGGCGCCTGTCGGCTCTGCTGCTCCAGCGCGACCAGCATCCATTCGCCGGTCGTTGGGCGCTGCCCGGCGGCTTCGTCGGCATCGAGGAGGCGCTCGACGCCGCTGCCAAACGGGTGCTGCACGAAAAGGCGGGGATCGCGGACGCGCATCTGGAGCAGCTCTACACCTTCGGCGCGGTCGACCGCGATCCCCGCATGCGGATCATTACCGTCGCATGGCTCGCGCTGCTGAACGAGCAGGCGTTCGCGGCGGCGCTGACCGCCAACCCCGCGCTGCTGCCCGCCACGATCGAGGTGTCGTGGGCGGGCGAGACCGGCGGGAGCGTCCGACCTCTTTCTCCCGAAGGCAATCCTCTGCCGGTCGCCTTCGATCATGCCGATATCCTCACGCTCGCGATCCTGCGCCTGCGCGGCAAGCTCGATTATTCGGAGGTCGGCTTCGCGCTGCTGCCCGAGCTGTTCACGCTGCGCCAGCTGCAGGACGTCCACGAGGCGATCCTCGGCATGGCGCTCAACAAGCCGGCCTTCCGCCGGCGCATGCTCGACAAGGGCTGGCTCGCCGCCACCGGCGCGCGGGAGGAAGGCACGTCCTACCGCCCCGCCGAACTCTTCCGTTTCCGACGGCCGCTCTGATCCAAAGGAGGATATCATGGCCACCATCCGCAACCTCGGTCTCGTCGCCCAGCTCCGCAGCGAGGCATCGAGCCACGTCATCCGCTACCGCAACGGCCGCGTGCGGCAGAGCGGCCGGGGCCTCGTCTTCTGGTTCCGGCCGGAGACCGCCAGCATCGCGGAAGTCCCGATGGACGACCGCGAGATGACACTGTTCGTGAAGGGCCGCAGCCAGGACTTCCAGACGGTATCTGTGCAAGGCACGCTCGGCTGGCACGTCGTCGATCCCGAATTGCTCGCGAGCCGGGTCGATTTCTCGATCGGCCTGTTCACCGGCCGGCCGCAGGGCGAGCCGATCGAAAGGATCGAGGCGCGCATTGCTGGCATCGCCAGCCAGGCAGTGCTGCAGCATCTGGCGCAGGCGCCGGTACGCAGCCTGCTCGATGCCGGGCCGGAACCGCTGCGCGGGCGGCTGGAGGCGACGCTCGCCGCCGATCCGGCGCTGGCGGAGATCGGCGTCGCGGCGGTGGCGGTGCGGCTCACCAACCTCGCCCCCACCAGCGAGCTCGAACGCGCGCTGCAGACGCCTACCTTCGAGGCGCTCCAGCAGAAAGCCGACGAGGCCACGTTCGAGCGCCGCGCGCTGGCGGTTGAGAAGGAGCGTGCCATCGCCGAGAACGAGCTCGCCACCAAGACCGAGCTGGCGCGGCGCGAGAAATTGCTGATCGCCGAGGAAGCGGAAAATGCCCGCAACCGCGCGACCGGCGTCGCGGAGGCGAACCAGATCGAGGCGGCGGCCGAAGCCGAACGTATCCGCGCGATCGAAGGTGCCAAAGCGGAGGCCGAGCAGCAGCATATCGCCATCTATCGCGATCTGCCCCCCGCCATCCTGCTCGGCCTTGCCGCCCAGCAGCTGGCCGGCAAGCTGGAGACGATCGAGCATGTCAACATCACGCCCGATCTGCTCGCCACGGTGCTGGGCGAGTTCCGCAAGGGGCCAGCGCTGATCGAGGCGCGCTAAAGGGAGGCCGCCATGCCCGCCATCACCCCCCGCGCCGTGTTCGTGACGCGCGAGACCGACTACGAGCTGCTCGTCGCCCACCACGCGACGCGCGATCAGGCGCGCTTCTTCCTGGAGACGCGCGGGCAGCGGATCGAGGAGGTCGAAGCACGCCACCACCGCTTCCACGCCGTGCTGGCCTCGGCGCGTGGGTCGGTGCCGGCGGAGTGGCGGCAGGCGCTAGTGAAGCGCGCGGATCTCGATCGCTTCCTGTTCGCGCCCGACGACGTGGTGGTCCCGGTCGGGCAGGACGGGCTGGTCGCCAACGTCGCCAAATATCTGGACGGACAGCCGGTGATCGGGGTCAACCCGGCGCCCGATCTCTATGATGGCGTGCTGGTGCGGATCGCGGTGGAGCGACTGACGAAGCTCTTCCCCGCCAGCCTCACCGGCGCCGCCGGGATCGAGCGGCGCACGATGGTCCAGGCCATGCTCGACGGCGGCGAGACGCTGACCGCGCTCAACGAGATCTTCGTCGGTCACCGCAGTCACCAATCGGCGCGCTACCGCATCGCGCTCGGCGATACGGCGGAGGAGCACAGCTCCTCGGGCCTGATCGTCGCCTCGGGCACCGGCGCCACCGGCTGGGCGCGGTCGATCGCAGAGGCGACGCATCTCGACCTGCAGCTGGGCCGCGAGGAGCGCGCGGTAGGCTATTGGGTGCGCGAGCCCTTCCCCAGCATTGCCACCGCTACGAAGATGCGCGCCGGCAAGCTCACCGATCGGCCCCTCTCCGTCACCTCGCGGATGAACGACGGCGGCGTGATCTTCGCCGACGGCATCGAGCAGGACTTCATCGCCTTCGACTGGGGCCGCCGCGTGCAGATCGCGCCCGCGCCCCGTTCCCTCCACCTCGTGACCGGGTAAGGATCGCGCCATGGCCGTCACCGACATCGCGAAGCGCACCTACGACCACAATTTCCGGCTGGACCCGATCGTCCGCAGCCTGCTGGACACGGATTTCTACAAGCTGCTGATGCTGCAAATGATCCGGCACATCCACCCGGATGTGCGGGCGACCTTCTCGCTGATCAACCGCACCCGGTCGGTGCGCTTGGCCGACATCATCGACGAGGGCGAATTGCGCGCCCAGCTCGATCATGCCCGCACGGTCCGCTTCTCGAAGAAGGAGCTGATCTGGCTCGCCGGCAACAGCTTCTACGGCCGGCAGCGGATGTTCGCGCCTGATTTCATCACCTGGCTCGCCGATTTCCGCCTGCCGGATTATGATCTGCGCAAGGCGGACGGCCAGTATGAGCTGCGCTTCGACGGCCCGTGGACCCACACCAGCATGTGGGAGATCCCCGCGCTCGCGATCATCAACGAGCTGAGGTCGCGCGCCGCGATGCGCGACAAGGGCAAGTTCGCGCTCGACATCCTCTACGCCCGCGCCAAGGCCAGATTGTGGGACAAGGTGGAGCGGCTGCGCGCGATGCCGGACCTGATCCTGTCCGACTTCGGCACGCGCCGCCGCCACGGCTTCCTCTGGCAGCGCTGGTGCGTCGAGGCGCTGAAGGAGGGTCTCGGCCATCGCTTCATCGGCACCTCCAACGTGCTGCTGGCGATGGATGCCGATCTGGAGGCGATCGGCACCAATGCCCACGAACTGCCGATGGTCGCCGCGGCGCTGGCCGAGGACGACGCCGCGCTCGCCCGTGCGCCCTATCGGGTGCTGGAGGACTGGCGGCAGCATTATAACGGTAACCTGCTGATCGCCCTGCCCGACGCCTTCGGCACCACCGCCTTCCTGCGGGATGCGCCGTCGTGGCTGGCGGACTGGACCGGCTTCCGCCCCGACAGCGCGCCCCCGATCGAGGGCGGCGAGCAGATCATCCGCTGGTGGCGGGACCAGGGCGTCGATCCGCGCCAGAAGCTCCTCATCTTCTCG
>Ga0105237_10008339_pt1 | contig 11240 bp, 9 predicted proteins | sample KBSC24metaG_FD_81520 | JGI IMG/M metagenome (GOLD analysis project Ga0105237, IMG submission 81520) | Corn rhizosphere microbial communities from Kellogg Biological Station, Michigan, USA - KBS C2-4 metaG | ecosystem: Host-associated > Plants > Roots > Rhizosphere > Soil | place: Michigan, USA... | reverse complement strand
CCCCAATATCCAGTTGAGTTGGTCAGCCGCAAAGCTTTCGAGCCGGTCGTGAAAAGGTTTATCATCACTATAAAGATTGGCAGCCAATCTCGCGGCGGTGGCCATGGAACCCAGCCGGGCGTTTTCACCCTGCCACCAGGGAGATGCGTCGCTTCCATGCGGAAAGAAAAAAGAGCTGCGCCGGTTTCCTAATGTATCCTGCACCAACTGCCGGCTGTAGCCAAATGGGTTGTTAACCTCATTGGTCAGTGTCAACTCAAATGTCATGGATTGTTTAATGGCTTTTTTTATCAATGCCTGTGTTGAACCTGGGGCATAAGGATAATAATTAACAAGGCTTGTTACCGGCAGGCCTGCATCTGATGGATGGAAGAATGGCCTGTCCTTCGCATCTGCACGCCAGTAATCTTTATAGTTTTTCCAGGCAGTGAGTCTTCCGATCAATGCGTTGGCTCTTTTCTCTGCTGCCTGTTGGTATTTTACATTTTGAGTGGCTTTGTACAATTCGGTGGCTGCGGTCAACGCGCAATAATCATCCAACATATTTTCCTTGCCATCGTTGGTCATGGCAACATTGTTTTTCTCTAAAAAATTAAAGGCAGTTTCGGCAGCTTTTAAGTAGTCAGCATTGGTATAATCGCCCGAGGTTTTATAGGTAGATGCAACAGCCAATGCGGCAATGGCTATCCCTCCCCCCGAACGGTAACTGCACTGGTAACTGCGCCAGTTATTTTCCTGGTCGGGACTTTTAAACGAATCATCATTCTTAGATGCCTTGATGCGGTAGCTTTTACCCTCCGGCCCTATCGCCCTGTCTTCCGGCAGCTTACCGGGTCCTGGAGCGCCAACGGATCGGTAAAAGGAACCGTCCTTTGCCTGCATACGGGTAAGGTAGTCGGCTCCGTACATGGCCTCGTCGAGCACACGTCGGTTGATCTGCCTGAAATCAGTTCCTGGTCGTTTGCTCAGCAACTCGTATGTTTTGAATAGGCTCCAGGCCGTAAATGATATTTGCTGCGGATTGAAATAGGATGAAAAGGAAAGATGAGAGAGATGCTTGCCATAATCGCCGGTTGCATCGTACCAGCCGCCATGCGCGTCGATCGTATCTTTTTTACCCTGCAGATGCGAATAACGGTCGGCTTTGTCCATCAAACCAGAGCTCCTCTGTCCCTTAAAATAGTAAATCACATCCGAAAGCGTAGCCTGCTCCAGTACATTTTTGCCAATGATGAAAGGGTAAGATGAAGCTATGCCTTTTGCCGATGAAACCTGTAATTTATAATTACCCGGTTGGTTATATGAACTAAGGTCGACGATCCAGAACAGCCAGTTTTTCCATTTATTGACCGCCCCGGCGAAAACAGGTTTGCCCTGCAATACCGTTTCTCCTGTTTTTATATCGATAAGCTGAAAAGCGTTGACAGCTATTTTTCCATCAGTTTCCACGATCGCTTTTTTAGGACCGTCAGCTTCATAACCCACATGATTGGTTAGCACTTTAACGGATTGCGCAAATAAGAACGCAGGCAAACAGATGCACAGGAATAATAGCTTATATCTTTTCATAGCATAAAATGTAAAAAGCCTTCGCAGAATAACTCTGCAAAGGCTTAAAGATAATATTTTGGACCGTTGAATATAGTGATTGAATGATGGCGTTGATTAAATAATTAATCTCTAATCATTAACCTAAATTCCCCTTCTTCAATTCCTTTACGGCATAATCTGCCGCACGGGCGGTCATGGCCATGTAGGTTAAAGATGGGTTTTGGCAAGCGGTTGATACCATCGCAGAGCCATCGGTTACAAATACATTTGGCGCGTCCCAAACCTGGTTCCATTTATTCAAAACTGATGTTTTAGGATCATGTCCCATGCGTGCAGTGCCCATCTCGTGTATACCACGACCCAGCACGGCTTCCATGATATGTGTTTTTACTTTCGTCACTCCGCCTGCTTCCAGCATCTCTTTGGCATCGTTCATCATATCGATACGCATTTTATTTTCATTGTCGCGAATGATGGCATCGATCACCGGCACAGACAATCCCCATTTGTCTTTTTTATCTTTCGACAGCGTGACTTTATTTTCATGATATGGCAATGTCTCGCCAAAGCCACCGATGTTCATCGTCCATTCTCCCGGTTCGCTTAAAGCATCTTTCAAACCTGCACCAATGCTCAATTCAGGTATACTCCTGCTCCAGCTTTCCCTTGAGGCACGGCCCTGGTAGCCGAACCCACGGATGTAATCGCGCTTATCGCCATTCAGGTTGCGGTAACGAGGGATATATATCCCGTTCGCGCGCCTACCGAAATAGTATTTATCCTCATAACCTTCCATGTGACCACTTGCCCCTACGCCTAAGTGGTGATCCATCAGGTTGTGGCCCAGTTCTCCGCTGCTGCTTCCTAAACCATCCGGCCAGATATCCGTAGCCGAATTCATCAATATCCAGGCGGAATTGATCGTAGACGCGTTCAGGAATATTACTTTAGCATAAAACTCGTAGGTCTTATTGGTTTCGGCATCCAGCACCTCAACCCCTTTTGCCTTTTTGGTATCCTTGTCATATAGTATTTTTGTCACTATCGAAAATGGCCTTACCGTTAGGTTCCCTGTGGCCATAGCTGCAGGCAGCGTAGATGATTGCGTACTGAAATAAGCACCGAACGGACACCCCAAAGCGCATTTATTACGATACTGGCAATTGGTACGCCCGATATGCGGAACGGTGATATTAGCCGTGCGGCCCATCACCATATTTCTTAATCCCTTATAATGTTCGTTAAACCTTTTGGATACATCTTTTTCCACACAGTTCATCTCCATCGGTGGCAAAAAATCACCATCAGGTAAAATGGATAAACCATCCCTGTTACCAGAAATCCCTGCAAATTTCTCCGCATAACTATACCATGGCGCCAGGTCTTTATACCTTATTGGCCAGTCTATGGCAATACCGTCTTTAGCATTGGCTTCAAAATCAATATCGGCCCAGCGGTAGCTTTGCCTGCCCCACATCAGTGAACGCCCGCCCACATGGTATCCCCTGAACCAATCGAAACGATGGGTTTCAATATAAGGGCTCTCCTGCTCGTTCACCCAGTAATCGGGGTTGGCTTCATTCAGCGGGTAATCACGTTTTAATACCGGGTGATCTTTTATCAGTTGCTGTGTGCGCCCACCCCGGTGCGGGAATTCCCATGGAGCCTTATTGGCGCTCACGTAATCCTTAACGTGCACGATGTCGCGGCCACGTTCCAGCATAATGGTTTTTAAGCCTTTTTCGGTTAACTCCTTTGCTGCCCATCCGCCCGATATCCCGGAGCCGATAACTATAGCGTCATAAGTATTTGTTGCCATAATAAAAGATCAATTGGTTTGAATGCCTAATGTATAGAAAAATTTCAGGGAACAAAAAATCATTGCGTATTTGTTACACAATGGAGCCTCACCCCCAACCCCTCTCCCGTAGAGAGGGGCTTTTTTATTTTGATATCTTTAAAAGTCCTCCCTACCGGGGAGGATTTAGGAGGGGTTTAAGCGAGCGCTTTGACGCAAAACTCCCTGCAAATGATCACTTCCTTCACGGCATCTGAGCCTTCAGGTATTTTATATTCCAGCTCAATAGTTGCCGGGAATTTGTATTTGTTCTTTTTGATCAGTTGCAACACCTCGGCAATTGGTGTATCGCCTTGTCCCCATGGCATGTTTGGCCCGTCATGATATTTGCGGTCTTTCAGGTGCATGCTCATGATGCGGTCATGATTTTTCAGGATAAACTCCACGGGGCTGGTGCTGGTCCCAGAAGTATAGTGCCCAATATCCAGGTTGATCGCATTATATTTCGACTGGCTCAGTGCCTTATCCCACAACGTTGGTGAAGCCTGCGTATGCGCGTGGTAGCCCACATAAATTTTATGTTTTGATGCAAAATCACCTAAGCGCTGTGTCAGGGCGTCATCTGTAGGCAGTTCTACGGTCACATGAGTAACACCCAGGGCTTTGCCGGCATTAAATGCGTAATCTATTTCGGCGTCGGTATTTTTTGTACCTAAAGCGTTCGGTTTCCAGGCGTAAATCTTAACACCAGCATCATTATACAATTTACGCAGTTCTTTAAATTTATCCATGCTCACACTGGCTCGCCAGTCGGCTACTTTTTTAAAATGGGTCGGGCCATCTTCATCTGCTGCACGTTTGGGTATCCCGGCAAAAGCTTCGGCAGGTTCACCCATTAATTCTATTGCGCTGATATTACATTGGAGACAATATTGCAATAATTCTTCTGCGCTGCCCGGCATGCTGCGGAACGAGTAAGTGATCGCCCCGATCTGTACCCCATTGATAACGGAATTAGGTTTGGCCTGGAAAAGAGAACCGGCGGCAAAAACAGATTTGGAAGCCAAGGCCATGCCTGCGGCTGCCAGCGCGGTTGTGCCCAAAAACCGGCGACGCGAAATATTTTGATCGTTCATAATAGGTAAATGTGTTTGGTTTAATAAAAGAGATAGCAAGTTAACGCTTGATTCTCAGAAATAACCACATCCATTGTAAAAAAAGTGTTTCACAAACAATTATTCCACCTTTTTGCCAGTCCCCACCCACATCAGGGCATTCAATATCAGCTTGTTTTGTTCCGCGTTTTCAAATGTATGCGATAGTGTCGCATTGGTCTTGTGGTCGTAATCCATATCGTTATGCCCGAAGTTAAAATAAACCATCTTGAAATTCCTGTTTGTCCACACAATTGGATAATAGCCGCTATGCCATATCTCCGATTGCTTCGGCCCATTGCCCAGCGGGAAACTCGAGGAATCAACAGACAATAGTATATTGATATCCGGGTTCTGCCGCAGGTCTTTTTCCCAGCGGTACCATTCGCTCGGCTGGGTTTTGATCGTTTCGGGTAAGCCTTTGGTAACCGGATGTTTGTGGTCTTCTACACGTAAAATAGCCGGCGTAGGGTGCCAGGTGTTGCTTACAAATTGCCCGGCACCTAAAAACACATTATGGTACCAGTCCCAATTTGCCGGGAAATCGGAATGGTTTAAGGCAAACGCGGAAAAGTGGAATCCCATCCAGCCTCCGCCATTTTCCATATATTTTTGAAAGGCCGCCCTTTGTACAGAATCATCGGCCCTGGTATCCAGGAAGATTACCACCTGGTATTTAGCAAGGAATTTGGCATTCATGTTCGTCCAGTCCTTGGTGGAATCGTAGGTAAAATTATACTTCTTAGCCATCTCGGGGAACCACTTGTTGGCATCGTGGTCAAAGCTGATGTGTGCCAGGTCGGCACGCCCGGTATAGAAAGCGATGACATGGAATTTTGGTTTTCCGCCCTGTGCGTGGCTGATTAAATAAGAAAAGCATAGTAAGAAGAGCATGATTAGCCCAATGAACTTTTGAGGTGATCTTTTCATTTTTAGGTTGATTGAATGGTTATATACAAATTTACGAAGAACATTTTGATAAAGCACTGACAGCGTTTTGTCAGTAGCATCACCCCAACCCCTCTCCGGTAGAGAGGGGCCTTCCAAGAAACGAAATTATCCATAGTTAAATTTTTTAACTATTGTTACTGTTTCAGCTGTTTCAAAGTGTTTCACTTTTTTGGTGAAACAGTGAAACAGTCATTTTTTTTAATATTTATCAACTGATAATCAGTTATTTAACATGATGATTTGGCTATTTCAAAGTGTTTCACCTGAAACACCTGTCCGGCCTCCTGAGTTACTCCCCACTTTTGTATAATGAGTTGGCGCCGGTAATAAATAACGTTTTACCATCCTTACCGCCAAAAACAACCGACGTCGGCCGCTCCGGCGTTTTGATCACTTTTACCTGTTTGCCGGATGGGTCAAAAACGTATACCTGTCCGTCAGCTATGTAAACATTACCCTGGCTATCGGTTGTGATTCCAAATTCACCTTTCTCTGCAAAGTATTTCAGGCCAGATACGTAGCCTTCGGGACTTACATCTACTTTTACCGTTCGTTTATCGTACTCATCGGTGATGTACATTGGTTTGCCGGGATAGGCTTCCGCCAAGCAGGTCGAGCGCGCCAGGTCGTACACTACTGGAATGATGGTCACCCCATCCGGAGCCACAAAACATTCCGTTGCTTTAGCTACCGCGATGGTATTGTAATCATGATAATCGCGCCAGCGGTGCGCCGGGTAAAGCGCTTTGTAAATTGATTTTACAGAACCCATCGGCACTTTCTTTAAGAGTTGTATGGTTTCATCAGGATTACTGGGGTCTATGGAATAAACCAGAGTACCGAATCCTGAATTGCCCCAGCCGCTAAAGGAAGTCCCGGCTGCATCAGGTGGATTGGTAAATACTTCCGGTTTGCCATTAACCAGGTAATCCGGCTTCGGAACATATTTGAACACCACCAGCAGGTTATCATTTTTATCACAGGCCAGCGACAGCGGCTGCCAATAATAATCGCCTAAAAGACTCAGGCTATGGGTATCTACCGACCACTTGTATATACGCCTCATCCGTGATTCGCAGAAATAAATATTGCCTTTACTGTCCTTGCAACTGCCTTCGGCTAATTCAAAACCGGTTGCCAGCTCTTTTACTCCTTCGGTAGTTTTAGCTTGATCAAACCCCGTAGCGGTTTTACCAATAAACAGCCGGTTAAATTCCCAGGGGCGCAATGTGGTATTGGTATTCACGTCATACAACGGATTACTGGTGGTGTATTTGATCTGGCTGTAATTGTGCACGTTCAGGAATTCGATGTTAGATGAGTTCCACTCACGCACCGAATAAGGATAAGGCCTGATTACCCGTATCACCCGAAACATATACAGATTAGCGAAAACCATATCGTGGCAATTCTCCAGTTCCAGGGGTTGGCATTCGGTGCTCTCGCGGCTCTCTTCTTCCAATTGTAAAGCGCATACTTTAAAATTCGCCACGTTGTTAAACCTGACTTCGTTGCGCACATGATGCTCAACCGATAAAGCGTAAATATGCCCCGGCGTGCTGGTATTGGAAACATACACCCCATTAATGGCATAAGTATTAGCCGACCAGATATTTTTGAATGTGCCACCGCCGCCATCGGTGATCCATAAACTCCAGTACTGGGTATCCCAGGCCGGGTCGGTGCCGTCGCTTCTCGCGTAAATCTTGGTGTCTTTACTAACCGGTGCCGGCTTCCATTTTCTTTCCAATCCGCCGTGCCCGCCCACAAATTTCACGTCGTTCAGACAAGAGCCCCCGCCCGACATCCATTTGCAAGCTACTGCCCGCGGATTATCAGCACCGGTAGATAGGCCTATTCCGGTCAATATATTCTTGCCACCTTTGGCTGATTCCAACAATGCCTTTGGCCCGCCAAAACCGCCGAACGCTTCCGTATTGTTAACTAGTATAAATTGCGTAGCGATCGGGCTCAGGCCGATCAATACAGTATTCGGTTTCATCTTAATTGTTTCGCTTGCGCGATACCAACCGGTGGGAACATAGATGGTTTGATATTTATCTATTGCGTCCTGTATGGCTTTAGTATCATCAGTTGCACCGTCGCCTTTAGCGCCCAATGTTTTCAGGTTGACCCAGGTACCTATTGATGGCAATTCCGGCACATCGCTTTTCGGAAGACCCGGCATGGAACTTAGTGCCTGGATATCCTGTATGGTATTGATCGTCGGATCGGCTTTCAAGCTATCCATTTGCAAGCCGTGCATAAAGTTTTTCACTTTATATATCGATCCAGCCCCAGTCACCTTTTCGCCCGTTTCTGCATAGTTTATCAGCACCGGAACTTTCCTGCAATCCACATTGCGTAAACTAATCTGGTTACCCGCATTGTTAGCCAACGTCACTGAAATAGCCGGGCCGCTTATATTCTCAAAACGGCTATCCTCCATAAACAGCTTTTCATCATAATTTGGTTCAATATCGATAACTGTAGGAACATTTTTGGCATGAAGCCGCTCAATGGTCAAGCCTGCTTCACGGGTCCGGATGGCTGCCTTTCGTTGTCCCTCAAAATATGTATCCAGCATTACAAACTGCCAGCCGGGTGATGGCTTGGTGGTATAGATGCCGCAATCGCCGCCAAAAAACCGCACGTCTTCCATGAAGTTGCCCACATCAAACATACCAGCTTTGGCAGTGCCGATATTAATATCAACATGCGCGATAAAACTGTGCTGAGCATAATGCGCGCGCAAAGCCACGGCAACAGGATTACCATCTTCGATTTGCAGGTTGATGTTCGACATGGCACTATAGAATGTGCCCGCACCTGCATCGTTTATGGGTTTGCCTTCTTTAGGTATACTGCTGGTAAACCAAAACATATACTTGGCCTTACCTTTATCTGTAGTATCCGCTACCTGGAAACCGGGAGAATTCTTCGCGAGTACAAATACAGGCCGTTTATTACCATAGCCGATCAGCCTAACGGCCGACGGAACATAAATGGTTTTACTGATCAGGTAAGTACCCTCCGTGATAAATAGTATACCAAAGTTATGCGTGGTTTTTAACTCATTAACGGCCGCTTGCAATTCATCCGAAACATCTTTGGAGCCATCTGCTTTAGCATTAAAATACATCGCATCCGAATCATTCAGTCGTTTTTTATAAAATGACGAACCGTTCTCTTTGGTATTGAATCCGCGGGCTTTATTCTGTCCATAACTGAAGCCTGAGAAAAGGCACAGGAAAGCAAGGGAGATGATAATTGTTTTCACGATAGGTATATAAATGGGTTAAACTGCAAACAGTCCCCTAATCTAAACAGAAAACCATTTGTCCTTTAAATGTAGGCTGATTGTTACAAAAATTAGTTCTTTGCCAGCAACTTCGACAACTCCGATCCGGCTAATAAAAACGCGCCTACACCGTACACTTCGGTATCATCGTAACTTACAGTTTCGGGTTTTTCACCGATCTGTTGCACATAGCCTAATTTGCCATCCGGGTGCACCGAGGTAACTAATGCCGCCCAGGCTTTGGTAACTACAGGGTAATATTTATCACGTGGTAACAAGCCATGGTTGATCCCATATGTCAATGCATAACAATAAAAGCCCGTGCCGCTGCTTTCCTTAACCGGGTAACTTGCAGGATCGAGCAACGCTGCATGCCAGGTGCCATCAGCATTTTGCAGGGTGGCGATCTTCGCGGCCATTTTCTTGTATAATTCAATAAATCGTGGCCTGTCGGGATAATTGGCCGGCATATTTTCCAGCATTCGCACCAATCCACCCATCACCCACCCGTTACCTCTCGACCAAAATACCTTTTTGCCGTTGGCCTCTTTCTGTGTAAAAAATCGGCTGTCGCGGAAATACAGGTTTTCATCTTTATCAAAAAGATAATCGGTCGTTTTAAACCAAAGCTTTACCGCCAAATCCAGGTATTTTTTATCTCCCGTAGCGGTCGACAAGTAAGCCAAAGCAGGCGGCCCCATAAACAGGGCGTCGCACCAGGCCCATTCGCGGTTGGCAACGTTATTTTTCCACTCCAACGATTCGGTATGCGGCATCGCGACAAGGCTATCCGCCAGCGCCTTAAACTTCGCGATCATCTTCGGATCTTTTTTGATAATCTCCATTTGCGAAAACATCTGCCCCACACAATAATCGTCTGCTTTCAGGCGATTGGGGCCTGTGTTCCAATTCAACTCATTCCCTATCGCCTCCATTTCTTTCAGGTACACCGGATCTTTGCTCATCTTGATCAGCGCCATAAAACCGGTATAACAGGCTCCGTTCGTCCAATCCCATTTAGTATGGAGTGTACTGTTGTGCCATGAATCCACTTGCCACATGGCAACTTTATTCATGATCTTTGATACGGAGTCGAGGTTGATTTTTTGTTGCGCATGCGCGGCCTGCAATTGCATGGCTGCAAGCAATAAAATAAAAGCGTATTTCTTCACGGGTGGCAGGTTTAAAAAATAAAAGTATAAATTAATCAAGCTAAAATTGATAGTTATTAAAAAAAATTAAAAAGTTTTGTCCAATTCGATTTTTGCCGATCGTCATTAGGCTGTTAAATCAAAAACTAAAAATCATGAAGGAGTTTGTATTGATCGCAAAAATGGAGGCTTTGCTCGAAGTAAAGTATCCGCCCGCAGAGGAACAAGCGAGAATGGCCAAATGGGAAAAGTGGATAGAAGGTATCATCGCTGATAATATCCTGGTCAACCGCGGCAATCGCCTTGGTTCGGAATGCAAGACAGTAAAACAGGGCAATGTGGTCATCAATGGCCCTTATGCCGAAACCAAAGAGATCATTGGCGGATACATCGTTATTAGGGCAAATTCTATTGATGACGCAGTCGAAATTGTAAAGGGCTGTCCTGCGATTATTGAAGGCTGGCTCGATTTCGAAATACGGAATGTATTCTGAGCACTTAAACAGAAATTGTACACTTTCAAAATAACACCATGCAGGACTTTGTATTAATTATCCTTTTAGATGACTTACCGGAAGTAAAATTTAGCCCCGATGAGATCGGCGCAAAAATGAAAAACTTTGAGAATTGGATGGGTGACTTGATTGCACGTGACATCCTGGTAAATCCCGGCAATCGCCTGGCAGAAGAAGGCCGCATCATCAGGAACGGCATCATCACCAACGGCCCTTACGTGGAGATCAAGGAGATCATCGGCGGATTTATTATTATCCGGGCAAACTCAATTGATGAAGCCGCTGAGATAGCCAACACGGCTCCACTTGATGAGAACGGCACTATTGAGGTGCGTAAAATATACAGTGATAATAATTAAAAAATAATTTGTCCAATACTATTGGGTGCGGTCGTCATAAGGCCGTTAAACCAAAAAATTAAAACCATGAATGAATTTGTATTAATTTTCAGAAACGATTTTCATCCCGAAGCAAAGTTCTCACCGGATGAAATGCAGGCCATTATGCTGCAATGGCAAAACTGGATGGGTGGCATAGCTGCCCAGGGCAAACTGGCCAGCAGCGGTAACCGGTTAGGCTCGGAAGGTAAAACTATTAAACCCGGCAATGTGGTTATCAACGGCCCCTATGTCGAGATCAAGGAGATGCTTAGCGGCTACATTATTGTAAAGGCTGCATCCATTGACGAAGCAACAGAGATCAGCAAAGGCTGTCCTATCCTAAAGGTAGGCGGAAGTGTTGAAGTAAGGGACATTATCCCAATGAACCGGTAATTGTATAAAAACTTAAAATCAAAATCATGAAAGAATTTGTAATGAT
>Ga0105237_10008338_pt1 | contig 11241 bp, 10 predicted proteins | sample KBSC24metaG_FD_81520 | JGI IMG/M metagenome (GOLD analysis project Ga0105237, IMG submission 81520) | Corn rhizosphere microbial communities from Kellogg Biological Station, Michigan, USA - KBS C2-4 metaG | ecosystem: Host-associated > Plants > Roots > Rhizosphere > Soil | place: Michigan, USA... | reverse complement strand
CGCCGCATGGTGGCGGCAGGCAAGGGCGGCAGCATCGTCAACATCGCGTCGATCCTCGGCGAGCGGGTGGCGGGCGGCGTGGCGCCGTATGCCGTGTCGAAGGCCGGGCTGGTGCAGGTGACGAAGGTGATGGCGCTCGAACTGGCGCGCTACGACATCCGCGTCAACGCGATCCTGCCGGGCTACGTGGTGACCGACCTGAACCGCGATTTCCTGGAAAGCGAGCCGGGCGAGAAGCTGCGCTCGCGCATCCCAACGCGCCGCTTCGGCCAACTGGAGAACCTCGACGGGCCGCTGCTGCTGCTCGCGAGCGGCGCCGGCCGGCACATGACGGGCTCGGTGCTCGCGGTCGATGGCGGCCATCTGGTCAGTTCGCTGTGAATCAGGTCGAACAACAAGGAAGCTTCCATGCCGAGTGACAAGGACGGGGACCAGGACGCGACGCAAGCCTCGGAGGCGCTCTATGTCTGGTGGCTGAACCTGCTGCCGAACCTGCTGGGCGGGCTGCTGCCGAAGGCCACGATGCCCTCTGTCGCGCCCGCCGGGGAAGCGTCGGCCACGGCGCCGTTTCCGGTCGGCCAGGCATCGCAGGCCCTGGCGCTGACGCAGCAACTGCTGGAGCCCTTGTTCCAGAGCTACATGAAAGCATTGACGCTGAACCCGGAGCCGGACCAGGCCTTCGGCGCACTCCAGTCCTCGGTGCAGGACCAGTTGCAGAAGCTGTCTCACGGGCTGGCCGGCATCGGCAAGACACTCGCGCTGGCCATGCCGGACGGTGCATCGGCGGGGGCCTGGAACCTGATGGGCGTGCAGCCGATGGCGATGTTCGGCCAGGCGCTGAAGCCCTTGTCGACCAACCTCGAGCGCGCCTACGGCGGCCTGGCCGATGCCTTCGGATTGGCCCCGTCACGCGACTTGCTCGGTGCGGCGCGCGACGCGGCGAATGCGGCGATGGCCAAGCAGCAGGCGCAGGCCGAGTACCTCGGGTACGTCGTCAACGCGCTCGCGAAAGGCAGCGAAGGGCTGATGAGCCGGCTGAAGACGATGGGCGACAACGGCGAGTCGGTGGATTCGCTGCTCGGGCTGGTACGCCTCTGGGCGCGCACGTCCGAAGAGGCTCTGCATGCCGCGCTGCAGTCGCCGCCAGCCTTGCAGGCATCGGCCAGACTGGTGCGTGCCGGCACGCAGTCGCGCCGGCAGCAGCAGCGCATCGTCGCACTCGCCAGCGAAGCGCTGAACGTGCCGACGCGGGCCGAGGTCGACGACGCGTATCGCGAGATCCAGGAGTTGAAGCGCGAAGTGCGGCGCCTGCGCAAGGCGATCGGCGCGCCGCTGGCTTCGACCTCGCCGGCCGCCGCTTCGAACGGCGCGTCGGCCAGCCCCGCGGCAGCGGAGGTCATCGACCGCACGCCGCCGACGGCCGCCAAGCCGAGCCGCCAGCGGACGCCCGCGGCCAAGCGCAAGACGACCTCGAAAGCCATCGCATCATGAGCGAGACGAATACCCAGGCCGCCGCGGACAAGCCGGTCGCCGGATTGCCGATCCGCATCACCGCCGAGTCGCTGATGCGCGAGATGACTCAGCTCGGCGAGAAGATCGCGCGCGGCAGCCAGCGGCTCGCGAACTACAGCGAAGAGCAGCTGGCGATCGCGACCACGCCGAAGGACGAAGTCTGGCGGCAGGACATGGTGCGCCTCTACCGCTATCGCCCGACGGTCGACGAGCCCGCACGCGTGCCGGTGCTGCTGGCCTATGCGCTGGTAGGCCGCTATCAGATGATCGACCTCGAACCCGAGCGTTCGTTCGTGCGCAAGCTGCTCGCCGAAGGCTTCGACGTGTATGTCGTCGATTGGGGCGTGCCGGCTCGTGCGCAGCGCTGGCTGACGATCGACGACTACGTGTCGGGCTACCTCGACGACTGCGTCGACTTCATCCGCGAGCGGCATGGTGTCGAGCAGATCAACCTGCTCGGCGTTTGCCAGGGCGGCGTGTTCGCGACCTGCTATGCGGCGCTCTTCCCGGAGAAGCTGAAGAGCCTGGTGTTGACGGTGACGCCGATCGACTTCCACGGCGACCAGGGCCACGAGGAAGCGGGTGCCGGCTACATGAACCTGTGGGCGCGTTCGATGACGCCCGAGGACATCGACCTGATGGTCGACACGATGGGGACGGCAAGCGGCGCGCTGGTCGGCTTCTCGTTCCTGATGATGGCGCCGATGAGCAATCTGACCAAGTACACCGCCGAACTGGTCGACATCCTCGACGACGAGGCGAAGATGCTCGGCTTCCTGCACATGGAGAGATGGATCGCCGACCGGCCGGGCCACCCGGGCGAGGTGATGCGGCAATGGTTCAAGGACCTGTACCAGGCCAACAAGCTGGTGCGCAGCGAACTGGTGCTGGGCGGCCGCAAAGTCCGGCTCGACAGGATCCGCATGCCGGTGCTGAACGTCTACGCCACCGGAGACGTGATCGTGCCGACGAGCTGTTCGCGCGGGATGGAAGGCAAGTTCGGCACCGACGACTACAGCGAGCTGTCGGTGCCCGGCGGACACATCGGGACCTTCGTCGGCGGCAAGGCGCAGAAGATCCTGGCGCCGTCGATCGCGAAGTGGCTGCGGGAGCGGAACCAGTGATGACCCATTCTGTCGCCCATGCCCTCTCGGAACGCAGCCGCACGATCGCCGATCGTGTCGAAGCCTTCGTTCGCGAGGTCGTCATCCCTTACGAACACGATCCGCGCTGCGGCCCGCACGGGCCGGACGAAGCGATGGTGCGCGAGCTGCGCGCCAAGGCGAGGGCCGCGGGCGTGATGACCCCGCACATCCTCGATGACGGCGGGCACCTGAGCCAGCTCGAAACCGCGCTGGTGCTGAAGCGAAGCGGCCTGTCGATCCTCGGCCCGGTGGCCGTCAACACCGCGGCGCCCGATGAAGGCAACATGTACCTGCTCGGCGAGATCGGCACCGAAGCGCAGAAGCGCCGCTTTCTGGCGCCGCTCGTCAGCGGCGAAGCGCGTTCGGCTTTCTTCATGACCGAGCCGGCCGACGAAGGCGGCGCGGGCTCGGACCCGTCGATGCTGAAAACCACCGCCGAGCGCCGCGGCGGCGGCTGGATCGTCAACGGCCGCAAGGCCTTCATCACCGGCGCCATGGGCGCATCGGTCGGCATCGTGATGGCGCGCACCGGCAGTGCCGAGACGACGCGCTCGACGATGTTCCTGGTCGAGCTGCCGAACCCCGCGATCCGCATCGAACGCGTGCTCGACACGATCGACAGCTCGATGCCGGGCGGCCACGCCATCGTCGTGATCGACGGGCTGACGGTGGCCGACGACCAGGTGCTCGGCGAAGTCGACGAGGGCTTTCGCTATGCGCAGATCCGCCTGTCGCCGGCACGCCTGTCGCACTGCATGCGCTGGCACGGCGCGGCCACGCGCGCCCAGGAAATCGCGACCGCCTACGCGACGCGGCGCAAGGCCTTCGGCAAGCTGCTGATCGAGCACGAGGGCGTCGGCTTCATGCTCGCCGACAACCTGATCGACCTGAAGCAGGCGGAGCTGATGATCGATTGGTGCGCGACGGTGCTCGACGGCGGCTCGCTCGGCACGTCGGAAAGCTCGATGACCAAGGTCGCGGTCTCGGATGCGCTGTTCCGCATCGCCGATCGATGCGTGCAGGTGATGGGCGGCAGCGGCGTTTCGCGCGACACGATGGTCGAGCAGGTGTTCCGCGAAGTGCGGGCTTTCCGCATCTACGATGGTCCGACGGAAGTCCACAAATGGTCGCTGGCGAAGAAGATCAAGCGCGATGCGCTGGGCGGAGGCAAGGCATGAACGGCGCCATCAAGGCCGCTCGGGGACAGCCCGAGTGGGAGGAGGCGCCCCTGAGCGACTGGATGACGGCCCACGTGCCGGCCTTCGCCGGCCCCATCGTCGCCGAGCGCTTCGCCGGGGGTCAATCGAACCCGACCTATCGCCTGAGAACGCCGGGCGGGTCTTACGTTCTGCGCCGAAAGCCGAGCGGCACCCTGCTGAAGGGCGCCCATGCCGTCGAGCGGGAAGCGCGTGTCATCGGTGCGCTGGGCGAAGCCGGTTTCCCGGTGCCGAAAGTCTACGGGCTCTGCACCGACGACGCGGTGATCGGCAGCTGGTTCTACGTGATGGAGATGATCGAGGGCAGGATCTTCTGGGACGCTTCGCTGTCGGAATTGCCGAAGGAACAGCGCGCCGCATACTTCGACGCGATGAACGCGACATTGGCGCAGCTGCATCGCGTCGACCACCGGGCGGCCGGGCTCGAAGACTACGGCCGCACCGGCGGCTACATCGAGCGCCAGGTGCGGCGCTGGTCCAGGCAATATCAGGAAGACGAAGCCGCAGGGCGCAATGCCGACATGGACCGGCTGGTCGACTGGCTGTCGGAGAACATCCCGGCGGACGACCAGACCGCGATCGTGCACGGCGACTACCGCATCGACAACCTGATCTTCCACCCGGCCGAGCCCAAGGTGATCGCGGTACTCGACTGGGAGTTGTCGACGCTCGGCCATCCGCTCGCCGACTTCGCCTATCACGCGATGATGTTCCGCATGCCGCCGGAGATCATCGGCGGCATCCATGGCGTGGAACTCGCCGCTTCCGGACTGCCCGACGAAGCAGCCTACGTGGCGGCCTACTGCCGGCGCACCGGCCGCGACGAGTTGCCCGACCTCGACTACTACGTGGCGTTCAACATGTTCCGCTTCGCCGCGATCCTGCACGGGATTCGCGGCCGCGTGAATCGCGGCACCGCGGCGAGTGCCGAGGCGGCAGCCCTGTCGTCGCACTTCGAGCGCGTCGCCGGGCTCGGCTGGCACCAGATCAGGAAGGCGGCGCTGTCGGCGTAGGTGAGCCCCGAGTCCGGCGGGTGCCGCCTATGATTGCAGTCCGACGTCCTCGAGGTCGGAGATCGGAGGTGACCATGCCGTCAAGCCGCCCTGCCGTGGGCCTGATCAGCGCGCTTTTCTGCCTGGCGCCCTACGAAGCGATCGCCGCGGACGCCGGCTGCCTGCCCGAAACCGTCCGGGCCCTGCAGGCCGATGCCGTGAACGGCGACAGCAACGCGCAACTCCTCCTCGGTGACAAGTTTGCGTCCGGGTGCGGCGTTGAAGCCGACCCGGGCGAGGCCATCAAGTGGTACCGAAAGGCCGGCGACGGCGGCGATGTGCGTGCGGAGATCAACCTCGGCTGGGCGTACCTGCTCGGCAAGGGCGTCGCCAAGGACGACGGCGCCGCGTTCGAGTGGTTCCACAAGGCCGCGGAGCAGGGCAATGCCATCGCCGAAGGCCTGCTGGGCAGCCTTTACGCCGAGGGCCGGGGTGTCGAGCGCAATGACGTAGAGGCGGTGGCCTGGCTGCGCAAGTCGGCGGAAGCCGGCGAGCCGAATGCGCAGCTCGGACTGGCGCGAATGCTCGGCCTCGGGCGCGGCGTGGCGAAGAACGATGACGAAGCCATGCGGTGGCTGCGAAAGTCGGCTGCGCAGGGAAATGTGCAGGCGAAAAGGGTGCTGGAAGGCTTCGAGTCCAGGAAGCGCGCTGGCGACGGACAACCGTGACACCTGCGCTGCCACACCCGCCGGCGCAGCGATGGATCAGGGTTTGACGCCGCGGGACGCGACAGTCGGTTGCTGCGCGCCTTGCGGGGCCAGGTCTTCTTTCAGGTCGCCCTTCGAGTGCGCCTTGCCCATGCGCTCCGAGCGCTCCATCTGATCGGCCTCTTTGATGTCGCGGGGCCGGGCCGCCTGGGCGGCTTCGTCGACCTTGCCTGAATGGGCGAAGTCGCTGGCCGACTTGTCATAGCGTCTTGCCGCTTCGTAGTTGCCTTCACCCTGGATATCCGGTGCGTTGTCGGTGCTCATCATCAACTCCTCTCGAACGATAAAGCTGCTCCAGCCGGATCGCGGAGCCGCCTCTGCACGGTAGCGGTACGGCGGGAATACCGCGACCCATCGCCGCCGCGTCGTGGCATAGGACTTTCCGAGCTTCGCCGTCGGGCAGCGCCGACAGGCCGGCAGGCGCACCGGCAAAATCGTGTTCGCATTTCCAAACGGTGTTCGTATATAATTACGCCACCGGTCCAGACCGGAGCGCTTTTTTTGGTGAAGAAGGATGAGAAGAGACGATGTCTTCGTGGTGATCGGTGCAGGCCACGCGGGTGCGGAGCTCGCCGTCCAGGCGCGTGAGCAAGGCTGGCCCGGCCGCATCGTCCTGGTGGGCAACGAGCAGGCGCTGCCATACCACCGGCCGCCGCTGTCGAAGGCCTACCTGGCCGGCTCGGCTTCGCTGGAGACCCTGGCACTGAAAGCCAGGAGCACTTACGACAAAGCCGCGGTCGATCTGCTGCTGGGCCGGCAGGTCTCTCGGGTCGACCGCGCGGCCGCCCGGGTCGATTTCGAAGACGGCGCTTCCTTGCACTATGCGCGCCTCGCGTTCGCGACGGGCGGTCGTGCACGGCCATTGCCTGCCGCCGCATCGGGCGCGGAATCGGCGAGCAACTTCCACTATCTGCGCAGCCTGGGCGACGTCGACCGCATCCGCACCCGCTTCGTGCCGGGGGCGCGTTTGTCGATCGTCGGCGGCGGCTATGTCGGCCTCGAGGTGGCGGCGATCGCGGTCCAACACGGCTTGAAGGTGGTCGTGCTCGAGGCCGCCTCGCGAGTGCTGGCACGTGTGACCGCGCCCCGGCTGTCGTCGTTCTACGAGCAGGTGCATCGGGCAGCCGGCGTCGACTTGCGCACCGGGGTGCAGGTCGACGGGTTCCAGCTGGATCGCGAGAGCGGGCTCGTGACCCAGGTCCATTGCAGTGACGGCGAGCGAGTCGATACGGATCTGGTGATCGCCGGCATCGGACTCCTGCCCAATACCGAGCTGGCGGCGAGAGCCGGCCTCGCGGTCGACGATGGCATCCTCGTCGACGCCGGTTCACGCACCAGCGATCCGGCCATCGTCGCTGCCGGCGATTGCACCCGTTTTCACAGCGCGCTCTACGGGCGTTCGATCCGTCTCGAATCCGTTCCGAATGCACTCGAACAATCCCGTTCGGCAGCGGCGACCGTGTGCGGGAAGGAGCGGATCCATGACAGCGCGCCCTGGTTCTGGTCCGATCAATACGACCTGAAGCTGAAGATGGTCGGGCTGTCGCACGGCTATGACCAGCTGCTGCTGCGCGGGTCGGTCGAAGAGCGTTCCTTCTCTGCCTTCTACCTGAAGGGCCATCGCATCCTGGCCGTCGATACCGTCAATCGCGCACCCGAGTTCATGCTCGCGAAGCGCTTCGTGGCCGAGCGCATTCCGGTGGATCCCGAACGGCTGGTCGACGATGCCGTGCCGTTGAAGAGCCTGCTGCCTGCGGCCTGAACTCGCCGGTCCCCCCGAGACATCGAAAGACGAGACAAGACATGTACAAGCTCACGATCATCGAATTCAGCGGCAAGGAACACCGTCTCGAGGCGGAAGACGGCAAGTCGGTGATGCAGACCGCCGTCGATGCCATGGTCCCCGGCATCATGGCCGATTGCGGAGGTTCGTGCAGTTGCGCCACCTGCCACTGTTACGTCGACGAGGCCTGGATCGCCCGGCTGCAGCCTGCGGAAAGCGCCGAACGCGACATGCTGGAATGCGCGCTGGACCCCCAGGACAACAGTCGCCTCAGCTGCCAGCTGCGCATGACGCCGCAGTCCGACGGCCTCGTCGTTCGCCTGCCGAAGTCGCAGGTGTGAGCGGGGCGCGAGCAGCGAATTTCGATATCGCGTTCGCCTGAAGCCGTGGCGCCGTGATATCGGCATCGCCACGACGCTGCCGCCCCCCGACACTGACCGAGCCGATTCGACCCGATACAGGAGACCCCCATGCAAGCCACCGTCCCTACCGCCGCCGCCGCGGCAGCCCCGCTCTTCAAAGGCAGCATCTTCGACGGCGACACGCATCTCTACGAGACGCCCGACGCTTTCAGCCGCTATCTGCCCGAGAAGTTCAAGAAGGATTGGGACTACCACTGGAAGGTCGGAGACGACGGCGAATACGCGCTCTACGTGGGCAGACAGAAAGTCGAGGTCAGTGCCGGCTACACCGCTGCGGACGGCCGCGTGCCGCCCCCGGGCAAATTGCACGAGTGGCTGCGCGCGCAGAAGGAGGGCAAGGAAAACGTCGACATGCGCGTCGAGATGACCCCAGACATGTATGCCCGGGATCCGCGCCTCGCCAAGATGGACGAATTCGGCGTCGAAGGCTGCTTCCTCTACTGCGGCCACATGGTCGCGACCATCAGCTACCTGAACGAACCCCGGGCCGGGGCCGCGGTGATGCACGCCTACAACCGCTGGATGCTCGACGACTGGGGCTTCAACTACAAGGACCGCATCTATTCCGCCCCGCTGGTGTCGCTCGATGACGTGGATGCCGCATGCGCCGAAGCCGAGTGGGCGATCAAGAACGGCACGCGGCTCTTCCTGATGCCGATGGGTCCGTTCGGCGGCAAGCCGCCGGCGCACCCCGACTTCGACCGCTTCTGGTCCTTGCTGAATGAAGCGCACTGCCGCGTCGTCTATCACGTGAGCGAAGCGATCTACATGAAGGACCACATGGCGGTGTGGGGCGAGCCGGTGCAGCAGTCGCGGCAGCGCCAGACGGCCTTCGTCTGGATGCACGGCTACAGCGAGCGGCCGGTGGTCGAGACGCTGTCGTCGATGATCTTCTGGAACTTCTTCTCGCGCTTTCCCAACATCCGCCTGCTCTCCGCGGAGAACGGCAGCGAATGGGTGCCGAGCATGCTGGTGAAGATGGACAAGTGCCGCGGCATGTCGAAGAACGGGTTATGGCCGGGCGGTCAGCTGAAAGAAAGGCCGAGCAACATCTTCAAGCGGCATGTCAGCGTGGTCGCCTATCCGGAAGACGATCTGAAGACCGTGATCGACCAGGTCGGGTCGCATGAGTGGGTCATCATGGGATCGGACTACCCGCATGCCGAAGGCGTGCCGGCGCCGCGAGATTTCGCCGACGAAGCCTGCAGGGTGATCACGCCGGAGCAGATGCAGGGCGTGATGCACGACAACGGACGGCGCTTTCTGGCGCCGGTTTTCTGAGCTCGAGACGAATCGGAGTCGGACTGATGCACACACGCGCCAGCCAGTTACTTGGAACCCGCTATCCCATCGTGCAGAGCGGGATGCGCTGGGTCTCGCGCGCCGAACTGGCGGCAGCCGTCTCGAATGCGGGAGGGCTGGGCGTGTTGTCGGCGCACACGCAACCCGACGCCGAGGCGCTGCGCCGCGAGATCGCGCGCACCCGTTCGCTGACGGCTCTGCCGTTCGGTGTCAATCTCACCCTGCTGGCGGCCAATGCGGGCATCGACGTCGCCGGCTATGTGCGGGTGGCCATCGAGGAGCGAATTCCGGTGGTCGAGACGGCGGGCGGCAGTCCGGCGCCGTACGTCGACGCATTGAAGTCCGCGGGCGTCAAGATCCTGCACAAGGCCACCAGCGTCCGCCATGCGCTGAAGGCGCAGTCGCTCGGCGTCGACGCGGTGATCATCGACGGCTTCGAGTGTGCGGGCCATCCGGGGCAGGACGACGTGCCGGGGCTGGTGCTGATCCCGGCCGCGGCGCAGGCGCTGTCCATCCCGGTGCTCGCTGCCGGCGGGATCGCCGATGCGCGCGGCGTCGTGGCGGCTCTCGCGCTCGGTGCCGAGGGGGTCTGCATGGGCACGCGCTTCCTGCTCACGCAGGAGTCGCCGCTGCACGTGGACATCAAGGCGAGGATGCTGGCTGCGCGCGAGACCGGCACCACGCTCGTGGGCCGCCGCTTCGGCGACAGCATCCGGGTGATGCGCAATCGCGGCGTCGACCAGGCCCTCGAGCTCGAAGCGCAGGCCGCGACGACGCATCATGACCTGTTGCCGCTGATCGGCGCCGCGCGCTGGATGCAGGCCATGGAAACCGGCGCTGCGGACGATGCTGCTTTTCCGCTCGGACAGTGCGTCGGGCTGATCGAGGATCTGCCGAGTTGCAAGGCCTTGCTCGAACGCCTGGCCGGAGAAGTGCAGGGGTTGATCCGCGAACGCCTGGTGGACATGCTCTCGGGCATTCATCAGCAGGCGAACGCCAATTCGTGCCAGCTTCTCCCACGCAAGTGATGGGCCTTGATGCCGCCAAGGCCATCGAGCGGCCTTTCGATGTGGATCGGATTGCGGGTTCCGAACAGCGCTTCCGGCGTCTCAATCGAAGCGCACGTGGATGTGCTTCGGCACCCGCATCATCGTGCCCTGGATCTTGGGCGGCGGCATGTCGGGATCGAGCCTGATGCCGGGCAACTGGTCGAGGATGGCATTCAGCGCTCGTGTCATCTCGACCCGTGCCAGATGCTGGCCGATGCAGACATGGGGGCCGAATGCAAAGGCGAAGTGCCGATGCTTCGGCCGGAAGATGTCGAAGCGGTCCGGGTCCTTGAAACGGGAAGGGTCCCGGCTCGCCGAGCCGGACGCGACCGAGAGGCACGCGCCCGCCGGCAGTTCGACACCGCACAGTTCGGTGTCGACCCGCGGTGTGCGCGTCGCGATCAGTACCGGGCCGTCCCATCGCAGGGCCTCCTCGATGGCTTGCGGGATCAGCGCACGATCACGCCGCACCGCATCGAGTTGATCCGGGTTGGCGAGCAACCCGGTCAGCAGGATGCTGGTGCCGCGGTACGTGGTGTCGCCGCCGGCATTGACCAATTGGCGCAGGAAGGAGATCAGGATCTCCTCGGGCAGGTGGTCGCCATCCACCTCGGCCTGTGCCAAGAGACTCACCAGATCGTCGCCTGGATCGCGGCGGCGCTCTGCCAGCAGCGCCTTGAAGTAGACGCCCAGCTTGCGCGAGGCCTCGGTGCCGTGAGCCAGGTCATAGCTCACCACCGTCTGCGCGATGGCGAGCTTGTGGAAGATCCCCACGTCCTGCGGCGGCAGCTTCAGTTGTTGGTAGATGATCTGGAACGGATAGTGGTGGGTGAACTCCTGCACCAGGTCGGCCCGGCCGCGCCCGCGGAACTTCGCCATCAGAGAATCCACCACCGGGTCGACCAGGGTCTCGCCCCACTTCGACACCGTGTTCGGCAGGAAGGCCTTCTGGAAGATCTTGCGATAGCGCGGATGGTCGGGTGCGTCCATCGTGCTCACGCTCTCGCCGAACGAGATGCCGAGATTGCGTGCGTAGATGGTGTTCGAGTAGG
>Ga0105237_10008337_pt1 | contig 11241 bp, 8 predicted proteins | sample KBSC24metaG_FD_81520 | JGI IMG/M metagenome (GOLD analysis project Ga0105237, IMG submission 81520) | Corn rhizosphere microbial communities from Kellogg Biological Station, Michigan, USA - KBS C2-4 metaG | ecosystem: Host-associated > Plants > Roots > Rhizosphere > Soil | place: Michigan, USA... | reverse complement strand
GCGGGCGGGATTGCCCGCCCCACGTGGAACTAGGAGGGGAATTACGATGTCCTGGATCAGCAAACTGAAGAATACGCTGTCCCCCAATCGCCTCGACACGGATGTCGCCGAGGAATTGCGCGACCACCTCGCCCGCCGCGCGGAGTCTCTGGAATCCCAGGGCATGCCGCCCGCGGAAGCGCACCGCCGGGCGGCGCTGGCTTTCGGCAGTGTTGCCGCCATTCGTGAAGAGACGCGCGAGCGCAAGCTTTGGCCCGCGATCGAAAGCGCGTTGCAGGATATTCGGTATGCCGCCCGAGGGATGCGCCGTGGCCCCATATTTGCCCTCACTGCTGTGCTCTCACTAGGTCTCGCGATCGGCGCCAATACCGCCATCTTTTCGATCGTGGAAGCGATCCTGCTGCGCCCGCTTCCCGTGCCGCAGCCCGAGCGTCTTTTCACCCTGGCCACTCCCGAGCCAGAACATCCTGGCATGCCCATCTCCGGTGACACCAACGCCTTTAGCTATCCCGCCTGGGAGCAGCTTCGCGATGCTGCCGGTGGCTCTGGACGCGTCGGACTTTGCGATTCGCCTTCCCGTTCCGAGGCGCAGGCCGCCTTCTCGGGCGCGCCTTATGAAGAGGTATCGCAGCAATATGTCTCAGCCGATGCCTTCGATATTCTCGGCGTCTCTCCTGCTGTGGGACGACTCTTCTCGCCTGAGGAAGATCGCTTTCCCACGCCGCGAAAGGTCATCGTTCTGAGTTACGAGTTCTGGCGGCATCGCTTCGGGGGCGACCCTGCCGTCATCGGCCAGACCTTCGTCGTCGGCGGCAACGGTTACGCCATTCTGGGCGTAGCGCGTCAAGGTTTCACCGGCATCGAGCCCGGCAAGTTCGTCGATCTCTGGATCCCGATCACGCTCACCGATCCGGGAATTTATACCAATGCCGAATTTCGAGCCTTCCATCTCTTTGGCCGCCTTGCGCCTGGTGCCAGTCGCGAGCAACTCGAGGCCCGACTGCAGCCCGCGTTTCACCGTCGCGCGCATCTCTCCGTGCACTCCGGCGAGAATGGCATCTCCGCCTTCCGCGACAACTTCATCCGCCCCCTTTGGATTCTCTTCGCCGTCGCGGCGTGCCTGCTGGTGATTGCCTGCGCGAACGTCGCCAGTCTGCTGCTGGCCCGGTCCAGCGCGCGCGCCGCCGAGATGGCGCTACGCCTCTCGCTGGGGGCGCGGCGTACGCGCCTGGTGCGGCAACTCCTTACCGAAAGCCTGCTCATCGCCGTTCTCGCCTCGCTGCTCGGCTACGCGTTTGCCCGTGTCGCATCGCCGGTCCTGACGTCGCTGGTCTCGAAAGGCAGCGATCCTGTGCGGCTCGATTTGACCCTTGACCTGCGAGTACTGCTGTTCAGCGCTTCTGTGTGCGCCTTCTCTACGATCTTCTTCGGACTTCTGCCTGCGCTCCAAGCGACCTCCGGACGTCCCAAGACGGGACGCCTGAGATTGGGGCGCGCGTTTGTTGCGCTGCAAGTGGCCTTCTCGTTCTGCCTGGTCGCCGGAGGTGCGGCTTTCGTCTTCAGTCTGTACAACCTCACCGCAGTCGCGACCGGCTTCGACTCGCGCGGCCTCACCGTCCTGACGATTACGAACGACTTGGGCCCTCAGCAGCGGACGCGCCAACTCGCACTCATGCAGGAAATCCGCCTGCGTGCGGGTGCATTGCCCAATGTGCAGGGTGCCGCAACGGCTTGGACCACGCTCTTCTCCGGCGCCCGCCGCGCCCAGAGGATCCTCGTTCCCGGCCGGCCTCTCTCCGATCGTCCCGAGACCTTCTACCGTGTCTCACCAGGTTACTTCGCCACCTTGCGCACACCCCTGCTCAGCGGACGCGATCTCACCGTCTCTGACAATGACGATGAGCCCGTACCGACTGTCGTCAACCGAACTTTCGCCCGCACTTACTTCGGCAGCGACACTGCCGCGCTCGGGCGCGAGTTTCAGCGCGATGACAAGGTGCGTCACCAGGTGGTTGGGATTGCGGCCGACTCCACCTTCACCGATCTGCACAAAGGCCCCGAGCCGATCGCTTATATGCCGATGAAGCCGCCCCGCGCCTTCACCTTATATGTCCGTTCGACGCTTGACGCGGCGTCCGTGATGAAAATGATTCAGCGAGAGACGGCCGCACTCGGTGGGCAGACCCGCGTTCGCGACGTCACAACGCTTGACACGCTGGTGGGCAATACCATGCTGACGGAAAAGCTGCTGGCGTCTTTGGGTGGCGTCTTCGCGTTGTTTGGTTTGACGCTCGCGGCCATCGGGCTGTTCGGCCTGCTGAATTATTCGGTCACACGACGCACCAAAGAAATCGGGATCCGTGCCGCGCTCGGGGCCACTCGCCTGATGCTCCACGGCGTCGTTCTGCGCGACTTGATGGGCACTGTGGCCGTCGGCCTCGCGCTCGGACTCGCGGGTGCGTTCGCACTTCTCCAACTGACGCATTCCCTGATGTTCGGCATTCAACCTGCCGACCCGCTTCCTATCGCTGCCGCCTTGATCATTTTCGCCTTGGCCGCCGCACTGGCCTGCAGCATTCCCGCACGCCGCGCTGCCGCTATCGACCCGATGGTCGCTCTTCGTCACGAATAAGGGGGGCAAGTATAGTACCCTACACTTCGAGGAAAGAATTGGACCAAGGCCCCGTCACTGCGGACCAGATCCGGGAAGAGCTGCTGCGGATCGCTGAAAGCCCTATTTTCGAAGACGCCGACCGCTTACAGCGCTTCCTTCTATTCATCGTGGATGAGACTCTCGATGGACGCGGCTCGCGCCTGAAGGAGTCGGTGGTAGGCGTCGAAGTTTTCGATCGCGAACCCTCGTACGATCCGAAGGTCGATCCGATCGTGCGCGTCCAGGCGCGCCGCTTGCGGTCCAAGCTCGAGACCTATTATGAGGGCCCCGGCCAGTACAGCCCAGTCCGCATCCTGCTTCCGAAGGGTGGCTATCTTCCGGCTTTCGAACTCGCCGCCGCTCCAAAGATCGCGGCCCCCGAAATTCCCGTTGCCCCCGAGCAGCCGATCGCGCCGCAATCGCGCCGGCCAGTCAATCGCACCGTTGTCCTCGCCGGTGCAGTGTTGGTTTTGTCGTCGGCGATCCTGCTGCTATCGCGCCATCCCAACTCGTCCGTGCTGCCCACTGAGCGCCTCTTCACCACTCACGCCGGATACCAGACCACGCCGTCATTCTCTCCCGATGGCACATCGCTCGCCTTCGCCTGGGGTGGGGAAGACAACGATAACATCGATATCTACGTTCAGAAACTGGACGCCGATTCTCCCCGGCGCATTACGGATTCCGCGGCCGAAGAGAAGAGTCCCGCCTGGCTACCCGACGGGCAGCACATCGCGTTCACTCGTGCCTCCGGTCCTGGCCGGCTCGCGATTCTGATCGCTTCTCTCTCCGGCGGCGACCAGCGCCAGGCGGCTGAAATTCAAGCCGACGCGCAAGATCCGCCCAGCCTTTCCTGGTCGTCTGACGGCAAGAAGCTTTACACCAGCGAGCGCACAGCTCCGGGAGCGCCTATGCACCTGGTTGTGATCAGCCCAGAAGGCGGCGAGCGAGTGCCGCTCACGTCCCCACCCGCAGGCGGCGCGGGCGACGATCAGGCGGTCCTCTCGCCCGATGGCAAATGGCTCGCTTTCCGGCGGCGAGCGGAGGCCTCCGTCCACGATGTCTATATCGTGCCTTCCGCGGGAGGTCCAGAACGTGCGATCACTCGCGATCACGCCGGCATCGTCGGCATTGCCTGGACTCGCGACAATCGCAATCTGATCATCTCATCCCGCCGTCAAGCCAGCCTGCAGAGTCTCTGGCGTTTCCCAGTCGATGGCCAGGCTCCGACGCGCCTCACGGATGCTGCCGTCGCCGCGTCTTATCCCTCCATCAACCCGCACGACGGCACCATCGCTTTCGCTTCGCGTTTTCTCGATTCCAATATCTACCGTATCGACCTGGCCGGAGATGCGCCGCCGCACCGCATCATCGAAAGCAATCTGCTCGATTCCAGCCCGCACTACTCCCCTGATGGCCGCCGCATCTGCTTCCGCAGCAACCGTACGGGCAACGATGAACTTTGGGTGGCCGACTCTGACGGCCACGCCGCGACGCGCCTCACGCATTTCGGAGGTCCCGTTACCGGCAACGCACGCTGGTCTCCCGACGGACAGTTTCTCGCGCTCGATTCACGCCCTTTAGGCAACGCCGACGTTTTCATTGTGCCGGCCGCCGGCGGGGAGCCTAGCCAGATCACTCACGAACCTTCCAACGAAGTGCTCCCCAGCTTCAGTGCGGATGGACAGTCCGTATACTACGCCTCCGATCGCACGGGCACCTGGCAGATTTTTAAGCAGCCACTCCATGGAGGCGAGCCTAAGCAGATCACGCAGGCGGGAGGTTTCGCTCCGTTGGAATCGAGCGATGGCAAGTCGCTGTACTTCGCACGAAACGACATCAACGGAATCTATCGAATGCCGGCTGCAGGTGGCGCGGTCGAGCGCGTCGTCGAATCGCTGCCCGTCTCTCTCTGGGGCGGTTGGGGACTCGCCGGCGATCAGTTGGTCTACCTCTCACTCACCGGCAAACGCGAGAGTCCCGCCGAACTGCAGGTGCTCTCATTGTCCACGGGCAAGACGCGCACTGCCGCCTCGCTGCAGCTGCGCCCTCTCCTCTTTGATGGAACGCTGGGCGTGTCGCCGGATGGGAGGTACGCCCTGGTTGCGGAAGTGGAACGCGCCGGCAGCGAGATCCATTTGCTGAGCGAGCGGTAGCGGCAGATTCGCTACTGCTACCGAGCCGCGACTGCGAGGGAGCGGACACTCTAATTCTTGATGACATAGAAGGCACCGTTCCCTGGCGGTCACGGTTCAGTAGGCTCCGGATAATGCTACTGTTGATTCGCTCCCGAGTAGACGGTATCGGCCGCGGTCAGAGTGGGATTGTTCCCCAGATGCCGGGGTTGCTGGATCGCATAGTGATCCAGGTATGCTTTCCAACTCATGTTCTTGTTTAAAATCCAGCGCCAGAATCGTCGGCTTCTTGCTGTCCCACGAGTGAATCTCGACTTTGCTTAGACGCACACCGTATATTCCCAGCGCCTGCAGCACGCCGACCATGTTGGTGGCTCCAAGCTGATAATGGCGGCTGTCGTCGCGAATTCCCTTCACCACCCCGTGCTCGATCAGCATCGAGCCCACGCCGATCACTGGTCCGCCTCCTGTGTACGCGGAGTGAAATACAGTCGAACCTTCACCTACGTTCGCGCTGTGTTTGGCCATGAAGGACTCGCGCTCCATGCTGCACACGTACGTTCCATAGTTCGGCGTAAGTAGTTCCTTATTCCGCATCATCCCCGGCTGATAAGCGTGCAAAGAGTTCGCCAGTTCCAGTCGCATGGGCGGCATCCGTCCGCCCGGTTGCAGGGGAGCGAAGGTCTTCAGTTTCCACCACGGGTATTGATAGGCCAGGCCGCCCTTGAAGAAGAGCCGGTACATCTTCCGCTCCAATTCGTCGAAGTACCACGCAAGTGAACAGCGCCATGATCGCGGGGTATCGCGCGGCCTTCACGTTCGGGTGCTTCTGGTGATACAGCTTCACCCAGGTATTCAACGTAAAGAAAAGATCGCTCACAATGGTGGTTTACATCGTGCCATTTCCCTCACGCAGGTGGTGGTGATATCGTTCCACCAGAGAGTCGGTCTGGGCCAGAATGCGATCATCCTTGCGTGTAGCAAATGTTACGCTCGAATCGCTCTGCCATTTCGACACGGCCGGTATGTTTTTGTATTTGGTCTCGACCATAAAATCTCCTCCTGGCGGTATCTGAGCGTTCGGGGGAGTGGGGCAAAAGGTGCAAGGGAGTAAAATCGGGTATCGATACCCCGTTAGAGTCGAGGCACACTTTGAAATTTGAACGAATTGCCGCGGTCCTCCTGTTCTGGACCTCGATCGCCGCCGCCGTGCAGCCTGCGGTCTTCAACGTATTAGATTACGGAGCCCATAACGACGGGAAGACTTCTTCAACCGCCGGCTTCAAGGCCGCAATTCAGGCCTGTGCTAAAGCCGGAGGGGGAACCGTCTTCATTCCCGCCGGCCAGTATGTTTCCGGCGCCATCGAGATGGTCAGCAACATGACACTCAACCTGGACTCCGGCGCGATCATCCGATTCGTCGCCAACCGGCAGGAATACCCGATGGTGAAGAGCCGCTTCGAAGGTGTCGAAACGATGGCCCCTGCCGCTATGATCGGCGGCCACAATCTGGAAAACATCGCCATCACCGGACGCGGGACACTGATCGCCGACAACGCCGAGTGGCGCAAGTTGATGAGCGACGAGGCGCCGCGTGCCGCGTGGACCGACATGCTAGCGAAGTTCGAGCGCAAGGAAACCGTCAGCGACGAGCAGCGCAAGAACGCCGCCCTCTCGCTCCGCGCCGACTTCATTCGACCGGTCGAGAGCAAGAACGTGTTGATCGAGGGCGTTCACATTCTGGGCGGTCCGATGTGGGTGTTGCACATCTTATATTGCGAGAACGTCGTCATCCGCAACGTGATCGTGGAGAGCTTCCCGGGCGCGAACACCGATGGCGTGGATATCGATTCCAGCCGCCACGTGCGGATCTCCGATTCCTACTTCGATACGGGCGATGACGCAATCTGCCTGAAATCCGGTAAAGACGCGGATGGCCTGCGTGTCAATCGTGTGACGGAGGACATTGCCATCACCAACTGCACGATTCATCGGGGCCACGGAGCAGTGGTGCTCGGTAGCGAGACTTCCGGCGGCATTCGCAACGTGGTGGCGAGCAACATCATTGCGCAGGGGACCGATCGCGGTATTCGCATCAAGAGCACGCGCGGACGCGGCGGCGTGCTGGAGAATATCCGCTTCGATAACTGGGTGATTGAAGATACTCCGAACCCGGCCATCGAAGTGACCAACTATTACACCCGCGCTCCCGCTGAGCCTGTTTCGGTGCGGACGCCGGTATTCCGCAATATTTCCATTAGTCACGTGACGATCAGCCGCTGCAAGACCGCCGTGAGCATCGAGGGTCTGCCGGAAATGCCGGTGGAGGGCCTGCGCCTCAGCGACATTACGGGCAGCGCGAAGGAAGGCTTGCGCGCCTTCAACACGAAGGGACTTGAACTGCACAACGTCCGCATCAATCCGGAGTCTGGGATCCCGTTCCTGATTCGCGACTCGACGCAGCTCGATTTGGATGGCTTGCAGACGCGCAGTCCGAAAGCGGGCGTGCCGGTGGTGCGGTTGGATCGCTCGACCGAAGTGACGCTGCGCAACTCGATCGCCTGGAGCGGAACGGATCTCTTCCTCTCGATGGCTCCTGGGCTGAAAGTGATTTTGAGCGGCAACGACTTCAGCAAGTCGGCCACCCCTTCGAAGGAAGAAGCGGCCGATCACTGGAAGAATATCAACACGCCCGACCGTGCCCGCTAATTCTTCTTGTGGGGCAGGCGCTTTCGCCCGCCAATCCGGAACTCTCGCTCGGTTCTGGACGTTCCGAACCGCACTGCGGAGTCGGGGTTTGCACCGAATAAACCGACGAGCCCGAGCCAGCCTCCGGAATGGGCAGGCGGAAGGGAAGCGCCTGCCCACAAAACTACTTCACGTAGCGTTCGGCGAAGTTTAGAAAAGTGGGCCAGTTCGGACCATCGGTATGGCCACCACTATGCTGCCGGAAGGCGACTTCGCCATCGGTCAAGGAAGTCTCGATCGGTGGGAAATCGCTCGTGCCCATATCTTTCTTGCCGAGCAACTTGTAAACTGGCCCGGCGCCAGCTGCCGCCATGAACATTCCTTTGGCATCGACCCAGCCGTCGCCATCCGTCTTCCCTCCGCTGATGAAAACAGGGCGCGGCGCGCACATCGCGATCAGTTCGTGCGCGTCCACCGGGAGCTCGCCCCAGTTCAGCGGGCCGGAGTACTTGATAAAGTTGCCGGCCATCCAGTGGTATTCGCCGGAGCCCGCTACGTTCTCGACGATCTCTCCCCAGTCGCGTCGATTCAGCTTGGCGCCGCCTTCTCCTGACGAGCTTACATACGCGACCCAGAAGCGCGGGTCGTAGGCCATCGCCACCAACGTTGCCTTACCGTAACGGGAGTGGCCTTCCAGTCCGATTCGCTTCGCGTTTACGGATTTATCGGTCTCGAAATAATCCAGAGCGCGGCTCGCTCCCCAGGCCCAGGCGCGTAAGGCCCCCCAGTCATCCACCTTGCGCGGCTGTCCGTGATTCACCAGGCCGACGATGCCGAGCGTGAGTCCATAGCCGTTGTCAGCTTGGATACTACCGGGAACTATGATCGCGTAGCCCCAGCCCTTGGCGAGAACCTGTTGCTGCCAGGTGGGACCGGAGGGTGTACGCGGCGGACCGACGGAGGGAGTGCCACCGCGACGCGGCGGAGGAGGCGGAGCGAAGGCGTTCGGCAGGTAGGGCGGACCCTCGGGAGCGGCCGGCGCCGGAGCCCCGAAACCGAAGCCCCCGAATTGCATGATCACGGGCACGGAACCCTTTGCTTCGGCCGGCGTAGTCAGGCTGACTTGAATTTTCACAGCGATTTGAGGGTACGACGAGTTATCTACAGTGCCGACCAATTGCTTGGTGACGATCGCCACATCGCCGTTCATTCCCTTGGTGGTCGAGGCGACCTCCCACTTCACCTTCGGCACATTCTTCGGAACTCGTCCGTAGATCTCGCGATCGAAATCCTCCTCGATCTCGGGGCGGCGCTTACTCCACCAGTCGGAAGCTTTTGCGATCTTCTTGCCATTCTTCAGGAGCAATGGGTCGGGAAGCGTCGGATAAGGATTGGCTTTGGATTCGTCGTAATTCGCGTAGTAGGGCGAGTCCTTATTATTGCCGTCACGCCCGCGCCGCACTTCCTTAATATGGAGCAGGTCCATGAGGCGCTGATGGTCTTCCTGTGGAGTGAGTTTTACGGGGTCGGGCTGTTGCGCATTGAGGAGCAGCGCCGGAACCAGCAACACCCATGAGCATCGTGGCTTTAACAAGCTTCACCTCTTTAGTTTTAGACAAGAACTAAATGATGCCTATTCTACCTCTTCGCCACACGGTTCTGGATACGATGAATCAGGCGGTCAATCTGCTCCATTTTCTTAATCGTGGGGATCGAGAGGACTTCGCGGTCGTGATACGCGAGGTCCCACTTGAGTTCGGTCGCGAGCTTGATGAGACGGCTGGTATCTTCGAGGTTGTCTTCGTGCAATTGCTGCAAGTCACGCTGCCTGGCCTGTTCGGGAGTGCCGCCACCTGGAGAGTCAACATGGGCCCCTTGTATTCCCCCAGCTCTTTGGGAATTGCAGAGCATCACCGTTAGTGCTCCCAGCAGGCAAATCCGCGTCCAAAGTCTCATGTAACTCTCCCCGATTGCGAGAATCATATCCCACTTCGGCGACGTAACTTTCTTGAATTTTGCAAACTCTATACATTTAAGCGACAAAGTTTTCGAAATCGTCCCATAGGATGGATACGTGCAACCAGTGGAAGAGGGCATGAGCCGGCGCAATTTCTATGTCGGCGCGATTTACGGAATTTGGGCGATTATTTCGGCTGCGCTCGGGCTACCCGCAATCATCTACTTGTTCCTGCCTCCCAAAGCGCGGCAGGAAAGCAATTTCGTGGAGATAGGCGATGTCACCAAGCTGACTCCCAATTCGCCGGTGGAAATGGTTTTCCGCCGCAATCGCGTGGATGGCTGGAAGATCCTGAGCGAGAAGAGCACGGCCTGGGTGGTCAAGCAGGCCGACAACCAGGTAGTCGCATTCGGGCCGCAATGTACACACCTGGGATGCGCGTATCACTGGGAAGACGGCAAGAATCAATTTCTCTGCCCGTGCCATTCTTCACTGTTCGCGGTGGATGGCAAAGTGGTCTCGGGACCGGCGCCTCGTCCGCTGGATCGCTTCGAGACGAAGGTGCAAGGCAACAAATTGCTGGTGGGCGATCTGCACAAAACGCCGGAGCAAAGCGCATGAGACGGCGATTCTCCATCGCGGCGGACTGGCTGGATCACCGCACCGGCGTGCAGACGGCCGTGCGACAGTTCCTGTATGAAGAGATTCCCGCGTCGAGCGGCTGGCACCAGGTGTTCGGCAGCGTCGCGGCTTTTCTCTTCATGGTGCAGGCTTTCACCGGTGCGCTGCTGGCGTTCAATTACGCGCCTACGCCGGGCGATGCGTACAACAGCCTGCGCTACATTCTGACCGAGCTGACCGGCGGGCGATTGATTCGCGGCCTGCATCACTGGGGCGCCAGCATGATGATCGTGGTGGTGGTGCTGCACATGATTCAGGTCTTCATCTACGGCGCCTACAAGAAGCCGCGTGAAGCCACCTGGATCATCGGCGTGTTTCTACTTCTGATCACCCTGGGCTTCGGACTAACGGGCTACTTGCTGCCCTGGGACAATCGCGCCTTCTGGGGCACTGTGGTCACGACGCAGATCGCGGGATCGGCTCCAATCGTGGGGCCGTACCTGACGCGATTTTTGGGCGGAGGCAGCTCGATCGGGGTGGTGACGTTCGCGCGCTTCTACGGAATGCACGTACTGCTGTTACCGCCGTTGACTCTGGTGTTGATGGCCGTGCACATTTTCCTGGTGCGCAAGCATGGCGTAGCTCCCGCGCCCGGTGATGAGCTGGTGCCGAAAAAGAAATTCTATCCGCACCAGGTGTTCATCGATACGGTGGCGATCTTCGTCGCGTTCGCAATCCTGTTCCTGCTGGCGGCCGCGGTGCGTGTGCCGCTCGAGCAGCTTGCCGATCCCACCGACACGTCCTACATTCCGCGTCCGGAGTGGTATTTCCTATTTCTGTTCCAGACGCTCAAGCTATTCCCGGGTCCGCTCGAAATCGTGGGGAGCGTGGTGCTGCCAGGCATCGCGGTGACGGCGCTGATTCTGGTGCCGTTCATCGATCGCGGCAAGATGGTGAAAGTTTCGAAGCGCGTGTTCGCGGCATCGGTCGTGCTGCTGGCGGGGATCGGCTGGGCAGCCCTGACGGCGACTGCCGTCGCAACCACGCCGAAACCGGCGGCCGGCACGCAGATCGACTTTTCCGCGCCTACGGACTGGATGCAGCTGTCGCCGGAGGAGATGGCCGGCGTTGCCTATTTCCGTCAGGAGAATTGCGTGAGTTGTCACGCGATTGGGGGGAAGGGAAAT
>Ga0105237_10008334_pt1 | contig 11246 bp, 7 predicted proteins | sample KBSC24metaG_FD_81520 | JGI IMG/M metagenome (GOLD analysis project Ga0105237, IMG submission 81520) | Corn rhizosphere microbial communities from Kellogg Biological Station, Michigan, USA - KBS C2-4 metaG | ecosystem: Host-associated > Plants > Roots > Rhizosphere > Soil | place: Michigan, USA... | reverse complement strand
TTCGATCCCGTTGCGATCAAAGGCTACTATTGGCTTCCCTAGAAGTCTGAACCCAGGAAAAGCCGAAGGGGCCCCCTAACTGGAGCCACCCAAAAACCCAAACTACACGAAATTCTTTCCCCATTTTACCACAGCCTTAGGTTGCCTTGCAAATCCCTCCCCTAGCGAAGCATAGGAATTTCTGCAGGTCGCGTAGCGGACTTAATAGTAGGTGAGATGATGCTCCGGGCTCTGCGAGTCATGAAGCCGTGGGGAGTTCAATGCTCTCAGGGACTTGTACGTACGGAATACGGAGCACTCAGCACGCTGTGGCCCAGTCCAGGTGGTCGGTAGGTTTGGTTTGTCGTTTACGATAGGCCCGTAGCACAACTCTAGCCAACAGTCACAGATCACAGACAGGCATGCTGCCTTGCCGAATCTCGGTGATCACTGGCGATCCAGTCTTCTGCCTCTTGGACCCCCTCTGTACGGAGTAGTCTGTTCCATTCCCATTTCCCTGTCCCTGTAAAGTTCTGCCAGCCACCATGGTCAATCACGCCACACCTCTCCATTGCTCCCCTTCTTGTTGATCGAAGCCGCCATGTCTGTGGCACTGATCCTTGTCCCTAGATTACGCCAGTTCCAATTCTTGCTAGCTAACAGCGGCCCCAATGCCGAGTACTAGACCTTCGTCCTCTGCTAAGCTCTCCAACTATCTGGACCCGGCCATTCGTCTATTTCGAGAGAGTACGCCTACTTCAAAGATCGTAATGTAGTTGGCCTCTTTACTGGGGAAAGTTGTACTCGATATTTGGCCTATCTACCATGACTACTACTGTCCTTCTTCTTCTTCTTCTTCTTCATCTTCTTCTTCCGGTTTCTGCTTCTACTACCAATCAAGTACCGCTGTCCGCTCCACTTGAATCAGCTCACCAGGGTGATGCAACCATATCGTCTAACTCGCTCATCTGACTCTACTATCACCGTGCCATTGGAGTTCCCACATAACGCCAGTCGAACTGTGTCAAGGTACATCCCTGAGACCAATACCATTATTGTCATCCCCAGAAGCTTTACTGCCGCGTCGAACTTTACCACCGTCTTGCGGTCTAGATGATCACCAACACTTTTCGTCTCACACAAGCCAACCCAACCGGCACATCGCAAACGCTCCTTACAGGGCTTGGAAGGTATGAAACGAAACTTTGACCTATGTCAGGCCCGCTAATATATTTAGACCTATCTACGGATATTCCATAGCCGCTGGTGATATCAGTGAGTCCTTACAGGATTTCGTATATTCTCGGCGGTGCAGCAATAAAAGCTCGATACCCGATGCATCCACCTCTGTTGAAGGATCCAAATCTATCGCGATGAATGAACCAGCACCTGTCCAGAAGCCCGGGTCGGCGACCAGTCGCTGTCGTCTCCATATCAGGCAACAGCCAAGGGCGGCAAGGGCAGGCCCCGATGGAAAGGATAGACGGTATGTATTGCTCTACCCACCATTTCCTTTCAGATTTAATAAGTCCCAAGGGCGATTGACCCTCCTCCAATTCTCCAATTGCACATGCAAGACTTCAATCCGGATTCAAAACAAGACGTGGCAGAATTATCCAGCCCATTCTGGGTGGTGCATTGCAAACTAGTGGCAGCGCAAACACCAGATAAAGATGTGTCCACTATGTCCCAAACCACTGAGGATGGGCGAAAGGAGGTGCAACGCCTACTTCTAGGCACGACCGTGGCAAGTCCAACCAACACGGCTGATGACCCTGATCCCCCTACCTTTACACCTCACCCGCGATCAGAAACGGCTATGAATGCCCCACCGAGCCCGACGTCGAGATTCCTGCCAGTTTCGTCTTCACGACCTCCTGAGCAAACAAAGCCACCGCACCAGATACCTGGGACTTTCTTTATCTTTGCCGATGTATCAGTTCGCAAAGCTGGCGAATATCGACTCCAATTCGTTCTCATGAAAATGGATAGCGTACATTTGGCTCAAGGGGCGGTCATCCCTGCTATCGACACGGTCACAACCGATGTTTTTAGGGTTGTCAATGCTAAAGATTTCGACCAAGTCCAACCGAGCACTAATCTAGTGAAGGGCTTACTGGATCGTGGTGCAGGGTTTCCGTTGAAATTGAAGAAGGGCCTACGGGACGGGCAAAAGCGGCGGAGACAGAATTCTGGGGGGGATTCTGAGGACGAATCCGATGATGCCGACTAGAGCTAACGACTCTAGCTCGATGAAGTCACAAAATGGCATTTTCCACGGTGTTCGTGGACATGACATCCCGATGCCTTTCGTGGAGTGTACACGGCTCTAAGTGCGCAAGGATCAAGTTTTACACATGTGGCTTTGTGTATGGACAGGCGAGCCCCACCTGTATCTCTTCCGTCAATTCAACCATGTTCACAGCTTGAGTGATCATTTGGGTAGACCACAGGGCACCCAGGCGTTTCAGGTTCGCACAGATAGAAGGCTTCTTTATTATGCAACCGGTCGTCCGGGGGCTAACTACAACATTGTGGAGGAAACATTCAGAATAAGGCATACTCTTGGCTTTGGAAAAGAAATATCGACGTCATTTTCATGGGGAACCACGCTAACTAGGGAGGGTCAGCCCCGAAATTTCCAATGTTCAAAAAGAGCAAGGCGAAATGGCGGGATGAGTGAAAATACGAAAATACGAAATAGGCTTCTTGGAATACAGGTACCGAGACGGCACCCGCTTGACTTTGGGGTAGAACATCAAGGTTCTCGACCACTCTGGATGCTCCACCTTGAGAACGAATTTCTTAAACCGCAAATAACGTTCACAATGTGACAATGCTTCGAGCGTGTTGGCATTGGACTAGAGTCCCGAGATTCACACAGTTGGTCATAAGTCTGATGGTGCAATACAGGCAATCGACCGAACATCGGTGCCCAAGCCTGAAGGGAATGTTCTCCTAGCTATATTTGGATTGGCCACGTTTTGGAACGATGGTTCAGGGCAGCATGAGACGCACGGACCGCGAACATTTGCGGGAACCGCATTATCTTTCGGCGAGCGAAAGAGAGAGAGATACCGCGAGGAGTAAAACCAGCTTCCATCCACGAGGCTCGTACCAATAATCTGTGAAGATTACAGCTACAAAAGTTGAGGCTCTGTGAGCATTCTGGAAGGATGGTCTAGACCACAACATCGAGGCTGGCTATCCAGGTCTAGATTGTTATCTCCTAATTCAGTCCTCATTCGGTCCTAATTCTAATTAGCCCGCTAGCCACCTCTTTAGGCAATGTGGAGAGAACCAGGCAAACTTAGACCCAAGTAGTTAGTCGGATTGTCTGATATATATCCAAGGGCAGACCTCAGGGGCAGCATGGAGTACATGTTGTGGCGTGGATCTGGATGGAGGGTATTTGCATTGGGAGGGATGACGGGCTGGACGTTTCAGACACCTATCCAAGCGTCCGGGGCAGATCGCAACGATGACCCGGCGAAGCCTTGTCAGCAGCCTGACTGGTCAAGTAGCCAGTTCCCTGCAGTGCACGGAGTACCTCGAGAGACCAACTACGCACCTGGCCAATATGTCAGTTATCGTATTCCCACTCCAAATATTCCGTACCTTAGTTACTGCTCCGTCCTAACACTTGGTCAGGGGGCGGAAATCAAATGCTTCGCACAGACGTTGCAATCCATTCAGGAACTCGTATCAGTTGCCGTCATGCGTAATGTGGCGCAGCCCTGGCCCCAACATGAAACCGGCTTGCACGATCACGCAGGGAAGCTCGCACAGCTAAGGTAGCGTGCAAGCATTCACAAAAGTTAGCCAGGACTGTCTTCCTGTTCAATTGTCAGGACTCAATTGTGATTCTCCTCAATCCAAGTTCTACGAGCAACAAGCATTCCAGCGAAAGAGGAAATGCCTTTACGCTTGCCATTTTCGCTCCTGATGGCCTCGGCTAATACCTTGGCTCAAAGTCATTTGGGTTCACTCGAGCGAAACTCTCCTACAGAGTGCTCTAAAGAGCATCTTCCCAATGCCTTTTAGTTCCCTAAGAACGTTTCTTGAAGAAACTCTGATGATGCTGTTACCACGTCGCCAAACTCTGAGAATGAATTCTGTCCAAAGTGTACCTAGACACCCACTGGAATGCCTGCTCGGCACGAGAATTCCGTGCAAAACCTCGCGCGTCAACCATTAGAAGGTTGATACATTGGCCAGAACTTGGCCTTGTGGGAAGCTGAACCGTCCGAAAGTTTTCGCTGGGCTAATTCCACTCTTCTAGACTTATTGATACCCAGTGGTGACGATGGTAGCAAGCCAGCATAATTTGATCTGCTTTCGCTAGATCAAGCAGGACTCAGGATGCTGGAGAGCTCTCCACGCTTTGGAAGATTCGTACGCTCAATTCTTCTGTGAAAGCAAAACGTAAGTCTAGCTATAGTAAGACGACATTTGGCTGCCTACGCATTTGCCCATCGACCTACCAAAGTGCGGGAATATTGGGGACTGTCGGGTCACCTATACTACAGAATTGAGCCCTCGTACCCTGACCCAAAACTACTAGTCTCAATTGTTTACGTCTCACTCGACATGAGGTTGAGCCTGTGGGATCTTGCATCATTTTGCTTATGCGGCATGAGTTCTGAATCTGGGTCGACTGCACCATGGGGAACTGAAACTTCTTCCCATTGAGCTTTGGACAATTGTCAATGAATAGTCTTCGACTGTCCGCTTCCATTGTTTGGAGTGCTCCTTGCTGCCAAAACTCGTCTACGAAAATTCGTGACTGGGCCAAGACATCGCAGGTGATCAAGATCAAGAACCGAGTACCATTTACGATCATATCATAGTCTACTCAAGATACTCGCTTAGACGCCTTCGTATATAGGCTCAGCGTTCCTACTACGGAGCTTTCCTTCGCCATTAGACAAGTACTTATGGGGTTCTGGATGTTGCTGACGCTCTCCTTATATCTTTCAGCATCTGCGAGCTGGCACGCCCAGCCTCATTTGACATAGAGTAGTTCATAAAAGTGTCACTGGGGTCAATCAGATCAAAGAAGGATTTCTAATGCAACACCAGAACCCTCCCTACTTTCCGTGAAGTCGGAACAACAAGCATCACTTCTTCACTTCCAGGAAGGCGCAGCAGCGTCTGGAACACCACGTTAATCCTGCAGACCTCTCTAGCGGGGGCAACGGAACACAGCGGTATTGCAGACAACCTTGGGGCTACACCAGTTGTTATATTAAGTCTTTCAACACGATCACTGCTGCGGATCATAGATATAGGACGTCTTAATATTTAAAACATACTCCTACTGCCCTCGCATATATGGTAGTGATTGTAGCATGCAGTCACTATCTCAGCATCAGAGATGGCCAGGATCTCATCGCTCTCTTCAGCTAATCTGACAATGGTGTTTGTGCCAGTCTAACACTTCCAAGGCAGGGCTGTTGTGAAAATTCACTTCGTGGCTGAGATCGATGCTCGGAGCTCGGAGTATGGCACGGTGACCAGGGCCCTGTACCAGAAGATCCTCAATGTCATGGCGTGAGGGTATTTTCAAAGTTCAGTTCTTAGATATGCTGTCCTTCAACATCTGCAACACGTTGATTGAGGTAAACGGCAAGAATCAACCATGTGGTCTCACACAACTCCCGTTCATTCGCGGTCGTGGCCTGCAAGGGATCGAATTGAGTGCACACTTGGTCAACTTCCAAGTTTGGCATGTGGCGGCATAGACAACCCGAGTTTAGGCTGATTAAAACCCATTGGCATCAAGTTCGATGATCACCAGAGAATCCTCCTACCAGCTAGCATCTTGCGAGGCATGGCCTAGTTCTCGGCTGCTGCATGAGCAGGTACTAAATGTGTGATGTGATCGACCAAGGCTAGTGGGAGGAATCTTCACTCAATCAGCGTTTAGGCTACCGCAAAATGGAAGTTGATGATCACCAATAACAGGTGAAAGATTCAAAAAGACAAAAATTCAGACGCTGATCAATTGAATGCTGCAGTGGTACGGAGTACGACGAGCAGTAGTCATCACCATCAACTGCAAGGTTCGGTGTACGGAGTACATCCTCGTGGATCTAACCTTGGGAATTCCATGAAATCATGAGAGGTTGAAACGGTCATCACGATTCTGTGCCGTCCGCAAAGCATCCGGAATGGTGATTGGACTTCATCACAAGTCCTCGACAAATTCTTTGGGAAGCCGTACATCCTATTCATGACTTGAGTATCCCAATACAGGCACCAGAACTTTCCTGTTTCACAAGGTAGCGCGAGGACAGTCGGGGGGCTTGTGCATGGGCTTTGACTTTGAACAAACACGCTGCGACCGGGAAACTAAAACAGACTTTCCCCCCAAATCAGGGCGGGCCTCGGAAAACAGGATGGTGACGAACTTTATAAGTAGGAGGATCACCGCCACAGACCACCGACGATGATCAAAGACTTTTGAGGTAACATGACAGCTGTTCTGGCTGTTATTTCCCTCAAAAGATCGTCGGGCAATATCCACCCAAAGGGATGACTAACGCCCACTTACTTCTCTGCCCCTCCATTATCTTGTACCAGAGCCCGAACGGGTTGGCATGCTGTCGGTCGTGACTTGGGCGACGACTTTACATAACCATTCGTCCTCTGGAGGTCGAAAGCGACAGGGTTTCTGCTCTGCTAGTGCCACAGCAACTTTGAACCTTCATCCTGTGCCGTTCTGGGCCTCTTGAAGTGGTTTCTTCTTTAATAGCTGGGATTGTCTAACCTAAACAGAACAAGAGCTCTGACTCTCCGTTCCGTTTTGATATCAGACAGTCGTGTCGAGTCTCAGGAAGCTTCGAGCTGGGTTTTCGATATCTAGGCACCGGCCCCTTCTCTTCGCTGGAAGGATATCGGTACGACTTACCTCTGTCGTCATAATTAGATCGAGCAAGTTTTCAAGTAGCGGCTCAACTAACCACGCTTGCGGTATTGCCCATGCGCCGCGTCACTTCACTGGCACCCATGCCACTCATGATTTGCCCGGAATACCACCTGGTAGAGCGTTGCATTCTAGGCCCTGAGAAGCGGTTTCCATAGTTATGGTCGTAGAAATCCTAGCCACGCTTGCGACCTCCTATCCATATGATTCCTAGGAATAATGCACATGTATCGTACTACCTTTTACCGTCATAGCGTCGGGGAGGTCGAAAACGTGTGCTGAGCGGGGCGGAAATCTCAGACCCCCAAAACGTTTGTACGGAGTACACTACTTAGCGGGCAGCTGCACAGTGGGGGGATTGGGAATGGCATAAGCCCTTGACTTTTGTTTATGCAATATCAACCGTTGTCCTTGACCTGTCACCGTGAAACTGCTGATCTAGAGAAAGGCCATTCCAAGTAACCCACCCCACAGGAATTCAGGGCAATGAGGGCGTACTCATGAATGTGTCGGTGACCCGTCTAGAAAACCATAGCATGATGCCTCGCACAACTGAATAGCTGGACCACCTACATGATGAAAAGCATATACGCTTAACCTTAAGGCTACCAATTTACCAGAGTGCCGATTTTCCGGAAACCCGATCTTTGAAAAGTCAGCGCTAAAAGCAGATAACTTTCGAATGGGTGACTTCTGAAGGTTTCCCTTGTGATTCTTATTTCCCATTCGCCTTGCTTCTTGGTCAAACAAGGCTGTCATGGCACCATAATTAGACTTTGTGGTGCGGGGTAGGGTCAGAGTGGGAATGCGTGGAGAAGAGCCAGCCAGGCAAATAATGAAGTTGCAACTAATAACGCTACTACGGTATATCGATCCTATTGGAAGGAAATAGTGATATCGATCATATGCCAATGGCTCCTGATTTTAGCTTTCGTTGACTGTATACGCGTATTTGTTTGTGCAAGTCGTGTCGGGCTTCACACCAAGCCCTCGCACGAACACAAGGCCAAAATCCGACAGATCCAGAATGTGGCAACCAGATGGGCGTCTATGCTGTGCCTAGAGATCGGCGGACAATGTAACATGGGAGATTGCAGAACAAAGAGAGGTGCGATGGGAGATTGTTGTCTCCCTGAAGACCAAGCATTTGAGCCCGATATAGGCATCGTAGCTTCAAGTTGCTACATGGGAATTTAGATCGTCCGAGTGACGTGAACCCCCAGAGCACTGTGCTGTATTCGAACTACTTGTGGTAATGCTTTGATTTGGATAGAATTGGGGCGAAGAGGTCTAGGTGAGCTGCTTTTGATAGTACACATAATTTACATTCAGTTTGTTCCACTCTTTTCTAATATACATTAGGCTCGTTGTCGTAGCCCCCCTCGAACAAGGCGGGTTCTTGGGGACCCCTTGAGAAGATCCAAGCGGAAAACGTCAAGGTTATAACCTGTTGAGCATGGCTCTTTTGACCACTTCAATTATTCCCCTGAGCAAGGCCTCGCGATAATAACTGTGAACAAATCGACTATCCACAGAGAGCAAGCCACGACTTCTCGAGAAGCGATGGCACTGTCGTTCATCAGACCTCAGTAAACATGCGTCATAGGTTGCATGCTTGTGCTACAATAGAGGTTGGAAAGGTCGGTGGGGTGTAGCAACCCTGGTTAAGTGGTTGGTCGGGTTACGCGCCATGGTCGGAGCGTAATTTGTTTTCGTGAGAGCCGCCAGCGGGCAAGGAATCTAGCTTATAGAAGTAGTTTCTGCTTATATAGCGGTTCGGCTTCTAGCAGCATAATCGAAGTCATGTCCCAATCGGGGCTGTCCCATTCATCAATGATGTTCTGTAGCCAGCTTATTGAGCGTCCGGCATCTGCAGCCTGGGATTCTTTTAATGCAAGTTGTCCTCGAACAAGATAGGACTTAGATTCATTTTCAAATCCATTCTCACGCAGGAGGACTGCAAGAAGCAGGTACCGCTGTCTTGCCCATACTGGAGCGTGTCTCATAGCATATGCACTCAATTCAATCCACCAGAAACTGGTCCGAGATTGTGGGCGCTTGCGCCTTAAGCAGTCCGGATGCCAACCTTCTTGCTTGAGAAGGTAGTGGCCCAGCTTGAAACAGGAGTCGGCATTCCCTTGCATTGCAGCTTGAGTCAATAACTCAAGCCATCTCGTAGAGCCTGGCGTGACCTCATCGGTATTTCGCAGAAGAAGTTCAGCGGCTCGGCTATCATTCCACGTGTCTCTACCTGTATTTAGAGCATCTACGTACATCTGCTGCACCGTTGCCGCCTCAGGACTGTCTTCGGGTAAGTGAGAATAGTATTCGTCGGCTGCTTTCTGTAGTTGGAACCAGGGTAACTCATACCGCTCCGAAGGGTGTACATCGTCGACAGTGGTCGAGCTGGGGCCTGCCATGGTCGAGAGGTCGACTGCGATCTGATAGGAAGTTTGTGCAGTCGCTTTACTCTGCGGCCTCCTCAACGTGTAATCCAGATAAAGGGACATGGCTCGCCAATCTGACCTGGATATAGCAGTTCGATGAATCTGTGCAAGAATTTTGGGCGGTAGGTCGACAGGCTTGACTAGAGCTTGAGGATCGCTTTTCGGGCGCAAGCCAGAGGCTCGGAGCTCGATTCTTGCAAAGTCGATAGCAGCTTCTTCGAAGCCCAACTCGAAAGCAACCTCTAGGCACAATTTCCCCATTTGCCAGTAACTGGCTCTATTAGACATGGAAAGATCAGTCATGGCAGCGGTATAGAATAGCACCCCCAAGTAATCAGGATTGGTCATTAGCCTGACTTCTACGCTGCTCATATGGTCGGCATATTTTTGCTTCCATTTGTCGCTGGTTTTGGCCAAATGAGCCGCCGATGCAGGAGAAGAGCCGACTGCCTGGAGACGTGAACGATGTAATCGAAATATGCGTTCGGCAGTCCTTATATTCTCAATCCCAATGGACTCTAGGGCTTGCATAATCATGCCATCCTCCACTACATAGTCGCTCTGACCTAGATCTTGATTCCTGATTTCGCGTTGTATACTTGCGTCAGTCCTCAATCTGGCTCGGAGTTGATGTCGCGGAAGCTTTTCAGGAAGAGCTCGTGTAGACGATAGCAATCGGAAGCTATATAGAGCCGTATTTAGAGGTAGGGGAAACAGTCTGCTGCGCCTCCAAAGGCTACAATGTTTGAGCAGCCGCATTGCGTATGGGCGGACCCATGCTCGTATGCTTGTAATGAGGTGTAATGGATCTCGCAACTCTCAGGGAGTATGCGCGCGGTAGAGCGGAACTCAAAAATTTGCGTAGCTGGTGGTCATGACCTTTGCGCCGTATAGTCTGTGGTTTGGTAGTTTGTGATGCTCAAGACTTTGGAGGTGATATTTGGCAGAGCATGCCATCTGTACGGAGTACTCGCAGTCACCCCATTGTCCCTTGTCACTTTAAGCCGATTTTGTTGCCGCTTTTTCCAATCTGTCTCCTGTTATTTCGATCACGTGATTGATATGGCTGTTTGCTTCAATGTGCTGGCCATGCCTGCCTGCGTCTCTTTGGCTGAACATGAATGAATATATCTTCCCCTTTCATTTGACAGCCATCCCTCAAGCGCCGGACGGATGATCATACTTCAAAGGCGCGTCAAATGGCTTATGACATCCAGATAGGCTGAGGAATAACCTGATCGTATCTCGCAAGCCACCAACATTCCACCAAGATTTCCTTTCTAACGACCGCTCATCCAAACCGCCCTCCGAGTCTGTTCTGGTCATCATGCCCGCTCCCGCTGGTACGAAGCGTGTGAGAGGCATTCAAGTTTACCGTCCATTTGTCTACGGCACTGAAGCTCTGCCTTTCGACCCTGACACTCGCCCCAAGGATGCGCCTGCTGACCACACTCATAAATGGAAAGTCTTTGTCCGTGGTATCAACGGTGAGGATATTTCATACTGGCTGAGAAAAGTTCAATTCAAACTGCACGATACGTACGCCAACAGTGTTCGCATGATCGAAAGCCCGCCTTTCGAGGTTGAAGAGACGGGTTGGGGAGAGTTCGAGATTGCCATCAAGTTCTACTTTGTACCTGAAAGCAACGAAAAGCCACAACAAATCTGGCACGGTCTTAAATTACACCCATACTATGGCGACGTTGAACAACAGAAGAGAGATCGAGCCTTGATCTCCAGTATGTGTTATGAGGAAGTCTTGTTCAATGAGCCCGTTGAGGCCTTCTACGATCTCTTGACTGGGGGTGGTCAGGTTTCTAAGTCCAAGGGGAAAAGTGCAAAGGCCGCCGCCAGTAAACCTCCACCCACAGCTGAGATTCCTATCAAAAGCA
>Ga0105237_10008332_pt1 | contig 11248 bp, 9 predicted proteins | sample KBSC24metaG_FD_81520 | JGI IMG/M metagenome (GOLD analysis project Ga0105237, IMG submission 81520) | Corn rhizosphere microbial communities from Kellogg Biological Station, Michigan, USA - KBS C2-4 metaG | ecosystem: Host-associated > Plants > Roots > Rhizosphere > Soil | place: Michigan, USA... | reverse complement strand
TCATACGCAACCCCTCTATCTCCAGCAAAGCGTCCTGCGCATAGGCCATCAGGTTATGTTCTGTCTGCCGTATGGCTGGCAGCCCCAGCGTCTGTACATAATCCAATGCCGCTCCAAGGCCAATGGCGCCCGCTATATCCGGGGTCCCCGCCTCGAACTTGTACGGCAGATCATTATAGGTAGTCTTCTCGAAGCTCACGGTCTTGATCATCTCTCCGCCGCCCTGGTAAGGTGGCAACGCATTCAACCATTCCTCCTTACCATATAACACACCAAAACCCGTGGGTCCATATATCTTGTGACTGGAGAAGGCCAGAAAGTCCACATCCAGTTCCTGCACATCCACTTCCATATGCTGCACCGCCTGGGCCGCATCCAGCATCACAGGAATACCTTGCCGATGCGCCGCCCGGATAATATCCCGCACAGGATTGATGGTCCCCAGCGCATTCGATACATAATTCACCGACACCAGCTTCACCTCCTCCGACAACAGCTTATCCAATCCATCCAGCACCAGCTCTCCATTACCATCGATGGGAATTACCTTCAGCGTTGCCCCCCTTTCCTCACAAGCCATCTGCCAGGGCACAATATTGGAGTGATGCTCCATACCCGACACCAATATGCTGTCACCCGCCTTCAAATAGCGCCTGGCAAAAATAGCCGCCACCATATTGATGGCCTCCGTCGTACCACGGGTGTAAATGATCTCATGCGCATGCTTTGCCCCAATGTACTCCGCGATCTTCTTACGCGCCAGCTCATAGGCATCCGTTGCTAATTGACTCAGATGATGCACCCCGCGATGCACATTGCTATTTATCGTGTGATAGTATTCATTCATGGCGTTCAGCACCGCCTCCGGCTTCTGTGTGGTAGCCGCATTATCCAGGTACACCAATGGATAGCCGAATACCAGCGTGTCCAGGATAGGGAAATCCTTCCGGACCTTTTCTACATCCAGCACATTACTATCCTTTATGATTACTGGTTCATGCATGATTAGCAGGTATATGAAAACTGATCAGTTCGTTGACATGCGTCTCTACCTCCGGGATACGGATCTTCTCCGTCACGTCGAAGGCAAAAGCATTGATAAGAAGCCCCTTTGCCGTCTCTTCCCCGATACCGCGCGCCCGGAGATAGAACAAGGCTTCCTCGCTGAACTGGCCCACGGTAGAGCCATGGCTGCATTTTACATCGTCCGCAAAGATCTCCAGCTGCGGCTTGCTGTCGATGGTCGCCTTGGGGCTGATCACCAGGTTATTGTTCTGCTGAAAAGCATTCGTCTTTTGCGCATCCTGGTGTACATACACTTTTCCGTTGAATACCCCCGTGGATTGCTCCGGCAACACCCCCTTATACAGCTCATTGCTGAGACAGTGGGGCTTTTGATGATCCACTAATGTATGATTGTCCACCAGCTGGTTGCCGGCCGTCAGATAGAGACCGTACAAATGAGTTTCCGTATGATCCTCTTCCAGCCTCGTTTGTAGGTCATTCCGCACCAGGTCCGCACCCGGCAGGGTAATGGTGAAATTATTATAAAGGCTCTGGCGATGCTGCCGGACATTCGTATGTTGAATAAGCCGCACACCCATACCCGCCGTCTGGAGCATCGTGTGATGGAATCTCGCGTCCGCATGTACAAGGACGTCCGAAAGACCATTGACCCAGATGATCCCCTTTCCACCGGAGACGATCGACTCGATGGCCGACAGCTCCGCATTCTTATTGATCACCCAAACATTCCGTGGTTGTACCAGCAGATTGTTCTCCGAAGTATAAAGATGAATGATATGCAGCGGCTTTTCAATAACAACACCCGCATCCACTCTTACAAAAAGCCCGTCCGTGAACAGCGCCGCATTCAGATTGGCAAAAGGCTCATTCCATCCCGCCTGCTTTTCAAAATACACCGACAATGCCGGGTCCTGACGGGCATCCGCTACTTTCAACAGCTGTATGCCTTTGGGCAGCTCGCCGCCTTCGACTCGTCCGTCCCAGGAACCATTGACCAGCACGATCTGGTAACAATCCAGCCCGGCAATATGAGCCTTCTTTAGCAGCGATCCGTCCGGAGCAGGGATCTCAGAACGGGCCGAAGACCCGTTGTCCGAAGGACCATCATTAGATTCTGTAACCTCCCATCCTTCGATGGTAAATTCATCTTTTAAGAACCTCGCCAGGTTGGTATATCGCCAATCCTCATTCCGGATGGAAGGAAAGCCTCCCAACGCACGGAACTTCTCAAAGGCAGACTGCCGCGTACGACGCAGGTCGCTGCTCTCTTTCTTTGTCCCGCCGGATACCGATAATTTATTGAATCCGTTCACGACCTCTTCGAACAAGGGTATAGACGGTGATGGTGTCATGCTCATCGCTCTTTTTTAGATAGTAGTTGCTTTTTCTCTCGCCTCTTCCTTCAGCCAGTCATAGCCCTTCTCTTCCAGCTCAAGGGCCAGCTCTTTCGTACCCGATTTTACAATGCGCCCGTCATACAGTACATGTACAAAATCCGGAACGATATATTCCAGCAGTCGCTGGTAGTGAGTAATGATGATAAAGGCATTGTTCTCGCTACGCAGCTTGTTCACGCCCTTAGAGACAATACGCAGCGCATCGATATCCAGTCCGCTGTCCGTTTCATCAAGGATAGACAGCTTTGGCTCCAGCATGGCCAGTTGAAATATTTCATTTCTCTTTTTCTCCCCTCCGGAAAATCCTTCGTTAAGACTCCGGTTCACCAGCTGTGCATCGAACTCCACCAGCTTTTGCTTTTCCCTGGACATCCTCAGGAACTCCTTGGCATCCAGGGGCGGCAGGCCTTTATGCACCCTTATCTCAGCCAGGGCCGTCTTTAAGAAATTGATATTGCTGACACCCGGTATTTCTATCGGGTATTGAAAAGCCAGGAACAGACCTTCCCTCGCGCGGACCTCGGGACTCATATCCAGTAAGTTCATCCCTGAAAAAAGGATCTCGCCCTGAGTGACATGATAATTTTCCCGCCCCGCCAGCACCGAAGCCAGCGAGCTTTTCCCGGATCCGTTAGGCCCCATGATGGCATGGACCTCTCCCGCATTCACCGACAGGTTGATCCCTTTCAGTATCTGCTTCTCCTCAACTTCAGCATGTAAATTTTTAATCGTCAGCATTTTCTTATTTGTTGTATATATATTATCCTACGCTCCCCTCTAATGTAATGGAAAGTAGTTTTTGTGCTTCCACCGCAAACTCCATGGGCAATTGGTTCAATACCTCTTTTGCATACCCATTGATGATCAGCGCTACCGCCTTCTCAGAATCGATACCCCGTTGATTGAGATAGAAGATCTGATCCTCGCCTATCTTGGAGGTAGTAGCCTCATGCTCCACCGTAGCCGTATTGTTCTTCGACTCGATGTACGGGAAAGTATGCGCCCCGCATTGATCTCCTATCAGCAGGGAGTCGCATTGCGTAAAGTTCCTGGCCTGATCCGCCTTGGGACCTATCTGCACCAGTCCGCGATAGCTGTTATTACCATGCCCGGCCGAGATACCCTTGGAAATGATCCGGCTGCGGGTATTGCGCCCTATATGATGCATCTTCGTGCCCGTGTCCGCGATCTGGCGGTTACGGGTCACCGCTACAGAATAGAACTCACCCGTGGAATTATCTCCTTGAAGGATCACGCTGGGATATTTCCAGGTGATAGCAGACCCCGTCTCCACCTGCGTCCAGGATATCTTGGCATTCGCGCCCTTGCAGATACCCCGTTTGGTAACGAAGTTGTAGATACCGCCCTTGCCGTCCTTATCACCAGGATACCAGTTCTGTACAGTGGAATATTTTATTTCCGCATTTTCCAGAGCTATTAGCTCTACCACCGCGGCATGCAGCTGATTCTCGTCCCGCATCGGGGCCGTACATCCTTCCAGATAGCTTACATAGCTGCCTTCATCCGCAATGATCAGCGTCCGCTCGAACTGACCCGTATTCTCCGTATTGATCCGGAAATAAGTGGACAACTCCATGGGACAGCGCACTCCCTTAGGGATGTAAACAAAGGACCCATCGGAAAAAACAGCCGCATTCAGCGCGGCAAATATGTTGTCGGAATGTGGGACCACAGAGCCTACATACTTTTGTACCAGCTCCGGATGTTCCTGAACAGCCTCCCCGAACGAACAGAATATAATTCCCAATTCCTTCAGCTTATCCTTATAGGTGGTGGCAATAGAGATACTGTCAAATACCGCATCCACCGCTACCCCCGTCAGCGCCTTTTGCTCCGACAGAGGAATACCCAGCTTCTCAAAAGTGGCCAGCAGTTCCGGATCTACTTCGTCCAGGCTGTTGTATTTCTTTTTATTGCGTGGCGCGGCATAGTAAGATATCTTCTGGAAGTCGATGGGGGGTAGCTGAAAATTCTGCCATTCAGGGAGCTTTTGCTTCTGAAAAGACTGAAAACCCTTCAGTCGCCAGTTCAGCAGCCACTCCGGCTCCTTCTTCTTCTCGGAGATATAGCGGATCGTATTTTCGTTGAGGCCGGCAGGCAGGATATCCATCTCGATATCCGTGACAAAACCGAACTCGTATTCCTTGTTCGCTATATTGTCAATTATTTCGTTGTCGTTTGGCATATTATTTTTTCCGCTATTATGATGTCTAAGACCCGATTTTATATCCTAAAACCTGGTTTTGGCCAGTTATAAGACCTCATTTCGGCCAATTAGGCTGCAAGATACTTCAATACAGGCGCTTTTCCCTTTCGTTACACGGAAAAGCTTTCTCCACAGCTGCAGGTTCTGGACGCATTGGGGTTTTTAAATACCAGCCCCTTCCCATTGAGCCCGCCTGAATAATCCAGCTCCGTGCCGTACAGGTACAACAGGCTCTTCATATCCACTACCACCTTTACCCCCTTGTCCTCGAAGACCTGATCACCTTCCTTGGAAACGGTGTCGAAATCCATTTGATATTCAAGCCCTGAACATCCGCCGCTCTTCACTCCTACCCGTACAAATGTCTCGGGACCGGCATGCTTCTCAACCAGCAGGTTGGTGATATAATCCTTTGCGGAAAGTGAGACTGTGATCATAGTGTTCAACTTTAATTATGTGCGGGAGATACGCTTTCTGAAATTTAGCGCATCTCCCGCAATACGCTAATGTCTGAGACCTTCGTCGGAGCTGCCTCGCCACGCTCCTTCCCGGTCGGAACCTTCGGTTCCAGCCGACGGACCTCCGGCCCGTTTATAGTAGAACAAAATATGGACCATACGGTTTTGTCTCCCGCTTACGACATCCGGAAAAACTCGTCGCCGCGGTCCAACTGCAAAATTCGTCAAAAAAAATGGAACTTCCTCGGCCCGCAGGGCCGTTAAATGCATTACTATAAAATATTATAAATCAATTCTTTACCGCCCCATCGGCTCAACCACTTCCCTGATAGGCTTCCCCACCGCCCCATTCGGCATTTGTATATGCAAAAGCGCCGCCATCGTAGGCGCAATATCCGTCATCGAAACAGCCGCATTCGTATGCCCCTGCTTGATCCCCCATCCCATGAACAACAAGGGAATATGCGTATCATAAGGATTCCAGGTCCCATGGGTCGTCCCCGTCTTCCCATATCCTTCAAACCAGCCCGCCGCCAGCACTATCTGTACAGCCCCACTGCGCTTGAAATTATATCCATTGATTATCATTGACTTCAACGGCTCAGGAACAGGAGCTTCCCCGATCTTCGCCACATCCACCGCGTAGGATATACCCGGCTGACGCTCCAGCCATGCGATACATATCTTCTTGATCTCGCCCAGGTCCAGCTTCAACGCATCGATCTTGCCCAGGTCGAAATTCAGCTGGTAGTTCATCCCGCTGCGGATCAGCTTCTCAGCCCCATACCGTGCCGTCAGTATCCTGTTCAGCGAATCCACCAACGGACGGCTATCCCAAAAGTCCGCCGGGATCTCATGCTTCTGCATATAGCCTATCGCATGCGCCGCACCGTGATCTGCCGTGAGGAACACGGTATACTGACCCTTGCCCAGCTTGCTATCCAGGTACGCAAAGAACTTGCCCAGGTCCTGGTCCAGCCGCAGATAGGTATCCTCCACCTCGATAGAGTTAGGGCCAAACATATGCCCCACATAATCCGTTGACGCACAGTTGATGGTAAGAAAATCCGTAGCAGGTCCGCTCCCCAGCTGATACCCCTCGACGGCCTGACGGGCAAAATCCAGCGTCAGGGTATTGCCAAAAGGCGTGGGACGAAACGTTCCCTTGCTCTTTTTATAGGCTTCATCGATATGATGCGGAAAAGTAGTGCTCGTCTCTCCTGCATATTTCCCCTCATAGGACTGGTCATCCGCGTCGCTGTTCTTATACGTGTCGATGGGATACAGTGTTGTCCATCCGTTCTTTATCAATTGTTCTACAGGCCGCGTTTTGTTATAGGCATCCGCCCAGGCGGGCAGCTGCTGCATATAATAGGTGCTCGTTACAAAATTCCCGGTCGCATCATCCAGCCAAAAAGCAGCGTTGGCCGCATGTCCCGCGGGCAGAATGGAAGCCCTGTCCTTCAGGGACACCCCTACTACCTTTGACTGATAGTTGGTGGCCATCCGCAGCTCATCCGTCACCGTGGACACCAGCAGATTGCGGGGCGACATCTTCCCCGAGGCATTGTCCGCTCCCACCGTACTCACCGTGCTGTCATCCGTACAATATACCATCTTCCCCGACAACTGCTCGATCCATTCATTACCCGAGATCCCCGACAAGGCAGGCACCGACCCCGTAAAGACACAAGTATGCCCCACCGCCGTAAAAGAAGGCAGATAATTGATCAGGGTATTGTCACAGGAAAACCCCTCTCCTAACAGCCGGCGAAAACCATCCTTGCCATATCTGTTGTAGTACCGGTATAGATAATCCCACCGCATCTGGTCCACTACGATCCCCACTACCAGCTTGGGTCTTGCCAGACCGGGATTTTGCGTAGATGCTTTACCCGTCTGCTGTGCAATAGCAAAACAACAAGAAAAAAGAAAGGCTAAGAACAATAGATTCCTGCGGTGCATGTAATAAGTTTTAATGCCGTTCCATTCGGCACGCAAATGTATCGGAATTGACCGATTTGAGCATTAAAAGCTGGTTAATAGGCCCCCTCTTCTTCTGTCTCGCGCACTAATAGAAGGACGCGAACGTTTCAAAAGCTCTAAATGGGACTGATCATACGCCCAAATGCTTTAAATTTGCCGCGAACGGCAGAAACTTAATAAATCCATAATATGGCAGATATCTTCGATAAGTTAGTGAAGCACAATGGCCCCATCGGTCAACATCGGCAGAGAGCGCATGGATATTTCGCATTCCCCAAGCTGGAAGGAGAGATTGGCAGCAGAATGATCTTCCGCGGAAAGGAAAAGATCGTTTGGAGCCTGAACAACTACCTTGGCCTGGCCAATCATCCCGACATCCGCAAGGTGGATGCAGAAGCAGCCGCACGGTTTGGTATGGCCGCTCCCATGGGTGCGCGTATGATGAGCGGTAACAGCAACTATCACGAGCAATTGGAAAAAGAGTTGGCCGAGTTTGAAGGGAAGGAAGATGCTACCCTCTTCAATTATGGGTATCAGGGGATCATGAGCGCCATCGACGCTATCTGCGGCCGTCACGACGTCATCGTATACGACGCCGAAAGCCACGCCTGCATCATCGACGGACTCCGCCTCCACCCCGGACATCGTTTCGTTTTTAAGCACAATGATATCGAGGACTGCGAAAAACAGCTCCAGCGCGCTACCACCCTCATCGAGAAGCAAGGCAACGGTGGTATCCTCGTCATTTCCGAAGGCGTCTTCGGTATGGCAGGCGATCAGGGCCGGCTGAAGGAGATCGTAGACCTCAAAAAGAAATATGAGTTCCGCTTCCTGGTGGACGATGCCCATGGCTTCGGCACCCTGGGGAAGACAGGCGCCGGCGCCGGCGAAGAGCAGGGCGTACAGGATCAGATCGACCTCTATTTTTCGACATTTGCAAAATCCATGGCCTCCATCGGTGGCTTTATGGCCGGCGACAGGGCGATCATCGATTACATTCGTTATAACACCCGCAGCCAGATCTTCGCCAAAAGCCTGCCCATGCCCATCACCATTGGCAACCTCAAACGACTGGAAATGCTCAGGACAATGCCCGAATTGCGCAAGAAACTGTGGAGCGTGGTGAATAAATTACAAAAAGGATTGAAAGACAGTGGTTTCGACATTGGCAAAACCGATTCGGCCGTTACCCCCGTCTACATGAAAGGCGACGTTCCCGAAGCCACCGCCATGGTCATGGATCTGCGGGAGAACTATAATATCTTCTGCTCCATCGTGGTATACCCCGTTATTCCCAAGGGACATATCATCTATCGCCTCGTGCCCACCGCCGTCCACACCGACGAGGACATCGAGCTGACCCTGAAGGCTTTCAAAGAGACAAAGAAGAAGCTGGATGCCGGAGATTATAAGGTAGAGGCGATCCCCGATATGGCCCAGGCCTAACCCTTACAAAAAATATGATTCCATAGCCCCGGTATACAAATTTCCGGGGCTTTTTTATTAGTAGTTCCTCTTAGAAAAATAGGGATTTCACTCCCAAAAGGCATAAAATTTTTCTAAAAGGGTATAATCCTCCTCCTAAAAAGGCATAATTCTCACCAAAAGGCATAAAAAAAGCCCCGCTTACGCGGGGCTGCACTAATCAAATACCATTAACCATTAAACCTTATCCTATGAAAAAACAAATATAAGACGTTAACGCTAAAAAGGAGGTTGCCGCGTCCTACTTTTTTTTACCCAATCACCGGGAAATTGATCTACGTCAAGCAAATTGAAATCGATTAATCCTTTATAAGCATTCACTTGACCCTTTGTAGCTAAACCGTTATAGCGTACGCCCGGTCTAAAAAGTCTCATTCCCCTGGCTGCACGCCCCACCGCCCAATTCTACCAGGACGCCTTAAACCCCTTTTCATACTCGTCAAAGGACACTTTCCCAAACTTCCCCTCCCCGAAATACTTCACCAGCAGCTCGAGCTCCTTTGGCTCCATATAGCCCGGTATGGCCTGCGGCTCCCCGCCCGGAGGAATGATAATGGTAGTGGGGAATTCCAGCCTTCCATGTGTCAGATAAAGGGCAAATTCATTGCTCCGGTAGTTGGGGTTGAACTGATAAGCCCTCCCATTCCAGTTGATCGTGGCATGCGTCTCCGCATCCACCTTCACCGGATAGAACTTGTCCTGTAAATATTGGATCACCTGCCTGTTGGAATAGGTCTTCTTATCCATCTGCTTGCACCACCCGCACCAGGTCGTATACAAGTCGATCAGGACAGGCCGTTGCTCCTTTTGCAGCTTACCCGACGCCTCCTCGAGGCTCATCCAGGTCAGCTCCTGACGCCGGGTAGACTCTTTGACAGCAATGTTATTCCGGACCTCGCCCCTCAATGGCCTCCAGGCCCACAACCCCGTCGCCAGGATCACCAGCCCTAGGGTCACCCCCCCAAAATATGGTTTCAATTTATTCATAGCTGGATCTTTACTACTTTAAGACGCCCACACCGTACTTTTGTTCCCGGAACACCGGCCAGCCCGGTCAGTCCCGGAACCTCCCAAAGGCGGTTCGACAAAAGATCAGTCCCATAACTTTAACGAATTCAGATGCACAAAATTGTCGTTGCCGTAACAGGCGCCAGCGGATCCATCTACGCCCGGCTATTGCTCAATAAGCTCATCGCCCTGAAAGATCAATGGCAGTCCGTGGCGGTCGTAATGACCGAAAATGCAAAAGAAGTCTGGAGGACCGAGCTCGATAATGAAGACTATGTAAAATATGACCTGCCCTTTTTCTCACAAAAGGATTTCTCCGCCCCCTTTGCCTCCGGTTCCGGAAAATACAATACCATGATCATCGTCCCCTGCTCCATGGGCACACTGGGACGCATCGCCACTGGCGTATCCTCCGACCTTATTACAAGGGCCGCCGACGTCATCCTTAAAGAAAGAAGAAAATTGATCTGTGTGGTGCGGGATACACCTTATAATCTCATACACATCCGCAATATGGAGACCCTGACCCTTGCCGGCGGCATCATCTGCCCGGCCACCCCCTCCTTCTACAGCAAACCCGCTACCATCGAAGAAGTAGCCGCCACGGTAGTAGACAGGGTCCTCGATCTCGCCGGTCTGGATATCTCCACCTTCCGCTGGGGGTCGAACTAATTTTTTGTTGTCAAACAAAAATCAGTTGCGCAAATCCACCTCTTCCACCCCCGGATACCTGGCTTTATTAAAAGCCAGCTGCACATCCGTCAAAGGCGCATTCCCATTGAGCTTGCTCGTATTGAGTGTATAACGGTTGCCGCTCTTGTCAAACCATTTAATGCTCACCAGCGTGTGCTGCGTCTTATCCACATATAACAAAGCCTTGTAAAAAGACTTCGTCTTGTCCACAGGCGTCAGCTCAACCTCCTGCACCGTACGTCCGTCCAGCTTGCTCTCCCCATTCAGCTTATAAAGAAAATCCTTGTCATAAAAATTTGTAAAGAACTTCTCCGGGCTGATCGTTTGCGTAGCAGGATCCACCTTCGTGATCGTCACTTCATTGGAAGACTTATCATAGGTCCAGACATCCTTCCCGTCACAATACACCTCCTGCCCCGTCACGCTGATATGATATTTATTACCTTTTACATACACCACCCCGTTCTTGCTGCCCTGCAGCTTCCCCTTGGCATCCTCCACCTTCAGGGTGAAATTGGATTGCACCGCCTTATAGGATTTCAGCTTGGAGCTCAATCCATCCAGCACTTTCTTGGCATCAGGATCATTCTTCCCTAAACTATTATTCTGAGCCTGCCCCGCAAAATAGAAGCCAGATAACAATATACATAGCACGAACTTGTTCATAGTCAGTCGCATGTTTGTTTCGTTTTGAAGCCGCAAATATATCTGAAAACCAGCAGAGAGAGAGAACTTCCCCCGCAATAATCATTAAACCCGCGTTAAATGTGCGGGAAAAGGGCATTCTGAAATTCAGCCCTTTCCCCGCAAACCGGGCCTACGTCAGACCTGCTTTGACACGGTCTTCCTTGGTCAGAACCTTCGCAAACGCTCGGTTCTATCTGTAGGCCTTCGTCGGACCTGCTTCGTCACGGAAGGACTTCGTCAGACCTGCTTTGACACGGTCTTTCTCGTTCGTGCCCTTCGCT
>Ga0105237_10008331_pt1 | contig 11249 bp, 8 predicted proteins | sample KBSC24metaG_FD_81520 | JGI IMG/M metagenome (GOLD analysis project Ga0105237, IMG submission 81520) | Corn rhizosphere microbial communities from Kellogg Biological Station, Michigan, USA - KBS C2-4 metaG | ecosystem: Host-associated > Plants > Roots > Rhizosphere > Soil | place: Michigan, USA... | reverse complement strand
TGATCGCGTCGTGCCTGTATTGGCGGTTTCCGATGAAGCGACTGCCGTCGCGAATGGTATCGAGGCTGCTGGGACGGGCGGCACGCCTCGAAGTCGAGCTGCGCTCTGAAACGTCGTTCATCAATCGCGTGCTGCCGCCGAGTTCGCATCGACGTCCCATCATCTTCACCGATCCGCGCGAGTGCATCTTCTACCGGCTCAAGGAACGCGACATCGTCATATGTCACGACATGGGACCGGTGACCCATCCCGAGCTTTACGATCCCGGTGTCAAGCACCTGTACGAAACCATCTTTCGCAGGATTCAACTGGCACGACCGCACATGATCTTCGTCAGCGAAGCGTCGCGGTCGGATTTCATCGCCCGATGTGGCGACGACTATCCCTTGCTCGAGGTCATTCATCCCCCGCTTCGCGATGGCATGAAGGACACCACGCTCCGCGCCGTCGAGGGCGTCCCGCAAAAATACTTTCTGACGGTCGGAGCCATCGGCGCACGAAAAAACCAGATGCGATCGATCGAGGCATTCGCCGCATCCGGCCTCGCAGGCGCGGGTTACGGCTACGTCATCTGCGGCGGCCCCGAACCCGGGGCGGAGCCGGTCGTCGACTTGGCGCGGCGAACGCCGGGCGTCATCCTTCCCGGCTATGTCGACGATGCGGAACTCCGTTGGCTCTACAGGAACGCGCTGGGCTTCGTTCTACCGAGCCTGCTGGAGGGCTTCGGCCTGCCTGCGGCAGAAGCCATCTACCACGGCCTGGTCCCGCTGCTCTCCAGGGGCGGAGCGCTTCAGGAGGTTGCCGGAGATTCCGCGCTCTACGTCGATCCGCTCGATGTGGCGGATATCGCGGCCGGCATGGTCAGGCTCGCCGGCTTGACCCCCGAGCAGCGCAACAGGCGCGTGGAACAATCGCTGCTGAGCATCGAGCGGTTTTCACCGGAAACCGCGGCGACCAGGTGGCGCGCGGCGCTGCTGCAGGCTGCGTCAGCCTCTGCCGGCAAACACCCCGGCTGATCCCGGCCGCAAATGAATTCACGTCGTCGTGTTGTAGGACGTCGATACGTGCTCATGTGACGGGATGATGATGCCCATATCCTGATCAGATTCCGCCACGCGTTGGCCCGCTGTCGTTCCGCGTCGCAGTTTCCAGCCTTAACCATGAGGCCAGCCCGCGGTGTTTAGCTTATCGATGGATTCACATTGTGGGTTGGCCGCCGATCTCGTATTTTTTCGAAAAGCAGCGTGTCGCACACGATAGTACCTCTGCGCGACGCAAAGGAGCGGAAATGAAGGTTGTGATCTTCTGTGGCGGCAAGGGTCTTCGGCTGCGCGATTTCTCGGAAACGATCCCGAAACCGATGGTGCCGGTCGGCCCGCGGCCGATCATCTGGCACACCATGAAGTACTATGCGCATCACGGGCACAAGGAATTCATTCTGGCGCTCGGCCACAAGGCCGACTCGATCAAGAATTTCTTCCTGAACTACAGCGAGGCCATGAGCAACGACTTCGTGCTGACCGATGGCGGCCGAACGCTCAAGCTGCTCTCCTCCGATATCGATGAATGGAAGATCACCTTCGTCGACACCGGAATCGAATCGAATATCGGCCAGCGGCTGACGCGGGTGCGCGATCATCTCGGGTCGGATGACATGTTCATGTGCAGCTATGCCGACTGCCTCACCGACGCCCCGCTTGACGACATGACGGACAAGTTCATGCGATCGGACAAAGCGATGAGTTTCATTGCCGTGAAGCCGAGCTCGAGCTTCCATGCGCTACAGCACGACGCGGCGGGCGACCTGGTCGGAATCAAGCCCGCCGATCAGCTCGGTCTCTATATCAATGGCGGCTACTGGATCATGCGTCCGGAAGTCTTCGACTACATCCAGCCCGGGGAGGAGGTCGTCGAAGCCCCAATGCAGCGCATGATCAAGGCGAAAAAGCTGACCGCCTACCGCTATGACGGCTTCTGGGCGTGCATGGACACGTTCAAGGAGAAGATGATGCTTGATGACATGGTGAACAGCGGCAAGGCGAAGTGGCAGGTTTGGACCAACCCGTCGCAGCGAACTGCGGCGAGCCCATCCTAGATCCGTGCGGCAAGGGCCCCGATGATAGCCTTCAGCAGTTTCAAGCAGGTCAAGCGACTTCTTTGCCTTGGCGCACACTCCGACGACATCGAGATCGGCGCCGGCGCCACGGTGCTGCGTGTGGTGCGGGAGAATCCAGACGTTGAGGTGACGTGGTGCGTCCTGTCCGGCAATGAACTCCGGCAAGAGGAAGCGCGGCGCGGCGCGGAGCAGATTCTCGGTCCGCATACGAGGCGGTCCGTCCTGTTGCAGGATTTCACCGACTCCAATTTTCCCGGGCAGCGACAGAGCATCAAGCAGTTCTTCGAGCAGAACCTGAAGTCGGTCGACCCCGATCTGATCCTGACCCACGCCCGGGCCGATGCGCACCAGGATCACCGCATGGTCAACGAACTGACCTGGAACACCTTTCGTGCCCATCAGATCTGGGAGTACGAGATTCCGAAGTGGGACGGCGATCTCATGCAGCCCAATCTCTATGTTCCCGTCGATCCCGACGATGTCGCCACCAAGATCGCGGTTCTGCGCGACGTGTTCGCGAGCCAGCGGAGCAAGCACTGGTTTGACGAAGAGACGTTTCGCGGACTGATGCGGATCAGGGGCCTCGAGAGCAACACCCGCTATGCGGAGTCGTTTGTTGCCCGGAAGTTCGTTATCGCCTAGAACTGGTATTCGGGTAGTTCGGGAGCGAGCGTCGGCCGAGCGCGTCGCGACGCTCGATTCCCCCAGGCGCCGGAATAACCCGCATCGCCCCGGACATTCGAGGACGAAGAGAACCATCAGATGAGTGTCGAATTGATCGGCGCGATCGCTTTCGTCCTCGGGCTGACGGGTCTGTTTGTCGAGCAGAGCTTTCTCGTTTACGTCTTTCTCGGATCGACGCTGCTTGGCGCGGCAGCCGCGCTGATCCTCGACTCCCTCGGCGGAACCACCATTCAGCCCGCGCACCTTCTGCTCGGCTTTCTCACCGTCAAATTGCTGGCCAGCCGCGAAAACCGCGTCGGCGCACTCAAGGCGATCAGCTTCGGCAGCCCGGGGTTCTGGTTGCTCGTCACCACGATCTACGCGACCCTGACGGCCTATCTGATGCCAAGGCTGTTTCAGGGAGAGACATTCGCTTTTGCGGTGCGCGCCCAGGGAGCCGAAAACTATGCACTGCCGCTGGCGCCGACAACGTCCAATCTCACTCAATCGGTCTATCTGATCGGGGATTGCGTCTGCTTCCTCCTCCTGGTCGGATTCGGCGGCAGCGAAACCGGACGTAGATGTCTGGGACGCGCGGCGCTGGCCTGCGTGATCCTGAACCTGGTCTTCGCAGCCCTCGACCTCACGACCTATATGACGGGTACGACGGAATTGATGTCGTTCATCCGCAATTCGACCTACTCCTTGCTGAACGACACCGAGATCGCCGGCCTCAAGCGAATTGTGGGTTCGTTCGTCGAGGCCTCGAGCTTCGGCTATTGGACCCTGGGCTATTGCGCGTTCGCCACCTCGCTCTGGCTGAACGGAGTGGCACCGCGCCTGACGCTGTCCTTGAGCATTTTGTCGCTGGTCGCGCTGCTGTTCTCGACGTCGACCACGGCCTATGTCGGGCTTTCGGTCTATCTGTTCGCCCAGCTTGTCCTGATTGGATACAGCGCCATGGTTCGGCCGGTCAGACCGCAGATGATCCTCTTCGCGGTCGCGTTGCCCTTTGCAATCAGCCTTCTCGTCATTCTCATCTGTCTCAACGATGCGTCCTACGCCTACTTCGCGGACTTTCTCAACACGCTGGTGTTCAACAAGCTGTCCACCTCGTCGGGTATCGAGCGGTCGAGCTGGAACAGCCAGGCCATTCAGAACTTCCTCGATACCTACGGCTTCGGGGCAGGCAACGGCAGCGTACGGGCATCCAGTTTTCCGATCGCCGTCATCGCCAGCCTCGGGATCCTCGGGGGCATGACCTACGCGCTGTTCCTGCTGACGATCTATTTCAGGAAGCGGCAGGTTGTTGCACCGGAGTTCGGGGCGCTGCAGGCCGCGGCCAGATCGGCCTGTTTTGCCTGGCTCATCGCCGCCTCCACGTCCGGCAGCTTCATCGATCTCGGACTGCCGTTCTTCTCCTTTGCCGCGCTGGCATGTATCGACATCCCGGTCCCGCGCACCATCCTCGCAACGCGCGACTTGAACGTCCGAAGCCGAATTCTGGCCGGATTCAAGCCGTAAGCATGTATCGGCTCGGTAACGCGCTCGCCGCTCGCAAGCGCGCGGTGGCGCCACGGACGTCACGGCCATTTGCTCCCTGCGGCGCAATGATTTCGCGATATGAGCTGGCCGGGACCTCGCGCCCATGTCGAGACATCTTCCAACCCAAGGATGGCGCGTTGTGTTCGAACTTCGACGATATGGGACCCGGGGTGGATTGTTGCCGCGCTTGCCGGCACTGGTCATAGGCTTGGTCCTCGGCACAGCGGCCTTCGCAGACCCCTTGCAAAATCCGGCTCCGAAGACAATCAACGATCTGCGCGACGACAAAAGTCCCTGGGGCGTCGCGTCGGGTGCGGAATGGTTCTCCGCCTATCCCATCTTCAATCCGATGCTGAAACAGGCGGGGGTGCGATGGCTTCGTGGCTTTTACGAATGGCAGACGATTGAGCCGCAGCAGGGATCGTGGAATTTCACCCTGCCCGATCGTCTGCTGAAGGACGCGCAGGCGAATGGGATCCACTTGACCGGCGTGCTGGCCTATTTCGCGCCCTGGGCGTCGGCCGACGGCGGCACGCGCAGGTTTCCGATTAGGAACATCCAGTTCTGGCGCGACTACGTTGCAGGCATGGTCGGGCGATATCAGTCCGAGATCAAATACTGGGAGGTCTGGAACGAGTTCAACGGCAGCTTTGCCGAAAACGGCACGCCCGCGATATATGCCGAGCTGGTGCGCGAGGCATCGCTGGCCGCCAAGCGCGTCGACCCCACCGCAAAGATCGGCCTCAGCGTGGCCAATTTCGACGTCCGCTTCATCGATGCTGCGATCAAGGCCGGAGCCGGCGACCATTTCGACTATGTCTGCGTTCATCCCTACGAGATCCTGGAGCGGCTCGCGGACAAGGGAGAGCCGGCCTTCCTCAGCATGGCGACAACGCTGCGGACCATGCTGAAGGCCAACCACCAGCCTGACGATCTCCCGCTCTGGATTACGGAAGTCGGCGCGCCGGCGCCGATCGCGCCCGATGACGCACGCGACAAGGTGCAGGCCGCGCAGTTGGCCAAAGCCTACCTGCTCGCCCTCGCCACTGGTTTTGCCCGCGTGTTCTGGTTCGAGGCACGCGGCCCTTCATATGGCGACGGCACCGATCTCGGGCTGATCCGGTCAGACATGACGCCGCGCCCCTCCTACGACGCACTCCGCCTGTTGACACACGCGCTCGGCTCCGAACCGCGCCCCGCGGGATGGCTCGCGCTCGGCGAAGAGGGCTATGGCTTTCTGTTCGAGACACAGGACAGTCCTGTCCTGGCGGCGTGGGCGCCCGGAACGCGCGACAAGGATGTGACATTCGACGGCGACGTCCAGATCTCGACTCTCGCCGGAGAGCAACTGCTGCTGCCCGCCGGCAAGTCCTACACGCTCACGACCACGCCCGTCCTCATCAAGGGCCTGCCCGCGGCGCTGATTGCGAAAGCCCGGTCGCAGCAAGCAACGCCCTATCCCTGGGGTGGCGACCGATCCGGAGCGGCCATGGTGACCGCACAGTTGAAAGCCGCCAACGTCGAGAATGGCGTGAGGCAGGTCCGGCTCGACACGACCGTCGCCGATGCGCAATGGCGCCGAACCGACTTCTCCAGGGCAGACAGCGAAGGGCACTACGTTTATTTCTCGGTCGATCCGCAATTCGCGCCCCTGGGCACGACGGCGCTCGAGATCACGGCCGTGGTCCGACGCATCGCGCACGACACCACGGCGGGCATGACCATCGACTATGAATCGGACAAGGGCTATGTCGGCTCGGAGTATCGGACCATCCCCGATGGCGAGGCCTGGCAAGAGGTCTCCTGGACCGTTCAGGACGCCAATTTCATCGGGACATGGGGCTGGCACTTCCGGCTGAACGCGATCTCCTCACCGAATGAGTTTCTGGTCAGGGAAATCAGGGTCCGCAAGATGAACTGAGACGGCGAACTGAGATGCCGAACTGAGCTCGCCTGGCGCCTTCAGCTCCAGTCGCGGCGGCTTCCACCGGACTCACGTCAGATCGAGAATCCGTTGCGGAGAGATGCGCCCTGTGACCAGGTCCCACAGCGCCAGCCAGTTTCCCCACAGGCGACCCCGACGGTCGATCCAGGGCTCCGGCCGCAGGCTCTTGCCGGCATTGGCCAATACATTCCGCCACATCAGCGGCGCGGCGAAGCCAACCGACATCGTGCCCTTGCGGATCAGGTAAACCGGATTCGCGATCTGGGAATAGCCGAACCTGGCGCCGGACGTCCGTCCGCCCTTCGTACCCAGATGGACGCCGCGCAGGATGTTGGCATCCACGATCCTGCCAAACGGGGCGAGCTGCCGGGAAAAGTCGATATCTTCCTGCCAGCCGTAAAGGGGAAGATTTTCGTCGAACCGCACGCCGTGGCGGTTGATCGGCTCCATTCGGAACGACATGTTGCAGCCGTAGGTCCCGTAGGTCGGCGCCAGCACCGGAGTTGGTGGCGTCGCGACATCAGCAGCGATCAGCCCGAGCGCGATGTCCGCGTCCACCCCCGGGCCGTTGGCACCGTCCTGCATCGGCCTGCCGGTCAACGCCACCACGTCGGCGTGGCCAAGGAAGAGGCTTTCCACCTGTTCGAGATAATCGAGTTGCGGAAAATAATCGTCGTCGAAGAAGACGATGACATCGGCGTCGGCCGCGGCCGACAAGATGGTGTTGCGTTGAGCCGTCAGCCCGCGCTTTCCGCTCCGGACCACGGTCGAAAACGGAAGACCGTCAACCAGACCGGACTCGAGATCGTCGGCCACTGCGGGACAAACCACCAGGACATCAGGCAGCCGGCTTTGCCGCGCCAGCAGACCAAGCGCCGCGCTGAGGACCACCTTCCGCCCAGCCGTTGCGATGCCAACGGCGATCCGGAGTTTCCCGCCTGTCCGTGCATTCCGCGCTTGGCTGTCAGCGCCGGTCGCCGGCTTGATGGTGACGTTCATCGGTCGATCATTCGAAAAGCTCTGAGTTCAAACAAGACACCGGCAAGGCCATGTCGCCGTTTCCAGCACAATTCTTGCCCCGGCACCGATCATCGGGCGGACACGACCGAGCGGATCACCTCGATCAGCCTCTCCCCTGCCCGATCCCAGGTGAACAGACCGGCCCGCCGCCGCCCAGCATCGGAATACCGCTTCCAGGTCTCCTGATCGCCAGCCAGCGCGCCGATCGCCTCGACCCATTGGCGAGGATCGTCAGCGGCCGCGTAGAGCGCGGCCTCACCGCCGATTTCCGGCAGCGCTCCGCATGGCGCCAGGATCGCCGGGCAGCCGACGGTCATGCCTTCGAGCGGCGGCAGGCCAAACCCCTCGGTGGTTGAAGGAAATGCAACACAGAGGGCGGCTTCCAGGAGGGCGCGCAGTTCGCCATCGTCGACGCGTCCGGCGAACACGACGTTTGACGGGATCGCATGGCCGCGCGCCTCGAAGCTCGCGCGATCATCCGCTCCGACCAGGACGAGCGTCAAGGCAGCGAGTGCGGGCGCGGCAAACGTCTTTAGCAACAGGCCGATGTTCTTGTGGACCTGAAGGTTGGCAAGCGCCACGACGAACTTCCGCTCCCCGAGCTGCAGCCGCCCCTTGATCTCGGGACGCGCATCATGGTCCAGCAAATGGTCTGCCCCGTTCGGGATCACCGAAATTCGATCGGCCGCGGCGACACCGAACCGCACCAGTTGCGCGGCAGAATAGTGTGAAACCGCGGCGATCCTCGCATGCCTGCGTCCCAGCACTGGCAACACCCGGCGGTACCAGTTCGCGAAACCCCACGAATATGATTCCGGCGTGATGAAGACCTGTGCGTCATGAATCAAGGTGATCGCAGCGGTGCTCGCCATCGGACCGAGATTGCAGAGATTGAGAAGCAGATCGCGGTCCCCGAGCCGCGGAAGATCCAACTGCTCCCACAATTGGCCGCGGAAGAGACCGCCCCGCTCGACCTCGAAGGAGGTCTGTTTCGCGGCCGGAAGTGTCTTTGGCGCGATGATGCAGGGCGCCTCGGGAAACAATTCGGCCAGTTCGTCACTTCGCTGGGCCAACTGATGGATCAGTTGTTCAGCGACGCGGTGAACGCCTGTCGGCTTCGCGCCAAGAAACTTGCCGTTGATCGCCAGCCGTCTCGCTCGCACAGCCCAATCACTTTGAAATGCCGGCGACGGGCCGGGAAGAACCCGCCCCCCTGACGCCGCAGCCGTTCCGGCGCCACCCAACATGCGACACAGATGTCCAACCCGAGACCAGTCGGAAGCTGCTATCGATCGTATTGCGCTTCCCGTCAATGGCGCCCTGCCCGTTAAGTTAAGGACCGACCAATGGCACCCTGCCCATCACGCACGCGCCGGCATGTCCTCGACAAGCCGGCGGGGCAGGCTCTCGGTTCTGATGTCCGGGGGCAGCGGATGACGGGAGCTGGCGAACACAGCCTGCTGAGTTGCCGACGCGGTTAAGTATTAACAACGTCCGGTCAAAGGCGGCAGGGCTGATTGGCGCACTTCGCGCGCGGGGATAGAACGATAGGAAGCGGGGGCGATGCCGAGGTGAAACGATACAAAGACGGAACGATATTGAACGACGCCTGTCGCGCCCAGGGGATTTCGGATGAAGGTTGCTATCATTCACTACTGGCTGGTCGGAATGCGCGGTGGCGAGAAGGTCATCGAGGCGCTCTGCGAGATGTACCCTCAAGCCGACATTTTCACCCATGTCTACGTTCCGGAAATGGTCTCCGAACGCATCCGACGGCATCGCATCATTCCGACCTTCATCAATTCGCTGCCGCGCGCACCGAAGATGTACAAGACTTATCTGCCCCTGATGCCTCTCGCGCTCGAGCAGCTCGATCTGCGCGGGTATGATCTCATCATCAGCAGCGAATCGGGCCCCGCCAAGGGCATCATTGCGCCGTCGGACGCTCTCCACGTTTGCTATTGTCATACGCCGATGCGCTACATCTGGAACATGTATCACGACTACCGCAACGGCGCCGGCCTGGTGACGCGGCTGCTGATGCCGCCGCTGGCCCATTATCTGCGGATGTGGGACGTTGCCTCCGCCTCGCGCGTCGACAGTTTCGTTGCCAACGCGACGACGGTCGCAGCACGGATCCATCGGTACTATGGCGTCGACTCGGTCGTCATCCATCCCCCCGTCGACACCGGCGCGTTTTCGATTTCGGCCGCTTCCGAACTCGGCGATTATTATCTGATGGCGGGTGAACTGGTGTCCTACAAGCGGCCGGATCTCGCGGTGCGCGCCTTCAACGACATGGGCCTCAAGCTGGTGGTGATCGGCGGCGGCGAAATGCTCGACGAGATCCGTCGGATTGCCGGCCCGACCGTCACGGTGATGGGCTCGCAACCCTTCGACGTACTCAAGCAGCATTACGCCCGCTGCCGTGCGCTGGTCTTTCCCGGCGAAGAAGATTTTGGGATGGTGCCGGTCGAAGCGATGGCGAGCGGACGCCCGGTGGTTGCCTTCGCCCGCGGTGGCGCCACCGAAACTGTCGTCGAAGGCCTGACCGGCACATTCTTCGCCGAGCAAACCGTGGAGGCGATCTCCGCCGCGGTCAGACGCTCAGCCGACATGAAGGTCGATTCCGAGCAGATTGCAGCCCACGCCGATCAATTCGGCCGCGAGCAGTTCTTGCGCAAGATGCGCAGCCATATCGATGGACTTCTCGCCAAGCGGTCCGGCGCGCGCTGATCGCGATCGGCGCGCCGGCTCTAAGGCGTCCGCGGCTTGTCGGCGTACCCGCTCGTATCGATGACCGACAGAGAGGACTCATCGATCACAAGGCATGTCAGTCGGCCGGTCGCAAAGGCCCCGGTATCGACATTGATCCGGTTCGGCGCGACCTCGATGTCACGCACCGGCGTATGGCCATGGATGACGATCTTGCCGAAATCGCCGCGCGATGAGAGAAACTCCTGCCTGATCCAGAGCAGATCGCTTTCCTTTTGGCGTGATAATGGGATGTCCGGTTTGACCCCTGCATGGGCGAAGAAGTAATCGCCCATGGCAAATGAGCTTTGCAGGTCCCGGAAGAAACGAAAATGGCTCTGCGGCAACGCCTCGTGAAAGGCCGCCTGCAACCTGACGATCTGCCTGTCGTCGGACGACGCACCCGGAGTGATCCCGTAGGACATCAAGGTTTCCAGGCCTCCAAGCCGCATCCAACGCTCAAAAAGACCGCGATCACGCAGGCAAGAGATTGCGATCTGCTCGTGGTTGCCCTTCAGGAAAACCGACTCGTTCGCCTCGGCATGTTCGATCAAGCGATCGATCGTCTCGCGCGACGACGGTCCGCGATCGATGTAATCGCCGAGAAAAACGGAAACCGGTCTGATCGCAGGGCGAGACGACCTGTCGTCGGCGATCCGCGCCAGCAATTCGTTGAGAAGGTCGAGATGGCCGTGAATGTCGCCGATGGCGTAGATCCTCACGCCAGGCGGCAGCGAAGGATGCCGCCCCTCAACTTTAAGTTTTTCAATCCCGGGAATCTCAGCCGGCACGCGTCAACTCGCCATCGCCGAACGGGCTCCGTGAAAATACGGCATCACCGACATTCCTACCAATCGGAGCGCACCGCAACCAGATTGCAACATATCGAGACCGACCCAAAGAAGCCGTCATTTTAGCCAGAAATAGCCCGCTTTCGCGCAAAAGGTAACCCGATCAACTATAACAACGAGGTTTAGTTGATACATTCTTTAGCCTCCTATAGTCATGGCTGAAGAAAGCAATTTGCCCTCAGAAGTTGTTGGAGTCTTGTAATGCGTGCCGGGCTGATCGCGAAGACGTTCTTTTTTCAATTGTTGCTGGCGTCTTGCGTGGGTCACGCGTGGGCCACCCCATGTGTCGCACCGCCGGCCTCGGCGGAGATGATTGATCAATTCAAGGCCAATCCGCGATCGATCATCGCTGCGA
>Ga0105237_10008330_pt1 | contig 11250 bp, 9 predicted proteins | sample KBSC24metaG_FD_81520 | JGI IMG/M metagenome (GOLD analysis project Ga0105237, IMG submission 81520) | Corn rhizosphere microbial communities from Kellogg Biological Station, Michigan, USA - KBS C2-4 metaG | ecosystem: Host-associated > Plants > Roots > Rhizosphere > Soil | place: Michigan, USA... | reverse complement strand
CGTCGAATGACGCCTGGCCATCGGTCGAAAAGCTCGCCGGCAACGCCATGTCGGGGGGCGCGACGCCATCGAGCACGGCTCGCCGCACAGCGCCCGGGAATGCACGCAGGTACTCGAGCCCCGCGCGGGTGCCGTACGACGCCCCGATCAGATCGATGCGCTCGGCACCGAGTTGCCGGCGCACTGCGTCGAGGTCCTGCATCGCGAGCGTCGTCGTGAAGAAGCCGAGGTCGCTTTCCTTCTGGATGTACGGCAGCTTCAGCAGCGCGCTCTTGCACTCCATCAGCAGCTTGAACTGGCGGTCCGGGTCAGCCTGTTCGGCGAGCGTTTCGCGCTGTGGGTCGACGCACTCGAGCGGCGCCGAGCGGCCGGTGCCGCGCTGGTCGACGAACACGATGTCGCGCCGGTTGTTCAAGCGATTCAGCTGCGCAAGCATGGTCGGCGCGATCTGCGTGGCGCTCTGGCCGGGCCCGCCCGCGAGCACGAACACCGGGTCGGGCAGTTTGCGGCGTGCCATCGCCGGGGCAAGGACGTAGTGGATGTCGATCTTCGGTCCGTCCGGGCGGGCCGGGTCGAGCGCACGCTGCACGACCCCGCACGACACGCTGTTGCGGATGCCGGGCACGCGGCAGCCGCTCAGGCCCTGGGCCGCGACGCCTTCGGCCGCGAGCATGCACAGCACTGCCAGCGCGGCAACTCTCATTCGCCGAGCAGCCGCTTCAGCTCGCCACTGTCGATCAGGCGCTGCAGATTCTTCGCGCCGCCGACCAGCGAGCCCTTGACGAACACCATCGGAAAGGTCGGCCAGCCGGTCCACATCTTCAGCGCATTGCGCTGCCGCCACGCGCTCAGATAGCTGCCGTACTCGAGGTAGTGATGCGGCACGCCGGCAGCACCGAGCGCGGCGCGCGCACGCCGGCAATGCGGGTTGCCGAACATGCCGACCACCAGCACCGGGTTCGAGCCAGCCGCCGCCTGAACGTTGTGGACGATGTCGGCATGCAGATTCGCGACCTTGTCGCGAATCGCCGGATGCATCCGGTCTTCATCGAGGATCTGGCGGGGCATCTGGGCTCCTGGCTGTCGCGGCAAAGGCGACAGCGTAGCCCAGATGCGTGAAGGCTCGGCTCAGGCGGCGAGCTTGCCGCGCTGGAAGTCTTCGACCGCTTCGCGAATCTGGTCGACCGTGTTCATCACGAACGGCCCATACTGCGCGATCGGTTCGTTCAGCGGAGCGCCGGCGACCAGCAGGACCCGGCCCGCGACCGTGGCGTCGGCAGCGACGCGCAGGCGCACGCCGTCGGCGTTCGCATCGTTCGCGAGGATCGCCATGCGCTCGCTCTCGACCGGCGTGCCGCCGACATCGACGGTGCCGCCACCGAACACATACGCAAACGCGTTATGGCCGGCGGGCAGCGCCGCGTCGAACGAGCTGCCGGCGGGCAGCAGGATGTCGAGCACCAGCGGCTCGGTCGTCGGGCGGCTCACCGCACCCTCGACGCCGAGCGCCGAGCCGGCGATCACCCGCACCGTCACGCCCGATTCCAGCGTCACGGCGGGCACGCCGCTCGGCGGCACGTCGCGATAGGCGGGCGCCGTCATCTTGTCCTTCGCCGCCAGGTTCACCCACAGCTGAAAACCTGCCATCCGGCCTTCTTCCTGCTCCGGCATCTCGGAGTGGATGATGCCGCGGCCGGCCGTCATCCACTGCACGCTGCCGGGCTCGAGCAGGCCGACATTGCCGACGCTGTCCTGATGCCGCATGCGCCCTTCGAGCATGATGGTCACAGTCTCGAAGCCACGGTGCGGGTGGCTCGGAAAACCGCCGACATAGTCGCTCGCCGAGTCGCTGCCGAAGGCATCGAGCATCAGGAACGGATCGAGCCGCTGCTGCAGCGGCTGGGTGAGCACGCGCGTCAGCTTGACGCCGTCGCCGTCGGACGTGGGTTGGCCACGCACCTGGCGTTCCACGCTGCGCGAACGTTGAATGACACGGGGGACGGGATTGATGTTCATGGCACGAATGTAGAGCCGGTCCCGGCGCCTTCAAAGGGCATCGGGTTGCACTCAGGCTTGAAAGCGATTGAATGGTCCGCCTGCGGGCGCCGCGGTGTAATACGGGCCCGTCCACTCTCGACCGAGCCACCATGAAGCTCTACTACAGCCCCGGGGCCTGCTCACTGTCCCCGCACATCGTGCTGCGCGAAGCCGGCCTCGCGTTCGAGCCCGTGCTCGCGAGCACCAAGACTCACAAGCTGCTGGACGGCACCGACTACTACAGCATCAACCCGAAGGGCTACGTACCGCTGCTCGAGCTCGACAGCGGCGAGCGCCTCACCGAAGGCCCGGCGATCGTGCAGTACATCGCCGACAAGGCGCCCGAGAAGAAGCTCGCGCCGCCCTACGGCACGATGGAGCGCTACCGGGTGCAGGAGTGGCTGAACTTCATCACCAGCGAGCTGCACAAGGGCTTCGGCGTGCTGTTCAACCCGGCGATGCCCGAAGAGGCGAAGGCCGTGATGCGCACCAAACTCGGCGACCGGCTGAAGTGGGTCGACTCGCAGCTCGAAGGCAAGCAGTACCTGATGGGCGACAGTTTCACGCTGCCCGACGCGTACCTGTTCACGGTGGCGAACTGGGCCCAGCACCTTGGCGTCGACACCTCCGGGCTGAAGAACCTGACAGCGTTTCAGGCCCGCATGACGGCGCGTCCCGCGGTCCAGGAAGCGATGAAGGCCGAAGGGCTGCTGAAGTGAGAGTCGCCGCCGCGTGCGTTGCCTCGGCGCTCGCGGCGGCCATGGCTGCAGCCGGCGCCGCGCCTCCCGCGGCCGGCCGCTACGACGCGCAGCTGTGTGTCGCCACCGGCCCGGCCGGGCCGAACTGCGGGCCGGCCGAGGTCGATCTGCGTGCAAACGGCGAGGCGCGGGTGCGCGTTGCCGATATCGTCTACCGGCTGCAGCTCAACAGCAGCCAGGTCGAGGTGGTGCTGATGCAAGGCACGATGCAGCTCGACGAATTTGTCGCAAGCTATGAATGGGCCGGCCAGTCGCTGCGCTTCCACGACGCGGACAAGAACGCGCGCTACGAGGTGAAGCTGGGCGAACGCCGCCGCTGACGCCGCGATACCGAGGTACGCGCGTGCTTCGATACCTCGGCACGCGCGCGGCGAGCGTCAGGCCAGGTGCGCGGCCGCGAGCAGCGCCTTCGTGTACGGCTCGCGCGGCGCGTCGAACAACGCCTGCGCTTCGCCTTCCTCGATCACGTCGCCGTCCTTCATCACCATCACGCGATGCGACATCGCGCGCACGACCGCGAGGTCGTGGCTGATGAAGACGTAGCTCATCCCGTAGTGGCGCTGCAGATCGGCCAGCAGCTTGAGCACCTGCTGCTGCACCGACACATCGAGCGCGGAGGTCGGCTCGTCGAGCACCAGCACCTCGGGGCGCAGCACGACCGCACGCGCGATCGAAATCCGCTGGCGCTGGCCGCCGGAGAACTCGTGCGGATAGCGCTGCAGCACATCGGCCACGCCGTGGCGTTCGCTCAGGCCGACCTCGTCGAGCATCGCGAGGACCAACTTCTCGCGCTCGGCGGCCGAGAGGTCGGCGCGGTGCAGCGCGAGGCCCTCGCCGACGATCTGCCCGACAGTCAGGCGCGGGCTCAGCGAGGCGAACGGATCCTGGAACACGACCTGCATGCGCTTGCGCATCGCGCGCAGAGCGCTGCGCTCGGCGTTGTCGATGCGAGTGCCGCCCATCTCCACTTCGCCGGCCGAGATCGGCTGCAGCGCGAGCAGCGCCATGCCGAGCGTCGTCTTGCCCGAGCCGGACTCGCCGACAATGCCCAGCGTCTCGCCGCGCTTGAGCGCAAGGGTCGCGCTGCGCACCGCCAGGAAGTGGCGCTTGGAGAACCAGCCAGCGCTGCTCGTGAACGTGACGCCTACGCCGCGTCCTTCGACGAGTGTCGGCGCATCGTGCGCGAGCGGCGCCACCACGCGCTGCGGCCGGCTCGCCAGCAGCTTCTTCGTGTAGGCGTGCTGCGGGTTGCCGAACACCGTGCCGGTCTCGCCGATCTCGACCAGCTTGCCGCGCTCCATCACGCCGACCCGGTGCGTGAACCGCCGCACCAGGTTCAGATCGTGCGTGATGAACAGCAGCGCCATGTGCATCTCGGCTTGCAGCTCGTCGAGCAGCGCCAGGATCTGCGCCTGGATCGTCACGTCGAGCGCGGTCGTCGGCTCGTCGCAGATCAGCAGCTTGGGTTTGCAGGCAAGCGCCATCGCGATCATCGCGCGCTGCCGCTGCCCGCCGGAGAGCTGATGCGGATACGCATCGACGCGCCGCTCCGGCTCCGGAATGCCGGTGCGGGTGAGCAGCTCGATCGCGCGGGCTCGCGCCTGGTTCTTGCGCAGCCCCTCGTGCAGCTCGAGCACCTCGCCGATCTGGTTGCCCACCGTGTACAGCGGGTTCAGCGCCGTCATCGGCTCCTGGAAGATCATCGCGATTTCGGAGCCGCGGATGCCGCGCATCTCGCGCTCGGACTTTTTCAGCAGATCGGCGCTCTCGAAGCGGATCGCACCGGTCGTGACCGCCGCATCGACCAGGCGCAGCACCGACAGCGCCGTGATCGACTTGCCCGAGCCCGACTCGCCGACCAGCGCGAACTTCTCGGCCGGCGCGATGCTGAACGACACGTCGTTGACGACCGTGCTCGGGCCGAAGCGAACGCTCAGGTGCTGGACGTCGAGAAGCGGAGACACGGGAGCGGGACTGCTCATGACTTGCGGGTGTCGAAGGCGTCGCGCAAGGCGTCGCCGATGAAGGTGAGCAGCAGCATCGTCACGACGAGCACCGCGAAAGTCGGGAAGATGATCCACCAGGCATCGAGGTTCGCCTTGCCCTGGCGCAGCAGGTCGCCAAGCGATGGTGTGGTCGGCGGCACGCCGATGCCGAGGAAGTCGAGCGAGGTCAGCGCGATGATCGCGCCGCTCATGCGAAACGGCAGGAACGTGATCACCGGCGTCATCGAGTTCGGCAGCACGTGGCGCCAGATGATCTGCGCATTCGACAGGCCCAGTGCACGCGCCGCCTTGACGAATTCGAGGCTGCGGTTGCGCAGGAACTCGGCCCGCACGTAGTCCGACAGGCCGAGCCAGCCCCACAGCGACAGCAGCACCAACAGCAGCAGCAGCGAAGGGTCGAAGATCGAGGCGAAGATGATCAGCAGGTACAGCTCGGGCACCGCGCCCCAGATCTCGAAGATGCGCTGCAGGAACAGGTCGACCTTGCCGCCGAAGTAGCCCTGCAATGCGCCCATCAGCACGCCGATCACGGTGCCGACGAGTGTCAGCGCGAACGCGAACCAGATGCTGACCCGAAAGCCGTAGAGCAGCCGGGCGACGATGTCGTGGTCGTCCTGGTCGGTGCCGAGCCAGTTTTCCGCATTGGGCGGCGACGGGCTGGGAATTTTCTGGAAGTAGTTCTGCGAGTTGGCCGAGTGCGGGTTCAGCGTGAAGAACGCCCAGTTTCCCGGCTTCGCGAACTGTTCGACGATCAGCGTGTCCTTCCAGTCCGTCGGCGTCGTGAAATCGCCGCCGAACCGGGTTTCAGGCTGGTTTCTGAACATCGGAAAGTAGAACTCGCCGTTGTAGCGAGCGACGAGCGGCCGATCGTTGCTGACCAACTCGGCGAACGTCGCGATCAGCAGCAATGCGACGAAGGCCCACAGCGACAGGTAGCCCAGCCGATTGCGCTTGAAACGGGCCCACGCGCGTTGATTCGGCGACAGGTGCTTGCCGCCGGCGGCGACCGCAGAGACTGGCTCGATGGGTGTCGGCGGCAGTGGAGTGACGATGCTGGACATGCTCACTTGCTCACTTGCCCGAACTGAACCCGCGGATCGACGACGACGTACAGAAGGTCGGCCACCAGCTTTACCACCAAACCGATCAGCGTGAAAAAGTACAGCGAGCCGAGCACGACGGGATAGTCACGCCGTACCACCGACTCATAAGACAGCAGGCCCAGTCCATCGAGGGAGAACAACGTTTCGATCAATACCGAGCCGGCGAAGAACGCTCCGATGAACGCCGCCGGAAAGCCGGTGATCAGCGGGATCAGCGCGTTGCGAAAGACATGCTTGAAAAGCACGCGCCGCTGGGACACGCCCTTGGCACGCGCAACCAGCACGTACTGCTTGCGCATCTCCTCGACAAACGTGTTCTTGGTCAGCATCGTCACGATCGCGAAGCTGCCGATCACCATGCAGATCAAGGGCAAGGTCACGTGCCAGAAGTAGTCCGCGATGCGCGCTGGCCAGCTCAAGGAACTCCAGTTGTCCGACGTCAGCCCGCGCAGCGGAAACACTTCGAAGAAGCTGCCGCCGGCCAGCAACACGATCAGGAACAGCCCGAGCACGAATCCGGGGATCGCGTAGCCGATCAGCACGATCAGCGTGCTCAGCGCATCGAAGCGCGATCCTTCCTTCACGGCCTTCACCACGCCCAGCGGAATGGAGATCAGATACGAGAACAGGAACGTCCACAGGCCAAGGCTGATCGAAACCGGCAATTTCTCCTTGATCAGCGTCCACACCGGCTTGTTCTGCAGGAAGCTGCGTCCGAGATCGAATTGCAGGAAGTTGCCGATCATCTCGACGTAGCGCACATGCGCCGGCTTGTCGAAGCCGTACAGCTTCTTGAGTTCTGCGATCTGTTTCGCCTCGCTGTCGCGTCCGGCGCGGTAGCCGATATCGCCTTGCCCGGCGCGTGCTTCGGCCATCAGTGTTTCGACGGGGCCACCGGGAACGAACTGCACCACGATGAACGTAATGGTCAGCGCGCCGAACAAGGTCGGAATGATCAGCAGCAGGCGTTTGAGGATGTAGCTCAGCATGGGTGTGGTTGCGCAGTGAGCGTCACTGGCCAGGTCGACGCCTGGCCGGATCCTTGATCCACCACGTCGTGAGGGGCCATGCCGGTTGTTCGTCGATGGCGCTTTCGATCGTGTAGTACAGCGGCCGCGTCGCCGGCATGCCGAACTTGTCCCAGTAGGAGCCGCGCCCCTTGGAGAAATACAGGTCGGGCACCTGCCAGTAGTTCCACATCACCACGCGGTCCAGCGCACGGCTCGCATCGCGAAGCTCGTCCAGCGTGATTGCCCTGGCCATCACGTCCAGCAGGTGATCGACCGCGGCGCTCTTGACACCGCGAAAGTTGCTGTTGCCCTTTTCATCCGCGGCCTTGCTGCCATACAGGCTGATCAGATCGTTGACCGGCGGCAGCGTGAACTTGCCTTCCACGATCGTGATCATGTCGTAGTCGTACTGTTCGAGACGGCGCCGAAACAGCGCATAGTCGACCTCGCGAATCCTCAGCAGACCGCCGAGCTTCTCGACATTCAGACGCCACTTCGGCAGTGTCGAACTGCCTGCGCCGGTGATCAGGTACTCGACCTCGAACGCTTCGCCGGCCTCGTTGCGCAAGCGGCCATCCGGCGCCACCTTCCAGCCCGCCGCCGCGAACAGGTCGCGGGCTTTCAAGAGGTTCTGCCGAAGCAGTTTGGGATCGCCATTCGTGCGCGGAGCAACGTAGGCGGGGCCGAACACTTCAGGCGGCAACTCCTTTCGGAACGGCTCAAGGAGCTTCAGTTCGCCAGGCGACGGAACGCCCTTGGCCGCGAACTCCGAGTTGCTGAACATGCTGTCGGCCCGCGTGTACTGGCCGAACTGATTGATCGTCATCTCGAAGTCGTACGTCAGGATGAACGCTTCGCGAACGCGTCGATCCTGGAACTTCGGCAGGCGCAGGTTGAAGTTGTACGACTGCAAGCCTTGCCCGAATGCAGTCTCGAAGGGGTCTTTCTTGATGCGGCCGTCCTCCCACTTCGGGCCCTTGTGCAAGCGCACCCAGGCCCGCCCGCTGTACTCGCGATAGATATCGAACTCGCCGGCCTTGAACGCCTCGCGCCCGACATCGTTGTCCTTGAACAGCCGATACACGACACGATCGAAGTTGAAGAAACCGCGCCGCACCGGCAAGTCGCGCGCCCAGTAGTCCGGGTTGCGCTTGAATTCGATCACTCGCGGCGGCTGCAGCGCTCCGATCGTGTACGGCCCGCTGGTGATCGGGTACTCGGTGACGATCTGGTCGAACGGCTTCGGGTTGCCGTCGGGGCCCAGTGCCCACTTGGGGGAAAAGATTCGAAGCGTGACGCCGACCGTGAACAAGGTGTCGGTCGAACGCTCGCGAAGGTCGAATCGGACCGTCCTCGAGTCGAGAATCACGGCGCGCTCCACGCCGGCGAGCTTGGTCTGATATTCGGGCGAGGCGAGCTTGCCCGACATTGAATCGAAGCTGTACTTGACGTCGCTCGCGGTCACAGGGTCGCCGTTGTAGAAACGGGCCTTCGGGTGCAGGCGAAACGTGATCGACGACTTGTCGGGCGCGACAAGCATTTCTTCGGCGAGCAGCCCGTACATCGTCATCGGCTCATCGCCCGACAGCACGGCCAGCCCTTCGAGCATGTAGATCGCCAGCCCGGCAGGTGCCACGCCCTTCGTCGTGAAGTAGTTGAACTTGTCGAAGCTGGTGCGCCTGTCGGAATTGCGCAGGTACAGCGTGCCGCCTTTCGGCGCGCCAGGATCCGCATACTCGAAGTTCTTGAAGTCCTTCGGATACTTCGGCGCGCCGAACGCCGCGTAGGCGTGCGTCCAGACGCCGGTGATCGCCGGGCCGCTGGACGGGGCATCGGCCGGCGCTTGGGGTGGCGTGTCACCGGCCGCAGCGAGGGCCCAAGGCGGCGCGGCGAGCATGCCAGCCCCCAGCGCCAGGATTCGCCGCCGGTCGGCTTGTGGCCGACGGCGGCGGGTCGAGGTTTTTTGCATGGTCGCGAATGCTAAGGCAAGCGCCATGCCCGACCCGCGCTGGTTTTCACCGGGGAACCAATCCCCGATGCGCTGTGTCGTCAGGCGGTCTTCTTCGCCGGTGACTTCAACAGCCCCTGGCAGGCCTCACGCTTCGCGTCGCCCTTGTCGAGCGCGCCGCACACGCCGTCGAGCTGCTTCTGCAGGCGCTGCAGCGCGGCCGCGTGGCCGCCGCCCTTGTTCCAGCCCTGCAGCTTGCTGCCCACTCGCTGCAGCGAGCGTCCGCTGCGTTCGTAGAACGCATCCGGCGCGGTGCCGGCCTCGGTGAACAGCTGCGCCGCCGCCTTCTCGATGCGCGCTTCATCCTGCGGCGCCATGTCGATCAGCGCGTTCAGGTAGGTGGCGCCCCATTGCAGCCGCGTCGCCGGGCCTTCGCTCTTGTTGAACGCTTCCTCGTACCAATGCAGCGCATCGGTCGAGTCGCCGCGCGCCTTCGCGTTGCTCGCGAGCGAGAGCATCAGGTAGTAGGGCGAGTGGCTCTTCGCGAGGTTGTCCTTCAGCAGCGTGTCCGACTCGGCATCGAGCCCCACTTCGCGCAGCGCATACGACACCGACGTGATCACCGCCTGGCGTTCGTAGCCGTCTGTGACCTCGCGATCGAACCGGGCGGCCTGCTCGCGCACGTCGGCGACCAGTGGCTCGGGGAGCTTGACCGGCGCGGCCTTCTTGCCGGCTTTGTCGGCCTTGTCGACGTCGATCTTCGCCAGGTCGACCTGCGCGATCATCGCGCCGATGCGGTCGGCGCGCGACAGCGTCGTGTCGGCTTCGAAGCGCTTCAGCGCACCGTCCATCGCTGCCGCGATCTCGGTGCGCTGCGGTGTGCCCTTCGCACTGAGCGCACGCACGATATCGCTCGCGTAGTTCGCCAGCACATCCATGTGGGCGCGCGACGCGGCCGGATCGGCGAGCAGCTTGAGCAGCGTCGCCTGGTCGGCAGGCGTGGGCTTCGCGGCGGCCGCCTTCGTGTCGGTCGCGGCGAGCGCCTTCAGGCGCAGCCGGGTCGCCACTTCGGTCTGATCGGCCGGGCAGGCGTCAGCCAGCTGCTTCAGCAGCGCCGGCACGCCGTCCTTGGGCACCAGCTGCTGGTCGGTATCCCACGAGTAGAACGCGAGCAGCCGCCAGTCGTTCGCGCTCAGGCCCTGGCCGCCCGCCTTCGCTTGGGTCAGCACGTCCTTGACCGGGCGCTGCGCGTTCATGCCCAGCGTCAGCACCTCGGTGTAGCGCTGCGCGTCGACCTCGCCGGGCAGCCGCGTCATCTCGGTGCCTTGCGGATTGAACAGCACCATCGTCGGATAGCCGCTGACCTTGAAGCGCGCGCCGAGCTTCTGCGCGCCCGGACTGTCGCCGTCGACGTAGACCGGCACGAACGCACGCGAGCGTTCGATGAAGTCCTGCCGGTTGAACAGCGTGGCCTTGACCTGGTTGCATGGCGGGCACCACTTCGCGCCCCAATAGACGAACACCGGCTTCGATTCGCTCTTCGCGAGCGCGAACGCGGCATCGACCTCGGCGTCGTTCGTCGCGTTCTTCCACGCGATGCCGGCCTCGTCGTGGCCGCTGGGTTTTGCGTTCGTGGCAGCTGCGGCCGGCTTGGCGGGCACGCTCGATGCTGCCGGCGATTCAGGGGCCTTCGAGCAGGCAGCGAGCAAGACGGCCGCAGCAATCACGCCGAGCGGCGCGGCGAAAGTCGAGTTCTTCATGACGTCCCACCAAGTGGCGTTCGAAGCAGGAAGCCTAAACCATGCCAAGGCGCCCCGCCAGGCAGCGGGTCAATCGACCGGTGCCATCGACTCCAGTACCTCGCTGCGGCGCTGCGAGCTCGCAAACTGGGCGACCGCCACACCCGCCAGCGTCAAGGCGGCGCCCGCCAGCTTGATCCCGGTGTAGCGCTCGCCGGTCAGCATCCACGCCACCAGCCCGGCAACCGGCGGCATCAGGTACATCAGCGGTGCGCTGCGCGCGACGCCGCGCACCGCGTTGACCCAGCCCCACACGAGCCAGCCGAGGAATGCCGAGATCAGCACCGCATACACCAGCCCCAGCCAGATGGCCGGGCTGACGTGGAGCCAATCGACCCGCAGCCCGGCCGGCAGGCTCAGCAGCACCACCGGCCCGCTGCCGAGCAGCGTCGCATAGGTCATCACGAGCACGCCGCCATGGCGTTCGATCAACGGCTTGGCGGCGACCGTGTAGTACGAGAAGAACGCGGCCGCAACCAGCAGGGTCAGGTCGCCGCCGCTCGCCTGCCAGTGGCCGCCGAGCAGCTTGTCCGACAGAAAGGTCAGCACCCCGGCGCAGGCGAGCGCCACGCCGGCGATCTGGCCGCGG
>Ga0105237_10008329_pt1 | contig 11250 bp, 11 predicted proteins | sample KBSC24metaG_FD_81520 | JGI IMG/M metagenome (GOLD analysis project Ga0105237, IMG submission 81520) | Corn rhizosphere microbial communities from Kellogg Biological Station, Michigan, USA - KBS C2-4 metaG | ecosystem: Host-associated > Plants > Roots > Rhizosphere > Soil | place: Michigan, USA... | reverse complement strand
GAGAAGTTCGATCTGCAGCGGCATCGTGTTCGTCAGGCCGCGCACATGTCCGCTCAGTACCGATACCGCGCCGAACTCGCCCATCGCCCGCGCATTGCACAACAGCACGCCGTACAGCAAACCCCAGCGGATATTCGGCATCGTCACGTGCCAGAACATGCGCCAGCCACTGGCGCCGAGCGTCAGCGCGGCCTGTTCCTCTTCCGTGCCTTGGGCCTGCATGAGCGGAATCAGTTCGCGCGCGACGAACGGAAACGTGACGAACATCGTGGCCAGCACGAGACCGGGCACTGCGAAGATGATCGTGATGTTGTGATCCTGCAGCCAGGGGCCCAGCCAGCCCTGCAGGCCGAACAACAGAACGTAGATCAGACCGGAGATCACCGGTGACACCGCGAACGGCAAGTCGATCAGCGTGATCAGCACACTCTTGCCTTTGAAGTCGAACTTCGCGATTGCCCACGCAGCGGTAACACCGAAGATCAGATTCGCCGGCACCGCGATGACCGCGACCAGCAGTGTGAGCTCGATGGCGGATATGGCATCAGGCTCGAGCAGCGCGGCAAAGTACGCCTGTACGCCTTTGCGCAATCCTTCGGTGAACACAGCCGCGAGCGGAATCAGCAGGAAGACGCCGAGAAAGCCCAGCGCCAGAGCGATCAACAGCCAGCGCACGAGCCATGGCTCGGCCGTAGCCCGATTGCGCGCGGAGGCCGGAGCCGGAAGTGATAGCGTAGCAGTGGTCATCGCTCAGATCCCGGCGGTGCGCTTGCCGCTCCACCACTGGAGCAGATTGATCAGCAGCAGCAAGGCAAACGAGATCACCAGCATCACCACGGCGATTGCGGTAGCGCCCGCGTAGTCGTACTGCTCGAGCTTCGTGATGATCAGCAGCGGCGTGATCTCCGACACCATCGGCATGTTGCCGGCGATGAAGATGACCGAGCCGTACTCGCCGACCGCGCGCGCGAATGCCAAAGTGAATCCGGTCAACAACGCCGGCCCCACCGCTGGAATGATCACGCGCCAGAACGTCTGCCACCGATCGGCGCCGAGAGTCGCCGCGGCTTCCTCCAGCTCAGGCTCGAAGTCTTCCAGCACCGGTTGCACGGTACGTACGACGAACGGCAGGCCGATGAACGTCAGCGCCACCAGCACGCCGAGCGGCGTGAAGGCGACCTTGATGCCGAGCGGCTCGAGGAAGCTGCCGAGCCAGCCGTTCTTGGCGTACACCGCAGTCAACGCGATACCTGCGACGGCCGTCGGCAACGCGAACGGCAGGTCCACGAGCGCGTCGATGACCCGCCGGCCGGGGAAACGATAGCGGACCAGCACCCATGCCACGAGCAAGCCGAACACGGCGTTGATCAGCGCAGCGATGAGCGATGCGCCAAACGACAATCGTAGCGACGCCAGCACGCGCGGCGCGGTCACGGTCGCCCAGAACGCGGGCCATGTCAAGGTGAAGGTCTTGAAGAACGCGGCCGACAGCGGAACCAGGACGATCAGCGACAGGTACAGCAAGGTGTAGCCGAATGCGAGCCCGAAGCCGGGCAGCACACTCGGGCGCTTCCATTGCCATGTCGCTGTCGCGCTCATCGTCCCGCGAGGTAGATCTGATCGAACATCGCGTTGTCGACGAAGTGCGTGGCCTGCGCCTTTTGCCAGCCGCCGAACAGATCGTCGACTGTGAACAGGCTCACTTTCGGGAACTGCTTCGCAAACTTCGTGGCCACGGCATCGAGGCGCGGCCGATAGAAATTGCGGGCGGCGATTTCCTGCCCTTCGGGGCTGTACAAATATTCGAGATAAGCCTGCGCAACTTTGCGCGTACCGTGCCGGTCGACCACCTTGTCGACGATCGCGACCGGCGGCTCCGCGAGAATGCTGACCGACGGAATGACGACCTCGACCTTGTCGGGGCCGAGCTCCTTCACGCCAAGGTACGCCTCGTTCTCCCACGCGATCAGCACATCGCCGATGCCGCGCTCGACGAACGTCGTGGTCGAGCCGCGCGCGCCGGAATCGAGCACCGGCACGTTCTTGTAGATGCGCGCCACGAAGTCCTTCGCCTTGGCTTCGTCGTTGCCGTATTTCTTGAGTGCATAGCCCCATGCCGCGAGGTAGTTCCAGCGCGCACCGCCCGAAGTTTTCGGGTTCGGCGTAACAACCGAGATGCCGGGCTTGGCCAGATCGTCCCAATCCTTGATGCCCTTGGGGTTGCCCTTGCGTACCAGGAACACGATCGTCGACGTGTACGGCGCGCTGTTGTGCGGGAGGCGCGCCTGCCAATCCTTGGGAATCAGCTTCGCGCGGTCGGCGAGAGCATCGACGTCGTAGGCCAGAGCCAGCGTCACAACGTCTGCCTGGAGCCCATCGATCACGGCGCGGGCCTGCCTGCCGGAGCCGCCATGGGATTGCTTGATGACGACCGTCTCGCCGGTCTTGGCCTTCCAGAACTTCGCGAACGCCTCGTTGAACGCCTGGTAGAGCTCGCGGGTGGGATCGTACGAGACGTTCAGCAGGGTCACGTCCGCCCGCACGGAGAGGCTGAAAAGTGCCGACAGGGACAGCAAGGCGGCCATAAGCGCGCTGCGCAACTTCATACTTTCTTTCCTAAGTGCCTGTTATTGGGAGCAACCGAGAGATCCGGCAGAGGTCCAGCCGAGAGCCGGGTGGCGGCTAGCATCGGAAGATACCGGCGCGACCAAGAAACCAGAACGAATTTGATCTTTGTTCTTAGTGCACTCCGGTTATTAGCTGAGGCCGCATCCGCGCAGTGATAGACTCGCGGAGCCGATAGCTCTCGAGCCCGTGCGCCTACACCCTCCCCCTTCCATCCGATGGCAGTCATAGCCGGGCTGAATTTCTATCCGGTCAAGGGCTGCAAAGGCATCGGGGTCCAGCAGGCGACTCTCGCCGAGACCGGCCTGCTGTACGACCGTCACTGGATGGTCGTCGATGCCAGCGGGCGGTTCGTCACGCAACGAGAATTACCGCGCATGGCGTTGATCTCCACCGCAATCGACAGCAGCGCGCTGACGCTGACGGCGCCGGGCCTGCCGCAGCTTGGCGTACCGCTGATGCTGCCGGGCGCTACGCTCGCCGTGACGGTCTGGCGCGACACCTGTTCCGGAATCGATCAGGGACTATCCGCGGCAGCATGGTTCAGCGCCTTTCTAGGACAGGATCTGCGCCTCGTGCGCTTCGACGGCTCGATGCGGCGGCGTAGCGATCCGCAATACACCGGTGAGCACGACACGCATACCGAGTTCGCCGACGGGTTCGCCGTGCTCGTGATTTCGGAGGCGTCGCTCGCGGACCTCAACGGTCGCCTCGAGGTGCCCGTGCCGATGAATCGTTTCCGGCCGAACATCGTGATTGCGGGCGTCGATGCGTATGACGAGGACCATCTGCTCGCACTCGGAAACGACCGGGTCGAACTGCACATCGTGAAGCCATGCACGCGTTGCCCTGTCACGACCACCAACCAGGACACGGCCGAGGTGGCGATCGAGCCGTTGCGGACATTGCGGACCTATCGACTGCATCCGGTGAAGGGCTCGGCGACGTTCGGCCAGAACGCGATCGTCGTGCGCGGCGCCGGAAGTATCCTGCGCGTCGGCGACATGCTCGAAGAGACGTGGAACTGCTAGACGGCGCCGCCTCGAAGCGGCGGCACGAGATCTGGATCGCGCTGGCCGCGTACATCACGACGACGGCGGTCAATATCCAGGTGCCGCTGTATGCGCAATACGCGCAAACCGCCAATCACGGCATCGGCACGATGACGCTGGTTTTTGCGTGCTACGTCGCGGGCCTGCTGCCGATCCTGATCCTGCTCGGCGGCATCTCCGATCGGATCGGACGCAGGATTCCGATCGTCACGGGCCTCACGTGTGCCTTCGTCGCAACGACGATCGTGATCGTCAGTCCGACACTGGTCACACTCGCCGTCGCGCGCGTCGTGCAAGGCGTCGGCGTGGGTCTCGGCGTCGCCGCTGGGACAGCGTTTCTGGCCGAAATGCTGGAAGGCGCAAACGCCCCGCAACGCGCGGCGGCTTACATGACTGTTGCAACATCGTTGGGGTTCGGCAGTGGTGCGCTGCTCACGTCGATCTGCGTTGCCATTCAGGATCTGAACCATCATCCGGAGGCCGCGCCGTTCAGCTACTACTTGTTGCTGCCCGTCATTCTGGTCCTGGGGTTGGCCGTGGCGCGCATACCCGAGCGTCGCGCACGCCGACCTGGCGTATGGGTGCGCCCGCCGCATTTCCAGCGCGAGACGCTGCCTCAGTGCTTCGCGATCTTTCTGGCATGGGCGATCACCGGCATGGTCATCGCGGTCGTGCCGACCGAGCTCGCGCGGCACGAGATGACCGCGTGGACCGGCGTCGCGCTGTTCTGCGTGAACGGCACCGGCGTACTGTTCCAACCGATCGCGCGGCGCATGGAACCGGATCGCGCGCTAAGGCTCGGATTGTTCCTCGCGCCTTTCGGCTACGCGATGCTGGCGCTCGGAGCATGGCTCGGGTCGGTCGCGCTGTTGCTGGCGGGAGCCGCGGTGGCCGGCTCGGCGTGCTACGGCTTCACATATCTCGGCGGACTGGCTTCGGTGTCGGCGACGGCACATGACGAGCGCGCACGTGCCGCGTCGGGGTACTTTCTGTTCGCGTATCTTGGATTCAGCGTACCTGTGATCCTGAGCGGCTTCGTTTCGGATCATCTCGGCATCCTGCCGGCGTTGTCGATCTTCGGGGTGATTGCCATCATCTGGAATGCGGGCATAGCGTACGCGATGGGTTTGGTTCACCTCAGAACTTGACCGATAGAGACCTGTAGAACTTGACCGATAGAGACCTGTCGGGCGCAACGCACCATCGATCGGGTCGGGGCCGGCGTTCGGTCGTTTGCCGCATTTCCTCTCATCCCTCGTCCCCGCGTCTCCATCCTTTCAACCTCACAGCCAGGCCGACGATCAGCAGCACCAGGCGCGTCAACAGCTTCGGCATCAGAGGCATCTGCGGTCGGATCACATCGATCAGCAGCGCGGCACGCACCGACTCGCTGTCGTTCCATACCTCGTGCATGTAGGTGTCATCCCAGAGGAGATCGGCGCCTTCATGCAGCTCATGCGTGACGCCGTCGATGCGCATGCGGTTGGAAGAACTGCCGTCCGCTGTTGCCGGTATGACCAAGCCAAGGTGATAGCGCAGCACTCCGCGGAACGGTCCGCGGTGCGGTGGAATGTGCTTGTGGCCCTCGAGAAACGAGACCGTTACCGACGCGACCTCGCGCCGATCCTTGAACAAGGATGTCGTGAACGGAAGCCTTGCCTGATTGCCGATCTCGTCGACGCCGTAGGCACGCAGCACGAATAGACGCCAGAATCGGTTACCGTGCGCGGACAAGGACTTCTGCTCGGCCATCAACTCGTGGAATTGCGGCACTGCGCCGATATCGCGCATCAGGTCGAGACATTCGGCGCGGATCGCGCGCCAGTTCTCTCTGAAAACGCGGTGCTGCGGAAAGTAACGATCGCGATCGAGGATCGGCGGCGTGTCGATGCGAGCGTCGTAGAAGGACCGCAACTGATTGCAAGCCCAGTCGTAGAGTCGGCTCACGCTAACGCTTTCAGGCTCATGTCGATACCGATAGGTGCAGCCTCAACCGCGCTTATGCCGCTCATGTTAGTCCGAACTGCGGCGGTCTTCGCCCCGTCGAGAATCGGGCTCTCAGCGCTGTGCTGCGGCCTCGAACACGGGTAGCCGGAAGGGATCGAACGGTCTGAGGTCTACGGCGTTCGATCTGCCTTCAACAATGAGCTCCGACATCGCCTCGCCCGTCGCCGGCGCATTCAGGATGCCCCACACGTTGTGACCGGTGGCGACGTAAGCGCCTTGGACGTGCGGCACTCGCCCGATCAATGGCAGGAAGTCGCGCGTGATCGGACGGAAGCACGCTTGTCTCGCGACAATGCGGTCCTCGCGAAACGCCGGCGAAAGTCGCTCGCAGATCGCTTGCAGGCGCACGATCGCGTCCGCATCCGGCGCGACATCGGCCGGATCGAGCGGCAGCGCGGCCGGGCCGGAGAAAGCGGTGACATGCGTGCTGCCATCGGCGCGAGGAAAAACCTCGACGGTCAGCTCCTCTCCGGATTCATCGCGATATTCGAGGAAGAGTGCGTCGGCCGGCACGTCCCCGCCCGTGTCGTACACGAGACTCGGACTCTGCTGGCCGGACACGGCCGGCAGCGGCAGCCACTCGGCTGCCAGCAGGGACCACGGTCCCATCGCGATGACGATCGCGTCGGCCTCGATGGTGGAACCTTCGATTTCGATTCCGACGGCATCCGTACCCCGGCGCATCACGCCGCTGACTTGCCCCGAATGCACGCGCGCCCCGTGACTCTGTGCGGCTCGCATCATCCCTGTCGTGAACTTGCGCGGATGAACGATGGCCGTTGTGTCGGGTGTACCGAGCCGATGAGAGACGACGATCCCGTCGGAAAGCCACGGAAGCGCACTCGGATCGCGCCAGCGCTTTTCATGATCGCTCACGATGATGCCGCTGTACGCGTTCATCCCGCGATGACCCCAATCCCCCTCGAGTTCCTTCGCGAGCAACGAGTGCAGCGCGAAACTGCGCCGCGCGAGGGAATCGAGGGGGCTGCCGGCGCACCAATCGAGCGCGAGGAAGCCGCCCGCTTTGCCCGAGGCTGCGCATGCCACATCCGTCCGCTCGACGACGACAACGTCGACCCCGCGGCGAGCCAGGAAATACGCGGTGCAGGCACCGATGACACCGCCGCCGCAAATCACTACCCGCATGCACTACTCCAACGACTCATGGCCGGGTGGATCGTCGCGATCGATCCCGCAGCACCCCTCACCCTAGCGCTCTCCCAAGAACGGGAATGGGGACAGCGGACCACGCTTGAGAGACAACGGTAGCAGAGCGGGGGAACGCATGCAAAGAGCGGCCGCAGACGGGTGCAGCGGTGTACTTGCACCCCGCGGCGCGCTCGAGACAAGAACGATGCCTGCGGTCCGGCAGCCAGGCCGAAACTATTTATAGGGTACCCTAGGTAATACAGTCTCCGTCTTGGGATGGCTTTGCGAAAGCGGGATATAGGCCGGCATCTCGATATTCAGCTCGCCCCCGTAAACTGCGTCGAGTTCTGCACGCGACAGGTCGTGTGTCACCTCGGCTGATCGCGATGGCAAGTCGACGCGTGGTTGTGTCGTGTTGATGGTCTCTTCAGCGAATCGGCGTTTCATCTGGCTCTCCTTCAAAGGCGAATCGAAAAGTTTGCACCGCTGGAAAAGGTTACGCATATACCTACCGGCGGCGTATCAGCCAAAAGACAGAGGCACGTTCGCAAGGGGGCCCTCGTTCTCGACCTGAACGAGCAGCGAGCGGGATCTGTGTTCAGGACAGCGCCGAGCCCGGATCGACTTGGGCTCTCGGCGGCTAAGCCGGCGCAGCCACCCGCTGCAGCGGCGCCTCTTCGATCGGCAGATTGATGAACGCCGCGCCGAGTGCTAGGACGATATCCGCATACCACATCCATGTGTAGCTGCCTGTGTTCGCGAGTGCGAGGCCGCCGAGCCAGGCGCCGAAGAAGCCTCCGATCTGATGCGACAGCAATGTGAGTCCGAACAGCGTCGCGAGATAGCGCGTGCCGAACAGCTTGCCGACCAGTCCCGCTGTCGGCGGCACCGTCGACAGCCAGGTAAATCCGAGTACGAGCGCAAACGCGTAGAACGTCAGCGGCGTCTTTGGCGCGGCGAGGTAAATCGCCACGGCCGCGGCACGCGCAGAATACGTCCAGAACAGCAACCATTTCATGCGATACACACTGCCGAGCGCGCCGGCGGTAAGGCTGCCTGCGATGTTCGCGAGGCCGATGAGTGCGATGGACGTCGCCGCGACGCTCGCGGACAGGCCGCACAGCTGCACTTCGCCGGGCAAGTGCGTGATCAGGAATGCGATGTGGAAGCCGCATGTGAAGAATCCGGCATGCAGGCACCAATAGCTCTTGTCTCGAGCCGCCAGCCGCAGCTGCTGGCGCAGCGTGATGCCTGCGGGCGTGCCGCTCGCCGTGGTGGGGGCGTGCGGCTGATGACGCAGCACGCGCGCCAGCGGAAGTGTCAGCAGAGCCGCAACCGCCGTGGTCATCATCGCCGTGACCCAGCCAAACGAGCTGATCAGGATTTGATTCAGCGGCGCGAACAGGAATTGACCAAAGCTCCCGCCTGCGTTGATGAAGCCGGCTGCGAACGGCCGCTTCTCTGGAGGCAAGCGGCGCGCGGTCGCGCCGATCAGAATCGAGAAGCTGCCGGCACCTGCGCCGGCTGCCGACAGAAATCCGATCGTCGCAAGCAGCATCCATTGTGTAGAAGCGAATGGTGTCAGTGCAGTGCCGACCGCGAGCAGGATGCCTCCGACCACGATCACGCGGCCGGAACCATAGCGGTCTGCGATCGCACCGAAGATCGGCTGCGATGCGCCCCAAGTGAACTGGCCAACCGCCATCGCGAAGCTGATCGCGACGATGCCCAAGCCGGTCGCCGTGTTGAGCGGCGAGACGAAGAGCCCCATCGATTGGCGCGCACCCATGGTGATCGTCATGATCGCTGCCGCCGTCAAGATCAAGGGCCAGATGGAACGGCCCGTAACCGGTGGTGTCGTATCGCTCATTCAGAATCTCCATCAGTCCCCGCCGCGGGGCGGAAGAGTGGGACACAGGCATCGAGCATCTGGTGCAGCTCGGTCAGGTTTTGCACGCCGATCGTCGCGTTGACCTCATCTTGTGCCTGCCGCCAATACGAGCGCGCGCTTTGCCACTGCTCTGCGCCCGCCAGCGTCAGATAGACCAGACGCACACGTGCGTCGTCGCCGCTCGGCTTCACCTTGACCCAGCCAGCTTCGAGCAGCGGCTTGAGATTGCGTGTGAGCGTCGTCCGATCCATATCCAGCGTCTGGGCCAGCTGCGACATCGGCACCCCTTGCGTACCGCGCAGATGGGACAGGAGCGAATACTGCGTCACACGCATGCCGGCGGCGCACAACGTACGGTCGTACACCGCGGTCACGCGGCGCGTGAGTCGCCGCAGCTTGGAGCAGGTGCAGCCGCTCGCGGCTGCGGGCCCGACGGTCGATGACTTGATTTGCATCATGGGCTGCGATTATAGTGCATATGCACGTAATTTTGCCAGTCGGCATATTTTTCCAGAGGATCCCGGGAGCGATGAGCTCGAGCAACCAGCTGGAAGCATGGAATGCGCAACTGAACAACGTGCGCGAACATTTCGCTGCCATGGGCGTCGCGTCCCTGGCGGACTTGCGCTCGCGTTCGGGCGCAGAGTTTTTTACCGCGATCGGTGACGGCGAGCTGCCAACGCCGCCGATCGGACACACGCTGGATTTCTGGCCGGTCGAATGGGAGCGGGGCCGGATGGTCTTTCAGGGCATGCCGGCGATGGCCCACTACAATCCGCTCGGCTCGGTGCACGGCGGCTGGATCGCCGCGCTGCTCGACTCATGCGTCGGCTGCGCGGTCCATTCGGCACTGCCGGCCGGAAGAGGCTATACGACGGTGGAGCTTAAGGTGAATTACGTTCGAGCGGTGACAGCTGAGGTCGGTCCGGTGCGCGCCGAGGGGAAAGTCATCCATGTGGGCAGCCAGATCGGCACCGCCGAGGGGCGCCTGTTCGATGCGCATGGCAAGCTCTATGCGCACGCAACGACGACCTGTCTCATCTTCCCTCTCCCGGCGGATCGGGCTTGATCCGTGGATCTGTCACACGCGGCCAAGCCCGAGCATTGGTCCGGCTTGATCGATCCCACGCCGGCGATCCTAGCTTCAGGCGCCTACATGGATCTTTAGATCGCGCGGGGTCGGATGACCGCTGACGGCGTTGGTTATAAGAATGGAAGTTTTTGCCATATGGATGCGGTGGACCCGCTGCTATTCTTACAGGTCAATCCCTGACGACACGACAAAGGAGAAGGCCATGTCCACTGTAGAAAAATCCGTCAACAATGGCGTCAACGTCGGCGCGCTGCTGGGCGCACGCGAGGCGCTCACCAAAGCACCTGAGGCAGCGCAGTTCAAGTGGCGCGCGACCGTGAAGTGGGTGAACGGCACGCACAGCCAGTCCACCGTCGAAGGCTTCTACGGCCTAGGCGCCGAGCAGAAGCACAAGACTTCGTTCAGCTTCGACGCCGATCACCCGCAAATCTTCGCATCCGAAGACAAGGGCGCAACACCGGTCGAGTTGGTCCTGGCCGGTCTGGCCAGCTGCCTGACTGCAGGCGTTGCGGCTGTCGCGCAGCTGCGTGAGATCCAGCTGCGCTCGGTATCGGCGACGCTCGAAGCCGGCATGGACATTCGCGGCATCCTCGGTGCCGACGCCGACGTGCGTAACGGCTTCGACGGCGTCAAGGTGACGTACAGCATCGACGCAGATGCATCGCCCGACGACATCAAGGCGCTCGTGGCGCAATCGCAAAAGCGTTCGGCGGTCTACGACATCATCACGAATCCGACCAATGTGACGGTCGAGGTCCAGTGACATCCGGGGTGTCGATCCGAGGCAAACGTCGGGTCACGGCAGTCATCATCGGCGCCGGCCACGCCGGGTTGGCCATGAGTCGGTGCCTCGGCGAGCGCTCGATCGACCACGTAGTCCTCGAGCGCGGCGAGGTGGCCAACTCGTGGAAGACCGAGCGCTGGGACTCGCTCACTCTATTGACGCCGAACTGGCAGAGCCGGCTGCCCGGGTTCCGATATGAGGGCAACGATCCGGACGGCTTTCGCACGATGCCCGAGACGATCGCTTTCATCGAGCGCTATGCGAACGCGATCTCGGCGCCGGTGAGGCCGCACACGCGAGTGGAGTCCGTGCGTGCCGGCGACGACGGTTACGAGGTCGCGACGACGCAGGGCGTTTGGGAATGCCGGACAGTCGTGCTTGCAACCGGAGCATGCAATCTTGCGCAGGTTCCTGCGGTTGCGGCAGCCGTGCCGCGCGAGATCACGGCGCTCACGACGATGCAATACCGCAATCCAGATCAGCTCGAGAACGCAGGTGTGCTCGTCGTCGGCGCTTCGGCCTCAGGCATACAGATCGCGGACGAGGTTCAACGCTCGGGCCGTCCGGTAACGCTGGCCGTAGGCGAGCATGTGCGCGTGCCGCGCGTCTATCGAGGCAAGGACATTCAGTGGTGGATGGATGCGGCCGG
>Ga0105237_10008323_pt1 | contig 11254 bp, 7 predicted proteins | sample KBSC24metaG_FD_81520 | JGI IMG/M metagenome (GOLD analysis project Ga0105237, IMG submission 81520) | Corn rhizosphere microbial communities from Kellogg Biological Station, Michigan, USA - KBS C2-4 metaG | ecosystem: Host-associated > Plants > Roots > Rhizosphere > Soil | place: Michigan, USA... | reverse complement strand
GTTCTACAGCATCACCCGTCTGGCCGACATCGCTGCAGCGCTCGCCGATGTGGACATCTCCGCGTGGGAGAACCTGGCCGAGGTCGGAGCTGGGCTCGGCGCCCTCCTCGTCATGATCGGCTTGACTCTGCACTGGTGGGGACCGCGGATTTCCGCCCTCGCCCAGAGGGCACGGCGGCTGATCGCGTACATGAGGCTGCGTCCGCTGTGGGCCAGCTTCTACGCGCTGGACGCTTCCATCGCCTTCGATGACCAGCGGAACTCTGCATCGGGGCGGGTGATGAGCAAGACTCGCACGGCGGTGCGCGTGCTAGGTGATGTGGAGTATCACGTCGCGCGACGCATCGTGGAGATCCGCGATGGAATTCTCACGCTGCGGCCGTACCAGGACCCTGCACACGCAGAGCGGGTCCGCGAGCACTTCGTCTGCCGCGGCCTCGTGGGCGACGACCTGGATGCTGCGGTCGCCGCTGAACAGATCCATGCCGCGCTCGATACACACGAGGGGTCGAGGCACCGCGAACGCCCGCCGGCCCCCGCACTCGGGAATTCCCCTGCCGACCTCGACGCCGAACTGGCGTGGCTGTTGAAGGTCACCAAGCACTTCACCAAGTATTCGGCGGGGCCTCACGAGCTCGCCGACACCGACCTGACGCCAACTGGAGGTACCGCGTGAGCACCCGCCTGCCCTTCACCCAGCCGATCGAGATGGCCCCGCACCTGTCGGGTTGCCCGTATGACGCCTACACGCAGCTACGCGAGGACGGCGGCGCACACCAGGCAGTCAAGCCCAGCGGCGGACAAGTCTGGGTGATCAGCCGCTACGCCGACGTCAAGGCGCTGCTCTCGGACCCGCGAATGTCCATCGAGGCGCGCAACTCCCGCCACGGCTACCAGGGCTTCGGCCTGCCACCGGCCCTTGACGAACACCTCATGAACGTCGACGACGAGGCGCACGCCAGACTACGCCGCCTGGTCTCCTCCGCATTCACGCCGCGTCGGGTCGAGGCACAGCGTGAGCGGATCCAGGCAGCCGTCGACCGACTCATCACCTCCATCGTTTCGAACGGCCAGGCAGACCTCGTCACTGAGCTGGCCGTTCCGACCCCCGTCGTAGTGATCTGCGATCTGCTCGGGATCCCGGAATCGGATGGCGCCGCCTTCCAGGCCTACACCCGGTCGCTGATGACGCCGAACGACCCCAACCGGCCCTCCACACGCGAACTCGTGGCCGGCATGCACGGCTGCCTGGTGGACCTGATCGAGCGCAAGCGCGCCGAACCGGCGGACGACCTGCTCACCGCGATGATCACCGCACGCGACGGCGACGACCGCCTCAGCGAGAACGAACTCACCTCGCTGGCCTTCCTCATTCTGTGGGCCGGCTTCGAGACCACCGTGCATCTGATCTCCAACGGCATCGCCACGGTACTCAGCGAGCCGCAACTGGCAGACCTCGTACGCGGGGAAGCCGACCCGCACACGGCCCGGATGTCAGCGCTCGTCGAGGAACTGCTGCGACGTGACGGCCCCATGCTCACCGCGATTCGCCGTTTCCCGCTGGAAGACATCAAGGTCGGCGACCGGATCGTTCCCGCAGGCGAGACCGTCCTGCTCGCAATCGGCTCAGCCAACCGCGACTCGCAGTACATCGCCAACCCCGACACCATCGACCTCAACCGTGCCAGCAACGGACACCTCGGCTTCGGCCACGGACCCCACTACTGCCTCGGCGCGCCGCTCGCCCGCATGGAAGTACGAACCGCGCTGTGGGCTGCGGTTCACCGGCTGCCGAATCTCGAGCTCGCCGTTCCCGAACAAGACCTGCCCTGGAAGCCGGACCATCGCCAGCACGCCCTGACCGCGCTGCCCGTCACCTTTGCTGCACAGCCCGCCTGATGAGGAGAGCACCATGCCCGTCAAGCTCGCCATAGGCGCCGCGATATCCGCGCCCTTGTTCGCCGTCGCCGCGATCGCGACCATCGCCGGAGCCATCGCGGCCGCACCCGACTCGAACACGACGTCCATATGCGCGGCCGGCTTTTCGGGAAGCCCGGCCCACTTCGGAAACCTGAACGCCGCCCAGCTAGGAAACGCCCAGATCATCGCTGAAGTCGGCGTCAGCATGGGCGTCCCAGCACCCGGCGAGACGATCGCCATAGCCACCGCTTTGCAGGAATCCGGCCTCCAGAACCTCAACTACGGAGACCGCGACAGCCTGGGGCTGTTCCAGCAACGCCCTTCGCAGGGCTGGGGCAGCCCTGCACAGATCCTGACTCCCACGTACGCCGCTAGGCAGTTCTACAGCAGACTGCTCCAGATCCCCGGCTGGCGCTCGATGTCCACTACCGACGCGGCCCAAGCTGTTCAGCGCAGCGGCTTACCGGACGCGTACGCCAAATGGCATGACGAAGCTGAAGCTCTCGCGACCTCGTTCACCGGCGGTCTGAAATGCCCATCAGAGGACTCGAGTAACGTCGCTATCGCCACAGCGGCCGCCGACTACCACATCCCGGCCGACATCCCAGCGCCGATAGCCGCAGCCATCACCTTTGCGCTGGCACAAGTCGGCAAGCCGTACGTCTGGGGCGGCACCGGCCCCGACGGCTGGGACTGCTCCGGCCTGACGATGATGGCCTACCGCGCCGCCGGCATCACAATCCCCCGCGGCAGTATCGCGCAGTCCACCGTCGGCCAACCGGTCTACGACACCAACCGACTACAGCCAGGTGACCTGCTGTTTGTCCCAGGATCGGACGGGACCGTCACCGCACCAGGACACGTCGGTATGTACCTGGGCCGAGGGATCTTGGTGGAGGCGCCGCACAGCGGCCTGACCGTCCAGCTAAGCCAACTGGCGGGTTACTGGAAAGAGAACCTCGTCGCGATCCGCCGCGAGACATAACAGCCCTAATAGGAACTCCACTCCGCCAGCCCAAGCGATATCCTTCGAGCGTTTCAAGACCCTTCGGTGACTATCAGGAGCTCAGTGAGTCGGTTGTCAGGGCCTGAGCCGCTGTCAACGGTAATGCGGTAAAGCCCCGGTGCGGTGGCAACGTGTTGGGCCTGAAGGAGTCGGCCCCGTTCGGGCCCGTCAGTACGGTTAAGTCGCAGCGTCGTAGCGTGGTCTTCGTCGTCGACGAGGGCAATCGAGGCGTGGAGGGCGGCTGGCGAGCGGGTGGTATCTATGCGAAGAGTCCATGGCTGCCCGGAAACGACATGGTCGGGGACTGTAATACCGATGGCATCGGTACCGGCTGGCGGGCCGAGGTGATAATCGTGCTCGGTGAGGACGGAAGTGACATGCAGTAGAGCAGCTTTATGGCGGGTCATTGCGCCGTGCCGGGCTGGGACGTAGGCCAGTGATGCGTTGCTGTATGGATAGGCGGCATCGCGGTACACCGTGCCGTCGCCGTGGCGCACCGTCCGCACCGGGATGCCGGTGGCAGGGTCGCGCTGCAAAAGACCATCGGGGCCGCTCAGATAACCGTAGGGTTGCAAGGCGACTGTGCCGCCGTCGATGCTCAGGCTGGCCGGCGTGGGCTGAGTTATGCCGATGGCAGGACGGTGGCCGGGCGGCGAAGTCGCTGAAGTGAGCAAGGCACGTCGTGCAGTGAGGGCCTGGTGGGCCAAGTCGTCGCGGCCTCCGAGGCCGGAGATATGCTTGCTTGTCAAGAGCTGGACGTCAGTGCCAGCGTCGACGCATCGGTAGATCGGCAGTAGGTCGTAGAGTCCTGGGGCGGACACCGCCAGAGCATGCAGCCGTCCACGGGGTGACGTTGGGAAACGGCGCTGTCTGGCCAGCATGGCGACAGCCAGTACCGAACCATGGAACGGCGTGCCCAACGTAATCACGGCGCGCGTATCAGCAGCGAGAGCCGGGTTGGTTTTCAACGCTACGGTAGCGATCAAACCACCCATGGAATGGGCGACGAATACTAGGCGCGGGCGAGGCCTGTCGGCCATATGAGGATGGCCGGCGACAATTCGGCGCCAGGTGTTCAGGTGGGCACGAGCGATGTCGACCAGCACGGCAGCGTTGTGTTCAACTGACAGCCGCCAATCGTAGGGGAAATCCTTTACCGCGCCAGGCCAAGTGACCGCGCCGATGGCTTGGCGCAACCGGTCGTAGGGCTCCACTCCCCGCAGTACTGGGGCGGCGACGGGCAGAGTCAAAATGCTCTTGGCAAGAATGCGGCCGGTCTCGCCGTGTCGCTCCTCATCGGTGACAATCAATTTATCCAAAGGCCCGCCGCTGCTCCAGGCGGTGACAAGAGCCCGGCCACTGATACCCCACAAGGTTTCCCCGGTGTCAGCGTCTTCCAGAACGCTGCCCATGATGCCCGGCAGCAGCACGACGGCATCCGTGGTCGCGTCCGGCTGGCTGAGCGGCTCCGGACTCCACGGCCGCCGGGCATGAGGCAAGCGCGTTTCAGAGGTCCGACGCCCTAGGTCCGTCACGGCGGGCAATAATACCGACTGTGGCTACAGGCAGTGAGTGGAGCACGACTGATGACCCTGACGCGACCGGCCCCTACACCGTACGTCGCAGGGTTCTCGCGATCCCGGTAGCTGACTACAAGGATGAAGACGAAGACTTCGCCAAGGCAGTTGACCGCCAGTTGGAACTAATCGGCGAGTGGTGGTGCAATCCGAACCTAGGCGAGCGCGGGTTCGTCGCCGAACATGCGAAACCGGTGCGCTGTCGCCGAGATGTAGAGGAGTTCCTGCATCACAGTGGAGTACGTGAGGCGGGCGAACAAGACGTACTGTTCGTTTTCGTCGCCGGTCACGGCTCTACCGCAGCCTCGGGCCAGCACTTCCTCCGGCTGCCGGAAAGCGAAGAGTTCCGGATGATGACTACCGGGTACCCCACTGCCGAGGTCGCCGCAGCTGCACTGGGCTCCCGTGCCAAGCACGTCCTAGTCATAGTGAACACATGTGATGCTGGGGGGATCGATTCAGCATTAGCGTACATGCGGCGGGATCTTGCCGGCGAGCGACGCGAGTCCGGCGTGCTGGCGGTATTGGCTACCTGCGATTTCGATCAGCCGATACCCATTGGGGCGTTCGGAGTACTCCTAGACCAGCTGTACAATCGGCTGCGAACCATATCCGGAATCAGCTCTGAGTATCTGAGCCTGAACGACTTCATGTCGGAGATGCACGAGGTCGTAAGGTCTATAGGCGGGGGCTTGTATCCGATTCTGCGAGTGCTTGCCTTCAACGAGCACCTTCCGCACCATGCGCTGCCTAATCCAGGATACCGACCACCCGATGACCTGGTGGCTCCTGGACTTCGTCAGCTTTGTGTTCCCCGGCCTGATTTGGACTACTGGTTTTCCCAAGCCTCTGGGGCAGGAGACACGGCAGACGGAGGCTGGTTCTTCTCTGGCCGTCGCACCCTGACTCGACAGCTGGCCGAGTTCCTGACCAAGGGCTCGCCGAACGGGTATGCCTCGACCTTGATCGTTACGGGAAACACAAGTAGCGGCAAATCAGCAATCATCGCCCGCGCCGTCACGTTCAGCGACCCTGGCTTCCGTGCCCATGACCGCTACAAGGACACGATTGATCTAGCACCACCGGACACCGTTCCGCCAGTCGGCAGCGTCCACGCCGCGGTTTTGGCACGAAACCGCACCTCGCTCGAAATCCTCACTCTGCTACTGCAGGCCCTTTGTGAACCAATGGTGGCCCTAGCGCCCAAAGAGGAATCCGTGCCGGAACTGCTGGAAGCTGTTGGCGAGGCCATCACGTCCGCCGGAGTGCCGGTGGCGATAGCTCTGGACGGGCTGGACGAAGCCGACGACCCCGCCATGCTCATCACCCAAGTCATCGCCCCACTGGCGCATCTCAGTAGACCGCCACGGCTGCTCATCGGGCTACGCAGCGCCAAGCCGCTCACCAATGTCAAACCCCTGCCCGACAACGCATCACTGAGAGAGGGCGGGCTTCTTGGGCTGCTGTACCAGGCAACCACCAACGACGACGGCATACCACAGCTCGTACGCACTGATGGTGAAGGCACCGCCGCCGATGTTGCCGAATACCTGCAAGCCATCCTCGCGAACACCCCAGTCGCCGGACCAGAGTTCGCGCACGCTCTGCTGGCTTGCTTACCAACTGAGACCTCCTTCCTGGAAGCCCGAATCGCTGGGTTCCAGCTTCGCAATGCGCCAGGCCCAAAACAGATGTTTGGCGATGCACAGTGGCTATCCGGCCTACACCTCGGCGCCATGGGTCTATTGCGCAAAGATCTCATCGACGCCGCCGGACCTGACCTGACTCCTGAGGTCGCGCTTGCGCTACTGCGAGCTGCCGCCTTCGCGCAGGGCGCTGGCGTTCCTCGTGCCAGCATCTGGCCTGCCATGGCCCATGCAGTAGCCGGCCAACCTGTTCCGAACATCGACGCCGCTATCGACGCACTACTCGACGGGCGACTGGCGGGCTACCTAACCGCCGATACCGAAGACGACCGGATCGTGTACCGGCCTATGCATGAGGCACTGGCCCGGATCCTCCGCGACAACCCTCACCTGCTAGAGACCCCACCGGAGCAGCGATGACTCGTCTCGACGCTGACGACGACCCGCACAACCACATCAACATCCACCGTCGAATCGCTGATCAACTTGCCGCTCTGGCCGACGTTGCAGGCCCGGACACACCTCCACACCCTTACCTACGCCAGCATCTGGCAAGCCATGCCGCACTTGGCTCCGCCCTTGACGACACCCATCTGCCAGCAGCATTCCTCGCGTGGGAATCGTCCGGGACCATACGCGCCCGTCTTGGCCCCCTGGTCAGTGATACCCCCCAGCGGCACATGATCGTCACATGGGCTGGAATCGAACCCTTCATAGCTCACAGTGATCCCGCCTCCCGTGCCAGCAGCCTGCACCTGGCGCTATCGACGCCCACCGGCAGCCATGTCGCCGTACCTGGGTCCGCCGTCACACCCCTGACCCGCCACTGGCAGACAGACACCAACATCCTTGCCCACCAACCCGGCAAGATCACTGCCGTCACCGCCTTTCGCGGGCCCGACGGCAGGACGCTGCTGGCAGCCGGCAGCCAACTTGGCGAGGTGCGCATCTGGGACCCCGCCACAGGCGCCGAGACCGGCGTGTTATCGGTTAGCCACAGCCCGATCACCACCGTTTCCGCATTCTCTGCCGCAGATGGCCAATCACTACTCGCCACCGGCGATGACTCTGGCTTAATAGATATTTGGGATCCAACGACCGGCGCACACACCCGCGCCGCGTGGCCGGAGAACAATCGCGTAGAGGCGATCATGGCCCTCGTCGCATACTCGGGACCGGATGGCGTAACGATAGCGACCGCCGCAAGAGGGCGCCATGGCGAAGGATCTATCCGGACCCTGGCCATCGACATACATGACAGAGTTCTTGGAACCGCACGCATCGTTCAAGAACAACGAATGATCGGGCAGTTTAATGCCGCAGCAGTCCTCCCTCGACCGCACAGCCAAACACTGTTTGCGTTTGCACCCGGCTACGGCGGGATAGAGGTTTGGGACCCGGCCATCGGCCTAACGGTCAATCGACTAGCAGTAAAACAGATCGGTCAGGTCACCGCGATGACACCTTACCCCGCGCGAGACGGCCGAACACTGCTAGCAGCCGCGTCCAAAGATCACGGACTTCAGATCTGGGACCCGACTACTAGCTTCGCGACCAGCAGGCTGCCAGCCGGACACATCGGCCAGATAACCATGATGACAGCCTTCTTCGGGCAAGACGGCCATACGCTGCTGGCAGCCGCCGATGACGAGGGTGGTTTGCAGATCTGGAATCCGGACACCGGCAGAATCCGTATGCAAGCTCGCGGAACTAGCCGCCAGGTTACGGCAATGACGACGGTCCCGACATCCGGTGGCGATACGCTGCTGGCCACAGGCCATGATGGCGGAATACAAATATGGGATCCGGATCAAGTCCCTGACATCCATACACACGCGGCCAGGGACGGTGCAGTCACAGCAGTTCATGCTTTGCATGGGCCAGCCGACAGCCTGCTCTTGGCCACCGGTAGCCATCAAGGCACAGTACACATATGGAATCCAGCCGCTGGTGCCCGAACTGCCGAATTCACGACCGAGTACACCGAGGTCACGGCATTGGCACAGTTTCGCGCGCCAGACGGCCATATGATGCTTGCCGTCGGCCATCCCGGACAAGTGCGAATCTGCGACTTGACTGCCGGAAACCAAACCTCCGAGTTCGCCACCGAAGGCTTCGAGATCGCAGCAATGGCGGCGTACTATGGGCCCGACGGCCGCGCTCTACTCGCCTCTATAGGCAGTCGCGATCAAGTGAAGATATGGGACCCAGCCGCAGGTAACGAAACTACCGATCCGCAACCGCGTAGCCTCCCTGGGGCCATCGCAGTGGCAGGCTTCCAAAGACCAAACGGCAGAATACTGCTCACCACAATTGACCGCTACAGCAAAGTAGAGATCTGGGATCCAACAACAGGCCGCGTGTACGCCAAGTTCCTTGCCAAACACGCTGATTTGGTTACGGCGATCGCTGCGTTCACCACACCCGACGGAAGGACCTTGGTGGCCACCGGCAGCAAAGATCGCACGGTGCGGATCTGGGACCCTGACACCAGCGCAAGCCTGTTAATCATCACCACCGGAGCCCCAGTTTCTTCCCTCACCGCGATAACCCCGTCTAGCGATGGCATACCCGTCATAGCTTACGGCGGCGAAGCTGGGTTCACCGCCTTCAAATTCCAGTCATCGATGATTTAGGACGCCCACACCCGTCCCGATCAGCAGTAGTTTTCTGGTCATCTCCGGCCAAGGCGGAGAATTTCGCGCACGGACATGAGCGCATCGTCGAAACGCCGTGGGAGGCCGATCCGGACGCATGTCGCGGCATGCGCAATGCAGCGGCCGCAGGAGCGGTTCAGTTGTCGCGATGCACTCAGGTGCCAGCCCGGAGACCTGCACCGCTGGGAGCCCAGATATGCGGGGCAGTCCCGGGGGCCGGGTTGCCGGCGACCATCGTAACTCCGGCTTCGCAGCGGCATCAGGACCCAGCGATCCGGACAATGCGCGCCGCGACACGCTTGGCGTCGGGCTGCATACCGATTCGTTGGAAGATCTCCAAAGCCTGCTTCAAATGAATAGTTGAATCGTGCTGATGGTCGGTACGCGCGAGGCATTCGCCCATTCCCTCGAGCGCCATGGCTTCGTCGTTGGGCTGGCCCGCCTCTCGCGTCATCTGCAACGCCTCTTTGTACAGTTCCAGCGCACGTGTTGCATCCCCGCTGGCCAAGGGAACCGCAGCGTAGGAGACCAGGACCGACGCCTCGTTGCCACGCTCGCCCAGTTCCCCAAATAGCGTTAAAGACTGCTGGTGGGCGTCTTCGGCGCCGGAGTAGTCGCCGGTCAGTCGCCGTAGGGTGCCCAGGTTGTTCAGAGCGAGCGCTCTCCCGCGCGGCGCCCCTAGCTCCTGATACGTCGCCAAGGCCTGACACAGGGCGTCTTCGGCACTTGAGTAGTCCCCGGCCAGGAGGCGCACGGCGCCGAGCTCGTTCAGGGCGTTGGCTTGTCCACCTCTGTCACCCAGGTCCTGGTAGAGCCCCAGGTCTTGATGCAAGGCGTCTTCGGCGCCGCGGTAATCCCCGATCTGGCGGCGCACGGCGCCCAGGTAGTGCAGGGCGTTGGCTTGTCCACGTAGTGCTCCTAGACGCTGGTATAGCGTCAAAGCTTGGGCCAGGGCGTCTTCGGCACCGGGATAATTCCCGGTCAGGCGGCGTACAGCGCCGAGATAATTCAGGGCATTGGCTTGCCCGAGACGGTCACCGAGATCCTGATACAGAGTTAAGGCCTGGTCGTGAGCGTCTTCGGCGCCGGAGTAATCACCGACCAGATGTCGTACGGCGCCGAGGTAGTTCAGGGCATTGGCTTGCCCGAGACGGTCGCCGAGATCCTGATACAGAGTTAGGGCCTGGAAGTGGGCGTCTTCAGCGCCGAGATAGTCCCCACTCAGGCGGCGCACCGCACCGAGGTTATTCAGGGCGCCGGCCTGCCCAAAACGGTCGGCGAGAGTACTGGCGACGTGGGCAGCAACGGTGTGCAAGTCAATGGCCTGGGTCCACGGACCGCGCGTACGCAGGTATTCGTGGAGGCCAGCAGGCAGTGTGATCGCATGGATGGGGTGAGGGCGGTGGGCCGCATATCGGGTGGCGGCGGCTAGGTTCGCAAGTTCTTCGGCTAGCCAGGCTTCTGCGAGCTGCCGATTGTCGAGTGCGGGGATATGGCGAGGTACGGTAGCGGGCATCGGGATGGGGTGGGTGGGGGTGCGCGCCTCAATATGACTGCTGGCCTGCCTGACGGCGTGCTGGTAGTAGTCCAGCAGCCGGTCGACGGCAGCATCAGTTGCCACGGGCGAGTCGTCGCTTTCGGCTCGAGTTCGGGCGTGAAGACGTAGCAGGTCATGGAGCCGGTAGCGCCCTGGAGCGGTCTCGGTGAGCAGGCTGCGGTCGGTGAGGCCTTGTAGCAAGGCATCGGCCTCGTCCACGCTGACGTCCGCGAGCGCGGCCGCGACGTAGGCGTCAGTGTCCGGTCCGGGGACGAGGCCCAGTCGCCGAAACATCCGCTGTCGGCTGGGGGCGAGGATGTTGTAGGACAGATCGAACGCAGCGGCTACTGTGCGGGAGCCGTCGTCGAAGGCGGCCAAGTCTTCGAGACCGCCGCGCAGCCGACCCTCAAGATCTGACGGTGTCCAGGCATGCCGATGACGCATGATGGCGGCCGTGATGCGTACGGCCAACGGCAGGTACCCGCTCAATTCGACGATACGCCGTACGGCCGGATCGTCGGCGGCGACGCGGCCAGGTCCGGCGTAGCGGACGAACAAGGCCACGGCGTCCTCGGCGTTGAGCACGTCCAGGGACACGGGCTGGGCTTCGTCGAGAGCTTTGAGGCGATTACGGCTGGTCACCATGATTAAGCTACCAGTAGCCGCAGGTAGAAGAGGTCGAATCTGCTGCTCATCGGTGGCGTCGTCGAGCACGATCAGGGTGCGGGTGCCGGCCAGGCGGTTCCGGTAGGCCTTAGCCCGCTCCTCCAGCTCCGCAGGAATGAAGATCCACCATCCTGAAATGGCTGTTCAGAGGGCTGGCATGGCGCGGTTCGTGAGCGCTCGTGCTGGTCGGGTGCGGCTGTCTGTTGTCTCGATCGTTTGACGTTCCGCCGTTTCGGGGTCGCGGG
>Ga0105237_10008320_pt1 | contig 11256 bp, 12 predicted proteins | sample KBSC24metaG_FD_81520 | JGI IMG/M metagenome (GOLD analysis project Ga0105237, IMG submission 81520) | Corn rhizosphere microbial communities from Kellogg Biological Station, Michigan, USA - KBS C2-4 metaG | ecosystem: Host-associated > Plants > Roots > Rhizosphere > Soil | place: Michigan, USA... | reverse complement strand
TCGATTAACGGTCAAGAAGACTGTTTTTCAAAGATTCTTGTTCCACATCACAGAGCAGTTCCACAACCACCTCGCCAATGAAGGCCCAATAATCACCCATCTATTGATGTCACAGCTGACAATCCTGGACGACATGAAAAGAGATGGAACTCCACGACCCTTAGCTGAAAAGAAGACATCGTTCCGGACGCTGGCTGGCCTCACAAAGAGCATCTTCGGCGACCGCAAGGCCTTGACGATGAAACTTTCCATTGGGGTGGATGCAGTCGCCAGAACACCCCTATTAGATGCAAGCACGATGGACACCTTCAGAAAACTCGGTAACTTGTTTGGGTGGGTCGAGACCAAATCAGGACACGCGATGGCCATCTTTCTAAATTACCTCTTTCGCTATGAGATGAAAGCCCCAAAGTCTGCCATGGACCGATTCGCCGAACTCGCCCGCATTCGCACCATGGCAAAGGTTTTCCTCGACCCATCAGAAATCAATGCACGGATGGCGGAGAAGCTTATCGAAGCGCTGCCACCACTCATTCAACCTGATCATTAACGTTCGATGTCGCTGATTTCCTTGGAAAGGGTTTGCAACACGGCGTTCTTTACGTGAATCACAATTTCATTTATGCAGGATGTATGTATCTTCAAGACATTTAAGTTAATGCTTCAGTCATCCGTTGAATCAGCCCAACTTTCTGCAGATGCTTGTAATGCAAGGTTTCATCAGCATGCCCATGATAATTGATTGGCTGTAGCTAGCGCAGACCTGACTCCAGACACCATGCTTCTAGAGGGACCAAAATGATAGCGCCAAAAGTAATCTACACATTCAATAAGATAGTATGAAATCTGAAGCCATCCTCTAGCTTCCAAGAGATCAAGGCCATCTCCTTAATTGCCGTTCCCTTGCTACAGGAGAACATTCTTCCTACTCCTTGCCGGGGTGTCGGCCTGTGATGTCCTTTGCTGCCCAGGCGGGGGATAAATTGTCGAGTAACCCGATGTCTGGGAAAAACGACTGTGTTCTTCCACCTGGGGAGGTGTTACGGGTGAGGCGGCGACGAAAGGCGTTTGCCGCCGTAATGGCTCAGGTAGTCTTGGTGCTTTTGAGACTCGCCTTTCACGCTGAAGCTCGTGAGTAAGGAGAGCTGAGAACTTCGGATTGTGCCCGTCGCCCAAATCTGCAGACCAGGACCGAGGGACGTAAGGCTGTGGTGTTTTCGGGACCGACAGCGACCAGAATTCTTTCTGCAGACGGCGTTTGACTGGGGACCGAGGCATCACGTCTCCTTGGCTACTGGTGCTCTGGGTGCGTTCTTGCTCTCTGGGTTGGTCTAGAGGGACGTGCTGAAGCAATACCGGTGCATGTTGTCGCATCGGCGGTAGAGCCCTGGGGGAGGGTGGTTTCGTAGGAGCGACTTCTCCGGTGGTTCTGATGGTCCATGACGACGGATAGACTGTTGAGTATGAATCTTCGTCAGGTCTTGACTTGATGATCTTGGTTCTTGGCTTGACAACTTTTGGTAGAGCTGTCGCAGGTGTTGGAACTCGGTCCGTGCCAGCGATCCCCTCGCAACCAGGCTCCCCGGCGGGCTCGCTCCGTCCGGGTGGTGGGTATGCAAAATCGCGGCACTGAATGTTATCTGCATCAGATATATTTGCTATGTTCTCTCGCACAATGGTGGCATCGTCTGCGTCTGGCAAGTCTCTGGACCGGGGCAATGGGAGCTGTCGTTTATTCGAGTCTTTTCGCTCCACGATCGGCTGGCTCGCAGCCTGGCTACCACTGCTCCATGACGCCGGGAACGCAGCAGTATATCCGTCTTTCAGTAGCGAGTTTGCCATTGTATCGAGAATAAATGTATTGAATCAAAAGGACTTTTGGTAATGCAACAAAAATCAAACAAAGGACCAGAGCTAGCAAAATGCCCTTTTCGTGGTCACAATCTACCTACCTTTCAGTGGAGGAGGCCATTGGGGCTGAGGTGGCGATCGACAAAAGGTTGCCTGCCCAGCTGCCTGCGCATTGCATTGGGTGCCACCAGCGCTAATCAAGCCTCGTCCCAAAACTTCGTGTTCTTCGCTCTTTGTTTGGTGCCAGACTTACTCACTTCCAGACAGACAGGGCTGTGCTTCTCATGTGTGGAGGCATAGTCGAAACCTTTTTCACTCGACCTAGATCCCGCCTCGACGTTTCCCCAATATTGATTGGGTGGTTCAGAAACGAGAGATTCAGCCTGATCACGATTTTGCCTATCCTACAATCGCACAAAGCCACCACCAGTCGGTTACGAGGGTGAAATTGAAATAGTGCCGCTCTTGTTCTTCCACCCCACCATTTAGGATCCTGTTCGCTCCTGTCCTGTCAGGGCTTTTATTGACCATGGAAAACAAGCCTGAACTCAATGTTAGCACTACCCAACTCTTGTGATAGCTCAAATAATCCTGCTATCTGTGGACTTCCGCTATCGTTCTACATTATTCCGGACCACGTACTTTCGACATCATCAATCACGGCCAGAGTGTGACCTACTGTTTTATTTGTGATGGTCCTCGCTAGCCCAACACCGGATATTGGAAATCCGCACAGTCAGCCCCGATCTTCTCTGAGCAGGAGGATTCCACGGCCGACTCCCGGAATGGAAAGCATGTATTCACGGAGCGCTGTTGAATCCCATGTTGGAGAACGCGGGAGATCTCCCAGTGCCCAGGACGACTGGGACGCCTGGCTATCTAGCATGGAAGGCTATACTCCTCACCTGTAGGTGACGATATGATCTATGGCGTTTTCAGGCCTTGTCATGATTTCTAACCAGTGATGTGATTCTTCCGCTAGGGACTATGGAGGAGATATTCTCGACGCCGTACGAGAGCTGGAATCGGATCTCCTCTCGGATGAGACCGCGGTGCAATACTTCTACGTCTCGGATTCTATATCGCAAAAGAGCCCACAATCAAGATGTAAAGACTCCTGAACAACTCCTTTTGCTCACTAGCACTGCTCTTACATGATTCCTAGCAGGTGTCGAAAGTCGTGAGCTTAATATGGATGACTTGACCGCTGAGTTGAAGGTAAGAGCCATCGCTTCAAATATACGCCTTGACCCTAGCCCAGCATATTGATACTGACAAGCCTAAAGACAGACGAGGCGAGACCGTTTAGATTCTTGTAAGATCATCTACGAGTGTGCTGGGTAAATTTTTCCTATAAAACTTTGCTGACAACAAGATAAGCTTTATAACCCGATTCCTGATGAGCTCAGACAAATCGAGAATCCCACGCGATCCCAAAAAGCTGCGTATATCGGCGCCTGCCTTCCGGCTGTTGATGTCACATATAGATCCTCCGCTGTCTTTTATCAACTCCTTCTGCCGGTACTACCAGCCGCCTGGAAAGGGTTTCCGGCGTAATTACAAACAAAGAGCTTGCGAATCACTTGATGTTTGGTATATCCTTCCTCTACGTGTCCAAGTCGAGTGCACCGACTCAATTACCAAGCACTCGAAATCTGCCGCTGGAAGCAATCAGATGGACCCGTTCAATTATCTCCATCTCGACAACGAGAAACTAGATATCAGGGGGTCTCAAATTGGGATTCTCTTCAAGTATGATTTCGTGACGTGTTCTACCACCACTGTGAGCATCAGCCTCCAAGACGGACGGTGGAGCAGGGTTGTGAAGGAACCTCAAAGGAGAATCCAGGAGACGATAGACCGAATGGCATATGACGAATGCGAAGAGGATCCTTTTTTTGTGCATGTCATCGTCATGACTAGCGCCTTGCGGTGGTGGAGAAACGCGCTCGACAGCTTCAATAACCAGCTGATCGCCCATGTAAGCATCAATCACGCTTTGGATATTCTGTCGTTGTAGAACACTTTGAGCAGATTCTGACATAAACAAAGGAGAAACGATTGCAAGATGACAGAGGCAACCTAGGAATCACCGGGGATCTCAACAGCGAATTGAGCCGAGCCTTGCACACGATGACCGCGCATTTGCACCGATATGGTTCTGAGCTGAGCTGTTTTGAGGAGATCGTGGTGGACATCACCTCCCACCATCAACAGTTCCTTCGTGAGAAGCGAAAGGGTGTATGCGACGACACCGCTATCAGTCCGACCTCGGATCGGCTCTCCGTAGACATCATGCAGGTTGCCTCGCAGTTGAAGACGGTAAATAGATTCCGAATGGAGCTGGAGAACAAAGCTCGCAATATCCTTGACCTGGTGAGTGCTGTTCACCTTCTGCCTTCAATTCTGAGTCCTCTCTATTGGTTATGTGCGGTTATACTTTGCGCAAACTGACAAGAGCAAAAGCTATTCAACAACATCCAAGTCTCGAATGACAAAATGGTGGTCGCGAATGGCCATGCCATGACAAAATTGCTTAACGCAGCTCGTAGAGAGCAAAAATGTCGAGAAGGCTAGCGGATCAGTCCCAGAAAATTGCACTGGAGATGAAGGAGGACAGTGTGGCTATGAAAACAGTAAGTTATAAGTCCTTGGATTATAGGGAGGTCCACCTATTACTATTTTATTTGATGTTGACGAGGATATCCTAGATTGCAATATTGACCATGTTTTTCCTTCCTGGTACTTCTTTCGCGGTAAGCAGCCTCAGACGGCGATTACATTACACCGTCCCCAATTTTGTTTTTGGTATTCGAGAACTCCCGACTAATGGATTTAACCTGCGCAGGCAATACTTGCAACCCCTTTCTTCAATGCCAATAAATGGATGAATGAAGCCAAGCAAGTCTGGATATGGGTGGTACTCACTGTCCCCTCGACGTTTCTTGCATTTATGTTTTATGCGTACTGGAAGCGGAGACAGTGGATGAGGAAGAAGGCAACGGACAGCTTTGGAGCCTTTGGACCACGGATATCAAGCATCTCCATTGATGGCGATAGCCATGCCGAAACACCATGAAAGTCGCGGAGATTGTGGAACTCAGTCCTCACTGTGAATGTCAACTGATATAGTGCTGAGACAAGGCTGATCCTTCCCCTGATCAACCCTGAGTAGGAAGAAGGCGATGTTGATATATCGCCCTGGAGGGCTTGTAAGGCTCCATTCAACCATGTCCAAAATGGGGAACGTTCTTAGCAGCTCAAGCAACTTCAAGGACGAACGGTGAGCAGATTATTTTCGCGTTTACCAAGACCGTACCGCTTTGACAACCACCTACTTGCGACCCACTCTCTGGCATCAGCGCTCCAACTCGGCATGAGAATGCCGAGTTTTAAAGTGCTGAATCAGACTGATCCTCGTCCATGGCATCTGCAGGAGCTTCTCAAGAGTGATGGTCGGTGGAGGATCATTGTCTTCGCTGGTAATGTGGGTGTGCCAAAGCAGAGCGCCAGAATATCGCAATTGGGCGATCTCCTCGCAGCACCTGATTCATTCCTTCGTCAACACACTCCGTCAGGGGCGAGGTATGATTCTACCTTCGACTTCCACGAAGTATTCCGGCCGTTTGATCCAAAGCGCGGGCGGGACTATTGGAAAGTCCACGTCGATGAGGAATCTTACCATGAGGGCCATGGACAAATCTACCGCAACTACGGGATCGATTCGGCGACAGGATGCGCCGTGATTATCCGCCCTGATCTGTATATCTCTTACATTGGACCGGTGGATCATCACGACGCACTGGATCGGTTCTTCACTTCATTTATGATCCCGGCATCCGATCGACAAGGCTAAATTTATTTAGTATGGCCCTTGGCGGTAGTCCAACACATTGACTTGGGAGATCTCCTTGGACCACAACGACTGAAGTGAGATGCGTCCACAGTTCAGCTTGAAAAACCGGACCAGGTTAGATGTCTCGTAAATATTGATATACCTCAGGGGTACCGGGCATGCCGATATATGGTTTAGGAGGAGTTTGTAATTTTCAGTAGTCAATCTCAAGGATCTCCCAGTGTCAGTTTTAATCCATAGTACATACATATCGACACAATGTGTCAAATGCAGAGGTCCTGGATTATTTGTTGACACGAATCCGATTAACTAGCACGAGAGGGGGTCTGAGACAGAGGAACTGAAGAGTGCAAAGCCCCTTAAGATTCTGTGGGAGACATCTATTTCCGCCGGCTGGCTCAGCCATATTGACTACACAAATCTTTTTTTCGTCAAGTTCGGGTTCAATACATGCCGCACTTAGGTCCTTATAAAGCCAATGATGGGATGCCGGCCTGACTCAGGCCAGCATCATATCCAGCATCATATCGGCATTCTAGAAGGTCACTACAAAACAAAACACAAAGGAAATATTCCCACCATGTATCGCTTGAGTGGCCATTTCATTTTAAGCGCTTGTTGTAAGTGGAAATAGGTTTTGATATGTCGAGACTCGACGGAAGTAGGCATACTGCTGACGTGACGCCAATTTTGATATAAAAACAGCATCCAAGTAGTTAGAGAAGAACAATCCGGAAGCAGCTGCTTAGAAAAGCTAGGAATTTAGCAGTTCCTCGGCGCGTTTCTGAACCATTCCAAGCAAGGTCGCAACGGGGCGAAGGTCGATCGAAAATAAGAGTGGCACAGAATCAGTAGCTGTAGCACACATCGTAGAACGTTGGGAGGGAGAGAAATCGTGACACAAGACTTGGAATTGGGACCCTACGAGGATTATGGAGGAACTATGAGTATAATTATTGCAAGGGAGACAAGGTCAAGGGATATTTAAGGTGCATCACAGCTACGTAGGTAAGAAGGAACTGGGGTGAGTATTATCTCTGTACCTCCAAAGATAGGGCGGCATGAACCTCATCCCCCAACGGGTCGAGTTTCAAGCTGTTTTAATCTCGGGTACGAGTACATGCCTGCCTCAGGCTTGGCATACTGGCGCACCTTCACCTTTGGGCCAGGGCGAAAGTTTTACCCGGCCTATCAGAGCTATCCAGGGCAAGGCTCAAGGTGCTTAGCGAGTTGGGGACAATGCTGCCAATAATTGAGATACATACCTAGGTACTATCCAAACCACTCCATACATCCACCCAGGTACCACTATCTGCGAACGTCGCAGGCTACGATAGCCCTCTTCAATTCTAAGGTGGCTATGAGCTGAATTCAACCTTCTTCAACTGCTTCTCTTAGACTCTCAGGTCTATCTACGATGTCTACCAAGTACCTTGCAGTCTCCGTCCCCTCATCCATCACCCCCTCCGGCCACAAAGACGATGCCATAAACGCTCTACAGAAAGCTGTCAATCCCTCCAACGGCGATGTCTTGAATTTCCATATCCCCGAGTTCAAAATCGGCACACTTGATGCTCTTCTGCAGCAGTCGGACGAGCTGGCTAAGCTCGAAGGCCTCTGCAATGCCGTCGTCAGTAAAGTCGGAGATACGCTGAAGAACATCCTTGATGGGGACGAGGAGAAGATCGCGCTACATAAGAACGTCAATGACAGTATGTATGACGCATACTGTTGGAATATATATTGCTTGGTCTAAGACTACTGGGCTAATCTCTTCTCATTGCCACCGTGTGTAGAGCCTCTAGATCAATATCTCCGGACATTCTCCTGGAATAAGGTCAAGTATCGGGCAGATAGGCCGATCGCAGAGCTCCTTGATCTCCTGCAAAAGGTTGGGTTCCATTGCTACCAACCTCGTCCCCCTCCCGACCGAGATGAGATCTAATTCCTTGTATCCAGGAAGCAAATTCAATCGACAACGATGTTCGCTCCAAGTACAATCAATACAATTCACTACGCACCAACCTCCAAACTCTGCAACGGAAACAGACGGGAAATTTGTCCACCAAGTCCCTCGTTTCCGTCGTTTCCCCTAAAGTCCTCGTCTCGGATTCAGAGCATCTTGAAACCCACCTGGTCGCCGTACCTAACAACAGCGTCAAGGACTTCATGCGGAGTTATGAGACCTTGGCGCCGTTTGTGGTACCCCGGTCAGCAACATTTGTCGCCAGTGACGATGAATTCTCCTTGTATGCGGTCACAACTTTTAAGAAGCATAGTCCTGAATTCATCCACAAAATCCGTGAAAAGAAGTGGGTGCCCCGGGACTATAAATTCAAAGAAGGTGGGAAGGAGGAGGAAGCACAGGAAGTGAAGAAGACCGAAGCAGAGGAGAAGCGTGTCTGGGGTGAGACCCTTCGCCTTGGTCGAACTGGCTGGAGTGAGGGTGTAATGTGTCTGGTTCACGTTCTCGTTCTGAGGGTCTTCGTTGAAACGGTCCTGAGGTATGGCCTGCCTTTGGACTATGTTAGTGTTTTGGTTAAGGTAAGTCATATCGGATCGTTGAGCCTTTCTGCTCCACCCTGATATCTCAATAATCACCCACACGCCACTAACATTCACCTTCCCACGAACAGACAGATACAAAACGTGAGAAGAAAGCCCTACAAGGTCTCGACACCGAGTTCTCATATCTTGCGGGAAACGCTTTCGGCCGCGACAAGAAAGGTCGGCCGAAGAAGGACGAAGGAATGAATTCCGCCGATGCAGCCGCTGCCGGGGGCGAACAGGGCGATTATTCTGCCTATGTGCTTTACCAGATTGCAGTGGATTGATATTTCGTTTACCAGGGAACTGCTTGATACTAGAGATAGTGCGATCAAGATCATCCAGCCTGACGGGGACAGGGACGACCTACGGAACGGTTTCTCTAGTGAATGAGTTCCATATACGTCTCTCCCACTTGTTCCTGCTGTATTCTAGGTTAATTACAGAACTGGTCCGTCCCAAGGCGGTACTCATGGTGTGGTAGAGGCAGGACCCACTTGGGAAAATAAGGCCCAAGGAGTTACGACACAAATACAACGCGATACAACCAATGCACTCGAGTTCAGTTCAGGGTCCAGGCTTCGTATAGACTTTAATGTGAATGCGAATAATGCGATTGGAGGTCAAGTTTCCGACTACCAAGAGTCTTCTTCTGTCCTGCCTGCCAGAGGCAGACCTAAAATACGCAACCATTTGCTAAAATTCGCAACCCCAAACCCCCAGACTCCCTACACTACCTACACTCTGTAGACAGCCTTTTAATTAACTAGAGAGCTCAGCAGGCACTTGGACCAACAGCCGCTACTCATGTACGTTATGTACTACTCGTAGGCGCCTAGGTATGTGTACGCCGTACTCCGTACATATGTACACACCCTCACCCTCAGATGCATGTGCATGTGCATATGCTGGGTGCGGCAGGGTACTCGGTCTAATTACGCTGCCCGCACCGACCGTCTGTCTGTCTGTCCGATCGATCGATCGATCGATATCGAGAGAACGCGAATTTCTAATTATTTCAACTCAAATTGTGAGTGAGGCCTCGGGATATTTTTCATATCATCTCTATCTCGCCCGCACCACTTGCCTGCCTTGCTACGCGTTGTAGTATAACTCAGTAGGCCCATGGTGGAATCTGATTGGGATGGGTGTGGTTTTGGTGCTGTGCCGGAGCGGGGCGAGGCGGTTTCGTGTATATGTGGCTGTCTACTCGGGCAATGTTCAGATCGCTCTTTGGCTGGCCCTGGTTGGACAGGGGTCGGGTTCGGTTGGGGGGAGTGAGTCGCGCTGCTTGGTGCTGGGTGTGGGTTCCGTTTGGAGATGTGGTGGTTAATTGATGGTGTCGTGTCGTGATGAGTAGCAGTGACGGGCAGAATGAGTGACGACAGATGTGCGACTGATGCTGGAAGCAGCAGCAAGCAAGTCTTATGATTTCGGGAGAGAAAGAGCCCGTCTTCTTTGATTGTACGGCTTCTCCTTATCGGCGAGGCTGAGGAGTCAGGCCTTGGTCTGTAGCTGATATGGTGACAGGTAGTCATCAGAGAGGAAATAGCACGCTCAGCGTTATAGCACCAGCATTTCCCTACTCCGGCTTCCGGGCTCTGCTATCGCTATCTTGTTTTCAATGGGGATGCCCTCTGTATCTCGGACTACATCTGTTCAGGGGTGAGCCTGAGCTTGCTGCTGGCCATCGTAGAGTCCGGAATAGTAGCCGGCCCAGTAGTACGCCATCTTGAGGTTTTCGAGCGTCTGGCCTTGTGACGCAGCTGCCTCGGGCGCAATGCCGCTCGTGCTCGTGGGATGGGGAAGCTGGGGTCCAAGGGTAGTTTTCGGCGCGGGTGGCGCTGGCGCTGGGGGCATCGCAGAAGAGCCGTGCGCGTGATTCGTGTCCGCCGCCGCCTCGTTGTGGGCCTCGGATGACTCGTCGACCTCGCCGTCTTCGATCTCCTCGTCATCGTCGACGACGACGGGCGCGACGACTGCCTGGTGCGCCGTTGCAGTTGCAGAGTCGACCTCCTCCTGGTCGGCAGTGCCGTTGACGTCCTTCCATTCGCCGGCGCCCATGCCGACGTTTGGATCGTCCAAGTCGCCTGCTTCTGCGCGCCGCAGAACTTACTCTACGTCTTCGCCTTTGGCGTGGATGCTGTGGTAGTACTGCGAGAAAAAGATCATGTCAGCTTGTATGAGGGGGGAGAAATGGCAAATGAATGAGGGTCGCGAGGATAAAGGGGATTAGAGTGGTTTGTTTAGATACCATGAATGGTGTCTCTCAAAGGCACACACTCGTTAATGGGGAATCAAGAACCGAGGGCCAGAGGAAATGTGCAAAATGCCAATCGGGAAGCAATCTTGGTTTGATTCCCAACCGGGAGAACGAACGTACCTCATATTCCTGAAGGGCATCATTCCACGATCTGATCAGCGCTGAATCGTCCCATATCTCAGCCTGGCTCATTGCGCCTGCACCTCCGCCATTGGCCTCGTGGTGTCCTTGCCGGTGCTGAGTTTTGCGGTGCTTATGGTGCTTGTAGTTCTTCCCCATCGTTGCCTGCTCGCTTCCTGGCGTTGGTTGGGCCCTGGATGAAGTGAAAATCTGTGAGCTTCTTAGTCTCGGCTTGTGTGGATCAGATCAGGTCGATCTTCGCTATATGAGACGGATAAAGGAATGTGTGGAAATAATTGGCGAGTAGTACATACACAAGAATGATGGAATGCTCGTCGTACGAAATGCTCACCTGGTCGAGGTGACGGGTTCAAGTTGCACGAATTAGAGCTGTTGCCAAGCCTATTATTAGCCAGCCTCGTCCTACTGTACATCCTAGTTAGCCTGCTGTGCCAGGAGATGACAGTTCAGCCTTGCAGGAAAGACTGCGGAAATGTGTAATAATTAACGTTGAGCTACATACATACTATCCTGGCCAGCTGTCGACTTGTCCGACAATTGAAGAAAACTGTCGGCCAAGAACTTTGAAACAAAAAAGGAGGGAGATACGCAGCACTTG
>Ga0105237_10008319_pt1 | contig 11256 bp, 8 predicted proteins | sample KBSC24metaG_FD_81520 | JGI IMG/M metagenome (GOLD analysis project Ga0105237, IMG submission 81520) | Corn rhizosphere microbial communities from Kellogg Biological Station, Michigan, USA - KBS C2-4 metaG | ecosystem: Host-associated > Plants > Roots > Rhizosphere > Soil | place: Michigan, USA... | reverse complement strand
CAAGCCTTACGCCCACGGCGTGCAACCCTTTGCAGGGTTGAGCGCTGCGCGCTCTGGTACCCAGGGTAGCCTCGCAAGCTCGGCAACCTTGGGCTGACTTATCAAACGCCTGCGGCGTAACCCCTATGTGAGCCGGCAAAGTTCATAACAGGCGCCGGAGAGTTTCGTCTACTGGCACAGCCCGCAAAATAGCGTCAACGCACATAGGTATCTATGTGCAGAATTGGTGGCACAACTTGGACATGCTACTTCTTCGGCTTTTTATTTTTGGAAGGTGGCGCGGACGGCTTGGCGGGCGGCGTTTTCTTCGGCGCAGCGGGTTCCGGGCTTGATCGACCCGGGACTTTCGGTGCAGCGGGTTTCGCCTTGGATGGGCTTGGCGGAGGCACCGGGGCGGGCTTTGGCGGAGGGCTGCTGGCCGACTTGGCAGCAGGTGGCGCAGGCTTGGGCTGGCTCGACGGTTTCGCCGCTGGCGCTTGCGGCTTCACCGCGGGAGCCTGCGGCTTCGGGGCTGGCGCCTGCGGCTTCGGCCGGCTCGCTGGCTTGGGCGCTGGAGTCTCCCCCTCCGGCGCACGGGTCTCAATCACCGCCGCCGCAGGCGCCGGTTGGGGCGGGATCGGCATCGCGACTGCAATGGGCTCCAGATCACCGGCGGGCTTCACCACCTCGGGTTCAGGAACGCTTGCGGCCGCGCCCAGCGAAGCGAGAAAGCGCAACGCCGGCAGGCTCGGCAGGAGAAAGTACGCGCCGCCACGGACGGTAACGAAGTGCTGCAAGCCCGCGATGCGCTCCCGCACCGGGCAGCCCGGAATCGACATCGCCGGACCTCCCGCGATGAGCGGATCCGCCTCCCCGCTTAGGCTGAAGAAATTCGGGTTGTTGATCCAGGTCTGCTGCACGAATTCGAACTGCCGTTCGAGATCGGCATTGAGGCAGGCGAAGTGCAGGCCACGCTCCTTGCCATCGTCCTGCAATCGATCCGTCACCGGCGGGCCGTAGCTCCGGCCGCGGCGCAGCAGCCGGTGGCGCCGGGCAGACCTCAATGCCACGGCGGGATCTTCATTGAGCGTGTCGCGCGGATTGGAGCGGCGAATGTGAGCCCCAAATGGACAACCCGTCCCCGCAACATCGGCCGGTCGATAGCTGAAGTCATTCGATGGATCGTCCGCATTCGGCGAGGGATCGGCAACGGCCTCCGGATGGAGAGTCGCCGGCGCCCCGCTCGGCCAGCGGCCCACGATTTTCGCGCCCAGCCATTCGCGCCGCGCGGCATCCCCACGGGCGGCGGCGTCGAGGGTTTTCCAGAAGCTCGCGACATCCTGCTCGATCTGGCGAAGGACGAGATAGGTGCCATTCGCTCCGAAGTCGCGCACTTCCGCATCTTCGACATAGCTTCCATTTTCAAGTCGCCGCCGCGGCGGGAGAATACGTTGCGGATCGCGCTCCGCCGCCACGGATGGGCTCGCCGGAGGCACGCGATCTTCATTGATGTAACCGAGGACGAACTCCCCGGCGTTGACCTGCGTCTCATGCCCCGTCCGCGCCTTTTGCTTGCCACTATTTGGAGTTCCGCGCGGGACGGGCTGGCCGACCCCGTCCAGAAAGCCGAAGTGCTCGCGCGTCGAGTCGCGATGCGGCCTCGGCAATTCGTAGGCAACGCTCAGACCCGCCTGGGTCCACGAAGCCCTTTCGCTGTTGATGACCGAGTCGAGATCCGCCGGCGTTCGTGCGAACAGCATGAGGAGCACATGCGCGGTCTTGTTTTTCGGCCCGCCCCAGTGCCATGACTCTGGCGCGGCCGGCCCGTCGTCGCCGAGAATACGGCGCCGGTGGTCGCTGGTCATGCCATCCTGAAATGGGAAAGGGAAAGTTTCCATCTCCGTGCCGGTCAGCCCGAGCGCGAGCAAGCCTTCGCGCGTCAGGGCCACATTGCGCACCGGGTCGTGTTTGCGTTGGCGCGCCACTTCCTTGGGCAGGATCGGCGTGATCCGGCCGGCCAGCGCGGCCAGCCACTGGTGCGCCTTCCCGCTCATACCCTCTCCAAAGTGGAGGAGCACGTAATAGCTGAGAGGGTGGTGGCTCAGGGCCGTAACCGCAAGGGCCTGGATATTCGGCCAGTCGTCTTGCTGCAAGGCGACGCGATCGAGGAATGTTTGTTCATTCATGGGAGGGGTGCGAGGCAATCGCGTGAGTGGACCGGCATCCGCCGCCGGCGCTTAAAACAGTTTCAACCATTGCGAAATCTCCTCGTCCGAATTCGCCAGGCTCAGACCCGCGCGAATGGCGGTATTCCGCTCAATGCCCGCGACCGAGAGCGAGGGATACGCCCGGTAGAAGACGCGGGTGGGGCACTGCGCCATCCGCGCCCAGATCTTGAAGCGCGCGCCATCGGCGGCGCCCTCTTTCACGAGCAGGCGGGTGTGAGGAAAATCGCGGGTATTGGTCCAGACACCGGTCAGGCCCAGGGCGGCCTTGTCCGTAAAGTCATCGAGATAACTGCCCCAACTGTTATCGAAATTTGAGAGGAAGAGCAGGCGCTTCCCGTCATTCGTCATCGTCCAATGCGCGAAATGGATGCTGGGGATGCCGCTAAGTTCGCCGGGTTTCGAAAAACGGGCGAGGATGTTGACCAGGAAGAGCACACCCCAAAGCGTGGCCCGCCGAAAGATGCCGGCCTTCACGTCGATCAAACTGGCCAGATGGTTCTGGCAGCCAAAATCCTCCGCCCGGCCCAAGTCGGTCACGTGGTCCGGATCGAGGCGCAGCGGCCCGCGCTCGACGGCCGCGCGATCGTCCAGGTTCTCATGCACGACGAGCACCAGTAGAAATGTCGCGACGGCCCCCAGCGCCATGACCGCTGCGGCCACGCCCAAGGCGAGCACTCCGCAAAAGACCGGCCTCGAAATAAAGTAGAGCGCGATCACAACGATCGCCGCCACCACCGGCACCACGCGAGGCAGACTCAAGGCGAAACGATAGGCGGCCGCCTGTGCCGAAGGAGCAGGCGGAGTGAGCGCCCACGGAAAGGATTCGCTCGCCCGGGCTCTCAATCCCCGGACAATCGCAGCTTTATCCAGCGGCCATCCCGGCGCGGCCCGCATCCCATCGAGTTCTCGTTGCAGCGCGACCGCCAGTTCCTGCTCGGCGAGAATCTGACGCACACTGCGCTCCGTATTGCCCGCATGCCAGGCATTCGGGAAATGCGCCTTCCGGACCAGGAAATCGCGCGCCGCCGTGGACGATTCCGGGTGGTATCCGGCGCAGCAGGAGAGGATGCGCCGCAGGCCCGCGCCGCCCATCGCGTCCAGCGTGTCGACCAGCGAACCGTAGTCATCGTCGCAATTCACCTCGAAAATCAAATCCAGCGGCGGGCGCGGACCGGAGTTCTCCCGCTCGCAGACATTCAGGCTGGCGAAATGCACGCCGGAGAAACGGGCGAACGGCAGCACCGCATTCCCCGCCGGATCGCGCGCGACTTCTTGCAGCAGATTCTCCAACTCCGCCTTCCGATCAGGCCGGACCTCCGCGATAAAGGCTACAATCGTATGGGCTCTACTCATTCGCTGGAGGGTTTGCTGGGGGGTTGGTAATCCCATGGTCGATCCGTGACCGAGAGTCGAGAGCGAATTGCCGAATCGTTCGTTTCCCAAAAAAATACCCTCGGCGGTTCCCCTGCACGATTTCCAAATTCGGCGCCGCCGGGGAGGATCGTAAACAAATCCCCCCGCTCTTTCGTTTGGCTTGTAAGAATGACCATCGAAAGCCCCAGAGCGCCCATGCCACATGATGACTACGAGCGGTTGGTGATTCCGATCCAGGAGCGGATGGTCAACTCCGTCTGGCGCATCGTGCAGGATATGCACGAGACTGAGGATGTCGTGCAGGAGGCGCTCGTCCAGATCATGCACCGGTTCGACGAGGTGCGTCGCCACCCGAATCCGACGGCGCTCATGCTGCGCATTTGCTCCAACAAGGCGCTGGACCATGTGCGCCGCAGAAAATCCCGCCGCGATACGCTGGATCGCCTTCCACCATTGCCGCAGCACGACGCCACGACCCCGTCCCAGGCGCTCGCCCAGTCCGAAGACCGCACCTTGATTCTCGATTTTCTTCGGACCCTCCCGCAGCGCGAGGCCGAGGCCATCACGCTCTATGCACTGGAAGATCTGGACTATGCGGCCGTGGCCGAGGCCATGGGCTGCTTCCAGGTCACCGTGCGGGTGCTGATCGGCCGGGCCCGCCGGCGGTTCCGCAAGGAGTTCGGCGCCAACCCCGCCGTCCGGTCCATCGGCAGCCGCATTTCTCAACCCGCAGGAGAATGATATGAAAAACGACGCTCTTGATCAGAAACTCCGGGAAACACTTTCCGGGACCGCCCCCGCCGAGATCCACGAACGGACGGAAAGACACTTCCAGGCCCTGGCGGCCCACGTGCGGCAGCAGGAATCGAAACTCCTCCAGCGAGAGAGCCGCCACCCGGCGTCCTGGTGGCTGTGGCCGGGCGTCAGCATCGCGGGCGCTGCAGCCATCGCAATGGTGCTCTTCACCATCTTTGTCTCCCCATCCGTGAGTTGGGCGCAAGTCGTGGAGCGCTTCCGCGCGCTCCCCTACTTTGCCGTCACGGTTTATGTGTCGCAGAACCCCGAGCAACCGCCCGAAAAAATCGAACTGTGGGCGGCGCACGATCATCGCACCCGCGTCCACTACCGTGGCCTGATCTTCTTCGGCCAGGCAGACAAGGGCGTAAGAGTCCTCCGCGCGGAATCGGGCCAGGAAATTCCCCTCGAGGAATTGAATGGAAAGCGAGGCGACGAGGAATTTCGGAAAAACTTCCCGGCCATCGACGTGGCGCTCGGCGTGCACGAGAGCCTGCGCCAGATGCCGAACTTCTCGCTCGATGAACTCCTCCGGACTTTCTCGGGCAAACGCGAGGATTTGCAGCCGGTGCCAAACGTGGACGCCAGCATCGCCGTCGACATGCAGGTCTTCGACCTCGTCACGAAACAGTCGCCGGAATGGATTCGGCTCTGGGTGCTCAAGAAGAGCGAGCTTCCCGTGCGGATTCGTTCGATCAACCCGAGTTTCGGCAACCAGATCGAAGCCATTTTCGATTACTTCACAGCCATGCCCGATGAGGCGTTCGACCCGGCGAAAGTCCAGTCAGCCATCCGCGCCAAACAGGGCAGTGCGAACCGGCTCTACGCGCTGCTCAAAGACCCCGGCGGCCGTCCGCTCACGCCCGAAGATCTCTTCGCCAAGGCTGGCCTCCATCTCCCGCAATTGGCGACGGTCGGTCGCACCGCGGAAGGAGTCGTGTGGGTCCAAAGCCACAAGGGAGAAAATCGATCCGCCGACGGACGGCGGTTCGATGGGTGGGGAAAACTGCGTGACAATCTGGGACAAGAGTATCTTCGCGTTTGGGCGGGCCAGAGGCTCGAAGGCGACATTCACGAGGAATACTTCATCCCGCTGAACTATGGCGCGGGGTACCAAAAGCCCGCCTCCTACACCCTCACCTGCTGGGACCGGGAAGACGACTATTCGCACTCATACTGGCGGGACAGGCCCACGACGATTGTGGGCTCCGTGGAAGTGAAGCAGTGGACGGAAGGCGCCTCGGTGCCGAAATTGTTCGATGATCAGCTCGGCTTGGACAACGCCGGCTTTACCCGACGTCTGCTCAGTCACCTTGCTTCGCTGGAAGAATGGGAGCGATTCGACGCGCTGGCCGCCACCATCCCCGGAGCGCCGGAAGACAATTCTCTCGCTCTCTTCCGCGACATGAAACTCACCGAAAAGCTGGACAAGATCCGCCAGTACGAACAGGCCGCAGCGGTTCGCGCCCGGCTTTTTCCTTTGGTCAAAGTGGAGCATCGGGCCCCGGACGAATGGGAACTGATTGAGAGTCACCTCTCCGACCTGGTTCGTGCCGGCCAGCGCGAGGCCGCCAGGCCCCTGGCCAATCGGTTCGTCACCGACCTGCCAGTGCAAAGGGAGATCCACATCGGCCGGTTCATCTACAAGTTGCACGAAGCGGGAATGTCGCTGGATGACATCCGGAAATTTTTCGACGAGGACGTTCTCAATCTTCCTCGAGTGAAGGAAGACTTGGGGCGGATGAGCGCTTTCCATGATGAGATCCAGAACTCCAGCAACGATCCCCGCTACGCCGCCTGGCGCGAATACGTGGAGAAACTGGCCGCGAGATATCGCGATCAAGCGCCTCCCACGGAATGCGAATTCATCGAATCGGACTTCGTCGCTCCATCCGGCCAGGCCGGCGGCCTTCTTCCACTGCCCGGCCACCCCGGGTACAGTGTCGGGATCTGGGCCCCGGTCCCGCCTCAGACCTTGAGGTATTCCGCGGCTGCCTACCGCAAACTGGACCCATCCCTGATCACAGTCTCTCCGAATGTGAAAGAGACGAAGGCCGCCATCTGCGTCTATCGCACCGCCACGAAATCAACGGATACTTGGGAAGCTTACCTGAAGTTCCAGGGAATCAACACGATCGAAAAATCCACGACCCGCACCGTCCTCGTTGCCCAGTACAACGGCCAAATCCTGCCGAACTGTTTTCAAGTCACACCGCTGAATTGCAGTCAGTTCGGCACCACCCTCGTCAGGGATAGCGGCGGTATGCAAAACAATACGACGAACGTGCTCGAAAACTTCGCGGAAGCGATGAACTTCGGCCTGGTTGAAAACGATCCACGGAGAACGATCATCCTCAACGAAACAGGCCTCCCCGACGAACCGGGCGCGAATCAAAGCGCCGCCAATGTCTGCCTCGTCTACGACACCGCTTTCTGGGCCGGCCCCGAGGCGACCCTGATGGCGACCGACTGGTTCCGAAACAACTTCGGCATCACCTTCCACAAGGAAGAGCGTGCGTTGAAGACCCTCGAACTCCAACCCGCTGACTAAATCAAATTCCCATCCGCACCGAATTCCATCTCTCGCGCGTCCCTCACAGCCGTGAGTCTCGCATTCGCCGAAGCGTCCGCCCAAAGCCCCTCCGACACCTCCATCTCCGCCAGGCTCAGCGTATCCGCAATCCGCACGACCAGCGCCGCGCTGGTATCCGGAATCGCCAGCGACCCCAGCGCCATATCGATCGCCTCGCGATCCGTCTCAAAATGGATCGGCACCTTCGCCGACTGCGGCGCCATCGCCGTCAGCGCATTGATAAACGTCACTCGTTCATCCATCGCTCGAACGAGGCGAGTCGTCGTGATGTCAGCCAAACCGATTCCAACGGCGTTGCCATGCGTGTCGGGGGTGAGATCGCGGACCAGGATGCGGCGAATGAAAGGCGCCGGGCGTCCCTCCCGCATCAATGAGCCGGAGTAACCCTGCACTCCCCGCCCAATCACGTTCGGGTCCATGCCGGACCCACTGATATTTTTGCCGATCCGATCGACAATCAGGAGATCGATCTCTTCGAAAGGCAGCGACGGCATCAACGCCCGCGCCTCAGCCAGCAGCGCATCCTCATCCGTTTCCATGGCCTCGCGCGCCAGCACCGTGAGTCGCGCCGTGTCGTGAAATTCATTCTCCACGATGGCAACGCCGCCGAGAATCGGAGCCGCGCGAAGTAGCACCCGCGCCATGCCACGAATCGCCCGCTCATGACCGATGCGGCTCGCGGCGATGTGCATGGCCGCCGCGCCGGCGCGCTTGCCCAGTCCGATCACCGACATCTTCAGCAACCCGCTGCCCAGCGCACCGCTAAAATCGGTATGCGGTTTGATCCGATTGATGAGCACGATTCCATCCGCCGACAGCGCTTCCACGCTGCAAAAGACCGGGATTACATCCTCAGACGCTCCGAGCTGCCGCACTTCCAGCGAGGCCCGGATCGGCACTCCCATCGCCTCTTCCGTGATCCCGTAGCTTTCGAGAACCTCACGCTGCCCCTCGGGCGTCGCGCCGCCATGGCTGCCCATCGCCGGGATGATGAAGGGACTGGCGCCGACGGACCGAACCTGATCAAGAACGCCCGCGACAATCGCCGGCAAATTCGTGATTCCGCGACTGCCCACGCCGACCGCAATGCGCGCGCCGGGTTGCACGCGCCCGAGTAGCATGCGGAGTTCCGCAGTGAGCGTCGCCCGGATGTCGAGGGGTGGAGTGGGCGGAAAGTTCTGACGAATGCGAAGGAGTCGAGGGAGGGCGTTCATTGAATTTAGATGGAGCGGACCATGAACTGTGGCCGCTAGGCAAGTCAGGGGCATTGATCTAAGTTCTCCACGGGTTTCGAACCTCCCCCCGCATGGATCCCACTTCGCCGTTTTCCGTCCCACCGGACCCAGAGCGTCCATCCGTGCTCTATCTGCCGGAATCGATCGCCGTCCGCGACCTGGCTGCCGCATTAAAAATGCAACCTTACCACGCAGTCAGCATACTCCTGGAGCAGAATATCATCGCTTCCATCAACCAAAAGATCCCCTTCTCCGCCGCTTCCAATGTTTGTGCGCGCTGCCGTGTCACCGCACGCAAAAGAACCTAAACTGCCTCGTTTAATTCTGATCGACGGCAGGATTCCACTGCTTTTAATTTTTGGGCCAACCGGCGCACCGGGGAAAAACGAACAACCGAACTACGATTATGAGCACAATGAAATTGGCGCAAATCAGCAAACCCGGCGGCGATTGGGAATTGGTCGAACGCAAGATCCCGGAACCCGGAGCTGGACAGGTCCTCGTGAAGGTGGAGGCCTGCGGCATCTGCCACAGCGACGTCCTCGTCAAAGACGGCATCTGGCCGGGGCTCCAATATCCCCGCGTTCCCGGCCATGAGGTCGCGGGACGCATCGATGCGCTTGGCGGCGGCGTGCAAGGATGGAAAACCGGCCAGCGCGTCGGCGTGGGCTGGCACGGCGGACATTGCTTTCATTGCGAACAATGCCGGCGGGGCGATTTCGCGATGTGTCTCAATCGCAAGATCACCGGCATCGATTTCGACGGTGGGTATGCCGAATACATTGTCGCCCCATCCGCGGCCCTGGCGGCGATTCCCGATGATCTCCCAGCGGAGGAAGCCGGACCGTTCATGTGCGCCGGCGTCACCGTGTTCAATGCGCTGCGCAATTCGGGCGCGCGCGGCGGCGACGTGGTGGCCGTGCACGGCATCGGCGGCCTGGGACATCTTGGGGTTCAGTATGCGCGACAGATGGGCTTCGTGACGGTCGCGGTCGGCCGTGGCCGGGATAAGGAAGCGCTCGCCAGGAAACTGGGCGCGCACCATTACATCGACTCTGGCGGGGACGATGCGGTGGCCGAATTGCAAAAGCTCGGTGGTGCGCGCGTGATCCTGGCGACAGCGCCGAACGCGCAGGCCATTTCCAAGCTCGTGGATGGATTGTCCGTGAATGGAAATCTCCTCATCCCGGCCGCGCCCGGGGACCCGCTGTCGCTCAGCGTGTTCCCGCTGATCATGGGGCGGCGGTCGGTGTCCGGCTGGTATTCCGGCACCGCGCGGGATTCGCAGGACACCCTGGAATTCAGCGCGTTGAGCGGCGTCCACCCGATGATTGAGAAATTTCCCCTCAGCCAAGTGGCCGAGGCCTACGAACAAATGCATAGCGGCAAAGCGCGCTTCCGCGCGGTCCTGACGATGTGAGCAACCGGTTGTGTGGGTTCTCAAGTGGCGCAAGGAAGTGTTTGCAACTTCAATACAAATAAGAAGCCCCTCCACCTGGCGGGAGCATTACGGAGAACAGGATTCCTACTTTCGGTTCCACTGCTAGATTGGAACCATGAGCCTGAACGCTGACCCGCCCCGCCGGCAATTCGCCAGCGACAACTTCGCCGGCATCTGTCCCGAGGCGTGGGCGACGATGGAGGATGCCAATACGGGACATGCACCGGCCTATGGGGCGGACCCGTGGACGGCGGAAGCGACGCGGCTCATCCGCGAACTCTTCGAAACCGATTGCGAAGTGTTTTTCGTCTTCAACGGCACCTCCGCCAATTCCCTGGCGATCGCGGCCACGTGCGCGCCGTTCGAGAGCGTGCTCTGCCATGAGCACGCCCATGTGGATACGGATGAGTGCGGCGCACCCGGCTTCTTCACGCACGGCGTCTCCCTGGTTCCGCTGCACGGGAAGAACGGAAAGTTCTGTTTTTCCGATGTGGACCGCGCCGCGAAACACCGCACTGATGTACACCATCCCAAGCCGCGCCTGGTCAGCCTCACGCAATCGACGGAACTGGGCACGGTGTATTCCGTGGACGAAATCGCCGCGATCGGTGCGACGGTCGATGAGTTATGGTTGCGCCTGCACATGGACGGCGCGCGTTTTGCCAATGCGATCGCCTCGCTCGGCGTCCCTCCACGGGCGGCAACCTGGGAAGCGGGCGTGGATATCCTCACCCTCGGCGGCACCAAGAACGGGATGGCTTGCGGCGAAGCGCTGGTCTTTTTTGACAAGCATCTCGCGCGCGATTTCGCCTTCCGCCGCAAACAGAGCGGCCAGCTTTCCTCCAAGATGCGGTTCATCGCCGCGCCGTGGGTGGGCATGCTGCGCGATGGAGCGTGGCTGCGGCATGGCGCCCACGCCAATGCGATGGCGGCTCAATTGGAAAAGGGTTTGCTCACCTTGCGCGGAGTGACGATTCCCTACCCGCGCCAGGCCAACGCGGTCTTCGCCCATATTCCGGCTCCCATCGTCAGCGGCCTGCGCCAGCGCGGGTGGCAGTTCTATACCGACGTAGGACCGGACGGCGCGGCGCGGCTCATGTGCTCGTGGGACACTACCGCGGAGGACGTCGCCTCCTTCCTCCGCGACTGCGCCGATTTGGCGAAGTGACCGGGTGCTGTTAGACTACGCGCGGAGCCGAGTATGAATCCCGCGCAGCGCAAAATTGCCCGCATTCTCTTCGACGAGTTCCACAGTGAGAGCTGGTCGATTTCGGCGGAGCGCGCCCGCGAAATGGAGCCGGGACGCGCCGCAAATTCCTCCTACGCCACGGTCGCGACCGCGCTGACTGCCCGCGATTTCGACGTGGCCCGAAACATCGCACAACCCCTCTCGGCCGAGTCCCTCGCGGAAGCAAACGTGCTCGTCCTGCCACATCCGTGTGACGCCCGCTGGGAGCGGACGACTTCCGGCGGTTCCCCCGCTCTTACTCCCGCCGAGATCGAAGCGGCGCAGGCGTTCGTCCGCCGGGGCGGCGGACTGCTCGTTATTTCGGAATACGAGCACGACAAATACGGAGACAATCTCAACGACCTTCTGGAGCCCACCGGATT